>ERZ838225.162-NODE-162-length-103518-cov-6.551250_pt1 | contig 103518 bp, 70 predicted proteins | sample MGYA00519684_ERZ838225 | MGnify/ENA primary metagenome ERZ838225 (study PRJEB31850, sample SAMEA3708829) | human gut metagenome | biome: human gut; feature: human-associated habitat; material: faeces | place: China | collected 2014 ... | reverse complement strand
GACTATCACTTATTTAAGTGATACTGGTTGTCTGGAGATTCAGGGGGCCAGTCTACTGTGCAATAACACCCTCTGGTTTTTCGACACGATCGTCACCATCTAACATCGTAACCGGGAGCACATCAGCCAGAACTGTATTTTTATAATTGGCTTTTGCTTCAATTCCCATGAATGAGAGATAGCCGCCAATCATCAACAACCCACCACCGTTATTCACATATTCTTTAATCAGTTCGAGAGCGTTTGGTTTTATGCGAAGCTGATAAAAAGTATCATTTTGTAGCAGGAAAGTATTACTACCAATATCACTAATAACGATGGCATCATATTGTTCTAACTGTGCCACATCTTCAGGGAAGGCAATTTGTACCGTATGTGCTGGCATATAGGTGACATCTACCTGACTATTTTTCAGACACTGGAGTAACCAGGTCGCACCTTCTTCATATTTACTTGAGGTAAAACTGTCATATCCTTTTGAATGAATCATATGAATATGCCAGGATTCCCCAATAAAGAGCACTTTTAGTGATTTTTTGGTGTTATTCATTCTCTGTCCCTTCTTAATGCGTAAAAATAGTTTGCTGATAATGAATACTCTGAATTCGATGTATCACAGATTCATGTTCAGGCATGTCGGAAGCATTGCTTGTCTCCACCGCTAGGGATGCAAAGGCGCTGGCATAACACAGTGCTGATTCCAGTGATTTTCCTTTCGCAAGTCCTGATGCCAGAGAGCCGTTAAACGCATCCCCGGCTCCTGCCGTATTTTTAACGACCGCTGGAAACGCTGGCGAATGAATGAATTTTTTGCCATCAAATGCGAGCGAGCCCTTGCTACCGAGCGTGATAACCGTGTTTTTTACCCCTTTATTGTGGATAGCTTCTGCAGCTCGTTTAGCTGATTCAAGATCGTGTACGTCTATGCCGGACAGTAAACCAGCTTCTGTTTCATTGGGGGTGATATAATCAACATCCTGAATAAGTTCGTTGACGATATCATTATAGGGTGCCGGGTTAATAATGACCGGGATACTGTTTTTTTGCGCCAATGTGATCGCTTGTTGCAGAGCGGTATAATTTGTTTCGAGCTGCAGAAGTATGACATCAGAATTAATAATCGCTTCTTTCTGAATAGTTATTTCATCGGACGACATTGTCATGTTGGCACCGGGATAGATCGCAATAACATTATCGCCAGTACCTTCATTAACAAGGATCGTGGCAGTTCCGGTTTGCGTTTCTTTCGTTTGATAAATTATACTTTTATAAATCTTAGACGAATTCATAAAGTTGATCGCATAATCACTAAAGTGATCTGTACCTACTTTTGTTATGAAATAAACATCAGTATCGGCAAAGCTTGCTGCCAGCGCCTGGTTACAACCTTTTCCCCCCGGTGAAAATATAAAATTACTTGCCAGAAGCGATTCTCCGATAGTGGGAAGCCTCGGCAAATAACTGATGATATCAACATTAAACGAACCAATAACGCATACTTGACTTTTCATAGTTGAGTGGCCTTTTTTTATTCCCTGGGCTGTATCATAATTTTCAAGCGCATAAGCGATTTCATTTTTCGCAATAGTATCAAGCGAGTCTAGGACGATAAAAGCACCGCCATGACATCGAGTTAGATAGCCAAGTCTGGCAAGTTCATTAAGATCTGATCGAATAGTTTCTTTCGTTACATTGAGGCTATTGGACAGATCGGATACTTTTACAGAACCGAATTTACTGAGTCGTTTCAATATTTCATGATGGCGTTCAAATTTCATGCTTCACCTCATTTCAGTTACGTTAATATCTGTCGATGTATATTGATGTGATAATCACCATAAAGTGGCGGGGAAAAGCAAAAAAAATCAAAAATAGCCGGAGAAAAGGTAAGCGTTAATGGAGAATCATATTGATGCTTATTTATTGGTGAGAACTACGTTCCATGGCAGGTGTTCATCAATACGGTTGGAAGGTTATTCCGGCAGTACGCTCAGGATATGGCGCAGATACGCTTCCGGATCAATGTCGTTCAGAAGGCAAGTGCCGATAAGCCCATACAACAGTGCACTGCGCTCGCCGTCGAAGAACATAAAGTTTTTATTTCCGAGACAGATGGCACAAAGGGCTTTTTCCGCGGCATTATGTCTGCCTCCGCCTGACCGTCAACACTGTAATAACAGAGTGCGCCCCACTGATTCAGTACACAGCTGAACCATTCTCCCAGTCTGGATTTTTGGATAGCGTGGCATTTTTCTCCACCATGCATGCAGTGAGTCCAGTAACAGTTTGCTCTTCTTCTGCCTGACCACAAGATGTGCTGGACTGGTAAACGATGGGGATACCTGCTTACGCGAGAGCAATAAGTGGCTGGCCACAATTCTCGGTACAAAACTCTGCTGAATAGCAGCGATTTTCCCAGCGTGGTGCGTCGTTTGCATTTTACTGGTTCTAAGTTAACAATTATCTGTTCACTAATGACTACTCTAAAAACTTGTATCAGGACTATCACTTATTTAAGTGATATTGGTTGTCTGGAGATTCAGGGGGCCAGTCTATAAACTTTTTACAAAAGGATGAATGCAGAAGGTTACTCTAATGGCCAGAGTGATGACAATGATGGTCAGACGTTGACCTGCAGAAACTGCATTTTAATTGGTCTATAAAGTCTGCAAGAGGAATCAGGGTCAGATCAGTGAGTCTTATCGCGGCCCGAAGCTATGACTGAAAGAAGGCTGGATACGGAATTGCAACAATTTGGCAATGTCAGAACACAGAAGCTTTGCAAGCAGGTGAAAGGTTATGTCTAGCAAAAGGAGTATATCAGAATACATCTACTGATGTACAAAACACAACAATAGCTTCATGATATATAAATACGTGATGACGAGTGGTACTCCGCATGGTTATTTAACTTCTCAGCACCACTAATGATCCTGAGCAACTTCGTATTTGGGCCATTGCCATGGAGTAGAAAGCTGTGTCTGAGAATGCAGAATTTGAGAAAAGAATTCGCTTTCTTGGAGAGCTTCTGAAAATGGCACGCTAACAACGTTTTGTTAAAAAATGTGAATCACTTGCCGGGGCTGCATTTTCTATTCGAGGAGAATGTTGACGTAGATATTACAGAAATCTCAGCGCATCAGGATAAACTGCTACCTTAGGTCAACCACCAAAAGAAAATACAATACGTCCAGTTTGTATGCCTTTAATAACACATCTTTTAAATGTTGAAGAATTATCCCGCCTGCTGAAGAACGTTGCTCTGAGTGTGATAAACCTTTTTATTCTTGATGATGTCAGCGAGAAGATGGAATATATCCCCGACTGGGTCGTGGTTACCCGGTTAAACATCTGGTGGCGCTAATAAATCTGGCAAGTCACATTCTGTTGAATGCTGTGACAGTGCCTTACCGAGAGAGCGAAATTGTGGTGTTCTAGTGCATAGTCGCCACCATTCCGGATAATTCTATTGCGTTGTTTTACAAGTTCTTTTACAGCGCAGATCTGTCGCTGACGTTGAATCAATAGCCTGGATTTCAGAACACAATGCCCGTTTGCTGGTTGGTCCGGCAGTAGCATTAATTCATTATCTGAATGAAATGTGTCAATCCACAGAAACCGCTGTCAATGACGCATTTTGTCGGACGTTAACACGAGAAAGTCTGGCTATTCCGTAATGCCATCTTATTTCGTAATGGATTGAGAATGCTGGATTTTTAATTATATTACGCGCAGTATTAATCGCGTAAATGTTTTGCGGTCAGCAACGGTGGGGGATCCATTGTTCTGTTCAATGAATACCATCATACATTTGAATCAGGAGTCGGTATGATGATTTTGGTGACGGGGGGCGCACGGAGCGGGAAGAGTCGCCACGCAGAGGCGCTTATTGGGGACTCTTCACAGGTTCTGTATATCGCTACCTCGCAAATCCTTGATGATGAGATGGCTGCACGGATAGAACATCATCGGCAAGGCCGCCCGGAGCACTGGCGCACAGTGGAGCGCTGGCAACATCTTGATGAATTAATTCATGCAGACATTAACCCGAATGAGGTTGTGTTGCTGGAATGCGTTACCACAATGGTGACTAATCTGTTGTTTGATTATGGCGGCGATAAAGACCCTGATGAATGGGATTATCAGGCGATGGAACAGGCGATTAATGCTGAGATTCAGTCGTTGATTGCTGCCTGCCAACGTTGCCCCGCAAAGGTTGTATTAGTGACTAACGAAGTGGGAATGGGGATTGTGCCGGAGAGTCGTCTGGCACGACATTTTCGTGATATTGCCGGGCGGGTAAATCAGCAGTTGGCCGCTGCGGCAAATGAAGTATGGCTGGTGGTTTCTGGTATTGGAGTAAAAATCAAATGAGTAAATTATTTTGGGCGATGCTCTCATTTATTACGCGTCTGCCTGTACCGCGTCGCTGGTCCCAGGGACTGGATTTCGAGCATTATTCTCGCGGTATTATTACTTTTCCTTTGATTGGATTATTGCTTGGCGCGATTAGCGGGCTGGTCTTCATGGTGCTGCAGGCATGGTGTGGCGCACCACTGGCGGCACTGTTTAGCGTGCTTGTGCTGGTGCTGATGACCGGGGGATTCCATCTGGACGGCCTCGCTGATACCTGTGATGGCGTATTTTCTGCACGTAGCCGCGATCGCATGTTGGAAATCATGCGTGATAGCCGTTTAGGCACCCACGGCGGTCTGGCATTGATTTTTGTGGTACTGGCAAAGATTCTGGTGTTAAGCGAGTTGGCTCTGCGTGGCGAATCGATCCTTGCATCGCTGGCGGCAGCATGTGCGGTCAGCCGCGGGACTGCCGCATTATTGATGTATCGTCATCGTTATGCGCGGGAAGAAGGGCTTGGCAATGTGTTCATTGGCAAAATTGATGGGCGACAAACCTGCGTCACACTCGGCTTAGCCGCTATTTTTGCTGCCGTATTATTGCCGGGTATGCATGGTGTGGCTGCTATGGTGGTGACGATGGTGGCGATTTTCATCCTCGGTCAGCTTCTCAAACGTACGCTGGGCGGGCAAACGGGCGATACGCTGGGAGCAGCCATAGAGCTTGGTGAACTGGTCTTCCTGCTGGCACTGCTATAAAGAGACGTGACATGCAAATACTTGCCGATTTACTGAATACGATCCCAGCCATCGATTCTGCCGCTATGTCGCGTGCACAACGGCATATTGACGGGTTACTCAAACCTGTTGGTAGCCTGGGAAAGCTGGAGGCGCTTGCCATACAACTGGCAGGAATGCCGGGGTTGAATGGCATACCGCATGTGGGCAAAAAAGCGGTACTGGTTATGTGTGCCGATCACGGCGTCTGGGAGGAAGGGGTCGCTATTTCTCCAAAAGAAGTGACAGCCATACAGGCTGAAAATATGACCCGTGGAACAACCGGCGTGTGTGTGCTGGCAGAACAAGCGGGCGCTAACGTCCACGTAATTGATGTTGGTATTGATACTGCTGAGCCTATCCCCAGGCTTATCAACATGCGTGTCGCACGAGGTAGCGGCAATATTGCTTCAGCTCCGGCAATGAGTCGCCGTCAGGCTGAAAAGTTGCTTTTGGACGTCATATGTTATACGCAGGAGCTGGCAAAAAACGGTGTCACGCTGTTTGGTGTAGGTGAACTGGGGATGGCAAACACGACACCGGCAGCAGCAATAGTCAGCACAATCACTGGCCGGGATCCTGAAGAAGTGGTTGGGATTGGCGCAAACCTGCCGACAGATAAACTGGCTAATAAAATTGATGTTGTGCGTCGGGCGATTACGTTGAATCAACCAAATCCTCAGGATGGTATTGATGTCCTGGCAAAAGTGGGTGGATTTGATTTGGTCGGAATAGCTGGAGTGATGTTAGGTGCTGCTTCCTGCGGTTTACCCGTGTTGCTGGATGGATTTCTTTCTTATGCTGCTGCGCTCGCAGCCTGCCAGATGTCTCCTGCAATCAAACCGTATCTCATTCCTTCTCACTTGTCGGTAGAAAAAGGCGCGCGTATAGCGCTCTCGCATTTGGGGCTGGAGCCTTATCTCAATATGGATATGCGTTTAGGTGAGGGGAGTGGTGCAGCTCTGGCGATGCCCATCATCGAAGCTGCTTGTGCGATATACAACAACATGGGCGAACTTGCTGCCAGTAATATTGTTCTACCGGGGAATACGACTTCTGATTTGAACAGCTAAAAACGAAAAGTCTGATAAAAGCTATACTTATCGGATAGTATTCGCGACTTAGGAAAGGGACATGATGCGTCGTGTAAATATTCTTTGCTCATTTGCTCTGCTTTTTGCCAGCCAAAATAGCCTGGCGGTAACTTATCCATTACCTCCAGAGGGTAGCCGTTTAGTGGGGCAGTCGCTTACTGTAACTGTTCCTGATCACAATACTCAGCCGCTGGAGACTTTTGCCGCACAATACGGGCAAGGGTTAAGTAATATGCTGGAAGCGAATCCGGGCGCTGATGTTTTTTTGCCGAAGCCTGGCTCACAACTCACCATTCCGCAGCAACTGATTTTGCCCGCCACTGTTCGTAAAGGGATTGTGGTTAACGTCGCTGAAATGCGTCTTTATTACTATCCGCCAGACAGTAACACAGTGGAAGTCTTTCCTATTGGTATCGGCCAGGCTGGGCGAGAAACCCCGCGTAACTGGGTGACTACCGTTGAACGTAAACAAGAAGCACCAACCTGGACGCCAACGCCGAACACCCGGCGCGAATATGCGAAACGAGGGGAGAGTTTGCCCGCATTTGTTCCTGCGGGGCCCGATAACCCCATGGGGCTGTACGCGATTTATATTGGCAGGTTGTATGCCATCCACGGTACCAATGCCAATTTTGGTATTGGGCTCCGTGTAAGTCAGGGCTGTATTCGTCTGCGTAATGACGATATCAAATATCTGTTTGATAATGTTCCTGTAGGCACTCGTGTACAAATTATTGATCAGCCAGTGAAATACACAACGGAACCGGATGGTTCAAAGTGGCTGGAAGTTCATGAGCCGCTGTCGCGCAATCGTGCAGAATATGAGTCTGACCGAAAAGTGCCATTGCCGGTAACCCCATCTTTGCGGGCGTTTATCAACGGGCAAGAAGTTGATGTAAATCGCGCAAATGCTGCGTTGCAACGTCGATCGGGAATGCCTGTGCAAATTAGTTCTGGTTCAAGACAGATGTTTTAAGAGCGTTGATAATTAGAAAGTAAAAAGCCTGCTCGAAAGCAGGCTTTTTTGAATTTGGCTCCTCTGACTGGACTCGAACCAGTGACATACGGATTAACAGTCCGCCGTTCTACCGACTGAACTACAGAGGAATCGTGTGAACGGGGCGCATATTAATGGCAGTGCATGGTGATGTCAAAGGGTGAAATGCATTTTTTTGTTTGTTTGCTGCCAATTTCAACAAAGTGGTGAGCTTTCAATCTTATTGGGTAATGAACCATCGTGGTGCATACCCTCCTTTTATAGGGCAGGTGAATGCGACTGCAGATAAAAAGAGCCAATGACGAATCTATCATAATCTCTTATTTGACAGTTGGTTAGCTTGCGCATCAATGCCAAAATAGAACTGGCAAGCATCTTGCATTCTGGTTGTAAGTAATGGCGGCACTTGGGCCGACTCTTAAAAACCGGAGGCAACATGAACTTCAGACGCCTGAAATACTTCGTAAAAATTGTAGATATTGGTAGCCTGACCCAGGCTGCTGAAGTATTGCATATCGCACAACCAGCGCTCAGCCAGCAGGTTGCCACACTGGAAGGTGAGTTTAATCAACAACTTTTGATTCGCACAAAACGGGGCGTTACGCCAACTGACGCCGGAAAAATTCTCTATACCCATGCGCGGGCCATTTTACGTCAGTGTGAGCAGGCCCAACTGGCGGTGCATAACGTTGGTCAGGCATTATCGGGGCAAGTCTCGATTGGCTTTGCGCCAGGAACCGCTGCGTCATCCATCACCATGCCCTTATTACAGGCGGTTCGCGCTGAATTCCCGGAGGTCGTTATCTATCTTCATGAAAATAGTGGTGCAGTGCTTAACGAAAAACTGATAAATCACCAACTCGATATGGCGGTGATTTATGAGCATTCCCCAGTGGCTGGGGTATCCAGTCAGGCTTTGCTGAAAGAAGATCTTTTCCTGGTAGGAACTCAAGATTGCCCGGGGCAAAGCGTTGATGTTAATGCTATTGCGCAAATGAACCTTTTTCTCCCCAGTGATTACAGCGCTGTTAGACTTCGTGTTGATGAGGCTTTTTCCCTACGGCGGCTCACGGCAAAAGTCATTGGTGAAATTGAGTCTATTGCCACGCTTACCGCAGCGATTGCCAGCGGCATGGGCGTTGCAGTATTACCTGAATCGGCTGCGCGTTCGTTATGTGGCGCAGTAAATGGGTGGATGTCACGCATTACCACTCCTTCAATGAGTCTCTCTTTGTCCTTAAATTTACCCGCCAGAGCAAACTTGTCACCACAGGCACAGGCAGTGAAAGAGTTGTTAATGTCAGTGATTAGTTCTCCAGTGATGGAAAAAAGGCAGTGGCAATTGGTGAGCTAAGCGTTATATCGGGATGGAATAAGATGCGGGTTTTTATTATTTGTTATGCCGGGCATTAGACTTTAACAATAACGGAAAATCTGAACTGCCCGGAGTTTACCGTGAATTTCCAACAACTAAAGATAATCCGCGAGGCTGCACGTCAGGATTACAACCTGACAGAGGTTGCGAATATGCTTTTTACCTCACAGTCCGGCGTCAGCCGTCATATTCGGGAACTGGAGGATGAACTTGGCATCGAAATATTTGTTCGACGAGGTAAGCGACTGCTGGGCATGACTGAACCGGGCAAAGCATTACTGGTCATTGCAGAACGTATTCTGAATGAAGCCAGTAATGTTCGTCGGCTTGCAGACCTGTTTACCAACGATACGTCTGGCGTTCTCACTATTGCAACGACGCATACTCAGGCACGTTATAGTTTGCCAGAGGTCATTAAATCTTTTCGCGAACTTTTCCCGGAGGTTCGGCTCGAGCTAATCCAGGGGACGCCACAGGAAATTGCGACGTTGTTGCATAATGGTGAAGCTGATATTGGTATCGCCAGCGAGCGTTTGAGTAATGACCCGCAGCTCGTCGCCTTCCCGTGGTTTCGTTGGCACCATAGTTTGCTTGTTCCACTCGATCATCCCTTGACGCAAATTACACCATTGACGCTGGAATCAATAGCGAAGTGGCCGTTAATCACTTACCGACAGGGGATTACGGGGCGCTCACGTATTGATGACGCATTTGCCCGCAAAGGTTTGCTGGCAGATATTGTATTAAGTGCGCAGGATTCTGATGTCATTAAAACCTATGTTGCTCTTGGGCTTGGGATCGGAATAGTTGCCGAACAATCCAGCGGTGAACAAGAGGAAAAGGATTTAATCCGCCTGGATACGCGGCATCTTTTTGATGCTAATACTGTCTGGTTGGGACTGAAGCGAGGACAACTTCAGCGTAACTATGTCTGGCGCTTTCTGGAACTTTGTAATGCAGGACTTTCAGTTGAGGATATCAAGCGGCAGGTGATGGAAAACAGTGAAGAGGAAATTGATTATCAGATATAGCAAAAAGCCCGCTATAAAAGCGGGCTTTTCAGAAATTTGGCTCCTCTGACTGGGATCGCCTTTGCCAGTAACTGGCTAATATTCAAGCTAAACCTGAATCCACTTTCTGTCAAGACCACCAAAATGACCACCAATAGTAGCGGGTTACGTAAGGCTGGGTTGAGTGAACCTCGGATATGCTGATCGTTACTTTGGTGTTCCATGGATGGGGTGGATATGAAAGTTATCTATTCGCAGAACCGTATGGGTACAGCAATTGACGCACGTAATGCAGTAAATACTGGCCGGACTCTCCACTTTTGAGTGAAGCCGCAGTTGTGGATTTTATTAAAGTGGCAAATGCGTAAAAATAGATCAATGAATAGTATAGGTTTAGGCCCTATTGTGTAATATGTCCGCAACTCTAGGTGTTTAGGTAAAGTACAGAATGAAGACGCTTAAAGCATCGTTGCCCAATGCTCTGCAACAGATGAGGGAGGCCGTGGTGTGAGTCAAGAGGTATTTTATCTACCTTATTTCGATGGAACGCGACCTTAAAAGTCCTACCTCGAACAAGTTAGCCTACTATGCGATTTGATGGAGATCCATCCGCTCACGCTGTTGGTTTATGCAGGTTTCGGACTACTTGAAGTCTCCAGCTTTTATAAATTGTTCGGTACTAGTTGGATATCCTCGTAGTGAACAAGGAGTGCAAAAGAATGACTTACTCTGTTTCGCCGTCATCACTACTCACCGAGTACGGCAACGACAACATATGCCGTGTTCTCGCACTTGATGGTGGCGGTGCAAAGGGCTTTTATACGCTGGGTGTCCTCAAGGAAATTGAGGCTATGCTTGGGTGCCCATTATATAAGAGGTTTGATCTTGTATTTGGTACTAGCACCGGTGCGATTATTGCCGCGCTCATCGCTCTAGGATACGAAGTAGATCAAATACACGCACTGTACACCGAACATGTACCACGAGTTATGTCCAGCCGGTCGGCTGCGGCAAGAACAATGGCGCTCCAGGATTTGGCTAAGGAAGTTTTTCAAGACAAGACATTCGAAGATGTTCTGATGGGTATTGGCATCGTCGCAACTCGATGGATGACCGAAAGACCAATGATCTTCAAAGGTAATGTTGTGCAGGCCCATGGTCGCAAGGGAACCTTCAGTCCTGGATTCGGGGTCAGCATCGCTGATGCAGTGCAAGCGTCTTGCTCGGCTTATCCGTTCTTCGAAAGGAAAGTGATTGTTACCGCAGCAGGAGATAAGGTTGAGTTGATCGATGGAGGTTACTGCGCAAACAACCCCACCTTGTTTGCAATCGCCGACGCCACTGTCGCTCTGAAAAAAGATCACAAGGATATCCGGGTTATAAATGTCGGTGTTGGTATCTATCCAGAACCTAAACCAGGTCTCCTTATGCGGATTGCTAAGAAATGGCTCGCAGTCCAGCTGCTTCAAAAAACTTTAGAGATCAATACACAATCGATGGATCAACTACGCGACATTCTATTCAAAGATATTCCGACGATTCGGATCAGCGACACATTCGAACGGCCTGAGATGGCGACAGATTTACTTGAGTACAATTTAGATAAACTGAATACCCTTCGACAGCGTGGTAGGGAGTCTTTTGGAGCTCGTGAGGCACAATTAAGAGAGTTTCTGATATGAGTGAGGCGAAATAATATGGGAATACCTGAATCACAGCTCGATACATGGTCCCACCAAGGATCTATTGCACAGTCTGCCTCGACTTATAGCATTATAAAGAATGCATTAGAGAGCGCAAACACTAAGTATCATGGAAAGAATTTTAAAGTATTCCTTCAGGGCTCCTATGGAAACGATACTAACATTTATGCTGAAAGTGACGTTGATGTAGTCATATGTCTTGATGATGTCTACTACAGTGACCTCACACAGTTATCACCAGAAGACAAAGATGCGTATGACCGTGCATTTGTTCCTGCAACCTACTCGTATACTCAATTTAAGCAAGATGTGCTTGAGGCTCTTACAGAGCGCTTCGGGTCTGATGTTAAGGTCGGAGATAAGGCCATAGTTGTAGCGGCAAATGGAAGTAGGCGCAAAGCTGACGTTATCGCATCAATGCAGTTTCGTCGTTATTGGAAATTCAAGGGGCATTACGACTCACAATACGATGAGGGCATCTGTTTCTTTAATGGCGCTGGTGAACGGATTGCCAATTACCCCAAGCAGCATTCAGAAAATCTCACCTTAAAACATCAGGCCAGTAATAAATGGCTAAAGCCCATGGTTCGCGTACTGAAGAACCTTCGAAGTAAACTCATTGCTGACGGAAAATTGAAGTCAGGACTTGCACCTTCCTATTACCTTGAAGGTCTACTCTACAACGTGCCAAATGAAAAGTTTGGCACCAGTTATGCTGATTGTTTTGTCAATGCCATGAATTGGATTCAGACAGAAGCAGATAAAGACAAGCTGGTATGCGCCAATGAACAGTATTACTTGCTTTGGGAGGGGACACATACCTCATGGGAGAAAGCCGATGCGGAAGCGTTTATCGACGCTGCAATAAAAATGTGGAATGAATGGTGAAGTGAGTCGACAAAACTGCTGGTCTTAGGGCACGGCAAACAGCAAGCAGGAGAAATCGAGGTGGCAGGTAGCATCATTAACCTTTTTATGTGGGGATATCAGGACAGCTACAGAATTCACATCCAGATTCTGGCACGTAATGTACTGAAAAAATTGGGTGCACCGGCTGATGCAGAAGTGCTACTTGTTGGTGCTCGCCGCCCTGGCAGTAAAAATGCGAATCCGATATGCGTAGAGCCAGAAGATGGTAAGTGGCATCTATCTTTGTTTGAAGGATTGCTGGATTCAGTTGAATCGATTTACAAGAATCATCGGTTACAGAGTATGATTTTTGGTGATGGGCCAAGCATGCGCGACAAGCCAGAGTGGATACGTCGCGACTCAGTGCGAACATCGGTTAGTAAGGCACTTGATGCTTTTGATACCGAGCATAACGTAACGTCATTTTGCGGAGAGTCTAGGCGAATAGACGACTATTATGTCACCCCAGTCATACAGATTCCAAACGACACTTTCGAGAAATTCCCTCCTTTGCTCTCCAAGTCTGTTGACGAAAGCCAACAAGGACATGGATTTCGTAGTCTGATACATGCAGCGATGTATGCGGTTCTTCGTGAGGCTACCGAGGAATTGCATAACCCTGATCCAGGAAGATTTATCCATGGCAGTATGAGAGATGCCGAGGAAATAATACGGATTGCTGCAAACGACTTTCTGCACACCGCAGGCCTCTCGATCGAACGAAGATACATTCATACTGATCTTTTCGATGCTTTGAACCTTGTCTCCTCTCTTATGTACGAGGGGGCGAAAGGCATAGGTCAGCTCATTCTCGTCGATCCAGATAACGAGGCGGTTGAGTTCCTGGCGAAGTTTGTTGAGCCAGTTCCCTTTCGTGAGCCACGATGGGTTCGGAAAGTCTTGCAGATGGCGGCATCAGGTGTTGGCATTATCGCAAATAGTCAGTACATCTATGGACTTGGGAGACTGAAGAAGTCGCACGATCCCAGTGCACAAGATGCGTTCACGGTAGATTTTATAGATCATTATCACTGGCAGTTGTACTGCGGTAACCAAGCACTGCTTCTCAGTCAATATGCTGTGCCCAAACTTCCACAGGAGCCTTTTGACAAAGCTGCCTTCCTGGCAAATTACGCGAGACTATTTCCGTTGTCTTCACAAGATAGTGGATTGCACTTGTGGAACCTTCTGATGACCCAAACCAGTCAGGGGCATGGGAGCATGATTGTCGTTGCGGAAGATGCGGCCTGCGAGGCGAATCGACTTTGCAAGCAAGGTACTAGAATCGTGCCAACTAAGCTCACTGAATCACTCCTTCGAAGTGTCAGCGGTATTGATGGCACAATACTGCTTGATCCTGCTGGTCTTTGCCATGCTATCGGGATTATTCTCGACGGTGAAGCGACCGATGAGTGTACGCCATCAAGGGGATCTCGGTATAATTCCGGAGTGCGTTACGTACAAACGAGCGGCACTCGAAGGCTTGCGATCGTCGTGTCGGATGATCGAACAGTCGATATCATTCCTCAAATCAAGCGACTGTGCAGTCGTTCAAAAATAGAACAATGTGTCGTAACACTGGAGGCGGCAACGCTCGACAACTATCATGATTCTCGGAATTGGTTAAACGACCATCGCTTCTATATCAACGCTGAGCAATGCGCTCGAATTAATGCCGTACTCGACAAACTAGATGCCGTTCCAAAAGAAGTAGGTCTTATCTATTTTGAAACTGAGAGATTTGAAGTTGACCCAGAGATGGACGAAAGCTATCTCATAGACTGACCGAATACCGTTGCGTGATGTCAATATTAGGTACCTCGTGCCAATATCATGGCCTAACGTTTGTTGGTGTAAGTAGGGATGTTATCGTCGTTGGCCTTATCGTTAGGAATTATCTTGCCTGTGGGGGCTTCACTTTAGGTCAGGCAGGCTTCAAGAGTTTGGTTCATCGGACACTGCCTGATAGTGCCAGTGGATGTCACGTACCGCAAAGAGTCATCGAATGATTCTTCTTCGTTTCAAATGAAGACCTTCCTTTGATTGGATATAAAATGTAAAAATTCTAACTTTACAGGTTAAATCAGTATGTTTTATAGAATTAAAAGTGTTTTATACTAATTACAAAAACACTGATTATTTGTACATTGAAAAGAATAAAAACAGACATATCTTATAGCTATATTCTCTGGTTATGGGGTTTTCAATGTCTGAATTGCATGTAGTCAATGACCATGGAGTACGGCTACTCTGCCTAAATGGTGGTGGGGCCAGAGGGATGTTTACAATCAGTGTGCTTGCTGAGATTGAGAGGATACTTGCCTCTAGGCACCCTGACCAAGAAATCAGAATTGGCGATTACTTTGACCTCATCGCAGGGACATCGATAGGTGGGATCTTGGCTCTCGGCCTTGCTAAAGGCAAGAGTGCTCGCGAGTTGGAATGTGTTTTCTTAGATAAAGCGAATGATATTTTTCCACCAAGATGGTGGCTATTCAATCTCCTTAAATCACTTGTTTCTCCCATTTATAGTAGTAAACCACTTCGACAAACAATTGAAACGATGATCGGTGGTGAGACTACCTTTAATGACCTGGCCCGGAGAGTAATGGTCCCGGCAGTCAATCTTTCAACAGGAAAACCTCAGTTCTTCAAGACACCACATAACCCAGATTTTACCCGCGACGGTGCACTTAAATTGATTGATGCCGCACTCGCAACCTCCGCTGCACCGACGTTCTTTGCACCACACCATTGTGAAGACCTTGGTTCTTATTTTGCTGATGGAGGTCTGGTCGCCAACAACCCCAGTTATATCGGATTTTTGGAAGTTTTCAGGGACATGAAGTCTGATTTTCCTGATGTTGCTCATAAAGACATACACATACTTAATATCGGTACTACCGGGGAAGAGTATTCACTTAGCCCAAGGCTGCTGAGCAAAAAATGGTGGAATGGCTACTGCCGACTTTGGGGCGTAGGTAAAAAACTGGTCCTTACAACCATGACGGCTAACCAACATCTCCATAAAAATATGCTCCTGCGCGAGCTTACGCTCCATGGTGCCTCCGATAACTACACCAGTCTGGATGAAGTGATCCCTAATGAAGCAGCCAGCGACATCACTCTGGATAATGCCACGAAGAGTTCCATTGAAAACCTGCGCGCAAGGGGAAGACAACTCGCTACTGTGCAGTTCGCTCAGAACCAGAAGCTTAAGAGCTTTTTCACTACACCTGCAAAACCCTTTAAGCGCGCAATCGCGCAGGAGAAACTCTGATGCCTTGGGATTTTAACAATTACTATAGTCACAATATGGATGGCTTAATCAGTAAGCTCAAATTGAGCAAGACTGAATCCGATAAACTCAAAGCACTTCGTCAGATCGTACGTGAAAGGACGAGAGATGTATTTCAGGAAGCTCGCCAAGTCGCAATTGACGTGAGAAGGCAAGCGCTGACACTTGAAAGTGTCAGATTAAAACTTGAGAAAACAAACGTTCGCTACCTCTCCCCCGAAGAACGTGCTGATCTAGCGCGACTTATTTTTGAAATGGAAGATGAAGCACGCGATGACTTCATCAAATTCCAGCCTCGTTTCTGGACTCAAGGAAGTTTTCAGTACGATACGTTAAACAGGCCTTTTCATCCGGGGCAGGAAATGGATATTGATGATGGCACCTACATGCCCATGACGGTGTTTGAATCCGAACCGAGCATTGGACACACTCTGCTTCTCCTTCTCGTGGATACATCACTGAAATCACTAGAAGCTGAAAACGATGGCTGGGTATTTGAAGAAAAGAATACCTGCGGACGCATCAAAATCTATCGGGAGAAAACACACATTGATGTACCGATGTATGCGATCCCTAAAGAACAATTCCAGAAAAAACAAACAGCAGCAGATTCAGCACACCTCATAAAGTCAGATTCGGTGTTTGAATCTTTTGCATTGAACCGGGGGGGACGCGAGGCTTATGCCGTTGAGTCCGACAAAGTGAACCTGGCACTTCGCGAAGGGGTCAGAAGATGGTCAGTCAGCGACCCCAAAATTGTTGAAGACTGGTTCAACGAAAGCTGTAAACGTATCGGCGGGCATCTGCGTTCAGTTTGCCGGTTTATGAAGGCTTGGCGGGATGCACAATGGGAAGTTGGGGGCCCTTCATCAATCAGTCTGATGACTGCAGTCGTCAACATCCTCGATAGAGAATCTCATAATGGCTCCGACCTCACCGGGACGATGAAACTTATTGCCAGGTTGCTGCCTGAGGAATTCAATCGCGGTGTGGAAAGTCCCGACGATACTGACGAAAAACCATTGTTCCCTGCGGAAAGTAACCATAACGTGCACCATAGAGCTATCGTTGAAACTATGGAAGGTCTGTACGGTATTTTACTTGCCGCTGAGCAATCAGAAAGTCGGGAAGAAGCGTTACGTAAAATCAACGAAGCATTTGGTAAACGTGTGACTAATGCCCTATTAATCACGTCAAGTGCTGCAGCTCCGGCATTTCTCAATGCACCATCCAAAGAGCCATCATCTAAACCAATCAACAAAACGATGGTAAGTGGCTGATGAAGGACGGGCAGCTCCATCAAGTGATGACGGGATGCGGGTATCGCTATACGCGTGCCCGCAATCTTCCTGAAAAATCGATTCTGCACAGCAGGGAGCGAGGTGCAGGATATTACACGAAAGAATACGCGACTGATGCCGGTAATTTTAATGTTGCATTGGTGATTCATCCCGACCCTTTCACAGAACTGCCGACAGCATTCATTATTGAGCAACCTGAACAGTTCAAAAGTTGCCTTATGCCCCATGTCGCCCTGGAAGGGTTCCTTTGCTATGTTGAGCAGATGGAAGCAGACTGGGATTCCAACGATCTGGAAGCGACATATAAAGAAGTTGATGCACAGATACACCAGACCCTCATTGATTCGGTATCAGCTGCTACGCAAGGGGTAAATGATAAGAGAGAACTGGAAGGGGAGTTTGCTGCATACTGGCGTCCCAGCGAGACACTCTTTCTTCTGTCAAACGCAAGTCGGGGGACCACACTTAAAACCTCTTTGGCAAAATTACTTAAGTCTGATGGAACTACCAGACAGGAGTACATAACGGTTGAGGAATCATCCCCGGAGGACTCGGAAGCCGTTATGACCAAGTGGCTCAAACAAAGGTATTTCCCCAGAACTTCGTTAAAAGAAATACCCATCAGCACGCATTACATTTCTGTAAATCCCAGCCGTCTAGCCGGGATGAAATGGCCACCGGCTTCATTCCGGGACTTACTGGAATGGCTTGAAAAATCAGACCACAATGCCAGAGATAGAGTCATTGAAAACATCAAAGCCGAAGGGAAGAAAAGGTACATTTTTCTCTTTGATGTTTTAAACCAGGACATCTTAGCTATCTATGTTGAGTTCAATGCGCAGTCTGTTGATTTCAGAAGGTACCGGAAGTCAGCCAAAAACTCAACGGTCAAGCTTGCGGCGATGTTGGGTGGCAAAAGTGTTTGCACGGAATATCAAAGGCTGGGTGTCATTCGTGCTGACATTGCGATGCTCCTTAGCCGGAATACACGACGGAAGGGGGCAGTAAGTCTTTCAACAAAGCGTATAGCGTTGATAGGTTGTGGAACAATTGGAGGGTATCTGGCCGAATTATTACTACGCAACGGAGCCGGATGTGGTAAGGGTTATCTGCATCTTTATGATGATGATATCTACAAACCCAGTAATTTTGGCCGTCATACCCTATCGTCACATGATTTCGGGTGGCCTAAATCCCTTTCACTTGCGGCAAAGCTACAGGAGTCTGTGCATTTACAGACAAAGGTTGTAGGATTTATGGAACAATTCCGTATCAGCGCAGATGAAATGCAGAAGTACGACATCATTATTGATGCGACAGGACGCCCACCTGTGTCAAAACGCATCGCTGCGGTGGTTAGACAGATTCCACTGGAGCAAAGACCATATATTATTCACGCGTTCAATGATGGCAACGGCCGGGCATCAAAAGTCTTTATTGATGATGGCCGAAGCTGTTACGGGTGTATGGTTTCTAACCCTGCAAAATACCATAAAGGAACCGATTCAAGGTTTAATGATCTTGATATATCAAGCGAAAAAAATAAAAGTTGTGGCAGCACTTACACCCTTTATGATGCAGCAGTTAGTAGCATAACGTCATCTCTGGCCCAGATGGCCGTGTTAAGTACTCTAGAACCAGAGTTAAAGTGGACTTACAATGAACATATCCTTGAGGGGGGGCGTTCGCTCAGACCTCAATTTTTGCCACATCAGCCGAATTGCCCTGTGTGTAATGAACATAAATGAATTGGTATTCATCGATAATTTTGACAATCATGTAGTGGTCATGAGCGAAGTCGTTCGACTGCTCAAGTCATATCGCCAAATGCAATATGTCAGCACAGAAGCTGGAGGAGTTCTGATAGGAGAACGCCGGGGACCTCACATCGTTATTACTCACATTTCGGAACCAGGGCCGGGTGACATCAGGACACGTAATCGGTTTGAAAGAAAAGGTGACCATCATCAGCTGAAAGTAGATGAACTGTTTGAACAGTCAAATGGCTTTCTTGTTTATTTAGGCGAATGGCATACACATCCCGAAGATTTTCCTCAACCGTCTTATACAGACATGAAATCTTGGCTGACTGGACTGATCGCAACAGAGACAATGCTCCTGATTATTGTAGGCAGAAAATCTGAGTGGGTAGGAATAAAAAACGGAAATGATATAAAAAGTATAAGAGAGAAGTAAAAAAATAGATGAAATTGTTGAGTTGCACTCATTTTTCAGATATTAGTCATTTTTAACAGTATAGTTTATGTGTTAAAATAAATTTAATATGATGGCTATTTTGGGGGCATCTAATGGGGAGAGAATGAAAAAAACACCACTCGAATTTCCCTCGCAATTCTTTATAAGTGGAGTCTCCCATAATAATCAGTTTCGATGGAGTATATGAGGTATGCAGGGGTATTTTTCTAGGGAAAATGGCTACTGAAAGGAGTTTTTCCATGATTAATATATCAGTAGCGCGAATTATCCTTCTATTTTAAAAGAACGAACATGGCTGATTGTGGTAATTAAACATTCCGAAAGTTAATAAAAAGATATATCGGAGTCAGTGTTAAGTGATATTCTTTTTATTGATATTCTCCCCACGGATTTTCTGTCTGTATAATATCGACCGGAAAGTTGGAGCGCATTGTTACTTTCAATTACGTCGAATATAGTCGAGCCAATATACTCGCTCCAACTAGGGTTTTTAGGGGTTGATTTATATACATAATACAATTTGTTGTTATCCAGTTCCTTAGTTGGCGTTGCTTCTAGCGTAACAGATTTAACTGTGGGGCCGTGCATTTCTATCTTTGTTACAAGGAGTGCTTGCTTTATTTTTGCGCGGACTTCAAATTCATCATTTGTTTCTGTGATTATATGTCCAACCCAAATTCCATTTAAGTCAGGATATATGTCTTTCTTGAAAAACCTTATTGTTCCCCATATTAGTCTTGATATCTTTGATGAAAGGAGAAAGAAGTTTATGATAATGGATGCTAATGATGATATTGATAACAATTTGAGCAGGCTTAAGTCAGAAGACAGAACTGTCTTAAAGATCCAAAATGAAAGTATTGTGACAAACAAAGAGATTAGTGATACCGTTTTTAACAACCAGTCAAATCTTATTATTCTAAACATTTCGCACCATTATAATATGTCTTTGTAAATAGAAATCATATTCTTACCGTTGCTTTTAGAATTTAACAGTGCAACATAGGCTTCTCTTAGATTCGCTCCCACACCAGCTGAAAATGTAATTTCGTCAAAGGAATAGGATTTTATCTTATCAAAAACAAAGTTAAGATTGACCTCGTTGTCTGTTTTCGCTGTAACACCATCTGCGGCTTGGAAAATTATCTCAAATCCATTGGATAAAAGCATTTTAGATATTTTTTTTGTGGTATCATTTAATTTGTTGCTTATGTATGTCAACCTCTCTTCTGAGTTGGATAAGTATGATGAGGTTATTTTTCTCCCCACATCATCGCCATCTATCGCTATGTACATATTAACTCCAAACTAACATGGATTATTATCTAAGTGGTTATATTATATCAACCCTGAATGCTTAGTTGCAAATGAATTTATTTACTTAAAAACGTTGCGGTTTAAATTGTATTTATACCCGGCCAAAACGAGGTTTGTATTTTAAATTTTTTTAATTTTAATGGGTTTAATCCTATGTCTTGTTAAATACATCAAGTGTGTTGAGGTTTTATATTTTCAATGTGGCGATTAATTCAATTGTTCTGCTTGTAATCTACACTTAAAGGATAATTATTAAATCTTTACACTAAAGATTTCTCATGACATTGGCATTATAATTAAGTGAAATAATATACCTGTTAAGCCCTTTGAGAATGATTCTCCGGTTACGGTGCTGTGGCCATTTCCAAGAAATCTCTCACCCCAGATCTAGGTGGTGGTGGATAGACTGGATGCTGCGTTCAATAATGAGACAGCCCGGCTCCGGTTGTAAGTGATGCCGGAACGAGACAATTAATTTAAGAACAAACCGCCCCCGGTTAGCAGGATCGTCTCGTCCGGCAGGAAAGCATGCTAACACCTACATGAAGTCCCTGTCAGTGCAGGCCCCAGACTCAACACCACCAATTTACTTTTCACCACTGCGAAGTAAGGGGCGCTACGCCCGGCTATGCAGGGGCAGTTTTTCTCCTGTGCGCTTTTCGTTCCTGTATCGGCTTCCTGTTAATCGTTTCCCAACACAACCCGTCCTGCAAGGGTAAATGGCACGCTTGCTGCGCCCTTGCAGGACAGAACGATGCCGGGAAAGCGAACCGTCAGGCGATACGAAGACGAAAAAAACACACTGACGGAGAAAAAATCATGACAATTTCCCTGCATAATCCCCGGACAAGCGCCCCTAACACCGCAGCGGCGACCAGCATATCCCCGCTGGACCCGTCAGGCTCCTCAAAAACGAAATTTTCTAAAACCAGAACGGATATTTATCAGACCGTTACCGACAGCATCATTGCAGCGCTAGAAGCCGGTGTGAAACCTTGGTCATGCCCGTGGCAGCGTGTATCCGGCATGTCTGGTCTGCCATCGAATTACGCCACCAGCATAGCCTACAGCGGTATGAATATCATGTTGCTATGGTGCAGTGCATCAAAACAGGGTTTCAGCGATTCACGCTGGATGACCTACAAACAGGCACAGGCAGCAGGTGGACAGGTTCGCACACGTGAACGTGGCACAACAGCCATTTTCTACACCACCCTGGAGAAGGAAAACGCCGCCGGAGAAGTTGAACATATTCCGATGCTGAAAACCTTTACCGTGTTTAACGTTCAGCAAATCGACGGCCTGGCCCTGACAACTGAAACTGTCAGCCCGGAAGCAACCTTTGACCCGGTGCCGCAGGTTGAGAACCTGTTACGGAAGAGTGGCGCAAACATCATCGAGAAAGGACAAAACGCCTTTTTCAGCCCATCAACAGATGAAGTCTGGCTACCGGAGCGCCATCTGTTTTCAGATGCGGCTAATTTCTACGCTACAGGTCTGCATGAGCTGATTCACTGGAGTGGTGGCAAAAAACGTCTGAACCGTGAAATGAAAGGGAAGTTTGGCAGTGCGGATTATGCAGAGGAAGAACTGATAGCAGAGCTGGGAAGTGCCTTTCTGATGGCTGATCTTGGCATTGAGGGAGAGGTACAACATGAAAGCTATATTGCTTCCTGGCTGAAAGAGCTGAAAAACGACAAGCGTTATATTTTCAAAGCGGTCAGCGCAGCCTCTAAAGCACATCGTTATTTGATGGACAAAATCTGAGCCGCAAGGTCTCAGGGCCGCAAAGGAGTGTGGCTTTCGGTGCTGGGATAGGCTTAACCGGTAACGCTGTAGAGGTATGAGTGAGACGGAGCGGAGTCGGAACGAGCACCGAACAATCATACCTCTACAGCGGAATAGTGCATTCTATGCGTTGATTATGGTGTCTGGCATTAGAACTTCTTTTAAATCTGAGAGTTGAAGCTCTGAAGTTATGTTGATCGGACGGTTGACAATAAGATATTCTGGTGTTTCTCCCTCCTTGGTTCCGTACTACCAAAAAGAAGACCATATAGAGGAATTAGTATGGCAAATTTCGAGGACTGGTGTGATTCGACAGAGCGTAATATCAGCGACCATTATTTGCAGTCAATAACGGCCAGGGATGCCGAGTGTATGTTCGGCGTTCAGGTTATGGCCGCGCTAATACCTGAACACTATGCGTCACCAAGAAATATCGCTAACGCATTTGAAGCTCTAGGTAAACCGGGGCTGGCGGCATACATTGCTGGAAAATTGCCTGAAACGAAACAGATTCGTTCCGGTGATTTGGGTGAGATATTTGCAACTGAATGGATAAATGCACGTAGCAATGGCTATAAAACGCCTATAAAAAGATTGCGCTGGAAAGATCATCGCAATATGTCGATGCGTGGTGAGGACGTCATTGGTATTTACATAGATCAGTCTTCTCAACAACTTTTTTTCCTTAAAACCGAAGCGAAAAGTCGCGCCAAAATGACGGGAGAGGTGGTTTCTGAAGCCCGCGATAACTTGAATAAAGAGCAAGGGCTGCCATCTTCACATGCCCTAATGTTCATAGCAGATCGCCTGAATGAACAGGGTGAGGAGCTTTTGGCTAAAGCGATCTTAAATGCAACGCTTCGGCAAGGAATTGTTCCAGGATGCGTCCGGCATCTTATCTTTCTATTATCGGGCAACTCTTCAGAAACTATGCTGACCACTTCAATTGAAAAGTATACAGGTCAAAATAATCAGTGGGGTGTTTGTCTAAGAATTGCTCGCCATGGTGAGTTTATTGCCGCAACTTTTGAAAAGGTGATTAGCGATGCCAGCAACAGCTGATGAAATTATCGAAGCTATTAAGGAAGCTTCAGCTGTAGGTTTTCGCGGGCGCCTGATTGCACGCGGGCAAGCCCGGTCGGTGATCTGGCGAGACGGTGACTTGCCGCCGGATGCACCGGAGTTTAGCGCACTGCTCAGTCAGGACCTTCAAGGCTATGCTTATGCCCTAATCGATCTCGGCCTTCGTCTTCGAGAACTTAATGGAGACGACGCCTATGCGCGAATTGCTTTTGAACAGGCCGGAACCGCACTCGAGTCGGCTATTGCTAAAGGAAAACGCGACAGCCGGGATACAGATTTTCACTTCGTAATGGCTGCTGCAAGCTATCACCTTGCGCATCTTTCAGCACGAGCCTATTCGTTACTCGCAATGGTTGGTCAGGATGATAATTTTTCACCAATAGAGAGGGCTCTTACACAACTGATCCGGCGTGATTTGCGTACTCTGCGCGATAATGCGTTGGGCTTTCGGCTCAGAGGTGATGGCAGTGACGTGAAAATTACTGAAATCCTCCAGGCTCGCCTAAACTTGCCGCAAGACGAGAACGGTGACAGTGAGTCAGAGGAGGACATCCTTTTTGATGGGCTTGATTTGGCACTGACTGACGCCTATATGTCGGCCATTTCTCTCTACCTTCTCGCTGTAGAAAGGGGAGAATCACGTTTGCTTTCCAGGGCTATTGAAAAATTAAGAATTAGTCTAAGTATATGTGCTCAGTTTAATATGCTACCCCAGTGGTGGCTAAACTTTATTACCATTCATCTGTTATCTGACCTTTGGTCAGATACATTCCATGAAAGATTGCCACTGGTTCTAGTTGGTGGTGACGCTGCTGAATGGCCCGCGCTTCGGGAACTGTTTATTGCACTGCTTCAAAGACGACCTCGAGCCGAAATTGATCTCTGGCCATCGCAGAGAGAGGCCGCCGGACGCTCTGTTAATGACAATGACGATTTGGTTGTTTCGTTGCCAACCAGCGCTGGAAAAACTCGTATTGCTGAATTGTGTATTCTTCGCTGTCTGGCGGGTGGCAAGCGTGTTGTTTTCATCACCCCGCTTCGTGCGCTTTCTGCACAAACAGAAGCCACTCTCTCCAGAACATTTGGGCCGCTTGGGAAAACAATATCAATGCTGTATGGCAGCATTGGCGTAAGTGGTATGGATGAGGATGCAATTCGCCAGCGTGACATCGTCGTCGCCACGCCTGAAAAACTTGACTTTGCTCTCCGGAATGACCCGTCAATTATTAATGATGTAGGACTTTTTATTTTTGATGAGGGGCACATGATTGGGGCCGATGAACGAGAGGTTCGGTATGAAGTTCAAATTCAACGGCTGTTGCGCAGACAGGATGCCGATACGCGCAGAATTGTCTGCCTCTCGGCAATTCTACCTGATGGTGAGCAACTCGATGATTTTGCCGGTTGGCTCCGTCGTGACAAGCCCGGAGGACCAATCAAAAATAATTGGCGACCGACCCGCTTGCAGTTTGGCGAGGTCATATGGTCCGCTCCAGCAGGTCGGCTTAATCTCAGCGTCGGTTATGAGGCGGCTTGGGTATCGCGTTTTATCGTCAGCAGACAACCGCCAAAGGTTAAATTACCTAATAAAAAGCAGCGAACAAAAATGTTTCCCTCTGATAACAAGGAGCTCTGCTTAGCGACAGCCTGGCGTCTAATTGAAGATGGACAGACCGTACTTATCTACTGCCCACTTCGCCGGAGCGTCGAACCGTTTGCCGAGACAATTGTCGATCTGCATCAGCGCGGACTACTGCCATCTTTATTTGATGCTGCCCCGGACATTCTGGATACGGCTATCTCGCTGGGAGAAGAATGGTTGGGGGCACACAGCCCGATACTTGCCTGCCTACGGTTGGGCGTGGCTCTTCATCATGGCGCATTGCCTACGGCTTACCGCAAAGAAATCGAACGTTTGCTGCGAGATGGGGTACTTAAAGTGACGATCTCATCACCGACGCTAGCACAAGGTCTTAATCTTTCGGCAACAGCTATCGTCATGCATTCTCTTCATCGGAATCGCGAGCTTATCAAAGTGTCCGAGTTCAGAAACGTCATAGGCAGAGCAGGGCGCGCATATGTAGATGTTGAAGGGCTGGTGATTTATCCAATATTCGATAAAGTAAATAAACGCCAGACTAACTGGCATACCCTCACATCTGACACGGGGGCCCGTGAGATGGAGAGCGGACTAATACAGCTTGTCTGTGTGTTATTGATTCGCATGCATACACGGCTTGGTGGGGATTTAAAAGCACTCACTGAATATGTGACCAACAACGCCGTAGCGTGGGAATTTCCAGAAATTATGACCGAATCTCCGCAAGAAAGAGATATTGCGCAGGCCATCTGGGAAAAACAACTTTCAACGCTTGATACTGCTATTCTGAGCCTTCTTGGTGAGAATGATATCCCGGATGACCAGATTGAAACTGCTCTTGATGACATTCTTCAGTCTTCACTTTGGCAACGCAGTTTGCAGCGTTATAGGGATGAGAATGAACGGATTTTGCTGAAATCGGGACTCCTGTCCCGCAGCCGCTACATCTGGCAGCGCTCAACGGCAGCAGGGCGCCGGGGGTATTTCCTGTCGGGGGTAGGACTTACAACCGGGCTACGACTTGATGCTATTGCCGCTAAGGCCAACCAACTATTGATTGATGCGAATGCGGCTATAATGGGCGGTGATGCCGAAGAGGCAATTGCTGCTATCACGGCGCTCGCTGAAGAGGTCTTTACCTTCTATCCGTTTATACCCGATCCATTGCCTGGCGACTGGAGAGGTATTTTACGTTCCTGGCTATTGGGTGAACCCATGACTAACGTCGCGAATACGCAGGCGTCTGAAACGCTTCAATTCGTCGAGAATGGGCTGGTGTATCGACTTCCGTGGGCAATGGAGGCTATTAGGGTACGTGCAACAGCTAATGGAGACCTCATAGGTGATACAGATACCACGCTAGACGATTATGAGTTAGGTTTTGCGGTTGCTGCTGTTGAAACAGGTACCTTGAGCCGTTCGTCTTCACTGCTTATTCAGGCGGGTTTTAGCTCTAGGCTTGCAGCCATAAAAGTGGTTACAGACACTACTGCCGATTTTCAATCCGGCCAGGAGCTTAGAAGGTGGCTGAACTCTGAAGAAGTGATAAGCCACACGGATAATCATGACTGGCCTACACCTGAAACCAGAGTGATGTGGCTGGAATTCTTGGGTAGTCTCAGCCCCAAAGGCAGCCAGGTTTGGAGTCGTCATCGTTATAACGGAATGGTGGACTGGAGAGATACTCCGGCAGTGATCGGCACACCATTGCAGCTTTACACTGTTGATGGTATTCATCACGTACTGGCTGATGATGGCACTCCTCTGGGAAGTATAAATGGCAGAATTAACACAAACAGAAGAGGTCTTCTTAGAGTTGAGGTGGATGATGAGAATGGTCGTGCCATGTTCGATTATTTAGGACCGGACGACTTTATTTCTACCTGATTTCTGGTTCGAGCGACTTATGATTGGTGCATGCATCTAGCGTAATCGGTGAGACCGTAGCTATATATTGTTATCCAAGTTGAGCCGTTGCAACTCGTCGAGCGTGTAGACGCGGAAGACATTCCGGTGGCGGGTTTCCAGCGGGATGTGTTGATGGTTAACGATAACGTGTCTGATGCTGTCAAACAGCCGTTCAAGGCCGCGCTTTTTCTGCGGGTCCGGCACGATATAAAAAACGTAAATCCAGTCTTTCCGGGTCCGGGCCAGTAAATGGCTTGCGATGATTGACTGGTAGCGAGCTCTGGTTTTCAGACGGCGCTCGGTCTCAATGGCGATCACGGTTCCGCAAGGGAGAGTGATCAGCCCGTCTGGCCGGTGATTGACCTGATAACGGCTGAGGAAGGTCGTGCGATCGCCGTTTATCCAGCCGGACGCGCCTTTTTGCTCAAGGATGATCCGTGCCGCCTGATTATCAAGGTGATGTTCCAGCGTCCAGCCGGTAATCTTTGAAGGCTCAAATCGTGCGGGGAAAAGCGCATCGTCGGGGGTTAACACAACGGCCAGTCCGTCACTGGTTATGCCCCACAATGAAATTTTTATTGTGCGTGATACCAGGACATGCTTTTGTATTAACCCCATTCTCTCGACTTTTGAAAGAAGGGTATAAAGCGATTTATGATCCCGGAAACCAAATAGCAGTATCAGCGTTTTAAAATCGCTGTAGGTTTCTTCTTTCAGGAAGTTCAGCAGTTGTTTTATTTTTTCTCTGTTGCGTGTCTGGCGCTCTTGATATGTCGAAATCAGCATAACCGCTCCTTAAAAATCCAGCGGGGACAGGTCTTTTTCATCATCAGGTTTTGGCTTTGTCGGTTTTACTTCGCTTTTGTCGAAGAAAAGAGCCGGGTGCGATGCCATCACATCCAGCGCGGTTGGTTTATCATCGTCGCCAAAATCCAGTGCGATCTTCACCGGTGCCGCCGCTGCGGCAATATCAGGGGAAACAGAAAAGGTTTTTAACCGGCGCTTTCTGACCTTTATCGGTGAAATCAGGGAGGCAGAAGGTAGCGTTGTTGTCGTAAAGATAAAACTGACAAAATCAGGCAGGTTCAGGATCATATTGCTGTCAATAAAAAAACGCTCGGCCTGGCGGATTGTGCGCTCACTGTCGATGGTTTCAGTGAGCATATTATCCGTCTTAGCCTTACGGAGTTCGTCATCCACCAGAATCGTTCCTGACATTCTCGCTATCCAGTCTGCTGTATCCGGATCCATAACCCGGTAAACCATTTTAAATTTGGCATTTTCAACGACCGCACCGACAACGGCGTCGCCTTTCAAATCTGCCGGGCAGTCTTTTAAATCGGCAATGGACTGGTGATCCATAATAATATGCACGCCTTTATCCCGAGCCGCGCCTAAACCTTCCAGCGCTGGCCTGGATAAATGGTATTTCAGTTCGGAAAGATAAATAGCAATGGGGCGGGGTACGTCTGTTACACGTTCGCGCCTTTCTGCTAACTGGTAAAGGCGAACCAGCAGCATACGCTGAGCGGTAATGATTTTGCTGTTTCGCATGGAGCCGATAACATAACAGCAGCCACCTTCATCAAATATTTTTTTGAGTGAAAACCCCTCCGGTGAATTAATGGCATTGAGTAATGCCAGCTCCTCAATCTTGCCAAAAAATGCTTTGATTTTTTCGGCAATACCCTGAACGTAATCACCGTTATAAACATCCCGGATTGTTGTCGATGGATTATCGCTGACAAATTGTGCGGCCATACGGGCGGCTTTCCGGTCGTCGATCCGATAAAAGTCAGATTCCTGACCTTTTTCCGCCAGACTGAAACCTGCAACGAACAATTCTTCCAGTTCATCTGGCGTAATATCTTCAATCAGGTTTAGCTGGTATTGCTGTTTTCGCAGGTCAATTAAGGCAAAGGGTTTTCCTGCATCCTCGCAGGCTTTCCGATAAAGGTGTGGAGCCCATTCATCATCCTTGGGGTCCATAACAAACACACCTTCACCGGCCAGAATACTTTGATAAAGCAATATGCCGGTGGCAACACCTTTCCCAGCTCCAGTGGTGCCGATAATATCCGCGTGTTGTTTCTGCCAGTCTTTTAACGGGAGATACATTGGTTCGTTCTCCCTGTCCATGCCAGTAAAAATGCCTTTATTCAGGTCAATATAATCCAGCGGATCATAATGCAGTGTTTCCGGCAGCAGGGACTTTACGGTGCGGACATCGGTGCGCAATTCGCGTTCAAGGGTAGTTTTTTTAACAAGATGTTTCTTTATTTTGTCCAGTTCCGGCGTGAATACCCGGCGAAGCATAATATGAAAAATAATTCCGGTTACAGTGAAAGCAATCCGTACTGACCAGACCAGTACCGTATTATCACTGGTGAGTCTGGTTTTATACAGCCACTGGAAGGATCCGATAACTATCGGGGCCAGTGTGCCAGAGAGAAAACACAGCAGGGAAAAAGCGATAATCAACCTTTTCCATAACGGGGCTTTCTGCCGTTCATCGCTTTTCATTGATGCAAAAAACGGCATCGTCAGCCCCGCTAATAATGCCAGCACCAGTTGTTTCTGTTGCACAAAAGCCAGCACCGCCAGCATCCCGTTCACTATCGGGGACAGTGAAGCGGTAAGCTTATTTAAAATCATCATGCCTCCTTCGTCAGCGATTCGCCCCATGACATCGCCCCATCAATTCGCCCCACGGTGTCGGGCGAAAAGACGGGGCGAGCGTATGGGGTAAAGAAGGTGGCCGCTGTGCGGCCATGTACCGGAAAGCATGCTTCCCTGCACGAGACGGCGTGCGCCAGTACATGCGGGCTGGACGCCCTTATTGCCTGTCGCATGGGGGTAATGTCGCGGCTGGACGCCACGCCAAAACCCCCAGGGTCAAAGGCGGCACACCGTCGCACGCTACGCGCGACCAACCCCTTTAAGACGCGCGTTTAGCCTATTTTTTCTTCGCAAGCTCGAAAAAATGGGAACGCTGCTTTAAAGGGGTTGGTCGCGCCTAATCGGCATATTCCCCGCCGGGGCGGGAAATATAGCCTGGCTGCGACGGTGTGCGGGGCAAGCCCCCCACAAAAACCGGCACGTGGGCGTGCCTTTTTGCTCGCTGGGGCGGCAAAATTTTTGCGGCTCCCCCCGGCCCGCTTCAATTCGCTGGGGCGAATGTTCGCGGGTGGACGTGGATCCTGAAAATTAGCAATTTCTCCGAAATTGAATTTTCTGTCCACGTTCCACTTCATTATTTTTCGTCTTAACAATTTCTTCGAAATTGAAGCCAAAAATAATGAAGCCTTAAAATCCCGTCGCCTGTTAGTCTCTGTATTGTACAATACACTTTTGTTTTGTGTGATTACATTTGCTCGCGGTATATTTCAGCCCTGCACTCCCTTTCAGCTTCCAGTGCTTCACTGTAGGACGCATCATCAATTTTCGTACCTTTACTCTCGGCATAGCGTCTTAATCTATTTGCGTCAGCTTCATTAAGTTCTGAAAGATGATCGCGCAAAAGACCGATAAAACAGCTTTCGTATATTTCGTAATACAGCCCACAACCTCTGTGGGCTTCTTTTGATAACGTGTCATATACCATGGCTACAGATATTCTGTCCTGTTTTTTTGAGTGTATATTCTTAATGAATAAATCTTCGTTTATCATTTCGAACCTCTCATATCAAAATGGATATGTCAGTTATCCTTTCACTCTGCCAAATTTTGAAAGGATTTTACTTATTGATTCAGGGTCTGCGGCTTTGCACTCCCCTAAAAATTCTTTTCGCATATCGAATGTTTTACCCGGATTGAAACGATGGTGTTTTTTAAATGCGTTGATTTTAAAAAATGCGCGTTCTGCTGAACTGCATTCACTCCCACCACTATTACCTGTAGCTTTTCCGTACATGCAAAGAACAACTTCGCACGGGTCAGCGGCAAAGGAATAAATCGGCGTTCCTGCGGTCAGGCATAATACAGTCGCCGCGATAACGGTTTTTTTCATGATAAATCCTTATTAGATTGTGTTGCTTAAATGGATTAGCGAGAGAAATAAATAGTGGTTTCTCTGCACGTCAGGCAATTAAATACAGGCTGGTATTCAATAACGCCTTTTGCGCCATTCTGGCGAAGCCAGTTTTTGGCATTAAAGAAATCAGTGCCGGATTGTGCAGTGACGACAATTCGTGTTGAATGGGCGACTGCGTAAAATACTGCTGGAGTCCATATTGTATCGTAGAAACTTTGTGCGCTGATTGATGATGTCCATTTACCGTTAACTGTCGGGGAAGGGACTATAACGTTATTGTCACTCCATTGCGGTAAACTGGTATTTAATGGGTCAGCGGCTTTATCCCACTCCACAGGAACGGGAGGCGGCGGCGATGAACATCCGGTAACTATTGCTGCCAACATGATGACTTTAAGTTTCTTTATCATGCTTTCATTTCCTCAAAATACTGGTTTCGATGAATTGGACGGAAATAGATGTCATTCATACGGCGAACATTTCCGTCTAAATCAATGCTCACAATCACGTCCAGGCTATCCAGAACCTTACGTAACATAAATGTATAGGGGAGCTGGGCGCACTGTGGATTTTCATAGCAACGGGTAATAAACCCATCTATAGCTTCTTTCGCTGATCCTGCATGAATGGAGGTCATACTCCCTTCATGGCCGGAACCTGTTATTTTAAGGAAGTCCCAGGCTTCCGCACCGCGAACCTCTGTTAATAAAATGCGGTCAGGGTTCATACGGTAATTCCAGCGTAAAAGGCTCGCCGGGGTAACGATAGAACCTTTTTCATCTGATGATTCTGACGGATAAAAAAGATGGACGTAGTTTTTATGGATAAAGAACGTGATTTCCGGGTTGTCCTCAATGGTTGATATCCGAAGATGTACAGGAATATACCCTATCAACATTTTCATATAGGTGGTTTTCCCGGTGCTTGTTTCCCCGGCGACCGCGAGAGTTTTACCGTACTCGACGCATTTCTCCATAAACAGAGGAATATTTTTTGTATTGTACAATGCAATTAATTCCTCGTCGTGCGTCTCCGTTTTTTCCTCGCCTGTTACCCGGTTATAAAATCCCGCATCGATGTATGACTGATGCGGGATTTGTACCTTCGATGGCTTACGGATGGTGATAGACACCGTATCGCGCTCACAGGCCGGGGGAACAATCACCTGGCACCGTTCGCCAGATTCCAGCGTGGCTGACAGCCCCGGCTTAATATCTTCGATATTGTCGCCGTGGTGCTTTGCCAGGCACCGGGCAAAGTTGTAGCAATCCTCATAGGACAAAGGAACGGCGTGCTGCTCCCATACGCCGTTGATTTTGGTATACAGCTCACCTGGACGATTGACGGCGATCTCCGTCAGGCCGGGAAGCTCTAGAAAGTCGCCAAAGAAACGCTGTTTATAGCGGTCGAGGGAAATATTCTTAGCGGTCATTTTTCAACCTCAGTGTATAGATGTTGGAAAAATCAATATCCTCGCCTGTGATTAGGTTGATGATCTCGCCCTGATTCTTATAGAGCGTTGGGGGAATATTGATGCTGTTCTCCAGCGTGGTACGTGCCATATCTGCCATAGCCTGGCGGCTGTTTTCCGTATAGTCCGTATTGCGGTCTTTTTTACCCGCGCTGTTGGATGCCCATGCGCCAATATCGGGGATCATGCCGACCATTAACGCGCCGCCGAACCGTTCCCAGAAGTGCGAATCTATCCAGCCATCAACGCCAGCCTCGCCCAGATCGCCAGCCGCGCTGGTATCAACCAACGGGATATCGAGATAAGGCGGCTGGCGGGTGCGTAGCTTCGTCGCAATGATGAATGCCCGCCCTTGCCCGTGCTTCATACCTTCTTCCGCTATGGCGCGGTAAAGTAATGATGCGGTGGTGCCTTTCTCTATCAGCTTCGTGTTGCCGCTGGCGCTCCAGATGTCAGTAGTGACCGTGCAGCGAAGTTTCCCCGCCCGGTCAGATACAAAGCGGCGATCCAGTGAGCAGGGGATCGAGGTATTTTCCGGGATGTACAGGTCAGGGTTATAGGGTATGCGGCGCACTGGTGCGGGGCTTTGTCCCGGCGGCGGTGCGGCGGTATTTGTGGCCGCGCTGCTGTCCTGTTGTCCGGTGGTCGTTGCCGATGTCAGCGTCATTTCCTGCTGCCGGGTTTTTACCGGGTTCTGTGTGGTGGCCGAACCATCACGGCGAATAAGGAAGCTGGCTTTGTTGAGTTCTGGCGGGGCGGCCGGAGCCACCTGCCCTGTTCCCCCCGTGCTGCTCTGGCCGTTATCCTGTTGCTCTGGCTCTTCTTCGGCTGTATCGGTGGACATACCGAGATCGTTACGCTGCCGGTAATCGGTTTTGTTCGTCTGCGGGGCTGTGTCCTGTTTTTTTCTTCCGTAGGCTGCCACAGGATATTGCGATAAACCCAGTTACCACCCCATGCCAGGAAGATAAGCGTGACCGCGACAATGGCAAGAAAGGCGGTTGCTTTGCCCCGTTTGCGCTTTTTCAGCTTGTTAACGGCGGGTTGTACCGGGTCTTTCTCTTCGTCGTCCTGCGCATTGAGAAGCTCGGCCTCCCTTTTAGCGCGGGCTTCCCGCTCAAGCGTGGCAATATCATCCTCAGCGTGTGCCGGGAATGCCTGCGCTTCATCCGGCACAGGCATTTTGTTTTCGTCGTTCATATGCACGTTTCCTTTTATAAAAATATTTTTATAGGTTAATTGGATTCCGGTTTTTCCACTCTTTCCACCTGCCGGGATACGGTGGAACCATCGGCGGCGTGTACCTTGCCAAATCCGCTATTTTCCAGACCCACAACGGCATTACCGGAACGCAGTACTAGGCGTGGCGTCACCTCCTGAATCACCAGTACGGTGAAATCGCCTTTCTTCTGGATACTGCTGTTAACCACATGCTCTTTGCCGTTCAGCTCTTTGGTGACGGAAGGAATGGACTTAGACGGGGAGAAGCCCACGAACGTAAAGCGGCCATCGTCGTAAGCAAAATCGGGAACAATGTTGAAACTGCCTTTGCCCGGATATTTGGTGTAACTCCAGTTGCGGGGCGTCTGCGCCGAGTTCAGCGCTTTCTGGACGCTGGCCTGTTGCTGTTTCTGCTCCCACTCGCGCTGTCTGGCCGTCGCCTCCCGGCTCGCTTTGTCCCGTTCTTCGCCCGGATAGCGATAGCTCACCTGGAAAGCGGGTTGTTGTGCCGATTTATCATCGATGACGTTCAGCTCGACGTTGTACAGGCGCTTACTGGTGACAACCAGCATATTGGTATGCCAGTCCCGGCTGTTCGGGGGGATCACGACCTGCGTTGTGTTGCCATCTTCTCCGGGCGCTCCCTGCGTGAGCGCGACCGGGCGAACGTTGACCCGGTTTGCATCCGGCGTGGCTTCCCACGCCTCATCAAAGCCAGGTTTGGCGCTTATGACCGCCTCATCGTTATCAAAGACTAGCGTTGTCATAAAGCCGGGTTTGGTGTTAACGACAGTGACGTTCTGCGGGTTATAGATAACCTGCTGCACGCGGGAGTCATAGCGGCTTGCCTGCGGTATGGCCGCAGCCCATGCCGCGCCGCACATCATCAGTGCCAGTGCGGTAAACGTTAACTTTTTCATCATTCACCTCCCCGGATTTCGCGGTCGGTCTGCCAACTGGTGACGGTAAAGCCGAAGTAGTTGATCTCGCGTTCCGCATCGCTCATTTCCTTGTCAGGGTTAGAATGGAACGTGAACCGGGCATCCCAATATTCGTTGCGGGTGCTGTTATCAGCCAGACGGCGGATAATCTTCTTGTAGCGGATGGTGGCGACCCTATCAGGGGCTGTCGCATCGGTGATCTGGTTGGACAAGATCTCCACTTTCACGGTGTGCGCCCCGTTCTTATAAACCTTGTCTGGGGCGTTTTTTCCGGCGTAAAGCGCCAGATAGTCATCGTTTACCTGGGGAGCGTTGTAGACCTGTACCGTCTCGTAGTCGTCCTGCAAAGAGGGATAGACATACCGCTCACGCACTTTGACGTAGTTTGCGGCCATCGCCTTTTGATAGGCTTCTGTTGCGGTCAGGCTGGTTTTCGATGTCCGGGTAACGTGTTCCACCCGTCCTGTGTGGTTATCCAAGGTATACAGCTCAACGTCCGTCTGTTTCAGCGGCAACATCACGACCACGGCGACGAGCGCCAGTACCGCAATCAGCAGACCCATACCGCCAACAACAAAACCGGCTTTTGTGGCGCGTTTATCCCGCTCAATCATTTGCTGCTCAAAAGTGCGGGATTCAGCTATTAATTTCTGTTCACTCATGACTGTTTAACTCCGCCATAATTTGAGGGGTGTTTACGGGTTCTCCCTTACCGCTAAAGGCAGAGGGAGGCGTGTTCTGGGCGCAGCCAGAAAGCGCGCACAGCAAAGCCAGCGCAATCAAGCGTTTCATCAATGATTTCCTCAACTAAATTAGATATATGAAAATATAATTATATTTTCATATGATGATATTTCGGGGGGATGGACGGGAGACGTCTGGCCTAGCTGTTGAACTTCTTAACCGCGGATTCTCTCGACTGTGCCAGCCTCCGCGCTTCGTTCCGGGCTATCATCTGCTCAATCGCGTACTTCCGCGCTTTAGATGCGTTATAGCCTAACTCACCTCCGGGCTTGCCGGGCTTACCTGCATTCGCATCCTTCCAGCCCTGAATGTTGTCCTGGGCGGAACGTTTGGTTTCTTTAACTGCACCCCCGGCTAGCTTCCCGGCACCAAAAGCAGCCGCACCGATACCTACAGCGGCCAGCCCCTGCATGGATACGGTAGCGCTTGCCCCGGCCAGAGCTGCGGCTACCTTAGCGGAAATATACACCAGTATTGCAGCGAAAATACCTGCAAGGCAGACTTGAGCACCAAGTTCAACAATTGTTGAACTGTCTGCTACCTTCGTCGCCTTATTAAGAACGAGATTCAAGTAATTCACTACAATTCTCAATGAGAGAGCGGCAAATAGAATTGTTAATATCCCTGCAAATATATTTTGCAACCAGTTATTGAACATGGGGCGGAGGAAACCATACATAAGGCAGAATATGAAAATAGGTGCAGTTATTCCTAATAGTAGAATCATTACTTCGGCAACCATTGAAACAAAGCCCGCTAGAATCATAAGTGCGAATATTCCAAGCCATACACAAAATTGAGCAGTCATTCCCTCATCTTTTACATATGTAGAATTATCCATGTCATGTAGCGTTTTCCCTAACACTTTAGCCTTATTCCATAGGGTGTCTAATAACTGCCATATATTATCACTACCAGAAAAACCCTCCTTTATTCCGTTTATGGCATCAATAACGCCATCGAGGTAGCCGCCTAAATTAGCCACAAAGGACAGGATGATCGCCATCCTCATGATGTCCCACATCGTGTCTTCCATAGGCGTAGATAGCTTACCAGCCAAAGTCTGGTATCCACGCCACATGATGTAGATGGTAGCTGACGCTGCTGCCAGCCCCATCATCATAGAAGAGTACGACATCATCAATCCCTTTGTGGCGTCTGTAATTCCTCCTATCAGGTATTTCTCAACCCCAACAAAAAGACCGCCACTCATATATTACTCCTCTAAATTATTTAAGTCTGGAGTTGGTGCGTTTAGCTGCTTGATTTGATAGTGGGCTTCATTTGCATTCTTGCAATTTTCAGAAGCGTCACCACTCTTTTGGCACTTTTCATAAACTAGTTTTAATTCGTCAGGGTGATCCCTATACCATTTTGTTGTTTTAGCTTCCTCTTTGCATCCAACAATAGAAAAGCACAGGGTGATCGTCGAAATTAAAATAATTTTTTTTGATAACATAAATACCTCATAAATTATTAAGGTCAGCAGTTGGCGCGTTTAACTGCTGCTGATTCCACTGCTTAACACGCTCCGCTTCTAGCGCATTTTCGCGCTTCTCTGCTGCTTTCACGCTCATTTCCCATTGGGTGGTAAGCGTGTTCAGCATGACAGATTTTAGCTGAATACTGTTTGCAAGGTCTTGAGATTCTTTCGAATCTTTGGCTAACGCTACCCTGTTGGAGAGACTGTTTATTTCCCCCAGGGTCTGGCTTACCTGGTTCTGAACCTCGTCGGTTTGCTCAAGCTGGATAGCCTTGTTGATGACCTGCTGCTTGCATACGTTGGCATAACTCCCCGATTGCGCAGTGTTGCAGGTGTCGAAAATTTTATACTTCTCGTACAACGCATCGAACTGCCCGGAGGAACCGCCGGAGAGAAGCAGGTCATTCAGTGCCTGTCCGGGCTTACGCAGCTTTTCAAGGTCAGCTTTCAGGCCTTTGGCCTGGTCAACAAAATCAGCAATATCACGAACGCCAGTGGCCGTCGCCAGTTGGTCTTTATATGCCTGTATTTGTGACTGGTAGTGTCTGGCCGTTTCCATCCAGCGTTTTAACTCCTGCGCCCACTGCACGTCCCGCATAGGGTCAGCATCAACAGCGACGGGAATACCAGCATGAGCCAGTGGGCTTGCAATGACGCAAGCCAGAATAAGAGTACGAAAGCGAGTTTTCATCGTATATCTCCTTTGGGTCAGAGCGCTTTAGTCAGGTAGGTATCGAGCCATTCATGAGGCTGCATTCCTTCCCGGTAAATCGATTCGAATATTTCGAGGTTGGGGGCATCGCCGCTCATGACTTTGGTGTATCTGCCGATACCCGACAGGTCGAGCGTGACACGAGCGGCAAAACGTTTGGTATCGCCGCGCTTGAACTGATTTTTCACCACAACATACTGGCGGGCTTGCGGGTCAAGCCCTTTCACCACGTCGAACACTTCCGGTTCAAACTTCATACCGTCAACATAGTGTGCGCGGTCGGCGTTGGGGTTCGCCGCCAGAATCTGTGTCCCGCACTGCTCAATCACTGCCGGGGCGATATCATCTTTGATGATCTCTGCCGGGGATTGAGTACCGACGACCAGCATCCCGTTCAGCTTACGGATGGTTTTCAGCTTGTTATAAGCAAAGTCCTTAAACACCGGGTCGCGTAACCACTTCCAGAATTCATCCATGAAAATGACCAGGCGTCGCCCGTCAAGCAGGCTGGTAATGCGGTACAGCAGATAAAACGAGATTGGCGCACATACGCTTGCATCGTCCAGGAACTCCGTTCCGTCGATGCCGAAGTTATCGCAGTTGCTGATATCGAACGTGTCAGACTCGTTATCAAACACCCAGCCGAACTCACCGCCCTGCGCCCACTGTGACAACCGAATGCTAAGGCCGTTTTCCTGGGCTTCTTTCGTAGCCGGCTCAGGCAAATTTTCCAGCATTCGGGTAATGCCGTAGACGCGATATTGCGGCTCGTCATTCATCACAGCATTGACCGCATCACTCAGACGTCGTTCATCGCGTGGGGAGATCGTCGAGCCGTTACGGGTACAAAGGATTTTCATCAGTTGCTTGATGAAATTGATATTGCGTTTGGTTGCTGGCAACGAGAACGGGTTCCACCCTGTAGACTCACCACTGATAACCCGATAGTAACGGCCACCCAGCGCCCGGATGTTCATCTCTGCGCCCCGGTCTTTATCGAGGTAAACGGTTGTCAGCCGTTTGGTTTTGGCATCCGGGGAGAAGCTATCCTCGCGCCCGTATTTCTGCTGCATGATCTCAAAGAACGTCATCAACATGGTTTTACCCGAACCGTTCGTACCGAGGATGCAGGTACTGGCCGGGTTCTTCTCGTTGAATTCGTCCTTATCTGCCAGTGTGTTATGCAGGTTGATATAGTAGCCATCGCCTGACGGGGTGCGCAGTAAAGCCATCGCATCCCCCCAGGGGGCTTTATCGCGCTTGCCCGGATAGAAATTATGGAGCGCGGCCAGCTCCACAAAGTTCTGGCTACTCAGCTCCCCTTTACGTGGCCTCAGGTTGTAGTTGCCTGGCAGTTGCGCCATATACGCCGCTGAAAGCGATATTTCTGCCGGAACAGGCGTTATCCCTATGTTGTTCAGCGCGTTACTGATTTCATTCGTATCAGCAACCAGGCTTTCCAGCGACGGGGAATACACCATGATGGAAAAATGGTGCTTGCCGTAAGCGATTTTCCCCGATGTCAGCAGGTCAAGCGCCACATCCAGATCCAGCCGCTGGGAAACAGCATCGTCGTCGGCACTCATCAAAAGGCGACGGGTACGCTTAATGGCTTTCTTCGCTTCCTCGCGTGACATGCAGGTATAGGACTGCGTGATCACGTAATCGCAGGGGGCGTAAAGAAGGGAGTCCATCATCCCCGTGGCGGTCTCTTCGGAGAACTCTTTAACCTCCAGCCCCCGGAAATATTGCGTACCGTTGGCGTGGTTTATCTGCCCGGATTCAGCCGAAAAGAACAACGCCGCCGCCCCCATCACGTCATAGGCTGGGGTACGGGTGACGCGCACTTTTCGCCACTGGTGCGTTAGCAGATATTCATAGAAAGCCAGTTGCGACGAAAACACCGCGTTTCCTTCGGTAAACGTACCGAGAGGTCGCGCACCATAGCGCGACAGCGCGGTATCGAGCGTGCTTTTTATTTCCAGCATTTCCAGCAAAGCACCGTCCAGCTCCTTTAGTTTCTGGCTGTCTTTCATCCGTTTGCGTTCTGCTTTTTCAAGGCTGACAAACGGGCGATAGCAGACCGTCAGGAACAGGCGGTTGCGCCGGAACAGACCGACAGAAGCGTAGTAAAGACGGCTAACTTCATCGGCATACGGGTTGCCGGAATCTTTATGAAGATTGTCGGTAAACGTATTGCGGTCGTTATGGATATAGAAAGTAACTGGCATACCTTCGAATGAGCGGATTAGCCCGTGTAACTGGTTCGTCCCGAACTGGAGCGACTCGTCAGACTCGCAGTCGAACGGCGTTCCCATCAATTCCCAGGTGCAGTACAGATCGCTCTTAGGGGAACGAACCACATGCTGATGAATGTGCGATGAGTACGGGATGTACTTCTTGATGGTGGCACACTGATTTAGTTTCATGGCGTCGAGAAACTCCTTGATATCAACATCATCATGCTCAACGGGCATAAATGTTGTTGCGCCAAATAAACGGTTTGCTACCGGCTTTCCCTTCGCTCTCAGCCATACGGCAATCAGATTGAACCGCATCGGTTCATTTCTGGTAAGGGACTTCATCACCAGAAATTGCACAGGAAGTAAGAACAGGAGAGCGACGGAAGTCCAGATAGCAACGATGATGGTTACACCCGTGACAGCCAGCAGGGGCACCATTGGCACCCCCCACAGCGCCGCCGGGCGTTTCATTGCCTTGAGCAGCTTTGCCATATGTTCAGCCTCTTAGCTCATCAGCAGAGCGCCGATTTCACTGCCTCCGCCAATTAAAATGCCGCCAATGATGATGTAGCCGCACTGCGACAGGCTCTCGCCTTTCCACAGGGTCTTATAGCCAATCCAGATCACGGCCACGGTGATCGTGATTGCCGCCAGACCATGCAGCCCGGTTGACACTTTTTGCATGACAGTATTTGCCCGCTGAAATCCGTCGGCCAGTGCCGGGGTTGCAGAAAAAGTCGTCAGCGTACAGGCCGAAACGGGGGGGACCACAGCTTTTAGCTTGCGGAAAAGTATCATTATTCCTCCTCCTCACGGGGTGACAGGGAGAAACTCCGGCGCACTGACGGCGCGGAGAACGGTGCGATGAAGATTTTTTCTTGGCGGAGTTTCGCAGGGACGCCACGGACGACGACTCCGGGCCAGATCACGTGGTGACGGGATGAGTCACTGGCAGGGGCGGTTTTCAGGGGAACGGCAACTGATGATTTGTCCTCACGGGTTCCGGGGACCGCATAGCGGGATGATCCCGGCGGATAACCGATTCGCTGGATATAGCTCGTTCCGGAAAACGCCGTTTCAGGTTGTTGCCCGGTACTGAAATTGCCGGAATAATAACAACTCAGCGCCCTTTTCAACGTGCCGCCGCGCCGGTAGCAGTCTCTGAGAATGTGTTCGAAGACGGACAGATTGGTACAGGGATCAAGCAGCTCTGTGGCGGACACACCATAATGGCGGAAATTGGTGCTGGTGATTTGCATCAGCCCGACAGAGTAACGGCGATCCTGTGCTGACAGGCGACGGAGAATATGCTCTGCATCTCCCCGGCTGGCTGGCAGGTGAGAAATAATGTGTTGATCGCCGAAAGAGGGGCCGGCCTTCGGGACAATCTCAGCGATGGCATAAGGGTTAAAACCGGATTCCACCCGTGCCACGTCGAATGCCGTGGACGGATGAATGCTGGCGGCGCACTGCATGGCTATCGCCAGAAAGGCTGTGGTGGAAAGCATGGTGACCTCAGTAAACAAGTGACATGCAGGGTCTGCTGATACTGCATGCTGTGGGAACAGAATTAAGGGTGGTTACGACACGGTTTCGATGGGGCCCGTATTCTGTGGTGGATTATTTTCCTCCCGGGGCTCAAGCAGGACCAGTTTGCCGGAAACGGCAATACCGGGCGTCAGGACAATATTCAGACCGGATTTACCGTGGTGGGGAAAGGCGACTCCGACCTTTGTCCACCAGGTATTTTTCTCACCCTGAGAGTCCGGATGACTTTCCTGGGCAACATACGCGTAATAAACAGGCTTTCTCATAGTGTCCTCGTTTAATTAAAATTGTTGAAGATGATTTCTTCGATCACATTCCGATCCTGCATTCCGGTTTTAACGGGTCAGCGAGAACATTCAGCGGCACCCTGAATTATGGTTGTGTGACAGCCCGCTCCATATTGTTAAAGAGCATGGTCAGGATGCAGGAGGGGTAATGAAATTTTAACGGGAAAATAAATACCGGAAGGAATGATAAAAAAGTATGTGAAATTAACGTATTACTGGCACGGTGTGTGTGTGCATGAATGATGACGGGCGGGCTGATAATAATATTTGTTGATTATTATCAGGTTAAATTAAACATCCGGAGGAAGACTTTCTTTATATGTCAGATGGGGTTGTATGCTGTCTCTGTGGCTGAATTTGGTAACGACAATAATGTGTAAGGCGTGAAAGACAGGAATACAGTAGTCCCTTTTGTTGTAAGGGACGGTCTTTAATCTGGTTAAACGTTTCCCGGCCACTTAGGCCGATACTTACCGGGCCGGGTGGTGAAATTCGTTTTCATGCCGCAGTGGTGTCCGTCTGTACCTGTTGCATAAAAAACACAGAGTTATCTGACATATTTCCAGACATTACCGGGAACCTTATCAAAGTACTGGTTCATTACAATCTCTGCGCGGCGATAATCTGCTGCGGCATAAAGCATTTCAAGCTCATTCCCTGTGAGCTTTTCTTCCATATGCCCGACAACCTTTTCCAGCAGGCTGCCGTCATTTATTTACCGCAGTTTTCTGACGAATTCCATCTTGTTTGCCGGTTTGTTCATGTCTGACCTCTGGTGTACTGACTGTAAAAAAGGATTGCCACAGCAGGAGATGTGAGCAGGTTATTCATCCATGACATGGAGGCACGGGAACCTGAAAACAAGCCGGCTGGTGCATATTAAAATGTGCGGAGCTATTCTCCTCCGCACATACAGATTTAACGTCTGCGTTTCTCCAGTATCGACTGACAGTCAGTACAGGTTGTTACACCCGGCAGCGTCTGACGGCGTTTTTCCGGAATAGCCTTGCCGCAAAATCGACAGTGCTGCAGGGAAGGTGTCGGTGTGGGTCTTAACCGGCTTTGTTCAATCAGTGCTTCTAGGCACCGTTCATTAAACGCCTGATCGCGATCGATTTCATCTGGCACGTTGTATTCTCCTTACCGTGTTCTTTCTTTCGCAATGCGTGATGGAGTTCCAGACAACGGTCAGCGAGGGGGCAGTACACGCTGAAAGGTTTTCTGTAACCTGCATCATGGCGTCCAGCGCCTCCGGGGAATCAATGTTTTCGACCCGATATTTTTGCCACTGATGCCAGATTGCAGCATCGGTTTCTTCATCCGGAATGGGTGTTCTCCCGTTTGGAACGGAGACACCGAGTAACCGGCGGCGTGCACAGGTTTCTCTGGAGCCAACCCCGAAATAACGGTTCATCAGTGCGATTGAGCCCCCCAGCCTGACAGCTCTGTTCAGTTGTTCCTGACGCCTGTTTTCCTCGTGGGATGATGCCAGTAATTTTTGCAGGACATCATGGCGGATAGTAATATCGACAAGCGGTAAAGGTGCCTGACTGAGGGTGATAAGATCGTTTATTGATAAGCAACCGAGCAAATTCATTTCATCGTAAGTGAATCCCATAGTTTCGCAGTGATGAATATTTCCTTCCCGTAGCGCCTGAAGAGCAACGGTTAATATAATATGATTCAGGGATGGAAGCATGAAATTGACTCCTTAACTGAATAAGTGCTCAGTAATTCAGCTGAATATTCAGTGAATGGTATAGTGTCATATAGCACAATACCGGGCAGGTCTGAAATATACATGCAGGTGCTTTTTTTTATACCTGCAGGATCGAAGTTTATGAGTGCCGGGATATTAATGTTCATCATCTTCTCCTCATTGCGTCTTTATCGGTCAGATAACTTTTTGTTGATCCACTCGTCAATCTCAGACTCGAGCCAGGCAACACTAGCAGGGCCTATTTTTATTGAACGGGGAAATGCACCCTCTTTCATATAAAGGTATATCTGTGAACGCTTCAGCCCTGTTTTTTGCTCAACCTGTCTGAGGCGTAGTAACTGATAAGATGTCATATATCCTCCTGTGACTGAAATAAACGGTGGCCGGAGAATAAAAAAACACAGTGGAAGCCTGAGAGAAAGCTGGTGAGCCCTAAATAAGGGATGCAAAACCCTTATTTAGGGTTGTCGGCCATTACAAATGGGGATGGTATTAGCCGGATAAGGATGTCGAAGATGGCGAACCACGCTTCAGCGCATTTTTCAGTGTTTCAGCGTCCAGTTTTTCCCCGATGCCATCGTCTGATGCCCATTGTTCAAAAATAGAAAGGAGCTTATAGGGATGATTCAGCAGTGGGCTGATAGTATCATTGTGCTTGCAGGCCAGCCAAAACAGGCGTGATAACGGTGTTGTCATACGGGAAGGTGAAATGGGATGACTCTCCCTTTTTTTGTATAAATTAATTAGTCTTTCGACTTCGGTGTGGCGAATAACAAAACAGGCATCAGGCGGTAATGTATAAAGAGGAAAGCACCCATTGTGATTATATTTTATGGTCGTCACTTCTGTTAGTTTTTTTATGACATCTAATGCTGTGTTTTTAGGTAGTCTGGAAATTTGTTTTTCTACGCGTTCTTTCCAACTCATCGTTTCGAAAATTTGAAAAAGCTCCTCTGAAAATCTTACTATAATACCATGGTTAGTTTTTCTTGCCCCCACAATTGGGGAGGGGAATTTAAGTTCACGTGCCAGTATGCGCTGAATCAAAACATATTCATAGCCTATCAGGGGGGTATCTATAATTTGTTGCACAGGACAAACATATCTGGCTTCTGTACAGAGTCTTAAATTTTGACCATAAATAAAACCGTCCCTGTCAAGCATGCATAGTTTATCAAGTAGGTCTCCCTCAAACTGCCTGAATTTTATTTTTCCATTAAAAGTTTGTATCTTCTTAAGTATCACAGGAGACTGGAAATAGACCGATAGTAGGATGTTGCCACTCAAGGCATGACGATAAATATCGCTAGGAGTAATTTTTTGTTTTATGGCTTTGGTAGTGATCTCAACTGCTTCCGTTATAGTGACCCATGTTGACATATAATGAGTTATAAGCAATGGCTGATATTTTTTTGACATAATATTATCTCCTTCTACACAACAATTCGTTCCGTTAAGGAAAAAGATTGGTGCCACAAGTATTTATTTATGATTAATCAGAGGGTTTATGACAGAGAAAAGGATGTATATTTCTGAGTGAACATGTACAGGCCTATGGGGTGACTATTTAATGAGTAAATGCCGAATGATTTTCGGGGTGATGATTATAACTTGAGGAAAAATCCCAGCGTGGTTTGAGTAGTGTACCTGAGTGATATTTGTGTTATGTATGCATTGATTGCAGAAGAATAAATATAGTTCAGGCTAGTATAGTTTGTGGTAGCTATGAGAATATATAATCTATTTTACCTATAAAATAATTTATATGTATGGGGTGGTTTTTTTTGTGGCGAATTGGTTTTACTGAACCCTAACTTTTGATTTTTAAGTTTGCACTTATTGATATGTTAATATGATAAATGCTTTATATCAGTTTTACTCTACAAAATTTCAAAAAAATAGATGTGTTAATGACTGTTTTTGCCGATGAAATCTTTGAGTTTTCGAAATTGTTTTGAGTTGAGGGTGTGTAATTGTAAAGGTTTTATTAATTCGGGTTGTTTTTTTTAGGTTGTTTGTCTGTGCTTTTATATTCTGGAGATGTGCCTTGTATATAGGATTGTTTGTTGGTTGTGTTTTTAATGTTGCACTGTTGTGAATTTTTATTTTGATATGATTATTTCTTTAGTATAAGGAGAGAAAGGAACGAGAAAGTTAAATCTATTTGTCCTAATCGCAATTTCATTGTTTAAATAATCACTATGGATTAATATTTTTTGCGACTCTGCTGAGTTACTGGTTTTAACTAGTGGTGTAAAAGGGATACCTTTTCGGTATCCCTTTTACAATAATCAGAAGAAATCAATTCGCGTATTGATACCGACGGTGCGACCCATATTGACCTGCGCGACGGCGCTGCTGCCGTTCATGTAGCCATAGGTACGGTAACGACGGTCGAACAGGTTATCGACATAGACGGAAATGTTCATCCGTTCAGTCGCCTGCCAGCCCAGGCTGCTGTCCAGGGTGGCATAGGTGCCTTGCCGCAACTGGTTGTCGCCATCGAAATAATGCGGCCCGACCAGATTAACCGCCAGTCGGGGCATCAGTGCGCCATAGCGCGTATCAATCACGCCGTTCACGCTGCTTCCCGCGCCATAACGTGGTACGAACGGCACCCGGTTACCGTGATACAACTCACTGTCATTGGTGAATTCGGAACGGATCACGTTGCCATTGATATCCCATGACCAGCCTGGCGCAAACCGCCACTTCGCTTCAAGCTCAACGCCGGTGGCGTCGGCTTTACCCGCATTGCTTAATGTCTGCATCCCGACCGGGCCAGAGTAAAGCTGCATGTCTTTGGTGTGGGTATAAAACGTCGCGGCTTGCAGCGTGACGTCAGCGGTTTCGTAGCGGGTGCCAAGTTCATAGTTGATGGATTTCTCGGCGACGAACGGTTTGGCATCAAGACCCGCAGTAGGCACGATGTTGTACCCGGAAGGTTTATATCCCTGGGCTACACGGGTATACACTCTCCAGTCATCGGTCAGCATATAGCCTGCGGATAGCTGCCCGAGCACCTGATCGTCATTGCTCTTACCCTGGTCGCCAAACGGGTTGCCGAGCATGCTGCCGTGATATTGTGTACTGGATTTATCATGCGAGAAGCGCACGCCGCCGCCGATATCAAAACGATCGGTTAAATGCCAGGTCAGGTCACTGTATGCGGCCAGCGTTTCAGCGGTGGTATAGCCGGTACTGCTTAAATAAGGCATTGTCGGCATGTCGTAGGCTGAATTTAACTTCTCGCGGGTGTTCTGCCGGTACAGCCCAAACACCATATCAACGGTACGCGCATCGCCCAGGGTTGCGGCGCGCAGCTCCTGCACATCCTGATTCCAGCGCTGAGGCATATTGACGATTAACGAACCGGAAGGGAAGGTGCGCGAATAATGCTGCTGCTGCCAGGCGCTGATCAGGTTGAAAACCCAGTCATCGGTGGTGTATTTCCCACTCAGGGTCTGGCTGTCAGTGCAGCGCCGCATGTACGGGTCTGGTGAACCATCGCTGATCGACAGCTTACGGCCCTTAATATCATTCCATCCCACATAGGCGTCCTGGGTGGCGCGGGTACATTCGCGTGAGGCGGCAAAGCCCATTTCCCAGGGCTGATCGTCCGGCGCCAGACGCAGTTTCACATTCCCTATGCTGGCGCGGGTGCCGCCTAAGTCATCGCTTCCCGTCGCGGGGTTAATCATGTCGCCGTCATCAACCTGGCGTAACAGGGTGACGCTGCCGTACAGCAGGCCATCCTGAATGGGGCCGCTCAGGTTGAACTTACTTCGATAACTGTCGCGGCTACTGACGCCGCCTTCAATATAGCCGCGCGGCGTGCTGTCCGGCTGCTGGGTGACGATGTTGATGATCCCGCCCTGAGCGCTTTTGCCATATAACGTTCCCTGTGGGCCTCGCAGCAACTCCACGCTTTGCACATCGGTAAGCGCCTGGATGGTGTTGGTGGAAAGCTGAGGGACGCCATCGACATACAGGGTGACGGCGGGGTTATAGAAGTCCTGCGCTGAAGAGACGCCGCGTAGCGAGATCGTCGAAAAAAGCATGTTGCCGCTATTTTCAATATTGAGCCCGGGCAAGACTCTGGGGAGTTTGTCGCTGGCGGTGACGCCGGCGTCGCTTAATTCCGGCGCGCTGACAACAGTAGACGAGACGTTGTTGGCTGATGCCGAGCGGGAAGATTGTTTACTGGCGGTAACCACCAGCGTGCTTTCGTCTTGCTGTGAAGTCTGGGCATTAGCAATGGCGGGGAGCAATAATCCCCCCAAGGCCAGAGGATAAAGCCGTGTCATTTTCATTGTTGTGAGTCCCTGTAAGACGGCGAAACGCCAAAAATACCGACAATGGTGAATTGAAAATGATAACTATTTCTAATAGTGGTGCTACCCGAAACGGGTTTATTTCAACCTGTTTCGGGTCGGTTTGCGCTTATTGGGCAGAATGGCGATAACGGTCGACGGCGAGAGCCGTCAGGCGTTTTTTGTCTATCTTGCCGACGGCGGTGAGCGGCCAGTGGTCCAGAAACTCGATTTGGTCAGGAATTTTCCACGCGCTGAGCCCCATACGGGTCAGTTGTTGACGCAACTGCTGATAGTCAGTTGGCACCTGCTGCGCGATGATAAACGCGCAAATCCGCTCGCCAAGCAGCGTGTCCGGCGCGGCGACCACCGCGCAATCTTGCACTTCCGCTAAACGCAGCAGTGCCGATTCCACTTCAGCCGCGGCTATTTTTTCTCCGGCGCGGTTGATCTGCTCTTTTATGCGTCCCTCAACGTGCAGGTTCCCCACCTCATCCAGCCTGACATTGTCGCCTGTGCGGTAAAACCCTTGCGCGGTAAAGGCCTGCGCGTTGTGGGCAGGGGCGCGGTAATAGCCCGAAATGGTATAAGGGCCGCGCGTTAACAATTGCCCGGTTTCGCCCGGCGCGACGTCGTTCTCGTCTTGATCAACGATGCGGATTTCATCCAGAGGGGACAACGGGCGCCCCTGGCTGTGGAGAATGGTGGCATGCGGATCGTCCAGCCGGGTAAAACAGAGCAGGCCTTCCGCCATACCGAAAACCTGTTGCAGGGTACAGTCAAAGGTGGCGATAACCTGCTCAGCAAGCGTCGGGTCGAGCCGGGCGCCGCCTGCCTGAATGACGCGCAGCGACGAAAGGTCGCTGTCTTCCCACTCCCTGGCCTGCACCCATAATTGCGCCAGCGCCGGAACCAGGGCGACGTGAGTCACTCTTTCCTGCGCGATTAAAGGCATCACCTCATCACAGCTGGCGCTGTCGGTCAGCACCACTTTTCCGCCGCAGGCAAGCGTTCCCAGAATACCGGGGCAGGCCAGCGGAAAGTTATGCGCCACCGGGAGGACGGCGAGATACACGCTCTGTTGGCTGATGCCGCACAGTTCAGCAGAAGCGCTGAAGTTATAGCTATAGTCGGCATGTCGGCGCGGGATGAGTTTGGGCGTGCCGGTTGTGCCGCCTGAGAGCAACAACAACGCGGTGGCGGAAACATCAGGCTGCGGCCATGCCTGTCGCTCACCGTGAAGGGAGAAGAACGGCGTAAAATCGTCGCTCACGGTCTCTCCAGCGACCAGAACATGACGCAAGCAGGCGTGTTTGTGCGCCATCTGTCGGGCCAGCTCTGCGTGGTTTTCCCCGTGAATAACGTAAGCGACGGGTTGCGCCAGCTCAATCAGCGCGTCGATATCCAGCGCCCGTTGCGAGGGCATCGCCAGCACGGGGATAACGCCCAGTCTTAACAAGGCGAACAGCAGGGTAACAAACGCGTTGTCGTTGGGAAGCTGCACAATTACATGCTCCCCCGAACGCAAACCCAGTGATGACAGACCTGCGGCAAGTTCGTCAACTTGTGCATCAAGCGCGCTGTAGGTTAACGACCCCTTTGCATCAACGACGGCAATTCGCGAGGCATAACGGGCCGCCCAGTGGCGCAACTGTTCGGCAATGGGTAAGGGATACTGTTCAATCAGAGATTTAAAGGAAGAATTCATGCGTCACCTTTCTGAAGTACTGGGCTGTTTTTGCAACGCGGTCATTGCAGAAAATGCGTGGGGAAAATGGCGGACAATCTGCGTAAAAAAGGACCGGGCTTGTTGAATGGGATAGAAATGATCGCCGTCAATCACCACCGGGCCTGTAACGTGGCTCAGCCACTGACGCCAGGCATCGACCTGCTGCCAGGAGGCTTCGCGATCGTGGCTGCCGCACAATAACAGCGCAGGCGTGCGCAGCGGCGGACAGACGTCGGGCGAGTCGTAGTGATAGCTCTCGGTGGCGTAAAAATCAGCGCGCAGAAGAGGAAGAAACAGCGACATTAATTCCTGGTTTTCCCGCAGTTCAGGAGAACATCCGCCAATGTCTATCAGCTCAGCGATAAAGTCGGCATCATCCCGATGGCTGAGCTGGCGTTCAGAATGCAGATGCGGGGCATGGCACCCGGAAATAATCAGTCCTTGTGGCGCAAGCCCCCGTTGCTCCAGAAGTCGGCAGGTTTCAAACGCCACCTGCGCCCCCATGCTGTGCCCGGCGAGTAAAAGCGGCGTGTCAGGCGATACGGATGCTTCCAGCTCGTTCGCCAGCAGTGCCGCCAGTTGTGTAATGCTTCTGAGCGGTTCCAGATGGCGAAGGCGATCGCGCCCCGGCCAGGTCACCAGAGAAAGCGCGCAATCAGCCAGTTGCTCAGCTTGCCAGTGGCGAAACGCGCTACTGCTGCCGCCAGCGAAAGGGCACATGACCAGATGCGCAGTATTGCCGTTCCGGGCGGGCCACAGCGGGATGCACATTGCAGATTGCGTCACAGCGCCTCCTTATCATCATCGTTGTAGAAACCGGCTAACCGGTCGTGGTGCGGCGGTGTCAGGCGTCTGATCTCCGCATTGCCGGTCTTACGTAAAATCTGCTGCCATAAACGTGATAACGCGATCTGATGTACGCTTTGGCAGGCCGCTGGTGAATGTTCGCCCGCCAGATGGCTGCGCAACTGGTGTAGCAACCAGCTGACGCCCTCCGGCCCGACGGTTTCGCAGCAGTCGCGCCAGCTCAGGGGCGCCGCGCTGCGCGTCAGACCCGGCAGATCGCGCAGGATCTCCGGTCTGCGGTAGAGGCTGTGGGCGTTCTCCTGATGGTCTGCGACAAACAGGCTGGATGACCAGATGACGGGGCCGTAGCTCGCCTCCAGCGAAAGATGACCTTCCGGCCAGCCCAGCAGCAGGCGGTGCATGATAAGGCTATGCATATCTGGATCGTCAGGATCGAGATAGCGCTGAAGCAGCAGGCAGGCTTCTCCCTCCGGCCAGAAGAGTCTCAGACAGTGAAAATCGCTAAAGCTGCCAACCACGTCGCACTCCACGGCGGCGGCATCAACGCCCAGAGCCAGCAACAACAAATCCAGAGTGGAGTAGAGCAACTGTCGGCTGGTGGTGGCGTGGACTACCGGCGGCGTCTTAGCCAGGCAGCGACGCAGCTGCTGAGCATCGCGAAGCCATGTGCGTCCCGCGCGCGTATGCGGATAAAACGTGTTTACCCAATAGCAGCAGCCCTGTTCCTGCGCCAGCGTTTGTAAGGAACTGATGTCATCCGGGTGGAGGGGATGCTCCTGAATGACGTGTACGCCGCGCGTCAGAAAGTGTCTGGCAAGCTGCGTACCGGTTCCTCCGGCGACGGTCGAACGCACGACAATACAGGCGATATCCGGCATCTTGGTTATCTGTTCCGGCGAGGTATACAGCGGAATGCCAAACGCATGAGCCAGCTCTCTTGAACGGGCGCTTCCCTGCGCCAGCAGGCCGACCAGTTCCAGCCCCTCCGGGGGCTGCATAAAGGCATTCAGGTACATTTCGCCAAATTTGGCGCCCACAATCAGTACGCGTTGTTTTGGGGAGGCGGACGGCATCATAACGTGTTCTCCGGTTGCGTTGAGGTTGCGCAAAGCCAGCGCGTAATGTGTTGCGCACAAGCCTGAACGTGGGGGGCTTCCATCATGATTTGCCAGTGGCTGGCTTCAATCACAGCGTCGTCGGCGTTGTTTATCCAGCCCTGCCACTCGGTTTCTGCTGGCGTCCAGCGCGCGGGTCTCCCGGCGGCATACACCATGAGACAGGGGACCGGAACGCTTTCGCCCGGCGTATGCTCAGTCAGTAAACGCAGCAGATGCGCGATGTTGTCGAGCCACGTTTCTGCCGCTTGCAGCGTCAGGTTTTGCGACACCATACCGGCCGTTTTAGCGAGGCTGATAAAGTCGGCAAGCTGGCTGTCGGGCGTCTGCTGGTCGAAATGTTCGGGCAGTGCCAGAGGCGTTTGTCCTTCGGCTAACAGGCGCAGCAGGGCCGCCCGGTTTTCGCAACAGAAATCCTGTCGGCACACGGGATCGATTAACACCATCCGAACCTGCTCGCCTTTGGCGTACAGGCGCTGTGCGGCGCCCGCCGCAAGAAACGCGCCATACGACCAACCCGCCAGCACATAAGGGCCGTGAGGCTGCTGACGACGGATGCACCCGACATACTCATCGATCATCTGGTCGAGCGTGGCAAAGCGCTGCGGCGATTTTGCTTGCAGGCCGAAAACGCGCCTGTTCAACGCGCTAGCGAGCGGCAGCCAGGCGCTGATATCGCCGTCTGAAGCGTGGAAGACAAACAGGGTTTCCTCACCGTCGCCCTGGCAAAGGGGTATCGGGTTGTCCTCTCCTGACGTAGCCGCCTGTAGATGGGCGCAGAAGTCGCTCAGCGTCGAATGGCTGAACAGATCCTGAAGGTTAGCCCTGGCAATCCCTCTCCGGTTTAGCTGCGCGACCATCCTTGTCGCCATCAGGCTGTCGCCGCCCAGTTCGAAAAAGTCGTGATGCCTTGCCACGGGGCGAGACAGCAGCGATTGCCAGAGTTCAGCCACCTGTTTTTCCAGCGCCGGATTCCCCCCGGCAACTGGCGTGGGTTTGGCTGGCTCAGTCGGCGTATCAGACGGGGCATGCAGCGGTGTAAATAACGCTTCTCTTTGCCGGATCTGTAAAATGGGCAGACCGGTGCCAAAGCGCTGCTGTAAATAGCGGCTCACGGCTTTTTTATCCGGGCGATTTACGCCAGGCGAACGCGCTACCAGCAGATGCTGGCGCAGCGGCGACGATTCCTGCGCGGGCCACGCCAGCTCGTTTGCAAACCCGGCCTGAACGAGAACCTCCTGCCATGCGGAGCGGGTGAGCATCGGTTTCTCATCCCGGCGGCGGAAATCGCGGTATCCGCTTAATCCCTCAATAAAGCCCACGCTCGCCAGCTGGAATACGCTGTTTCGCTCCGTCGCTTCAACGATCAGCAAACGTCCGCCGGCTTTCAGCAACAGTTTTAATCTGCGCAACGTCTGGACGACATGGCTGGCGTCGTGGAGCACATTGACGGCAACGATCAGGTCGTAACCCGCCTCCGGGTGGGCGGTGAAATCCAGCGGCTGGTTGATGTCGAACAAGGCATAAGACACCTGCGATTCATCATGGAAACGGGATCTGGCGTCATTGAGGAACTGCGCGGAGACGTCCGTGAAGTGGTACGACTGCCGCGTGTTCCGCGTGGCCTTCAGCACCGGCGCGGTAGTGGCTGCGGTTCCGGCGCCAACCTCCAGAATCCGTTCTGCGCTGCACAAGGCGGCAATCTGCGCGGTATAGCGATTCAGACAGGCGCTGGCGGGGTTGTCGCGATACAGCGCGTCGGTAACGCGATGCTGCTCGTTGAACAGCAATTCCAGCGGAGAACACCGCCCGGAGAAGAGGGCGTCGTGCCGGGCGATGCAGGTTTCCAGATACTGCGCCAGCGCCTGGCTCCATTGGCTTTGCGGGCACGCTTCCTGAGGCTCAGGAATCTCGCTGAGCGGAATGCGGCAGCGCCAGCTTTCACCTTCGCGGATTAACCACTCTCTTTCCGTCAGACACTGTAGCCACTGGCGCAGCAGACGCTGGTGAGACGCTTGCGCGGACAGCGCCTGTACTATTGCGCTAAAGCGATGGGCGATCTCCGGCGTGGTAAACAGGCCGTGACGATTTAGCGTAGCCGCGATCCCCTGTAGCGCACGCGCCTCCAGCCAGCGCCAGGTCGCCTCCAGCTCATCAAGCTGCGCCTGCTCAGGCAACGGCAGCGCCAGTTGGGTAAGTTCGTGCTCATCAGGCATCGCCGCTGATGGCGACGGATCGTCGGCCATCACGATATCCAGCGTCAACGCGCCCTGTTCGGTTATTTCCGCTCTGGCCTGCCGGATGCCGGGGTATTCGAGCGTCGCCTGCTCAATATCCCGCAGGTCGTAGTCCGCCTGCGCGTTCAGCGGCCAGCGTCGGCGGGGAATGTGCCCGGCGATGCCGCTGGCGAGAGTCTTCAGGCTTTCAGGGGCGGCGATGACGGCTTGCAGGATGGCGCAATAGTCATTAAACATCGCCTCGGCAGCGCCGGGTTCCAGCACGTTGTCCATGCAGTACCAGCTAAACATCAACTCGCCGTCGCTCTCCATGACCTGATGATCCAGCCAGACCTGCGGCGTTTGCGTGAATACATAGCAGGGTTCGCCGAACAGATGGCTCATCGCCTGATCGATAGTCATGCCTTCCAGCGTCATCCCCAGCATACTGGTAAACACTACCGGCATCAGCGGTTGACGTTGTGATCCGCGCAGGCGGCCCAGCTCACGGATCACCTCAACACCGTTCATTTCACTGTGCGCCATGTTTTGCCAGAGGCGCTGTTGGGTCTGTTGCATCTGCTCTTGCAACGTCACCGGCGCTGAGAAGTTAAAATCAACCAGCGTGACGGAGGTAAAATCACCAATCAACTGGTTGATTTGCGGATGGATCGGCTGGCGATTGAAGAACGTCAGGTTCAGCGTAAATGTTGTGGTACGGCTCCAGCGCTCAAGGGTGGCGGCAAACAGCGTGAGCAGCGCGGCAGACGGTGTGACGCCTTGCTGCTGCCAGCGCTGTTTCACGGCCTGCCATTCTGTCTTGCCGATCGTCGATTTGAAGGTGGTGAAGTGTGGCGTTTCCGGGGGCGTCTCAACCACCGGCAGCTCTGGCGCTAAGGGCAGTTGCGGCAGTTTTTCCTGCCAGTAATCCCAGGCATCGTGCCATGCCGATGTCTGTCGGCGCGCCTGTTCAGCCATCACATAATCACGGAAGGTAATAGCGAGCGGCGCCAGCGTTTCACCGCGCCAGACCTGCGCCAGGTCGTCCATCATGACTTTAAAACTCTGCACATCAAACTGCAAAAGGTCGAGGTTCATATGCAGACGGTAATGGCAATCGTCGATTTCGCTGACCACCAGCTCAAAAAGAGGCCACTGGTCGGCAGGCAAAACGCGATAGCTCAGTTCATGCCGCCGTTTTTCCAGCGCGATGCGCTGTTCTTCCGGGGAAAGCGCGCGCAGATCGTCACGCGGGATGTGATACTCCGGCGTTGTCGCCAGGATTCGCTGCTGCCCGTCGGCATCAACCACCATACGCAACATATCGTGGCGTGCGATGAGCTGGTTCCATGCTTTCTCCAGTATGGCGAGATTGAACTCATCGTGGCGTTTATCCCACTCAAACAGGACGTGACAGGCGACGCCGCCATAGCCAATGAGGTGGGTTCGCCCCAGCCAGTAGGCGTGCTGAATGGGCGTCAAAGGGAAGGGCGCATAACGCTCGTCGGCGTCGTGCCGCAACACTTCCGGCTGCGAAGCGGCAGGCGTCGCCTCTGGCTTAGAACAGATAAGCTGCGTGAGTCCATGAGGAGACAGATCCTGCCACGCCCGTTCCGCATTGATGCGTACGCCCAGGTAGTGCTGAATATCGCTACTGAGTTCAAGGAAGAGCAGCGAGTCCATGCCGAGTTGCAACAGATCCTGGTTTGGATGCAGTGACGCCGGATCGCTCAGCCTTAGCTGAACCGCAATCCGCTTTTTCAGCCATGCCATCACCGCTGTTTCATCGCTCAGGCTGCCGTTAAAGGCGTTGTCATCAGCAGGAGGAATGACCGGCGTTGCGGCTTTTTCTGTGGCGCTGATGTTAAACAGAGCCTGTTGTAACGGGGGCATTTTGTCGGTAAAAACGCGCATCGCCAGTCGCCACGGGGCGCCGCGCATCACCGCCTGTTCCAGGTGCCAGCAGCCTTCGGCATCGCTTAACGCGCCCATACCTCGGCTGGCGAGCGTCGCCAGCATTTCCGGCGTGGCCGCCCGACCGCTTTCTCCCCATGCGCCCCAGGCGACAGAGAGCGTTTTCGGCGCATCAAGGGTGGAAAACTGCTGGGCCAGCCCGTCCAGGTAGCCGCAGGCCAGCGCATGGGCGCTCTGACCCGGCGCGCCGAGGGTGGCGGCAGCGGAAGAGTAGAGAATAAGATAGCGTCCGTCGTGGTTGCGCAGGGTTTGCAACAGCTGGCTTGCCGCCTGCGCTTTTACCGCGAAAACGGCAGCCAGCTGGTGGTCATCAAGCTCCTGCAAGGGCGCGTCAGCCAATACGCCAGCGGCATGAATCGCTCCGGCAATGCCGCCGTTGGCCGCCAGATCGTCAAGAACCGTGGCCAGTTGCCCGGCATCGCCCACATCACAACGGCAGACGCGCGTCTGCCCGCCCTCCACGTCGCGTAGCCATGACTCATCCACGCGCGGCGCCAGCAGGGCGATGCGTCGCGCCCCTTTTTCTCTGAGCCAGTTCACGGCAAGGCGGCCTAATCCGCCAAACGCTCCGGTCACCAGATGCCAGCGGCTATCGCCGGTAAACACGTTTGCCGGTAATTCAGCGGCGCATCCCGTATTGGGCGCCAGTGAAGGGAGCCAAAGGGTGTCACCCCGTGCGGCGAGCCAGCGCTGTGATAGTGAGACTGCGCTCAACCCTTGATGCAGCGTTTCCCACGGGGGGGGTTCGGCGAGATCGATGGCGGCAAGCAACCGTTCCGGCTGTTCGTTGGCCGCGACGCGAAGCAAGGCCCATAGCGCGTGATGGGATGCAGAGAGTGCTTCATTTTCCTCGACTCGCCACGCGCGGCGAGTAACCACAATCAATCCGGCTGCGCTGGCGGTGAGCGCTGCTATCACTTTCTCCGCTAAGGCCAGCGTATCCTCGCTCTCCTCAACAATCATCAGTCGCGAAGAGGCGTGCGGATCGTGAATGATGCCGTATTGCGCCAGCTCGTCGCTGCGCGCAAGCGTACCGGCGCTGAAGCTAAAGGTAAGCGGTTGGTCAATGCTGGCGACGTTGAGGGGCGTCCAGCGCCATTGATAATGCGTCTGCGGCGCAGGAAGAGGCGCGGCGGGCGATAGCGGCAGCCACTCGCCAGCAGGATGACGGGCTTCAACGCGCATCTGACCGCGGGAAAAGGCTTCGTTTTGCCAGCTTAAGCGAACCTTCCCCAGCCACTCCGGGGCGGCGACGGGGGGCGGTTCCACAGGCAGAGCGTCGCCATGACGCTGTGAAAGCAGACGCCAGGCCTCCTGCCAGCGGGCGTTAAACCGTTCGGGCTGACCTGCGCAATCAGACCAGTCGGCGAGATAATCACCGTTATCCGTCAGCGCCTGCCCCAACACGGGTTCTGATGGCGCGGTGAATGTTACGGCGCTAACCGCCTGACCGGGCAGCGTGGCGAGAATGATATGTTCGCTCATCCCGGCGGTCGGGCTGCCATCCTGCGGTAGCCACGCCACTTTGCTGAATCCGGCGTGGCGGCACTGTTGTTGCCACTGAGCGGTGGTGAGGAATAACTCACCTTCGCGGGCGTCGAGATCCTGTAGCGGAAGAACCAGCGGGCCGAAAACGAAGTCAAACAGACGCATTGGCTGGGTGATTTCGCGCATCAGCAGGCGCCCGCCCGGCTTGAGCAGGGGGCGCAGATTATCGAGCGTGCGGCCAATATGGCGGGTGGCGTGAATCACGTTCGCTGCCACGATAAGATCGTAAGACTGTGCCTGGAAACCCTGAGACTGCGCCTCTTTTTCGAGATCCAGCTCGCTATACTTCACAAAATCATAGTCGGCGAATTTCTGCTGGGCGCGACGGGTGAACAGCGCCGAGATATCGGTGAAATGGTACTCCAGTGCCGGAACGCCGTTGAGTTCCGGCAGCAGCCACGCGGTGGTGCCGCCGGTTCCGCCGCCAACTTCAAGAATACGCAACGGCTGGCGGGGCTGACGCGTCTGGACAATGCCGCGTAATACCCCGGCGGCGATTTGGTTGAAATAGCGGCCAAAGCTGAATTCCTGATACAGCACTTCCACGCCGTCGGAGGCGCTTTGCGGGAAGATAATCGCCACCGGTTCTTCCGCGCCGCTCATCATTTCATATAACCGATCGCCGGCACGGGCGATGGTGTCGGGAATAGCCTGAAAACCTTCACAATAACCGGCAAGTTCCGTCAGCAGTGATTCCCGCTGTTGATGTTCAATGGGGCGGGCGCGGACGTATCGCCCGTCGGTGCAGCAGTAATCGCCGTCGACCACGCAGTTATTCAGCAGGCGCTGGAGTAGCTGCTGGTAGCGGGGCAGCAGACGTCCACGGCGCATGATGGTCATGGCGTCCACGCCGTTCTCAATGGCATCGCCGGTACAGCGTTGTACCAGTTGATCGACGTAGATGGCGTGCAGTCGCGTGGCGCACTGTTTAAGCGCTTCCAGGCGAGGGAGATCGAGCGCTGTCGCGGCGCGACTCGCCACCTCCAGCCCGGCAGACAGCGCTGCGTCGGCAGGCTCGCAGGCCGGGGAGACGCGCTCTTTCCAGTAACGCTCAGTATCAAACGGATAACATGGCGCAGCGATACGTTGTCCATCGCCCGCCAGCAGGTCGGCCCACGGTAGGGCGACGCCGGCAGCGTAAAGCTGGAGCAGGGCCTGATTGAGGACATCGCTCGCCTCTTTGTTACGCCGGGCGCTGGCTATCCAGTATGCGTTATCGCGGTATTCGCGCTGCCCGCAAGCAACCAACTGGGCATCGGGCCCCATCTCCAGAAAAACGCGGGCGCCGAGCTGATGCGCCACCTGAATACTCTGGATAAAACGCACCGGCTGGCGCATGTGTCGGCGCCAGTAATCCGCCTGGTTGAGCGTTGACTCATCAATGACGTCGGCGGTGAGCGTGGAAATAATCGGTATTTGCCCCGGCTCCGCGTGCAGTCCCGCGCAGGCGTCCTGGAACCGATCGAGTATCGGCTCCAGTAAAGCGGAGTGCGCCGCACCGGTTACGCTCAGGCGACGATAGTTAATGTCATGCTGCGAGAGCGTGGCGCAAAATACTGCGAGACGGGCTTCCGGCCCGGAAAATACCGTATGTTGCGTACCGTTATTGGCGGCGAGATCCAGCTCAAACTGGCGAGCCAGCGGCATCAGCGTGTCTTCGTCTGCAAATACCGCCACCATCGCGCCGCTTGCGCACTGCTGCATTAGCGCGCCGCGCCGACAAACCAGTGGCATGACCTGTTCAATCGTATAGTGTCCGCAGACAACAGCAGCGGCAAATTCACCGACGGAATGCCCAATGGCGAAGTCTGGCTTCAGTCCTTCAGCACGCCAGTGCGCCGCCATCGCGATTTCAAACGCGACAATCGCCGGCTGCGCCCAGGCCATATTGTCCAGTTGCGCCGAATCGGGGTTAAACATCGCTTCGCGCAGTGACGGCGTGAGCATTTCGCTACAGGCGGAAAAACAGCGATCCAGCGTGTCGGCAAACGCCGTTGAGTGATGGTACATCGTTTGACCCATAGTGCGCCAGTGCGAGCCCTGGCCGGTAAACAGCCACACCTGCTTGCCGCTGGCGCCGTGGCCGCTGTAAACCAGCGCCCCCGATTTCTCACCGGCCCAGGCGCTGAGCGCCTCGGCGGTTTCACGGTTTAATGGCGCCGCCAGGCGGAAGGGGAGATCGAGACGGCGCGCGTGCAGGGCTGTGAAGGCCAGAGAGCTGGCATCCGCATTCTCTCTCAGCGCCCCGGCATAATCCGTCGCCAGCCGCCGCAACGCGCTGTCGCTGGCGGCGCTGAGCAGCAGCGCGGTACTTTTTCTGCCGCTATCCGTATTGGGGAGGCGCGCGTTGAGCGCGTCGGGCAGCGAGGCGACGATCATATGGCAGTTGGTGCCGCCAATACCAAAGGAGGAGACGCCCGCATAGCGCATTTCGTCCTGCCATGCCTGTGCCGACACCGGTATGGTAAAGGGGCTCTCTTCAAGTTTCAGCGCCGGGTTGGGGGTGTGAAAATTCAGTAAGGGAGGAATTTGCCCGCGACTGACTGCCAGAACGGTTTTCAGCAGTCCGGCAATGCCCGCCGCGGTATCCAGATGGCCCATGTTACTTTTCACGGAACCGAGCGCACAGCGCTGATCCTGCGGGCGAGGCGCATAGACGTTGCGTAACGCTTCAATTTCAATCGCGTCGCCCAGCGGTGTGCCGGTGCCGTGGGTTTCAATGTAACCTACCTGCCTGTCGTCGATGGCCGCCAGCATTAACGCCTCTTCGATGACTGCCTGTTGCCCTGCGACGGAAGGGGCGGTATAGCCGACCTTTCTGTTGCCGTCGTTGTTGACCGCGCTGGAGAGGATCACCGAGATAATCGGATCGCCTGACAGCAGCGCGTCTCTCAGGCGACGCAGCACCACGCAGCCGAGACCGTTACCGGCCCAGGTGCCCTCAGCCGAGGCGTCAAAGGGACGACAGTGACCATCAGGAGAGAAAATCATTCCGGGCTGGTAGCGGTAGCCTGCCTGCTGGGGGAAAGAGAGCGCCACGCCGCCGGCAACCGCCATATCGGATTCGCCTGCGCGCAGGCTTTCACAGGCCAGATGCACGGCAACCAGCGAGCTGGAGCAGGCGGTCTGTACCGATAACGCCGGGCCGTGCAGGTTGAGTTTGTACGCGGCGCGGGTGGCAATATAGTCTTTATCATTGCCCATCAGAGATTGCAGACCTTTTACCTGCGCGACTTCTGTCACGTTCAATGCTTCGCGACCGGGGTAGGTACTCATCCGGGAAGAGGCGAAAACGCCGGTCTTATGGGGGACGGCGCCGGGGGCATAACCGGCATGTTCCAGCGCATGCCAGACCGCCTGCAAAAATAGGCGCTGCTGCGGGTCCATCGACTCCGCTTCCTGTCGCGAATAGCCAAACAGGGTGGCGTCGAAGCAGTCGGCGTTGTCTAACACCGTACCGATATTGACATAATGAGGATCGTCAATGATGGCGGCATCCAGACCGACGGCCAGAAGCTCTTCGCGCGTAAAGCGTCGGCTGCATTCACGACCTTCCAGCAGATTTTGCCAGAACGTTTCGCCATCCGGCGATTCAGGAAAATGGCAGGCGTAGCCGATAACCGCGACAGGTTCGCAGTCCGGGTAGTGTTGAGCGATCGATGCATCAATGGAATCTGCTGTCGGCGCAGAAGAGAAGCGCAAGTTATCCATAATCGGTCCCGTTTCCTAAGATTCACAAAGTCAATGGAACGCCATGCGTTCGCGATGGCGTTCCGGGGAAAATCAGTTTGCTTCGCGCTAGATCCGCCGCTGACGACGGCGAACAGGGCGAGGTCGTTTTGTTTTCTCCACCGTGGCGACGCCGGCCAGATAATCGGCCAGGGCAGCAGGAGAAGGGTGGGTGAAGAGGTCAAGCAACGTCAGGGTGGAAAATTCGTGACGTTGTAACAAAACGTGCAGTTGCACCAGATTCAGCGACGTTGCGCCCGCCTCAAAGAAGTTTTCTGCGGGCGTGACAGACTCGCCAACCACCTCGCGGAAGGCGTCGCAAATCAGGCTGACGGTGCTCTCGTCCGCCGCAATGTGTGGCTGAGATTGCTCAGGGCATACGCGCGGTGAGCGCTCTGCGCATTGCCCTGCGTGTTTAACGGGAGGCACCAGCGCGGCGAGCGGCAGTTGCCAGCCGCTTTCATCCTCGGCCATTCGGTTTAGCAATGCGCAATACTGTTCAAACTGGCGCTCCACCTGCCCGGCAGGAAACAGCGCGGCGACAAAATCCCAGTTAAAGCGCAGTTCGCCTTCGGATTCATAAATCTGGTGATCGAGCCAGACCTGCGGCGTCTGGGAGATGCCCCAGACCGGTTTGAGCAGATTACGCCGGGCGAGGAAGTTATCCTGCTCAAAGCCCAGCGCGCTGGTAAAGACGACGGGCATCGGAACGGCAGGCACGTTTTGCTGTTGCGCCAGTTGACGCATCACGCGGATGGCTGACACATCGCGGTGGTTGAGGTTCTGGCTCAGCCGCTGCTGTAGTGACTGCGCGCTGTGCAGCCAGCTTTCGCCGGGATGCCAGCTCAGCAGCATCAGCGAGGTGAAATCGCCCAGAATCTGGTTGATTTGCGGGTGCAGCGGTCGCCTGTCGAAAAGCGTAAGGTTAAGCGTGAACTCAGGCTGTGCACTCCATGCAGAGAGAACCGTTGACCACACCGACAACAGTACGGCCGACGGGGTGAGATGGGCGTCAGCCGCCCGTTTTTTCAGCCGATGCCAGCGCGTGCTGTCCAGCGCGCCGTTCAGGCGGGCGAAGCGCGGTGTTTCAACCTCCTGAGGCAAGCAGCGCAGCGGCAACGCAGGCGCCGGAGGAATATCATCAAGCTGCGCCTGCCACCATGCCAGAGAATCTGGATTGGGCGACTGTAGCGAGGGTTGTTGCAGATAATCCCTGAAGGTGACGGGCAGCGGCGGAAGCAGCTGTTGCGGGTAGCGGTAGCCGTGCTCCAGCTCCGCCAGCAGGATCTGCATGCTCAGACCGTCAAGCAACAGGTTATCCAGACACAGCCACAGGCGGGCAGGCATCCCGTCCACGTATCCGACCTGGAGATCGAATACCGGCCACACTTCGGGGTTGAGTACCTGATGCGCCAGTTTTTCGCGCACCCGCAACGCCTCTTCAGGCGTATGGAGGGTGTGTGCGGGTATCACCCAGGGGGGCGTCTGTTCGAGCACCTGTTGCTGTCCATCACGCACGATGGCGCGCAGCATATCGTGGCGGGCGATTAATCGGTTCCAGACCGTCTCCAGCCGGGTGAGGTCCAGATCGGCAATTTCAAATTCAACAAAGAAATGTGAGCCGACGCCGCCCAGGGCAAAGCCCGGCTGACGCCCCACCAGGTAAGCCTGCTGCACGTCGGTAAGCGCAAAGGGCTGGTAGCGATCTTCAGGGGAGTGGACGAATGGTTGTTCGACCGGGACGTCGGTTTTCCGCAGCGTGGCGGCAAAATCCGCCAGCCGGGGATGATTAAACAGGTCGCTTAATTGCGCTTCATAACCTGCCTGATGAAGTTGCCCGGTCAGACGGGTCGCCAGCAGGCTATCGCCGCCTTGCTGGAAGAAGTCGGTTTCTCTGGTGACATTGCCAGTTGATAAGAGTTGCTGCCAGAGGGCGGCAACCTGTTTTTCAATGTCGCCCTGGGGTAAATCCGCTTCGGCCGGGTTTTCCGCTTCAGGGGTATGACGACGCTTCAGCGCCTGGTAGTCAATTTTCCCATTAGCCGTCAGCGGTAAGGCGTCGAGGAAGACGATCCGTTGCGGCACCATCCACCCCGGCAGACGTCCAGCGAGGGCGGCCTGAAGTTGACGGGGATCGCGGCGCACCTGCCTGTCAGGACATTGTACGAGGAAGCGTTGTAACCCCGCGACCTCATCGCCATGCTGACAGTTGAAGGCGGCCGCGCTAAATAATGCCGCCCAGTCGGCGCTGTTATGCAGCAAGGCCTCCGGCTGCCCATTGGTTAACAGGAGCGTGCTGAGCAGGGCGGACGGCGTTAACTGGCGAAACTCCATCACGTAGAGCAGCGCGCCGGGAACGGCAAGCTGTTGTAATGTCGCAAGGAGCCCGGGATCTTCCGGCAGCAGACGATGCAGGGCGTTATTAAGCCAGATAATGTCCGCCGAGTGAGCGTGCGCCGCCAGCGTGTCTGCATTCCAGAGGGACAGACGGGCGCCAGGCCAGGGGGCGAGCCTCTGCCGGGCGCTCAGCAGCATCTCCTGGCTCTGCTCAAGCCCGACATACTCAATCTGTCCGGCGTTGAGCTGTGCTAACAGCGATTCTGCGGCGCGGCCAGTGCGGGTTCCCACCTCAAGCAGGCGTATCGGGCGCTGTAAGCGCTGTGCAAGCTGTTGGCAAATTGTCGCCAGTTCCTGAATATACGGGGCGCTGGCCGGATGGTTAAAGGCCAGGCTTTCCGGCGACCACTGCGCGTCGTTCAGTAACGACAGTTCGTTACGGGCACCGCGAAGAATTTGCGATAACGTTAAATCATGTCCGCTGAAGTGCGGGTGCTCATCCTCGCGTTCTTCACCAGCGCAGACCTGATAACCTTCAGCAGCGGGCTTCAGTCGCCGTTGTGTCACCAGAAATGCTAACCAGCGTTCCACCACGGCCTGCCAGCGCGGCTGGATAGCGAGTGAGTTCATCAGGGGGAGAGGATCGGCGCCAGCGGTGTGACCCGGCTTCAGTTTTAGCAGGCGATGCTGAAGGAAATCGGCTACCTGTTCTGCGGAGATCTCTGGCGAGATGGCGCAACAGGGCAACGTTCCCGCAAGCGTGTGCCACGCCTGCGGCAGTGCCGGGTTCCGATGATCGGTAATGCAAAAAGCCTCGCCTTGAGGAACAACGTATGCCGCCAGCGTTTTTTCTTTTTCGCCGATCGCCAGAACGGTTGCTTGTTTCACCCCCGCCAGCTGGCTGAGCGCGCTTTCGATTTCGCCCAGCTCGATGCGATATCCTCCGACTTTGACCTGCTTGTCGCGACGACCGAGGAACTCGATTGTGCCATCTGGCCAGTAGCAGCCGAGATCGCCGGTGCGATACCAGCGCTCGTCCGGGAGCGTCAAAAATTGCTGCTCGCTACGCAGGGGATCGTTGAAATAGCCTTCCGCGACCCCAATGCCGCCAATCCATAATTCACCCGGCACCCAGTCAGGGCAGTCCCGGCCCTGTTCATCCACCACCCGGTAGCGTTGGTTGGTTAGCGGAAAACCGTAAGGGATGGAACGCCAGTGGGCGGGGACGTCGTGAATTTCGCAGGCGTTAGACCAGATAGACGCCTCGGTGGCGCCGCCCATCGCGATAAATTGTCCTTGTGGCCGGAAGGCCCGATAACGGGCGGGGAGGTCAAGCCCGATCCAGTCGCCGGAAAGCATCACTGCGCGCAGGTTTTCCGGCGTGGCGTCGGCGAAACCTTCACACCAGGTCAGCAGCATATCGAACAGCGCCGGGACGCTGTTCCAGAGCGTGACCTGATGGCGCTGGATCAGCTCACACCATGCGTGAGGATCGCGCCGTTGATTTTCCATCACCATCACCAGCGCGCCGCCCGCGCGCAGTACGCCAAAAATGTCGTAAACCGATAAATCAAAATGTAGGGCGGAGAGGGCCAGCACCCTGTCATGCGGGCCAACCTGATAGCGGGTATTGATATCGCAACAGGTGTTAAGCGCTCCCCGGTGAGAAATGACTACCCCTTTCGGCGTACCGGTAGAGCCGGAGGTGTAGATAATGTAGGCCGGTTGCGTGGGGGCGCGTACTACCGGGTTGGCGATCGGCTCCGCCTCAATGGCCTGCTGCCAGGCAAGGACGGGAATATCGTCTGACCCGGCGCTGGCGTCGTGCTGACAAATGAGCACCAGCCGGACGCTGGCGTCAGCGTAGATTTTCTCGCGCCGTGCGGCAGGCTGATCCAGCGAAACCGGAACGTAAACCGCCCCGGCCAGCAGGACGGCCAGAACCGAAACAAGTTGTCCTGCGCCTTTCGACATCGTGATAGCCACATTATCGCCGGGCTGAACCCCGCACTCGATTAACCTGCCCGCGCAACGGCGGGCATAGTCTGTCAGCTCATGATAATTCCACTGATAACGCATGTCCGTTACCGCCAGCGCCTGCGGCTGTTGCAGAGCGATACGGAAAATGCCTTCATGCAGCAAGCCTTCGGGAATGGGGGCGCCGGTGGCGTTGACCCGTTCGCGTATCGCGCGCTGGCTGGCGGGCATCATATCTGCGAACGGCTTTTGCCAGGCGCTTTCGTCATCGCAGAGTTGGTTAATCAACTGGCAGTAGGCGTCGAACAATGTTTCGACTAACGCCGGAGGGAACAGCGCGTCGTTGCTGTCCCATTGTAGCCAGACCTCGCCGTGATGCTCGAACGCCAGATGATCTATCCAGACCTGCGGCGTTTGCGAGATGCCCCATTCCGGCTCGCCCAACGGCGATTCTGCGCGGCTGCTGTAGAGGGAACGCCCCAGATTGCTGGTAAATACCACCGGGGCGCCGTGGGGGTAGCGCTGCTGGCGTTTGAGTTCACGGAGTAATTCGACGCCGGACCAGTGGCGATGCTCCCAGTCCTCCGTAAACGTGAGCTGGTTTTTACGCGCCAGGTTGCTGACGGTATCGCCATCGCAGGCGGTATCCAGCAGAAGAATATTGGTGAAGTCGGCAAGCATCGCGCCAACCGCCGGGTGCAGCGGCTGGCGGTCGAATAAGGTGATGTTAAGCAGCAGACGCGTCAGGCCGCCCCAGCGAGCCAGCACGGCAGAAAAACAGGTCGCCAGCGCCATTGTCGGCGTCACGCCATACTCGCCGGCCCGGTTGCTAAAGGCGTGCCAGCGTGTTGCCGGGACAATCATGCGGCGTCGGGTATTACGGACTTCACGTAGCGTGGCGGGTTCGCAGGCCAGCGGCAAGACGGGCGCGGGGGGAAGCGTCGATGCTTTCGCCAGCCAGTAAGCGCGCGCGTCGTCTCTCAGTGGTTGATTGATCTTCTGCTGGTGCAGCAAATACGAGCGGAAATCATAGCGGGTGTCGATAGCCGGCAGCGATTCTCCGGCCAGCAGGGCGTTAAGCTCATCGAAGAAAAGCGTAAAGCTGGAGGCATCCATAATCAGCAGGTCAATATTGACATGGAGGCGGTGGCGATTGTCCGGCAAGAGCGTCAGCTGAAAATCAAACGTTTCGCCGATTTCCACGCGTAAAAGACGGTGGCTCAGGCGCTGGCGCAGTGCGTCCAGATAGGCCTGGCGGCTTTCAGCGTCGTTATGGCGTAAATCATGAACGGTGACGCCGTTCCAGTAAGGTTGCGGTAGCCAGACCTGCTGCCCGTCGGGGCGAAAGGCGATATGCAGCATTGGGTGGCGTTGCAGCAAGGTCGTGATGGCCTGCTCCAGCTGCGACGCCGTCAGACAATGGCCTTCAAACTCCTGATACAGGTGGCAACCCACGCCGCCAAGCTTCTGCCCCGGCATGCGGCCCGTCAGGTAGGCGTGCTGTACTGGCGTCAATGGGAAGGGGGTACTTTCGGTCATGTTCGGCCAGGATGATTCGTCGGGCGGCGTTTCTTCTTCCGCGTTCTCAGGCGACCGGCTGAGCATTAACTGGTTCCATGCCGCCAGCGTGGGGGCGGCATACAGCTCGCGAAGGGTAAGGCGGTAGCCATTTTTACGAAACCAGTGTAACCATCTCATCAATCTTATGGAATCCAGGCCGGCCTGGATCAGGTTGCTCTCTTCATGTAACTGCTGCGGCGTTAAATTCAGTTCCTGTATGAGCCGCTCGCGTAATTGTTGGTAATCAGCCGCGTGGCGGTTGTCCGGTAACAGCGAATCCTGAGATGGTGCGCCAGAAATCATTCTTCCTCCTGATGGCACGTCTTACCGAAAAGCATTGCTCATATGAGAATAATAATTATTAACAATTGGATGCTACCCGAAACGGGTTTATTTATGCCCGTTTCGGGTTGGTAACAGGCGGAAAGAACAGAGGCCCGGATGGGGTATCCGGGCCTCTGTCAGGGAGGAGTTTAGGGGGGCGCGACCCCGGTTACATCACGCGTTTAAAGGTCGAAGGGGTTACGCCAAACTGTTTCTGGAAGGCGGCAGAGAAATGGCTGGCGTTGGCATAGCCCAGATCGGCCGCCACCGTCATGACGGAGGTATTGCCGTTGGCCAGGCGTCTTCTGGCTTCCTGCATTCGTTCAGCCTGAAACAGGCCATAGACGCTGTTGTTGAACAGAACGCGGAAGCCTCGCTTAATTTTGAGAACGCTCAGACCGGACTCTCTGGCCAGCTCCGCGACGCCCGGCGCTTGCGTCAGATCAGCCAGCAGCAGATCCTTCGCCCGCAGCAGTTTCTGGCGTTCCATCGGGTTGAAGTGGCAGGAGAGGCAACTGGCGTCTTCGCGATGTTCATCCAGCACCAGACTGAGCATGACCAGACTTTGCCCCTGCAACCATAGCGTCGACGGCTTTTGTTCATGACTGAAGCCGCCGTGCATGCGCATCAGCGCGTGACGCAAGGCCTGAGCCGTTAAGTGGGTTTCAGCATTACAACGCTGCTGCTGGCAACAGCAGTGGGAGTCGATCTTATTCTTAATGACCGCGCTAATATCCGGCACCCACAGCGCGAGGGTTTCAGGGCTGAAGGAGAGGGTAATGCTCTCGAATCGGCCACAATAGGAGGCGCTGCCGCGACAGTCTGGCGTATGGGTAATGTAATGGCGATTGCGCGCAAGCTCCCAGTCGGTGTGGCGCCGGAGTCCCTGAATCGCAAAGCGCGATGTGCCTTCCAGGATGCACGAGAAGTTAATCCTGCCCAGATCGTCGTGTAGCTGCAACGTCTCAGGCCGCGCAAAATGGCCCCTCCAGAGCAAAATATCCATACCTTCCTGCAACGAACAGCGCAGCAGTTCACACTGAGCAGGAATATTGCCATCGTTTGCAGGTTTCCCGACCACCAACTGGTGAATAGAGATTTCAGATTGCGTTTGCGGTGACTCCGTCATGACCTGGTTATCTCCCTGTGGCTTAGACCAATGCGGGTATAAATAGAACCGAATGGGGTAGATGAGTTATTGATAATGGTTATTATTCACATTAATTCTCAGAACGCCACCCTGAATTGTCGTTTTTGGCGTCCGTAAAAATTCATCAGGAAATTCAGTTACTCCCATGTCATCTCAATCATCCAATACTGAATCGCTGTCCCGATTTCCTCTCTGGCAGGTGATTACACCGGTTCGCAGGAAGGTTATTTTAGCTATGGCGCTGGCGGGGCTGGCGGCATTAACCAGCCTGGGGGCGCTCCTTTTTCTGGCGTGGAGCCTGCGTGACATTCGCGCGACGCCTGACGCTATTCCGGCCTGGCCGCTGGGCGGCGTGATCGGCTGCGTGGTCTTAACTTTTGTTCTGCGCTTACAGGCGTTCAACACCTCTCATTACGCGGCTTTTCATCTGGAGAACATTCTGCGCAGCAGGTTAGCCCGTAAAGCATTGCAGCTTCCGCCTGGCGTGTTACAGCAAATGGGCAGCGGGTCAGTGGCGAAAGTGATGCTGGATGACGTGAAGTCGTTACATATTTTTGTGGCCGACAGCACGCCGCTCTATGCCCGCGCGATCATCATGCCGCTGGCGACAATCGTTATCTTGTTCTGGCTGGACTGGCGGCTGGCAATCGCGACGCTGGGGGTACTGGCGTTTGGATCGGTTGTTCTCGTGCTCGCCCGCCAGCGTTCGGAAGATATGGCTCAGCGTTATCATAAGGCGCGCGAGCAGGTTAGCGCGGCGGTGATTGAGTTCGTGCAGGCCATGCCCGTGGTGAGAACGTTTGATAGCGGCAGCACCAGTTTTTTGCGCTATCAACGCGCCCTTGAAGAGTGGGTCGATGTGCTCAAAACCTGGTATCGCAAAGCCGGTTTTTCAGCGCGTTTTTCCTTCTCGATTCTGAATCCTCTCCCGACCCTGTTTGTCCTGATCTGGTCGGGATACGGCCTGCTGCACTATGGCAGTTTCGATTTTATCGCGTGGGTGGCCGTTTTACTGCTGGGCAGCGGAATGGCCGAAGCCGTAATGCCAATGATGATGCTCAATAACCTGGTCGCGCAAACGCGTTTAAGCATTCAGCGTATTTATCAGGTTCTCGCGATGCCGGAGTTATCGCTGCCGCAGTCTGACCAGCAGCCGCAAGAGGCGAGCATTACCTTTGAGCAGGTGAGCTTTCATTATCCGCAAGCGCGTACTGGCGCCGCGTTGCAGGAGGTGAGCTTTCATGTGCCTGCCGGGCAAATTGTGGCGCTGGTCGGGCCAAGCGGCGCCGGAAAAAGCACCGTGGCGCGCTTGCTGCTGCGTTACGCCGACCCGGACAAAGGCCATATCCGTATTGGAGGCGTGGATCTGCGTGATATGCAGACGGACACCCTGATGAAGCAACTCTCGTTTGTGTTTCAGGACAACTTCCTTTTTGCCGACACGATAGCCAATAACATTCGTCTGGGCGCGCCGGATACGCCGCTGGAGGCGGTAATAGCGGCGGCCAGAGTGGCGCAGGCCCATGATTTTATTAGCGCTCTGCCAGAAGGTTACAACACACGAGTCGGGGAACGTGGGGTATTTCTCTCCGGCGGCCAGCGGCAGCGCATTACTATCGCCCGGGCGCTTTTGCAGGATCGCCCCATCCTGGTGCTCGATGAGGCGACGGCGTTTGCTGACCCGGAAAACGAAGCGGCGCTTATCAAGGCGCTCGCGGCGGCCATGCGTGGCCGGACGGTCATCATGGTCGCGCATCGTCTCTCAATGGTGACTCAGGCCGATGTGATATTGCTGTTTTCCGACGGACAGCTCAGGGAAATGGGGAACCATACGCAACTGTTGGCGCAGGGCGGCCTGTATCAACGGCTCTGGCAACACTATCAGCAGGCGCAGCATTGGGTGCCGGGTGGAACACAGGAAGAGGTGGTGGAAAATGAAAGACAATAATCCTGCGGATAACCTGGCCTGGCGCGTCAACTGGCGCCAGCTTATCTCCAGCGTTGGCAGTCAGGCCAGGATGCTGCGACGCAGTATGCTGGCGCTGTTGCTGGCGGCATTCATGCAGGGGATCGCCTTTGCCTGTCTTTATCCGATCATTGATGCGCTGTTACGGGGAGACGCGCCGCAACTTCTTAACTGGGCTATGGCCTTCAGCGTCGCCGCAATTGTGACGCTGGTGCTACGCTGGTATGGCCTGGGCTTTGAATACCGTGGTCATCTGGCGCAGGCCACCCATGAGTTGCGCCTGCGACTTGGCGAGCAGTTACGCCGCGTGCCGCTGGAGAAGCTCCAGCGCGGCAGGGCGGGTGAAATGAACGCCTTGCTGCTGGGCAGCGTGGATGAAAACCTCAATTATGTTATTGCGATAGCCAATATTTTGCTGCTCACCATTGTCACGCCGCTGACGGCGTCGCTGGCGACATTGTGGATAGACTGGCGGCTGGGGCTGGTGATGTTGCTGATCTTCCCTCTGCTGGTGCCGTTTTATTACTGGCGCCGCCCGGCGATGCGGCGACAAATGCAGACGCTGGGGGAAGCGCACCAGCGTCTGAGCGGCGATATCGTTGAATTTGCTCAGGGGATGATGGTATTGCGCACCTGCGGCAGCGATGCCGATAAAAGCCGGGCGCTGCTGGCGCATTTCAATGCGCTGGAAAACTTACAGACCCGCACTCACCGTCAGGGCGCTGGCGCGACGATGCTGATCGCCAGCGTCGTGGAGTTGGGCCTACAGGTGGTGGTGTTATCCGGGATCGTCTGGGTAGTGACGGGCACTCTGAACCTCGCCTTTTTGATTGCCGCCGTCGCGATGATTATGCGCTTCGCAGAACCGATGGCGATGTTTATCAGCTACACCTCGGTTGTGGAACTGATCGCCAGCGCCCTGCAACGGATTGAGCGGTTTATGGCGATAGCACCGCTTCCCGTCGCAGAGCAAAGCGAGATGCCGGAACGTTACGATATCCGCTTTGACAACGTCAGCTATCGCTACGAAGAAGGCGACGGCCACGCGCTTAATCATGTTTCTTTGACGTTCCCGGCAGCCAGTATGAGCGCGCTGGTGGGTGCCTCCGGCGCAGGCAAAACTACGGTCACCAAACTGTTAATGCGCTATGCCGATCCGCAGCAAGGGCAGATTTCTATTGGCGGCGTCGATATTCGCCGCCTGACGCCGGAACAGCTCAATAGCCTGATTTCTGTTGTTTTCCAGGATGTCTGGCTGTTTGATGACACGCTGCTGGCGAATATCCGTATCGCGCGCCCACAGGCGACGCGGCAGGAGGTAGAAGAGGCCGCCCGCGCGGCGCAGTGCCTTGAGTTTATTTCCCGTCTTCCGCAAGGCTGGCTGACGCCAATGGGAGAGATGGGCGGCCAGCTATCGGGCGGCGAGCGCCAGCGGATTTCCATTGCCAGAGCGTTATTGAAAAACGCGCCGGTCGTCATTCTCGATGAACCGACTGCCGCGCTGGATATTGAAAGCGAGCTGGCGGTGCAAAAAGCGATCGATAACCTGGTTCACAACCGGACGGTGATTATCATCGCTCACCGTTTATCCACCATCGCCGGGGCCGGAAACATTCTGGTGATAGAAGAGGGACAGGTGGTTGAGCAGGGTACTCATGCGCAATTGCTCTCACATCATGGACGTTATCAGGCGCTGTGGCAGGCGCAAATGGCCGCGCGCGTGTGGCGCGACGACGGGGTTTCCGCGTCTGGAGAGTGGGTGCATGAGTGATGTTCAGTCGAATGTGAAACCGCTGACGTTGACGACCGGGCGGGTGATTTTTGCTATTGCCGGCGTCTATGTGACGCAGAGTCTGGTATCGGCGCTGTCTATGCAGTCCTTACCCGCGCTGGTGCGCGCTGCTGGCGGATCGCTGGCGCTTGCCGGTGCGACAACCCTGTTCATGCTGCCCTGGGCGCTGAAGTTTATTTGGGCGCCGTGGATCGAACGCTGGCGGCTTCCGCCCGGTAGCCAGGAACGCCGTTCGCGGATGTTAATCCTGCGTGGTCAGGTCGCGCTAGCGGCGATCCTGATGATTGCCGCAGCGATTGGCTGGTTTGGGCGAGAAGGAGGATTTCCCGATACGCAAATCGTTGCGTTATTTGTTCTGTTTATGGTGGCAGGCACGGTCGCTTCCACCATTGATATCGCCAGCGACGGCTTTTGCGTCGATCAACTGACTCGCGCGGGTTACGGCTGGGGAAACAGCGTGCAGGTCGGCGGCAGCTATCTGGGAATGATGTGCGGCGGCGGGGTGTTCCTGATGTTGTCGGCAGCATCCGGCTGGCCTGTCGCCATGCTGATGATGGCGATGCTGATGATGGCGCTGTCATTCCCGCTGTGGCGCATTACGGAGCCGACGCGAACAGCGCCTATCCCGCATGTTCCGGCGTTAGGTTATGCGCTAAGGAGGAAGCAGGCGCGCCTGGGCTTACTGCTGGTATTAATGCTGAATTCAGGCATGCGGTTTGTGCTGCCTCTTCTGGCGCCGCTGTTGTTGGATCATGGGTTGAGCATGTCTGCGTTGGGCGCGCTGTTCAGCGGCGGCAATATTGCAGCGGGCATAGCAGGAACGCTGGCCGGCGGATTACTGATGAAATACACCTCACCCGGCAGAGCGCTGTTGACGGCTTATGGCGTCCAGGGGATCGCGCTGCTGGCGGTGGTGATGACGTTCATGATGGCGCCGGGTCATCTGTTGCTGCCGATTCTCCAGTGTCTGGTCATTGTCCAGTCCATTTCGCTGGCCTGCGCGCTGGTCTGTCTTTACGCCACGCTGATGTCGCTTTCATCGCCTTTGCAGGCCGGTGTCGACTTCACCCTCTTTCAATGTACTGACGCGGCAATCGCCATCCTGGCTGGTGTTATCGGCGGCGTTGTTGCTCAACATTTTGGCTATGCGGCCTGCTTCCTGTTTGCCGGGGTATTCACGTTGCTGGCGGCGTGGGTTGCTTATATCCGGCTGCATTCGGCAAGAGAACTGATGACAAGCGCAATTGATTGATCCGGGAATAACACAGAGAGGTAAGGGATGAAAATCAGTGAATTTTTACACCTGGCGTTACCAGAGGAACAATGGCTGCCGACGATTTCTGGCGTTTTACGCCAGTTCGCAGAAGAAGAGTGTTATGTCTATGAGCGTCAACCCTGTTGGTATTTAGGCAAAGGGTGCCTGGCACGGTTGCACATTAATGCCGACGGAACGCAGGCGACATTTATTGATGATGCCGGGGAGCAACAATGGGCGGTGGATTCCATTACCGACTGCGCGCGTCGTTTTATGGCACATCCTCAGGTCAAAGGACGTCGGGTTTATGGACAGGTTGGGTTCAACTTTGCGGCGCATGCGCGGGGGATTGCCTTTAACGCCGGGGAGTGGCCGCTGCTGACGTTAACCGTTCCCCGTGAAGAACTTATTTTTGAAAAGGGAAATGTCACCGTTTATGCGGACTCCGCCGACGGGGGCCGACGTTTGTGTGAGTGGGTAAAAGAGGCCAGTACAACGACGCAGAACGCACCACTGGCGGTGGATACCGCCCTCAATGGCGAGGCGTATAAACAACAGGTTGCACGCGCCGTTGCGGAGATCCGCCGTGGCGAGTATGTCAAAGTGATTGTCTCGCGCGCTATTCCCCTGCCATCGCGGATTGATATGCCCGCCACGCTGTTATACGGGCGGCAGGCAAATACACCTGTGCGCTCGTTTATGTTCCGTCAGGAAGGACGCGAAGCGCTGGGCTTTAGCCCGGAACTGGTGATGTCAGTGACGGGCAATAAAGTGGTCACTGAACCGCTTGCGGGCACCCGCGATCGCATGGGAAACCCGGAGCATAATAAGGCGAAAGAGGCAGAACTGCTGCACGACAGTAAAGAGGTGCTTGAGCATATCCTTTCTGTCAAAGAAGCGATTGCTGAACTGGAGGCCGTTTGCCTGCCGGGCAGCGTGGTGGTTGAAGATTTAATGTCGGTTCGCCAGCGTGGCAGCGTTCAGCATCTGGGGTCCGGCGTGAGCGGTCAGCTTGCGGAAAACAAGGATGCCTGGGATGCGTTTACCGTGCTGTTTCCGTCGATTACCGCCTCAGGTATCCCTAAAAACGCTGCCCTGAACGCGATTATGCAAATTGAGAAGACGCCGCGAGAGCTCTATTCCGGCGCAATTCTGCTGCTGGACGATATGCGCTTCGATGCGGCGCTAGTTCTGCGTTCCGTATTTCAGGACAGCCAGCGCTGCTGGATACAAGCGGGGGCGGGAATCATCGCGCAATCTACACCGGAACGCGAACTGACGGAAACCCGGGAGAAATTAGCGAGCATTGCGCCCTATTTAATGGTGTAGGAGTAACTGTTTTCTAACCTCACAACCAGACTGTCCAAAGACAATTGAGTCGCTCTTTGATTCCTCTGTGACTCTATTGTCTTCTTTTTGGATAAAATAGGTGTTTTTCGTCATGAAGTTGATAAAAGTCTATATAGAACCACCTCCTGTAGAGGTGGTGGTAATTTGCCAGAGTGTGGGATTCGTTAGTATACTATGGGATAAACTTATTTTTACCAATTGTATAAGGCGGTGCATAAGATTCTCGGCATGCTTCCAGATAATCCGACCACCACTGCATCATCGCTTTGCGGGCTTCTAGGTGCTCTGCCTTGTGAATATAAGCCATGCGCACGGTATTGCGCTCCTGATGACTCATCTGGCGTTCTACTGCATCCTTTGCCCATAAACCCGATTCCATCAGCGCACTGCATGCCATCGCCCGAAAGCCGTGGCCACAGATATCCTTTTTCGTGTCGTAGCCCATCACCCGCAGTGCCTTATTGACCGTGTTTTCACACATTGGCTTATACGGGTTATGGTCGCCGGGGAAGATCAGTTCATTATTACCGGTGATATCCTTAATCTGTTTCAGAATTGCGATGGACTGTTCTGAGAGGGGTACGATATGCGGCATTCGCATTTTGGCCCCGCGGCCGGAATAACGCACTCCAATAATGGGTTCTCGCGTCGCGGGTATCGTCCAGACTCGGTTTGTGAAATCAATCTCTGACCAGCGGGCGAAACGCAGTTCACTGGAGCGAATGAACACATGCAGCATCAGCAGGACGGCCAACCGCGTCAGTTCACGGCCCTGATGATATGCCTCAATACGTTCAAGCAGTTCAGGCAGCCGCTCCAGTGGCAGGGCAGGATAGTGCCGTCTGACAGGAGGTGTGGTCACGCCGCCAAGATTTGCTGCCGGGTTCGTATCGATTAACCCCTGATGAACCGCATGGCGCATTATGTTACTCAGGTGCTGCCGCGTGCGGGACGCAACTTCCAGCAGACCTTTTTCCTCGATCCTTTTCAGCAGGTCAATGAAATGACGGGGTTTAAGTTCTGATACAGGCAGGTTGCCAATGACCGGAAAGATGTGATTGTTCATGCTGGCAAGCAGACGGTCAGCGGTGTTCTGCGACCATTTTCGGTTACTTTTATGCCACGCCAGCGCCACGTTTTTAAAAACTTTATCCGGTGTTCGTGAGCCACGTTCAGCAGCCCGCTGCTGTACCGGGTTGATATTCAGCGCCAGCATTTTACGGACACCTTCACGCTGCTGTCGCGCATCAGAGAGGGAGACGGCAGGATAGGCACCCAGCGCAATGCGCGATTCTTTACCGTTAATACGGTACTTGAGATACCAGTGACGTGAGCCACCCGGCTTGACCAGCAGATACAGACCGTGGGAATCGGAGACTTTAAAGGGTTTATCAGAAGGCTTGAGAGTGCGGATTTTCGCGTCGGTAAGGGACATATGGGGGTCGCTCCATTATCGAACTAACCTGACCCCAGATTTGACCACCAATTTTTCCCGATGCGGAGGGTAAAATCAAAATGCACCGGGAAGAGTTTTCACGCTAACCTGTTGAACCAACATCATATAATGATTCGCAAGGATGCATGAAAACAGCAAATTGGCTCCTCTGACTGGACTCGAACCAGTGACATACGGATTAACAGTCCGCCGTTCTACCGACTGAACTACAGAGGAATCGTGAGAACGAGGCGAATATTAGCGATGCCCAACCACAATGTCAAAGCCTGTTTTTTAAATTTGAAATCGTTTGCTGAAATAATCTGCATTTTGTCGTTTATTCCGACACAGCTGGCTTTTTTTCACACTTTTGCGGTTCGGGTCGAGGGTATTTCCATAGCCAACGTCCAGTAACCATTCGCCAGTAAAACAGCACGGCCCGCACAGCCCAGTCGGCAAACATTCCCATCCAGACACCAACCACACCCCAGCCAAGCATGATGCCCAGCACATAACCGACGACAACCCGGCAACCCCACATGCTCAACATAGAAACCCACATAGCGTAACGGGCGTCACGAGCCCCCTTAAATCCAGCGGGCAGCACCCATGAGGCGGACCAAATAGGCATAAATAAAGCATTTAGCCAAATCAGAATCACAACGACATGTTTAACCTGTGGATCCTGGGTGTAAAACGATGCCATAACCCCGGCAAAGGGAGCCGTTAGCCAGGCGATGGCCGTTAATCCAAGAGTGGAAAGCCAGAACACATGCCGCAACTGAATCTCTGCTTGCGCTATCTGTCCTACACCCAACCTTCGGCCTGTAATGATCGTAGAAGCAGAGCCGAGCGCACTTCCGGGTAAGTTGATAAGAGCCGCAATTGAAAACGCGATAAAATTTCCGGCAATAACACTGGTCCCCATCCCGGCAACGAACATTTGGGTTAATAACCGACCACTGGTAAATAACACTGATTCGACACTCGCGGGAATACCAATCCCCATGACTTCCCAGATAATGCTAAAATTCAGCGGTTTAAAATAGCTCTTTAACGAAATCCTTAGCGCAGGATTAAAACCAATCGCCAACACCCACAAAATTGCAACTGCGCCAATATAACGAGAAATGGTTAAACCCAACCCAGCCCCGACAAATCCCAGTCCCGGCCAGGAGAAAAGGCCGTAAATCAATATGCCGCTAATAATAATATTAAGAATATTCAGGCTACCGTTAATCAGTAGCGGTATTTTCGTATTCCCTGCACCACGAAGTGCCCCGCTACCAATTAGAGTGATGGCAGCTGCTGGATAACTGAGTACCGTCAGCTCCAGATAAGTCAACGCCAGTGCTTTAACTTCTGTCGTGGCATCACCCGCGACGAAATCAATAATTTGCTCGCCAAAATGATGAATAAGCGTTGCCAACAGTACGGCAAACAACGTCATGATCACCAATGACTGCCGCGTCGCCACCCTCGCTCGTCGTCGATCCCGCTTACCGAGACTAAATGCCACAACGACAGTAGTACCAAGATCGATAGCAGCAAAAAAAGCCATAATGACCATATTGAAGCTGTCCGCCAATCCCACGCCGGCCATCGCATCTTTTCCCAGCCAGCTGACCAGAAAAGTGCTCAGAACCCCCATCAACAGGACACAGGCATTCTCCATGAAGATAGGAACAGCAAGCGGGGTTATCTCGCGCCAGAACAACACTTTGTAGCTCTTGCGTTTAGCGTGCCAGCGAGTGCCGTGAACAACCTGGCGTAAAGCAGAGGAGATATTCAAAGCCGACCTTAATTGCAGAAAGTGAAACCACATTTCAAATAATGAGGGAGAATCAGCAAAGCTGCAAAGATTTTCGCCAACAAATTGTCTGCAAATGCAACAAACTGTTGATAGAAACGGCAAACAGTTGGGAAAATTAAAAATCGGGTTTGACAAAAGATTTTTCGCCGTTAAGATGTGCCTCAACAGCGATTCCTCTGTAGTTCAGTCGGTAGAACGGCGGACTGTTAATCCGTATGTCACTGGTTCGAGTCCAGTCAGAGGAGCCAAATTTTAGTTTTGAGACATCTCTATGAATCTCAAAACAGTTAAAAAATAAAAATTATTTTTACCCGGTTACCTTGTAAAAAAGTGACCGGGTTTTTTGATTTCTGTGTTTCGTGCGTTTAATCGAGTCTCACGCTTCAGTGAGCAAATTGCCCCCAACAGACATCACGATTCGCAAGGTCAAAATCTCTGTTCCATGAAGTACCGTACAAAGATAAAGAGAACAATGCCTTATGCGGGATGTCGCTGTCGCGTCTTTATCGGGAAACTATACGTAATTGCCACTTTGTCTTCGGTAATCAGAAAAAGAAGACCTAGAATTTTAATAAATATTATTTCTCTGGAAACGGGGATTTTTTATAAGCGATATGACGAGTTGAACATTATATTTTTATAATGATTATATGAGATTAAAGAAATCTGCCATAAAGACAGATTTCTTTAAAATATAATTAGAGATTTGCGACGTTATGATAAACTTTTTGAACATCGTCGTCATCTTCAAGGGCATCAACAAGCCCTTCAAAGATTTCTAAATCTTCTGGGGAAAGCTCAACTTCAGATTGAGCAATCATTTCTAATTCTGTTGTTGAGAACTCAGTGATTCCAGCTGCTTTTAGAGCCGCGATTCCTTTATGAAGGTCAGTAGGTTCAGTATAAATAACAATGTTACCTTCTTCTTCAGTCACATCACGAACATCAACTTCAGCTTCAAGTAAAATTTCAAAAATATGGTCAGGGTCTGTTCCTTTAAATACAATCACACCCGTATTGTCAAACATATAGCTGACAGAACCTGCCGCTCCGATATTGCCGCCTTTTTTATTGAAAATTGTGCGAACGTTAGCAATCGTACGGTTAACATTTGAAGTCAATGTCTCAGCAATAATCATTGAGCCATTAGGACCAAAGCCTTCATAACGTCCCTGTACGAACGTTTCATCTCCGCCGCCTTTGGCTTTATCAATTGCTTTATCAATAACGTGCTTTGGAACTTGTGCCTGCTTTGCACGTTCAATAACGAATTTTAAAGATGTGTTTAATTCTGGATCGGGTTCACCTTGTTTGGCAGCAGCATAGATTTCTACACCGAATTTTGCATAAATTTTAGACGTTGCACCGTCTTTAGCCGTTTTTTTAGCAACAATATTGGCCCATTTACGTCCCACTGGAATGATCTCCTCGAAAATTTATTTACATTACTGGTAAATCGTTAACATGTGTTAATTCAGCATATTATATCATAACAGGAAAAATCTCGTCTATTAGAAATAAAAATATTCTAAAGCCATAATCTTATATTTAATTTTATAAAAACTAATGTTGTTGGCGGGATTTTTTATAATTGTGTTTTGAAAGCATACTTGCTTTTAATATGTGGAAATCATTAAGACGATAATAAAACTCGCATCTGCCCAAGGAAGCAAACAGCCCGCGTTTATTGCAGGCTATTTGCCAGATGTCTTACTTAATCCTTCACATCTATTTCTGATAAGAAGGTTCATAACTTATTATCGGAACGGCGGCTCATTAAAGGTTCGTAATTTACGTGAATGCAGTCGGTCGCCTTCTGCGCGCAGCAAATCGATCGCCCGAATGCCAATTTGCAGGTGTTCGGAAATAGCGCCTTCATAAAAACGGTTAGCCTGGCCGGGAAGCTTAATCTCACCATGTAACGGTTTATCTGAAACACACAGTAGTGTCCCGTATGGCACGCGGAAACGATATCCTTGCGCGGCAATGGTTGCACTTTCCATATCAATTGCTACGGCCCGGCTTAAGTTAAAACGAAGTGCAGAAGCTGAGTAACGTAACTCCCAGTTCCTGTCATCTGTGGTTACCACCGTGCCAGTACGTAACCGCTGTTTGACTTCTTCACCAGGCCTGCCGCTGACTAACTTGGTAGCGTCATAAAGCGCACGTTGCACTTCAGCAATGCTCGGAATAGGAATATCGGGCGGCAGAACCGCATCAAGAACGTGGTCATCGCGTAAATAAGCGTGTGCAAGGACATAATCTCCAATGGCCTGGCTTTCACGTAATCCGCCACAGTGACCAATCATCAACCAGACATCCGGGCGTAGCACTGCCAGATGATCGCAGATGGTTTTAGCATTGGACGGTCCCACGCCAATATTCACCAGAGTAATACCCTGACCATCAGCGGTAATTAAATGCCATGCTGGCATCTGGTGTTTTTTCCATGCAAGGTCGGAAATGGCTTCTTCTGGCGCTTCGGTTTCGGCAGTGATCCAGTTCCCGCCAGCACAAGAAAGGGCAATGTAGGGACTATCAGGATCGAGGATCTGGCTGCATCCCCAACGAACGAACTCATCCACATAACGTGTGTAGTTGGTAAACAAGACGAACGGCTGAAAATGTTCAACTGGCGTACCGGTATAATGGCGCAACCGCGCGAGGGAAAAATCGACGCGGCGCGCATCAAAATGCGATAGCGGGGAGAATTCCGTTGGATGATAAATGCCGTCTGCAGTTTCATCGCCGATTTGCGCCAGTTCTGTTGTCGGGAAGTAGCGAGTTAAACCAGCGCTCATTGAGCGATCAAGTGTCAATTCAGAGCCATCGATGACATAAGGATAAGGGATTTCATGCTGCGAGGGTTGCACCGAGATATGCGCACCATAATCCTGATACAGCAACGTAAGTTGTTCATTAAGATACGAACGAAAGAGAGTAGGGCGAGTAATCGTGGTGGTGTAGCTGCCTGCGTGAGTAAAACGACCAAATGCGCGCGTTTTGGGGGGATTGGTTGTGCTACCGTCCCAGGTTACGGTCAGTGATGGATAGACAAAAAGACCTTGTTTGCGGGCGTTTTCATCAGGTAATTCGCCACTTGTAATATAGTTGCCAATGGCGTTGCGTAATGCGACTACAGATTGCTCATACAGCGCGTCGAGTTTATCCAGTGCCTGAGCTGGGGTCAGACCGGAGCCCTTATTATTCATGTGTGTCTCCTGTTCCATACAATTACCGCACATCCGATAGTATGTCACAGAAATGTGAAACAAAAGTGTAAGGCGAAGATCGGATGATCTTCGCCAGGCTATCAAGCGCGTTGACTGTCTTTCATCAACAAAGCGGTTATTGCAGAAATCAGACATCCAGCCAGCAAATACATGGCGACGCTATGCCAGTTCCCGGCAAAGTAAGTGATGAGTGCAGCGGCAATAAAAGGTGTAAATCCTCCGCCAACCACACTGGCAACCTGATAACCGACTCCAGCGCCACTATAGCGATAACTGGCACCAAACATTTCGGTAAACATCGGTTGTTGCACACACACCACCATGTCATGCGCAATGTTTGCCAGCATTATGGAGAAGAAAACTATCCAGAAAATAGATTGTGCTTCAAGCGCCATAAAGAAAGGAAATGCGCTCAACGTTCCGATTAACGCACCTGTGATATAAACCCTGCGGCGACCAAAACGATCGGCAAGCCAGGCAAAACAGGGAATTGTCAGGCAGCTTAATCCACCTACCAGCAAACCAATATTAAGGAAAAGTTCGCGCGGTAACCCCATATTCTGGGTTGAATAATTAAGTGCAAAGGCGGTAACGATGTACATCGTCAGCAACTCGCACAGCCGTAGCGCAATAATCTTCAGGAAAGCACCTGGATGTCGTAACAGCGCTTCGATAACCGGGATGCGTTTTTTCGCGGCAGCTTGATTATGTTGCTGTTGTTCGAATTCCGCGGACTCCTCCATGCCATTGCGCACCCACAATGCTCCCAGTACCAGTACGATGCTAAACAGGAAAGGAATACGCCAGCCCCAACTTAAAAACTGTTCGTCAGTCGTCATCATACTGATCAATGAAACCAGTCCGGTTGAAAGCAGTAAACCTACACCGTAGCCAACTTGTACACCGCTACTGTAAAAGGCTTTTTTATTTTTCGGTGCACTTTCAACGGAAAGCAACGCCGCGCCTCCCCATTCGCCGCCGACGGCAAATCCCTGAATGGCACGCAGCGTCACCAGTAAAATAGGTGCCCACCACCCAATGGTCGAGAATGAAGGAAGAATACCAATCAAGGCTGTCGCGATGCCCATCATCCAGACAGTCAGCATTAACATGCGCTTACGTCCCAGTCGGTCGCCAAAGTGACCGAAAATGACACCGCCGAGCGGACGGAAAAGGAATCCGACGCCAAAGGTAGCAAATGCGGCGAGCGTTCCCATCGCCGGGCTTACTTGCGGGAAAAACTCGCGATTAAACACCAGTGCGGCGGTGATGCCATAGAGTAAAAAATCATACCAGTCGACGACGGCACCAGCGAAACTGCCTAACGCAGCTCGTCGGGCGCGACTTAACGAAACCGTCCTTTCATCGGGACGAGTGGAGATGAGCGTGGAGTCCATAATGATCCTGTTTGTACTGTCTTTTTATAATTAGTATGGAAAAGGTAACTCACATTGCCGTCGATCTATAAACGAACCTTATGAGACTACCTCGACAGAGCGCATCTGCAAATGATTTTATGGCTGATTAGCGGCAACATGAAAAATTCGCTGGAAGATGAAAGCGCGGGAGTTGCTGGTGTTGTTTAAGGATTAAGCAGAGGACCCACAGGTTCGAGATATGAAACATAAAAGTCCGCATATGCACAAAATGGCACCCTGATGATTCTGATAGACTGCATTGCATTATAACCAGTAGGGAGGCGAGGTTAGTTATGTTTTTAGTATCATTGTTGAGACGTATTGCATTTAGCTACTACGATTATAAAGCTTATAATTTCAATATTGAAAAAACAGACTTTGTTGTCATCCATATTCCCGATCAGATTGGCGATGCTATGGCCATCTTTCCTGTTATTCGGGCGCTTGAATTGCATAAAATTAAGCATCTATTAATTGTTACGTCGACAATTAATTTAGAAGTCTTTAATGTGCTCAAACTTGAACAGACTAAATTAACATTAGTCACAATGACTATGCAGGATCACGCAACATTAAAAGAAATAAAAGATTTAGCGAAGAACATAACACAGCAATACGGTACGCCGGATCTTTGTATAGAGGCGATGCGTAAAAAGAACCTGAAAACGATGTTATTTATCAGTCAGTTGAAAGCAAAAACGAATTTTCAGGTTGTTGATTTAACCATGAAGTGCTATTCCCCTGTGTGTAAGAACGCGTCCCGGATGGATCAGAATCTCCGGGCTCCCGTACCCATGACATGGGCATTTATGATGCGTGAGGCGGGTTTTCCAGCAGTCAGGCCAATATATGAATTGCCACTAAGTGAGGATGTACTCGATGAGGTGCGCGAGGAAATGCGATCGTTAGGATCTTACATTGCGCTTAATTTAGAGAAGGTGCGAACAAGTTCCTGATATGAGATCATCATATTCATCCGGAGCGCATCCCAGAGGGACATCATGAGCCATCAACTCACCTTCGCCGATAGTGAATTCAGCACTAAGCGCCGTCAGACCCGAAAAGAGATTTTCCTCTCCCGCATGGAGCAGATTCTGCCATGGCAGAATATGACCGCTGTCATCGAGCCGTTTTATCCCAAGGCGGGCAATGGCCGACGGCCCTATCCGCTGGAGACCATGCTGCGTATTCACTGCATGCAGCATTGGTACAACCTGAGCGACGGTGCCATGGAAGATGCCCTGTACGAAATCGCCTCCATGCGCCTGTTTGCCCGATTATCCCTGGATAGCGCCCTGCCGGATCGCACCACCATCATGAATTTCCGCCACCTGCTCGAGCAGCATCAACTGGCCCGTCAATTGTTCAAGACCATCAATCGCTGGCTGGCCGAAGCAGGCGTCATGATGACCCAAGGCACTTTGGTGGATGCCACCATCATTGAGGCACCCAGCTCTACCAAGAACAAAGAGCAGCAACGCGATCTGGAGATGCATCAGACCAAGAAAGGCAATCAGTGGCACTTTGGCATGAAGGCCCACATTGGTGTCGATGCCAAGAGTGGCCTGACCCACAGCCTGGTCACCACCGCGGCCAACGAGCATGACCTCAATCAGCTGGGTAATCTGCTTCATGGAGAGGAGCAATTTGTCTCAGCCGATGCCGGCTACCAAGGAGCGCCACAGCGCGAGGAGCTGGCCGAGGTGGATGTGGACTGGCTGATCGCCGAGCGTCCCGGCAAGGTAAAAACCTTGAAGCAGAATCCGCGCAAGAACAAAACGGTCATCAACATCGAATACATGAAAGCCAGCATCCGTGCCAGGGTGGAGCACCCGTTTCGCATCATCAAGCGGCAGTTCGGCTTCGTGAAAGCCAGATACAAGGGGCTGCTGAAAAACGATAACCAACTGGCGATGTTATTCACCCTGGCCAACCTGTTTCGGGTGGACCAAATGATACGTCAGTGGGAGAGATCTCAGTAAAAACCGGAAATAACGCCAGAAATGGTGGAAAAAATAGCCTAAATAGGCTGATTCGATGTGTTTGCGGGAAAAAAATCGGCCCAGATCCGCGAAATTTTAATCAGCGAGTCAGCTTGGGAAGAAATGACCTGCTTATTCGCACCTTCCTTAGAAGGTAGCTCGCAGGAACGTACATTTTCACTATCGATTGCAGAAAATCTAATAGCAAAAATTCAAAGTGAAACAGATATACCAATAGTGATCGTTCATGGACCAAAAGGGGAAGATAAAGCCAGGATATTAGTGGATTGTTATAATAATGTCTACCGTTTATCCTTATCACCCTCGATTAAACGTTCAGCAGCAATCATAAAAGATGCTTATATCGCAATAACTCCTGACACTTCAATATTACATATGGCAAGTGCCTATAATACCCCCGTTGTTGCAATTTATGCTGATTACAAAACGCGATGGCCCGCAATGGCCGATGTTTCGGAGTCAGTCGTCGTTGGGCAAAAAATTGACAATATAAGTCTGGATGAATTCGCAAAGGCATTAAAAAGTGTTTTGGCGAGAATATGAGACAGTACTTATGCATAGTAATGCCGATCTGTTATGAACGGTGGTGTCATCAATACTCTGAGGCTGGTCAATCATCACAGAAAACCAGCCTTTGGATCAAAGCTGTACTCACCGGATACGATCATAGTCACACCGAACGCGAATCTGGCGGTATCGCATTTTTATTTATTCATTTTCGGTGAGAGAAGAGCAAGCTCTATAGAGGGAATGTAAAAAAGAGTGCCCCGAATGGAGCACTCTTTAAGAAATTATAACGGAAAATCAGAGGTTTTTATAACATGTCGCATAAGCAAACCCAAGCTTTTCAAATACGCTTTGATCACCTGTTGCCAGGGAAACTACGTATTGTTCGTTTGAGTTTGCGGGACTAGATGACCAATACATATTTGATTGAAAACCAGCCTCAGTCGTGTAATGCCCCATATCTCCCCATTCACTGTACAGTGACCCGATGCCTCGGGAACGACTATGGTTTAAATGATCTGCACGGGGAAGTGTGTAGCCATTGCTACTGCAAAAATTTTCAGCAAGGCTGTATATCATGAAAGCATCGCCGGCGTTCACCCACCAACTCTTCACACGGATTTCGTATACATAGCTAGGGCCTCCTGATTTTGGCGTCGCCGTAATCCTTTCCCAATTGCTGCCGACATTTTTATATGTCACTTTACCGGTAGCATCAACATCGACCCAGGAGGCAGAGCTTGAAAACTCATAATCAGCCGCCGTTTTTCCAGGGGCAAAGTTGTCATTATTCAACTGATAATACGCCCCGGTGAATCCCTGCGAAGGGAATGTAGTTGTCGGTAGGTCAGTACCATTGACTGACACTGTACCGCTCATTATTTTGTCTTCTGCGCGAGTGAATTGTATTGTGGTACTCAGACCAGCTTGATGAACACCATTCAATACAGGGATCAGCGTTGCGATACCCTCTCCGCCGCCTGTAACAGTGGCTTTGTACTCGCCTGAGAAATTTTTACTGTAGTCAATTGCACTAACTTGCACATAGGGCACGTTGGTACCTGACTGCACAAATTCCAGCCCTTCAGAAACTTTGATCGGATGGCCTGATATATCGTGCAGAACAAGATGTAGCTCAGCACTATCGGTAAAGTCTCCTTTCAATGATGACCGATTGTTCTTAAGGACGGACTGCGAGGTGTCTGCCGGGCCAGCCACCAGCGTTATATCTACTGTTTGCATTCCACCAGCGGTCGTGACTGCGCTTACCGTGACGCTACCTGTCATCGCTCCTTTCACGCTTGTTGTCGCGATTCCGTTTTGATCGGTCACCGCTGTTAATGACGTTAATGTGGCAGAGCCGCTTTTTAAGGCGAAGTACACAGTTAAACCTTCGATCAGGTTACCACTGCCATCCTCAACCGTTGCCTTTAAGGTACTTAAATCACTGTTGGTGGCGGCGATAGTCGATGGAGCAGCGATAAAGCTAGCAACATGGGCGGTGCTTGAGTTGCCAGTGACTTTCACGATTGTCTGTGTCTGTATTGTTACACCGTTATGGAACGATGCAGTCACCGTATATGTACCGACTTTATTGCTGGTCAGAACGACTGGAGCCTGACCTGAAGAGTTGGTTCTCACTTTTCCGCCACTTAACGTCGCACCTTCTGGCGTTACGCTAAAGTTGATGACCTGACCCTCCACTGGAGTGCCATTTGCAGAAGTTAGCGTTGCCGTCAGAGTTGCACCTGTTGGGGAATTGACACCGATAAGCGGGCTGGACGCCGAGAGTGTCAGTTTTTGATCGATTACCACCAGATCCTTCTCATAAGAGGATCCATTCGCCAGGGATGCTTTCACCATATACGAACCGTTTCTTTCGGGCGTCATAGTGACCTCGGCTATACCATGCGTATCAGTAGAGACAATATTTTGGCTGATGGTCATGTGCTCTGGTGGCTCTGCACTGAATGTTACAGATTCATTAAGAATCGGATTGCCAAACTGGTCGTTGACGTGAGCTTTAACTGCTACGTCTTGTGCGACCATGACCTGACCTTCAGGTATCTCCAGACTGGTAATCGTTGCAGAATTAATATCTGCTTTTGCATTCAGTAATCGCGAGATGACTTCAGTAGGTTTATCTGCCAGAGAGGCTGAAACTGTTTTCAGTCCGACCTCGGTGCTTGTCACAAGAATTTCAGCGAAACCCCGATCATCCGTTTCAACGCTGGTGCTGCTTAGCGTGACGGAGGTTCCGCGGAAACTAACTTTTATGCCTTCTACCGGGTTGCCGTTAGCGTCAGTGACGCTTGCAGTCATGGTCGCGCCCTCGGTCGTGCTGACGACGAATGAGTATACAGAGGTTAAGGAGGCTAGTTTTGCGGTACCAGCATCGGCAATCAAAGTCACCTGTTTCGTATCACTGACACCATAATTGTTCACGCTAACTGTCACGGGGTAGGTGCCGGATTTTGTACCGCTCAGTGTAACTTCAGCCTTGCCGTTGATGTCAGTAATGGCGGAACCGCCTTGTCCGAGAGTAAAGCTTGCGCTCACATCTGCCGGTAGCGTGAATGTCACCGCCTCATTGGCTAACGGGTTGCCGTTTCCATCAGTCACTGTTGCCTGCAGCCTGGTCATCCCAACGTTATTAGCGATAAAGTTGTCCTCGGTAACGTTAAGATTAACCTGCGCTGTGAGCGTATCCGCAATAAAATTCACCACCAACTGCTCACTCTTACCGCCAGCCATCGATGCTGTAACAGTATGAGCGCCTGCTTTTGTACCTTTCAGCGTGACTTTCGCTTTGCCTTCAGTATCAGTAACCGCTTTACCGCCATCGCTCAGCGTGAAGTTCGCCTTCACATCTTCCGGCAGAGTAAATGTTACTTCAGTGTTGGCTATCGCATTGCCCTCTGTATCAGCGACTGTTGCTGTTAGTGTCGTGAGATCGTTATTGTCGGCAATCACCGGATCCTTCGAGGCTGCCAGCGTGATTTCGGCATTCGCGACGTTCGGCACATAGGTCACCGTTTGTTGTATCGAATCGCCATTTTCGAGGGTTGCCGTCACTTGATAAACCCCGGCTTTTGTAGCGGTAAAGCTTGCGTAAAAATTGCCGTCGTGATTGGTCGTATATATAGCGTTATTACTGGGAGTCACGCCTTCACTTGGTGAAACGCTGAGGGTACCTCCTGCTGGGGTACACCGTTGCCGTAATTATCCTTCACCTCAATATACAGATTGGTAGTGTCGCCTGCGGAGACTGTATCAAGAAGTGCCTGTAACAAGGTGAGATGTGCTGTAGACGCATCAGCGTTGACATTAATTGATGTGCTAAGCGTGGAGCTACCATTTTCCAGACTGGCCTCAACGGTATCCGGTCTCGCTCCTGATTCTATCGAGGAGCGGGTATTGGTATAAGTGACGGTAGCCTTACCCTGTTCGTTCGTTACGGCTTGGCCGCCATTCGTCATTTCGGCTGTCGCTGCGTTGCTGGTGAAGTTCACAGTCACACCTTTCACCGGAAAGCCATTATTATCAATGACTGTAGCGGTGATTACGCTACCGGTGCTGTTCTGTGGGGTACCGGCGATTATGCTGCCTGGGTCAGGCGTCAACTCGATAATTTTTGCCGCCGTTGTGTCGCCAATAAAGTGCACAGTTTTGTTGTCGCTGGCACCAGTATTAGCCAGTGATGCAGTAACAGTCTGCTCACCAAAGGCAACGCCTGCGAGAGTGGCCTGCGCGATGCCAGACTCATTGGTATTACTTTCCCCTGGGGTCAGGGTGAGGCCTGAAGAAGCTGTGCTGAATGTTACCGGAAGATTGTTCACCTCATTGTCGAACTGATCTTTGACCGTTGCAGTTAGCGTTGCGCTATCGACGCCATTACCTGTGATCTCATTTTTTGATATCTGAAGAACAACCAGAGCCGAGGTTTTGTCCGCCACAAACGTTACCGGCTGTGAATCACTGGTATTGTTATTACTCAGCGTTGCGGTAACCGTATGCGTACCCGCTTTTTTACCTTTGAGCGTGACATGCGCTTCCCCATTGGCCTGGGTGATGGCAATACCGTTATTTTCGAGGGTAAAGTTTGCCGCCACGTCCTGTGGCATGGTGAAATTCACCGTTATTCCCGCCACCGGATGATTCGACGGATCTTTCACCGTCGCCGTCAGCTGCACGCTGTCGCTGTTATTCGTCACCACCTGTTGTGCAGGGATGTTCAGGGTGACCTGCGCGTTGCTGGCATCGGGCGCAATATTGACTATCTTCGTATCGTTGTTGCCGTTAGGCAGTGTGGCTTCGGCTGTATGAACACCCAAAACCGTGCCCTTAAAGGTAACTTCGGCCACACCACTGTCGTTAGTATTGCTTTTGCTCTGACTAAGTTGAGTATCTGCGGGGTTGGTACTGAAGGTGACCTGTAGATCTTTTACTGCGTTATCAAAAGGATCTTTCACTGTTGCCGTCAGAGTCGTCTCATCTACGCCATTCCCAATGATTTCCGCTTTCGATGTTTGCAGAACGACAACCGCGCTGTCCTTATCCGCCACGAAGGTGACTGGTTGCGCATCGCTGGCATTATTGTTACCCAGCGTTGCGGTAACCGTATGCGTGCCCGCTTTTTTGCCTTTGAGGGTGACATGCGCTTCGCCATTGGCCTGAGTGATGGCAATACCGTTATTTTCAAGGGTAAAGTTTGCCGCCACGTCCTGTGGTATGGTGAAGTTCACCGTTATTCCCGCCACCGGATGATTCGACGGATCTTTCACCGTCGCCGTCAGCTGCACGCTGTCGCTGTTATTCGTCACCACCTGTTGAGCAGGGATGTTCAGCGTAACCTGCGCGTTGCTGGCATCGGGCGCAATATTGACTATCTTCGTATCTCTGTTGCCGTTAAGCAGTATGGCTTCGGCTGTATGAACACCCAAAACCGTGCCCTTAAGGGTAACTTCAGCAATACCGTTCTCATTAGTATTACGCGCGTTCAGACTCAGTTGCGTGTCTGCGGGGGAGGTGCGGAAGACTACTGACAGATTTTTAACCACGTTATCAAAAGGATCTTTCACTGTTGCTGTCAGGGTCGTCTCATCCACGCCATTCCCAATGATTTCCGCTTTCGATGTTTGTAGAACGACAACCGCTCTGTCTTTATCCGCCACAAACGTCATTGGCTGTGCATCGCTGACATTGCTGTTAGCCAGACGAGCCGTGATCATATGCGTGCCCGCTAACGTGCCGGTCAGGGAGGCGATTGCAACCCCGTTACTATCCGTCATGCCTTTTCCGCCGTTGCTAATCGAGAACCGACTTGCGACGTCGTTTGGCACAGAGAAGGTGATTTCTTTATCTTTTAGTGGGTTGCCATTTTTATCCTGCAAGGTTGCAGTCATATGTTGCGGAGCTGTGTTGGTGACAGTGATATCACCTGAAGGCACACTGAGGGTCAGGGCTGCAGTACTTTGATCACCGATAAAATTCACCTGTTGATTAGCCTGAGAACCAGAGCTCACAGAGGCCGTAACCGTATAATCACCATTTTTCAAACTGGTCAGCGTAGCTGTGGCGATCCCGTCGTGGCTATTCACTTCGGTTTGGCTCAGTTTCGCTGCTGCTGAATTAACATTGAAGGTGACCTTGACGTCATTGAGCAGGTTGCCTTTTGCATCCCGAACTGTCGCGGTCATTGTGGCGCTGTCATTGCCGTCAGCGACCACTTCATTTTTCGACTTCTGCAGATCAACCTGTGCGGTACTCGAGTCGCCGACAAAACTGACGATTAACGTTTGTTTCACGCCATTTTCAAGGGTGACTTCAACCGTGTTGTCTTCCTGCTTACTACTTTTCAGATCAATAGTCGCCAGACCATTAACATCCGTTTTTGCGGTGTTTTGATTGTTAAAGGAAGTTGCCGATCCGCTTAATACCGCAAACGTGACGGTATGATCATTGATTGGGTTGCTTCCTTCATCAGCGACATTGACCGAGACGGTGTTTGCTGCATTCTCATTGGCGAGCACACCATTATTGCTGGCAGATAATGTCGCAATTTTCGCTGACTGCGGGTTGGCGTCGATGATAAATCCAGCGGTATGCAAATCTTCATTCCAGTTTTGCATTAATAGCTTCGCAGTAAGCCCACTGCCTTTGGTATAGGCGGTATAGGTTGCCTTATAGACGCCATCTGCGGTTTCTTTCCAGTCTGTAGTGACACCAGGTTTCACATTGTCGATGCTGACTGCGGTATTCAGTTGCTGTTTTTGCTCCTTAACAGGTTTGTCATTTTCATCTCTCAGTTCTACCGTTACCTCGATAGGATTGCCGGAGAGATAACGGTCCTTATCAATCTTAATTGACGAGTGAGTCCGGGATGACGAAACAGAAATGATATTCACCACGGCGGGGGCTTTAGCCGCATCCACACCGTTCAGCTGTGGCATAAGCGTCAGCGTGCCAGACGTCGCACCTGTGGTCAGGATCTGGGTATAGCTTCCGTCACCATTATCTTTCCAGTCAGAAAGGGTGATGTCCTGAACACCTTCGTGACGCGTCGAGAGCACCAGCCCGATAACAGGATTACCTGCTGCATCATGCGCAATAAAAGTCAGTGTGGCGGTTGAATGGGAATCCGCGCTCAACGTCTGGGTACTTAACGATACCGAGGAATCTTTCTGGCTTAACGTAGGTGCCTGAACGACTACCATGCTCTGTTCACGATTCGAACAAATTGCCTTTGACATCTTCAGCGGTGACTTCAATCGGCCAGGTGTTATCGGTTTCTGGCGTACTGGTGAACCGGTACGCCGGCAGGGTAACCAGAATATCTTTACCCGTTGTAACCACTTTACCACCGGCAGCTTCCAGAGCGGTGGCTTCGACGTTATAGCCTTTCAGGGCATATTTGGTTTGTAGCAACGAAACCAGTGATTTCACTTCTCCTGACTTCCCTGTCACGGGGTCTGTCAGGGACAGGCGAACCAGTTCTTTTTTGCGATATTCCAGAACGATGTTGTTGTTGCGATCCACCAGATCATAACGGCTGCTTGCAAGGCTACGCCGTGCAGCGACTTCATTCGGGTCAAGCTGTTTCTGCATTGCGCTGCCAGGTTGCCAGGTAAAATCGACGGCAAAACGGGTGTCATTTTCGCCCTGTTTACCCTGACGTTGCTACGCGCTGAAGGTCATCAGCGGGAAGGGGGTATAGTTAAGTCCAGCGGTTATGGCATGAGGATTACTTTGCCGATCGTCTTTATCGAACAGGGCCACTTCATCGCCATAATACTGTTCATAGACCAGTTTACCGCCAAGGTGCGGCCAGGCGGGTAGCCAGCCTTCTGCGCGTACATCCCAGCCATTGGCCGGGCGTGCTTCATAATCGTTGTCCAGTTCAGGTGCGCTGCGCCAGTTGGTCAGTCGCAAATAGCCGTTACTGCTTAATTTTAGATAGTCGCGCCAGTACTCCGCGCCAATGTCGGCGCGGGAGTGGTAACGGCTAAGATCGTGGTCGAAAAAGAAGTTGATGCCCGACATCCATGTGGGAGTGAAATGACGCCAACCTAAGCCGTTGTTAATCTGCGTACGCTCGTCAGTACGATGGAGAGTATGCTGACTGAAAAAGAGATTATCAGGCGTTTCATACCACGGATGGAGAAAATCGAACTGGGAGTTCTTCAGGCTAAAATCTTCATCCACGCCCAGCGTGATTCTTGCGGTACCGAAGCGGCTTAACCAGTCTGTCATTGCGCCTGAAGCCTGAGAAGAGGCCATCCACGCGCCATATTTGCCGCTTGCTCGCTGTTCATATCCTCGGCGAGCAGAGACCCGATTTGCTGTGAAGTACTGGCTATCTGTTGCTCAAGGTTGCCACTGCTATTACCCGGTGGCGGGGTTAAATTATTTTCACTAACTTGTGCCGGGACATCCAGTTCATCACCCTGGCGGACATTATCAAAACCTCGAGCAAACGTACGAAACTGGTTGAGTTTGCGTAACTCAGCCACCGAAATACCGAAACGTTCGGCAACGCTTTGGGCCGATTCCAGCGCTCCAAGGGTGTAGGGCACCGTATTGGCATTTGCAATGGCAATTTGTGCAGGAACTGGTTGTTGGGTTGCGGCGTTTACCACACCTTGTGCTGCCGCAGCCATAGGGAACACAAGTTGAGTTACCAGGCAGATACCCGCAGTTAAGCGGCGTAGTTTGATACCCATCCCGCATAAGATTTGTCGGTCATTTATTTCTTCTCCACTTCTCTTCTTCGTAGCCATGCTTACCTTCCCTGAACGAGCTAACATAAATGCGCCCTTTCTAGCACAGCGAAAAAATGTAAATCCTGATAGCAATATGATTGAAAATTAATAACTTTTCGTTAGGCAGTTTTGGGCGTGAGTTGCAAGAGGGGAGACTACTGAATTACTCAAGTTTTATAATCGAGGGGAAAATGGTGATGACGCCATAGCAAAACGCCCTCAACCATAAAGGTCGAGGGCGCTTAAGATGTTAAAAACCCGCTATCCGTTAAAAAACAATGTTCAACTAAGGTTAGTGACATTGCACTAAGAAGCGAATTTTTAGAATTTGGCTCCTCTGACTGGACTCGAACCAGTGACATACGGATTAACAGTCCGCCGTTCTACCGACTGAACTACAGAGGAATCGTGTGAACGGGGCGCATATTACTTAGCGGTACCTTGTCTGTCAACACTAAATTTCATAAGTCATTTCAATTGGTTAATTAATCTGCAAAGTTGTTAATTAATGAACATTCGTCGCCGAAAACGAGTCTGTATCATTAGCGTGATGCAGTCTCTGCAAAGGATCTTGTTGATAAAATTGGCAGAAACGTTGCCACAATGAAGGGAAACGAGGAGCAAAAAGTTCTGGGGCGCTAAAGAAATATTCAGAAAGTACGGCAAAACATTCAGCAGGATCACTGGCAGCATAAGCATCAATGCTCGCCGCATTCTCGCCAACCAATTCGATTTCTTCCTGAATGTTGTTCATTGCAGCATGAAGATCGTGTTCCCAGCCAGCAACCTCACGCAACGGAATAAAGGGAACTCCGCTGGCGCGATCGCCGTTACGGGTGTCCAGCTTATGAGCGACTTCATGAATAATCAGGTTAAAACCAGAAGCATCAAAAGAATCTTGTATATCCAACCAGTTCAAAACGATAGGCCCTTGCTGCCAGCTCTGACCTGACTGAACAATACGTTGGTTATGCACCAGACCGATATCGTCTTCCCATTCATCATCGACCACAAATGGCGCAGGATAAATTAAGACTTCATGAAAACCATCCAGCCATTCCAGTCCTAATTCCAGAACGGGTAGGCAAAATAGAAGTGCTATCCGGCAGGTTCTTAATGAATCCAGTTCAAAGCCCTGTAAAGGAACAAGCCGCTTTTGCTGTAAAAAACGTTCGGCAAGAGTGACTAATTTGCTTTGTTCCTGTTCCGTCAGACACGTTAAAAGGGGGATCGATAGTGCTTCCTGCCAGGGAAGGGCAGTTTGATGTGCTGATTCTTGTACTTTCCAGGGCCACTTAATCATCGTTTTGCTCGCAAACTCGTCACTTGAACAAAATTGCACGGACAGGGACTGTTAAAATGCCAAATTTCCTGGCATCATGGCAACCATCTGAACGGAGAGATGCCGGAGCGGCTGAACGGACCGGTCTCGAAAACCGGAGTAGGGGCAACTCTACCGGGGGTTCAAATCCCCCTCTCTCCGCCACTTTATCAATGACTTATCTCCCGACTTCCCGCCTTGCTTTTCCTAAACAGAACAATCGTAGAATATTCTTGAAGGGTTAGATCGTCACTGTTTTCTGTTCGATACTGTGACATTCAGCACTTGATTCGCTATGGATCTGACAGGAAGCTTTCGAGCGAAAATGTGCAGTTATTCAGTCGTTTTCTTATCGCTCACCATTATTCTTTTAGACATTCATCCTATGAAACTGCCGCAAAGTTGGTGGTGGGAACTGAAGTTGCGTAGAGAAGGGGTCAATAATTGAGTCAAAAAAGGAACGCGGCCGTCAGATTAAAGCCGCGGGACAAAGTCCATAATTTCCAAGAGTTGTTGAATTTCCCAGCTTTTTTGAAAGCCTTTGTATCATACTAACAAGTAAAAAAGGTTTAAATACCAAAATTAACCTGTATTTTTGATAAGTCTTACCATTGTACGATTTACACAGTTTCTGCTCCTCCTTGTTGATAGTGGAAAGGGTGCATTGTGCACTTGCGTAAACATTTATGACGCGTTGATGTCCATGGTTCACATTTCCTTGTCAGGGGATCGACTTATTTGCGGCGAGGCATCATTCGTAACAGAGTATTATCTTTCTGAATGTAGTGATGAAAGAGTGCTGCGCCAGCGTGAGCTGCGATTAAAAAGTAGCCTATATTTGCCCAGGTTTCGTGAATATTTTTTATCAGTGCTTTAATTTCGCTGTTTGGGGTAACAAAGGGAGACACATTGAAACCAAGGAAACTCCACGATTTTCCACTGTAAGCCATCAAAGCAATCCCCAGCAGAGGAAGTGCAAGGAAGGTTATATAAAGCATGATGTGCATTAGCGAAGCCGCTTTCATTTGCCAGGCAGGTGGCGGTGGCACAATAGAAGGATCACTATAACGGTGTTTTATAATCAGGCGTGAAAACATTAACACCCTAACGAATATACCCGCATTGTAATGTGTTTCTCGCATCAGCAGATAAGTACTACTACCTTTAGGAAACCAGCCACGGAGTTCCATCGCGGCATAGGTTATTGCAACGAAAAGCAGCGTTATCCAATGTAAATAAATTTGAGTTTTTGAGAATCGGTTCATTTTTGTAGCTCCTGTGATTTTCACAGTCAAGCTATCCCACGAACCTTAAAAATTCCTTATACAGATGTGGTTTTAATAATTTGTTATTTAAAAAATTGATAGTGCATATTGTAACCAGCCAATATAAGCAATGGCGTGAGCACAGGTATCTTTCTCTGTTGGCCGTATTGTGTATGGAATCCGTTATTGGTTAACTCAATGCGGGTTAGCTTATTAATATACAGACACGTCATAGTGATGAGCGTGTCTGTAGCTAGCTTGCGTTCAGTGGCGTTTGTGGATGGACCAGTGGCAGTTATGATAACTTACTAAAGCGGCATCGAGGCGTTATCATGAGAATACTCAATGAGACATCATTTCCTCGACCACTTCTTCGCTACTCAACTGATATGGATAATACGTTGGCCAGTTTTCCATTTCATTTAATAAAGATTGCTGTGAATCATTACCCATAAAAATGTGAAAATGAGATGATTTTCGTGGTGCAATTATATGATCGCTAAATTGTATATATTTAGGGGCTTTGCTTTCAGGATCTTTACATTCGAATAAGTAACGAACGCCTTTCTTGCCTGATTTATAGGTGAGTATTTTGTATCCATCGTAATCATATTTACACGATGTTGTTTCATTATTTCTATGGAATTCAACAATGCCGTCCTCAATGCCAATCATCTCGATATCTGTTGCATAACCTTTGTGATAATAATCTTTAATTTCAGCAAATGTTTTAGTTTTATCTGCATCCGCTTTCTTCTGAAAGACGGGGTCAAGTTTGCCACTTTGCAGTAAAGGATAAACGGATTGCCAGACTCCATCCCAGTCACTGAGCGTTCGGTTTTGTACATTGGCATCATCAAAAACACCATTAGCAGCTTTTTGTTCGACCTCTGTTAAGGGTTTGCCGTGTGAGTGATGACCATGCGAAAAGGCAGGAGCGCTAACAATAAAGACACCTAAAGCAACAGCCAGTTTGTAAAGACGAATCGCCAAAACAGTTTCCTCCAGAGTTAATGTATATGATGTGTAATGTTATATTGTAACATATAGCAAAATGCAACAACTCTTAGGAAACGAGAGCATGGCTTTCTCAGTTCTACTTATCTATCTTATTGAAATAAAATAAATTATTTTGGTGATTTGAGGTTGATGACAAACGAAACATAACCTGATGCGATCTGTGTATGCCGGATAGGGCGCTCGCGCCACATCCGGCAGGGATAACGCGTACTTTGTCGGCAATATGAAGTTATACAGATAATTTGTTGTGAACCTGCTTGCGTAACCGGTTAAAAAGGGAACGCAACTTCTTATACCGTAAGGCTAAAAGCAGTACAGCCAGCCCAGCGTAGATGAGCGGCTGCGGTGAAATAATCTTCACTGACCACAGATAATGTATTGGGGCCAGAATCGCGACAAGATAGACGAAATTATGCAACTGTTGCCAGTGCTTGCCGAGTTTTCGCTGCATCGCCTGGGTTGAAGTGAACGCTAAAGCAAGCAAAATTACCCAGCTGATAATACCTAACGTTAAATAAGGCCGGGTAATTAACTCCTTACCTAATAACGCCAGATTATTCACGCCCAGCTCCAGCAATGCGTAACTTGTTAAATGCAGTGTCGCCCAGGCAAAGCACCATAATCCTAACAGGCGGCGAGTGCGTATCAATAACGGCTGTTTTGCGTAGCGTGCCAGAGGTGTGATTAACAAGGTCGCCAGCAAAAATTTCAGTGCAGTGCGACCAGTAAAATGCTGAATATCTTTCACCGGATCGGCACCCAGTCCACCGTGATTGATCGCCCAGACCAGCCAGAGAAACGGCAACAATCCGGCAAGATGCAGGCAAACTTTCAGCCATGTCACCTGTTTTGCTGTCAGACGCATTTAGAAATTCTCCCGCAAATCCAGGCCACGATACAGCGATGCCACCTGGTCGGCGTAACCATTAAACAGTAGCGTTGGCTGGCGCTGTACATCGAGGATGCCGCCTGAACCAATAAATCGTTCGGTAGCCTGTGACCAGCGCGGGTGATCAACATACGGATTAACGTTGGCGTAAAAACCGTATTCGTCAGGCGCTGCCAGATTCCAGGTGGTTGGCGGACGCTCGCGGGTCAGCTTAATACTGACTATCGATTTAATCCCTTTAAAGCCATATTTCCACGGTACAATCAGTCGCACCGGCGCGCCATTTTGTGGCGGTAACGCCTTGCCATAAACACCTACGGTCATCAGTGTGAGCGGATGCATTGCTTCGTCGAGACGCAATCCTTCGACATAAGGATATTTCAGCCCACCACCGATAAAGCGGTCCTGCTGGCCTGGCATCTGTTCCGGTGCATAAATTGTTTCGAAAGCGACATACTTCGCATTGCTGGTAGGTTCGGCAAGCGCCAGCAATTTGTGCAGCGGAAAACCAATCCACGGCACCACCATCGACCACGCTTCCACGCAGCGCATACGATAAATACGCTCTTCCAGCGGGAAGCGACGGGTTAAGTCATCATGATCGAGGGTCAATGGTTTTGCCACTTCGCCGCTGATTTTCAGTGTCCATGGATCGGTTTTCAGGCTACCAGCATTAGCGGCGGGATCGGCTTTATCCAGCCCGAATTCATAGAAGTTGTTATAACCGGAAACTTTATCTGCTGGCGTCAGTGGCAGGTTATTTTGCCAGGCGGCAGGCTTGCTGAACTCCAGCGCTTTTCCGGCGGGGGCGGGCGGGCGATCGTTCCCTTTAAACCAGCTAAGCAGATCGGCATGCGCAGCGTGAGGCAAAGAAAGTGCAGTTGCACTGATGCCCAGTGCTTTTAACACCTGCCGACGCTTCATAAAGAATACCGACTCGGCCGTAACATCTGATTCTTTTAAAAATTGATTCTTTTTCATAAGCCATCACACTTTTTTGTCGTTAGCCAGCAAGAGCCGTTTACTGTTAATCTGTCAGGGAGTGTCCTCCCTAACAGTAGCAGAGATCTGCTTTTACATATTTATGCATTAACTGCCACGATAGGTTGAATACCCATATTGGCTAAGTAATAAAGGCACATGATAATGCTCGTTCACTTTATTAATATGAAATTCAACGGGGATCTCAGGGAAGAAACTTTCAAGATTTTGTTTCTTGAAATAGTCCCCGGTTTTAAATACGACACGGTAATCGCCCGTAGTTGCAGTTTGCTCGGGCCACAGTGCCTTAATTCGTCCATCCTTATCTGTTTTGGCGGTATTAAGTTGTAACCAGCCGTTATCCGCCTTCTTTTCAAGAGTGACTGTCACGTCAGCAGCGGGTTTTCCTGTTTGCTGGTTCAAAATGTGCACGCTAAGAATGTTTTGTTGTGCGGCATTAACCAAAGAAGGTAATGAAAATGCTGCCGTTGCTACCGAGAGTACTAAATAACGCTTTAACATGTTTATATCCTTGTCATGTGAATGAGTTTTGAGGATAGCGAAAAAGCGTCCAGGGTAACCTTACAGCAGCATTACAATTTTGTAATGAACCAGGCTGTTTCTATAACATATGATTTATGGCATATTATTTTCATGAAGATTCTACTTATTGAAGATAATCAAAGGACCCAGGAATGGGTAACGCAGGGGCTTTCCGAAGCGGGTTATGTCATCGATGCCGTTTCTGATGGCAGAGATGGGCTTTATCTTGCGCTGAAGGATGATTATGCATTGATCATTCTGGATATTATGCTTCCGGGTATGGATGGCTGGCAGATCTTACAAACGTTAAGAACAGCAAAGCAAACCCCTGTTATTTGCCTTACTGCAAGGGATTCTGTCGATGACAGAGTCAGAGGGCTGGACAGTGGGGCAAATGATTATCTGGTAAAACCTTTTTCATTTTCTGAGTTGCTGGCAAGGGTTCGGGCACAATTAAGGCAACGTCACGCTTTGAATTCAACATTAGAAATCAGCGGCTTAAGAATGGACTCTGTTAGTCAAAGTGTGAGCAGGGACAATATCAGTATTACACTGACGCGCAAGGAGTTTCAGTTACTTTGGCTACTGGCCTCCAGAGCTGGCGAAATTATACCCAGAACGGTTATTGCGAGTGAAATTTGGGGAATCAACTTTGATAGTGATACCAATACGGTGGACGTCGCCATTCGCAGGCTCCGCGCAAAAGTTGATGATCCTTTTCCTGAAAAGCTAATCGCCACAATCCGGGGGATGGGCTATTCATTCGTAGCGGTAAAAAAATAATGAAAAGATTATCTATAACCGTCCGTTTAACCTTGCTTTTTATATTGCTGCTGTCTGTTGCTGGCGCTGGAATTGTCTGGACTCTCTATAATGGCCTGGCAAGTGAGTTGAAATGGCGCGATGATACAACACTCATTAACCGGACAGCACAGATCAAGCAGTTGTTAATTGATGGGGTAAATCCAGATACGTTACCTGTGTACTTTAACCGGATGATGGATGTTAGTCAGGATATCTTGATCATTCATGGTGATAGCATCAATAAAATTGTTAACCGGACAAATGTCAGTGATGGCATGTTAAATAACATACCTGCTAGTGAGACAATCAGCGCAGCTGGCATTTACAGAAGCATTATTAATGACACAGAGATAGATGCTTTACGAATTAATATTGATGAAGTTTCGCCATCATTAACGGTTACTGTGGCTAAATTGGCTTCAGCCAGACATAACATGCTTGAACAGTATAAAATCAATAGCATTATAATTTGCATTGTCGCCATTATACTGTGCTCAGTATTAAGTCCGCTGTTAATCCGAACGGGGTTACGAGAGATCAAAAAGTTGAGTGGTGTAACGGAAGCGCTGAATTATAACGATAGCCGGGAGCCTGTTGAGGTTAGTGCATTACCGAGAGAACTAAAACCTCTTGGGCAGGCGTTGAATAAAATGCATCATGCTTTAGTCAAAGATTTTGAGCGTCTAAGTCAGTTTGCTGACGATCTCGCTCATGAACTTAGAACGCCAATTAATGCATTACTGGGTCAGAATCAGGTTACGCTCAGTCAAACCAGAAGTATCGCTGAATATCAAAAAACAATTGCCGGAAACATTGAAGAGCTGGAAAATATTTCGCGGTTAACAGAGAACATACTGTTTCTTGCCAGGGCAGATAAAAACAATGTTTTGGTGAAACTGGACTCGCTTTCTCTCAATAAGGAAGTCGAAAATTTGTTGGACTATCTTGAATATCTTTCAGACGAGAAAGAGATTTGCTTTAATGTCGAGTGCAATCAGCAAATCTTTGCGGATAAAATTTTACTGCAACGAATGTTATCGAATCTTATTGTTAACGCTATTCGATATTCGCCAGAAAAATCGCGTATTCATATAACCAGTTTTCTTGATACCAACAGCTATCTTAATATTGATATCGCCAGCCCTGGAACGAAAATTAATGAGCCTGAAAAACTCTTCCGTAGATTTTGGCGGGGAGATAATTCGCGTCATTCCGTAGGTCAGGGACTTGGTCTTTCTTTAGTCAAAGCGATTGCCGAATTACATGGGGGAAGTGCTACGTATCACTATCTCAATAAGCATAATGTGTTCCGGATTATGTTACCGCAAAGAAATTAACATAGGGCTTCAGTACGCCCGTGAAAAAACGCAGCCACGTCGTGAGTACTAACGCGGCTGCGATTGATTATGCGCTTACATTCAAACGTAACAGGGATTAACCCGCGTAAGCTGCCAGCATTTCCTGCGCCGCCAGTTTACCCAACGCATTCGCTGCAAAAGGACTGTCGCCGGTGAGAAGTTTACGGTCCTTATGTACTCGCCCGGTGATGTCGTCATTAATGATGTTCATGCCCATTTTCTTCAGTTCTTCGCCGAAGTACCAGGTGAGATGACCCGGCATATAGCCAATCTCTGGCGTTTGTTTGTCTGCGGCGTCTGGGAATGCGCAAATGGAATAACCATTCAGTGGGTTATCGCCGTGGCGAAGCGCCAGAAAAGCCGCCGGGCCGTGGCAAAGGGAGATAACAAAACGGTCATTTTTGATTGCCCACTGTAAAGCGGCAGCTACGTCCTGGCTTTCAGGTAAACCAATAAGTGCGCCATGACCACCAGGAACAAAGATTGCTGCATATTCGCTATCAGCGTTGAGGCTGGCGACAACATCCGCGAGTTTCTTCGGATTGCGGAACAACGATTTATGCTGCTCAAAGAATGGCATTACTTTTTCATCTTTGTGCGGCATAGCCCAGTATTCAAACTTGGTCATCAGACCGGAAATGGTCGCCACTTCGAATTCGAAACCTGCAGCATGGAGATGATACAACGACAGCAACGTTTCAATCGGATGGTTACCGGTCGAGAACAGTTTTCCGTTATCGGTCGGCAAATAACGTTCGTCCGCGGCGATCACCAGAATTTTATGTTTACCGCGATAAGGTTTTGGATAGTCCACGCCATCAAGATCAGAGACAGGACTGGTATATTGGCTAAGCGAATATTCTGAAGGGAAGAATGCATTATCTTCAGCAATATCGACCTGCGGATTTTTACTTGTTTGAACAGTCATAGTGTATTCCTTATTGTTGCTTAGTTAGGGTAGTCACTATATTTGCGACTGAGCTGGTCGCTATTTTTAACCAGGCTGGAAAATTGAGTCAATATATCGAAAGCGGTAGTCGGCGGGTGTAAGTATGTAATGATGATGCTGCACTGGTGTTGAATATTATTCACGCCAAATTTTCCTTATTGAGCAACGTCGTCGCAAGTGGCCTCAATGATTTTAGACCATTATCAGAGGTACAGGGCGGCGGGGAGAGATTTAGTGCTGTGGAATATTGTGGTGCTGATGAATATTTATATCCCGGATTGGTAGAGAAAAAGCTTTTTCCATGCACTTTTTTTGCAAATATTTCTATATGGGAAGTGTGTTTGTTGCGGATTAATTCATAAAGAAATGCATTTGGGGTGTTGGCTTGAAGAGTCGCTGGTTGATGTTATTGTGCCAGGAGGGGCAGGGTAATGTGCCGTAACGATATGAGGTGTACTGGCAATAGCGGACACTACCATTTGTTCTTTTTTTAAGCAGCCATCTGATGATATTTTTCCCTGAAGGCTGCCGGGGAGATATTCCCCAGACGAGAGTGACGACGCTGACGATTGTAGAAAATCTCAATGTATTCCCGTATTACTGAGATGGCTTCATCCCGGTTATTAAAACGATAGTGGCTCAGGCTCTCATTTTTCAGCGTTCCCCAGAAGCTTTCCATCGGAGCGTTGTCGTAACAGTTACCTTTACGCGACATTGATGTTTTCAGACCAAACTGCTCCTGTATGACACGGTAATCGTATGCGCAGTACTGTGAACCTCGATCAGAGTGGTGGATTAGCCCGGCAGGTGGGCGCTGGCTCCTGAGCGCCATAAACAGGGCTTTACCTGTCAGCTCTTTTGTCATGCGCTCTCCCATGGCGTAGCCGACAATTTCGCACGTATAAACATCTTTGATGCCAGCGAGGTACAACCATCCCTCCTGTGTGGCAACATACGTCAGGTCCGCCACCCAGACCTGATTTGGTGCTGTAGGAGCGAACGTCTGGTTCAGCAGATTTGGCGCAACTGGCAGATTGTGGTTCGAGTTCGTAGTCGCTCTGAACTTGCGTTTCTGCTTACAGCGTAGCCTTAGCTCCTTACGAAGACGTGCCAGTCGGTCACGACCAACGATGATGCCATTCTCTGCCAGCTCCGTCTGGAGCTGCCGGGTTCCATATGTTTCGCGAGTGCGGATATGCGCCACCTTAATCTCCAGTTTTAGCCGCTCATCACTTTGTTTTCTGTCTGAGGGTTCATGCTGTACCCAGTTGTAATAACCGCTCCTGGATACACCAAATACCTGACACATCGCTTCAATGGGAAATTGTTGTCGCCATTGTTCGATTAACGCGTATTTTTCAGCGACTCCTGTGCAAAATACGCTGTTGTAGATTCAATCTGTCAATGCAACACCCCTTTCAATTATCTCTTTCGGTGTTTT
>ERZ838225.161-NODE-161-length-104650-cov-7.391415_pt1 | contig 104650 bp, 126 predicted proteins | sample MGYA00519684_ERZ838225 | MGnify/ENA primary metagenome ERZ838225 (study PRJEB31850, sample SAMEA3708829) | human gut metagenome | biome: human gut; feature: human-associated habitat; material: faeces | place: China | collected 2014 ... | reverse complement strand
TAAAGCACAATATTTTTTTATTATTTTTTTAATTTTATAGAAAAATATATTTCCATATTCTTTTTATATTTTAAATTATTTATTTGTCTTCTAATAAAAAAATCTTGTTTTTTATATCTAAATTTAATCTATTTTTTCTGTATTCTCTTGGGGTTGTTCCCAACATTCTGCAAAATACTTTTGAAAAATAGCTAGGACTGTTAAATCCAGTCTGTAAACATATTTCTGTTATTGGAAGTTCACTATTTCTAAGCAATTCTGCTGCTGTATATATTCGATATTTCTGCAAATATTCTATTGGAGCTGTTCCTATTGTTCTTGCAAAACATCTCAAAGCTTCCCTTTCTCCTATAAATGCCTCTTTTGCTATATCTCCAAGATTTATATCTTCAGAATAATTTTTATGTATAAAGGTCAGCATATATTTCATACGCTCTCTGTCGGTATTATTGCTTCCACTTGATTTTTCTAAAAGCTCATGATTTTCTCTCACTATATTTAAAAGTATTTCACTCAGTGTATTTCTTATTACTATTTCATAGCCTAAAACATCCCCAGCATAGGAAAAATATCCCTGTGTAAGTTTCTGAGAATCCTCCTTTGTGATTTCCAATGCTGAAAGCTCCTTGCAGTTAATGAGGGGAATTATATATTTCTGATCTATCTTGCTTCCCTTTTCTCCACATATCAACACTTTATCAAATACAAAAGATATTATTACACATTCCTCTCTTGTGTCCATTTTCATAAAATGCATCTCTTCTGAATTTATAAAAAGACTATCCCCCTTTTTAAGAGTAAACTTCCTGTTTTCTATCTCAACATAAAGTGTTCCTTCATATACAGTTATTATCTCTATTTCTTTATGCCAATGCCATGCTATCTCTCCAGCAGTATATTTAGATACATCTGAAAAATATACAGCACAAGGAAATTCATAATTTCCATGTACAGCAAGCTCTTCATTATTTTTATCAGTTAATATCTTAGTGCACTGCATTTCTACTCCTTAGTCGCTATAGTTATATTATTAGTCTATATACTTGTTGATTATCTGCTTTTATGTCTATATAATTATATTGTAGATTCGATATTTTGTCAATGTGAGGGTGAAAGATATCTGTAAAAAAAGCCCGACTTCTACAAGCCAGGCTCAAAATTTATTTTCTCTGTATGCTATGTTTCAACTATTTTTTCTTAGAGTATTTGATAGCATCAAATGCCACAGCAGCTACAATTATCATACCTTTTATGATATATTGCCAGTATGGACTTACTCCTACATAAGTCAAACCATAGTTGATAACAGTAAGGATGATAACTCCTGTTATTACCCCAGATATCTTTCCAACTCCTCCATAGAATGAAACTCCACCAATAACGCAGGCTGCAATGGCATCCATTTCATACATATTTCCTAAGTTGTTTGTAGCTGATCCAATACGTCCAGCTTCAAGTAATCCACCAAAAGCATAGTACATTCCTGATAAAGCATATATTTTTACAAGTGTCCAAGCTACGTTTACTCCTGATACTCTTGCTGCTTCTGGATTTCCTCCAACAGCAAATACATTTTTACCAAATTTTGTTTTATTCCATAATATCCACATTATTGCAGTGGCAATAGCAGCATATATGATAAGATAAGACATATTGAAGCTTGGAGTTCCTATATATCCTTGAGCAAATGAACTATAACTTTTACTGAATCCTGATATTGGAGAAGCTCCAACATAGTCATAATACAATGAGTTTACTCCATAAACAATTGTCATCATTCCTAAAGTAGCAATGAATGGGTGAACATTAAGCTTTGCAACTATAAGACCGTTTATTGATCCGATTATCATCCCTACAATCATTACAATAATAATTGCTCCAATAACTGGAAATTCTGCTAAATTAGGAAATACTTTATTTACATTAGTAGTTGCCTGCAATAATGTTGCAGAGATAACAGCTGAAAATCCTACCTGTCTACCTACTGAAAGGTCAGTACCCTGAGTTACAATCAATCCAGCAACTCCAAGAGCTATAATTGCTCTAACAGATGATTGAGTAAGAATATTTTTAAAGTTTCTTATACTTAGAAATGAAGGTTCTTTAGCAATTATTAAAACCAACATTAAGAAAAGAACAAGATAAAGTCCACTTTGTATAAATAATTTTTTAAAATCAATTTTTCCATCTTTTGTACGTATATTCATTTTTTTCTCCCTTTTTCTATAGATATTTTGCTGATAAAGTCATTATTTCTTCCTGAGTTGTTTCAGATGTTTTTACTATCCCTGCAACTCTACCATTACTCATAACAAGTATTCTATCTGTTACTCCTAAAAGTTCTGGCATTTCAGAAGAAATCATAATAATTCCCTTATCTTTTTTAGCAAGTTCTATCATAAGCTGATAAATTTCAAATTTTGCCAAAACATCTATTCCTCTTGTAGGCTCATCCAGCATAAGCACGTCTGGCTCAGTCAAAAGCCATCTTCCTAATATTACTTTCTGCTGATTTCCTCCAGATAGAGAACCTATACTTGTTGATTGAGAAGGTGTTTTTACTCTCATACTGTCAATTACCCATTGAGTATCTTTTTTAATCCCTTTATCACTTAATAAATGGAATTTACTTAAATATCTATCCAGATTTGAAATAGTAGAATTGAATCCTACATTAAGCATACTGTATATACCAGTAGCTCTACGTTCTTCTGTTACTAGAGCAAATCCATTTTCTATTGCTTCATTAGGAGTCTTATTTTTAACTTCTCTTCCATTTAAAAATATACTTCCCGCTGCTTTTTCTCTTATACCAAATATTGTCTCTACAATATCAGTTCTTTTAGCCCCAACCAGTCCAGCTACTCCTAATATTTCTCCCTTATGAAGTTCAAAACTTATATTATTAATAGATGGCTGTTTTGCAGCTGTAAGTCCTTCAACTTTTAGAATACATTCCTTTACTACATTGTCTTTTGGAGGAAAACGATTAGTTAAATCTCTTCCTACCATCATATTTATTATCTGATCAGTTGAAAGATCAGCAACTGATTCTGTAGCTATCCATTTACCGTCTCTTAGAATAGTAATATCATCAGATATAGCTTTTATCTCTTCCATTTTATGAGAAATATATACTATTCCACATCCTCTGTCTCTTAATTTATTAATTATTTTAAACAGATGTTCTACCTCTTTTTCAGTAAGTGAAGAAGTAGGTTCGTCCATCACGATTATTTTCGAATTATATGATACTGCCTTTGCTATTTCTATCATTTGTCTTTCTGAAACAGCCAGATCTGCCACTTTTGAACGTGGGTCTACATCTATTTCAAGTTCTTTAAATATTTTCTTTGTATCTTCATACATTTTTTTCTCATCTATAAAAAATCCTTTTTTAGGATATCTTCCAAGCCAGATATTATCAAGTACATTACTTTGAAGTACTTGGTTAAGTTCCTGATGAACCATTGACACTCCATTATCAAGGGCTTCTTTTGCAGAAGTAAAGTTTATTTCTTTCCCTTCAAATAATATCTTTCCATTATCTTTTTCATAAATTCCAAATAAACATTTCATTAGAGTTGATTTTCCAGCACCATTCTCACCCATAAGCGCATGAACAGAATGAGGTCTAACTTTCAGATTAGCCCCATCTAATGCTTTTACCCCCGGAAACTCTTTAGAAATATTATCCATTTCTAGCATATATTCTAAATTTTTCATATTGTCTCCTCACTATAACTAACTTTTGCATCCTTTTTGGGAAAAAGGGAGATGTGTCTGTAAAACAATCCCCCTTCTCTTCCTAAAATAATTTATTTATATAATTTTATCTTATTTAAATTCTGCAACATTGTCTTTATCAATTCCGATACTAGGTATTAAAATTTCTTTTTCATCTAACTTCCATTCAGTTCCTTCAGTTGGAGCTTTTCCTTCAGCTAGATTAACAACCATATCCCAAGTAGCTTTTCCTTGACCTTTAGCATCATTAAGAACAGTTCCAGCCATTTCTCCAGCTTCAATCTTAACAATAGCTTCTGGTAAAGCATCTACTCCAAATACTGGAAGTTTCTTTCCAACAGCTTTCATTGATTCAATAGCTCCTAAAGCCATTCCATCATTATTACAGATAACAACTTCAATTTTATCTCCGTTAGGTCCTGATAACCATGCATCCATTTTATCTTTTGCTTGTGCAGTATCCCACATAGCAGCGTCTAGATGTAATTCTTCAGTTTCTATTCCATTGTCATTTAAAGTTTTGATTGAATAAATAGTTCTTGCTTCAGCATCTGGATGTCCAGGTTCTCCTTTAATCATTACATATTGGATTTTTCCATCTTTATTTAAGTCTAAATCTGGATTAGCTTTCCAAGCTTTCATGATAAGTTCCCCTTGAGCGATTCCTTGAGCGTTAGGGTCAATTCCTACATAGTAAGCTTTATCATAAGCTGCTAAAACTTCTTTTGAAGGTTTTTTATTATAGAATACAACTGGTACATTTTCAGCTTTAATTTTTTCCATTACTGTTTGTCCAGCTGCTGGGTCAACTAAGTTTACTGCTAATGCATCTGTTCCTTTTGAAAGCATTACATCAATCTGGTCATTTTGAGTTTGTTGGCTGTTTTGAGAGTCAACCATTGTTAAATCAACTTTATCTTCTATTTTCTTAGCTTCGTCTAGTACTACTTTTCTGTATAAAGCAATAAAGTTATCGTCAAATTTATAAGCTGTGAAACCTATTCTTAATTTTTTCTCTGCTTTTGGTGCTGATGCTGTATCTGCTGGAGCAGCTTCTTTTTTGTCACCACATCCAGTTAATCCTGCTGCTAACAATAGTGCCCCTAGTATTAAACTTGTTTTTTTCATAGCTAAAATACCTCCTAAGTTTTTATAAAGCTCTTCTGTACTTTTTTAGAACTTTATAATTTATTTATGAAACTAAGATTTTAAAACTATACTTTCACTAATTAATATAATCTTTTATTCAATCTTTGTCAATATCTTTACATAAAAATTCTGAAAACTTTGTAAACTAAAGATAAATAATTCAAACTTATTTAAAAACTTTTTTATAAACTTATCTTGTTTTTATGAAAAAAGTCCTACTGCTCCTTTTATTCCTGCTTCATTCCCTAATATTCCCTGAACAATTTTCAAATCCTCCAATGTAACTGGCAGAGCATATTTTTCTAATTTTTTTCTAAGAGGATCCAATAGTATATCTCCAGCCAGAGCAACTCCTCCACCTAGAACTATTGTTTCAGGATTTATTATATTTAAAATATTAGCTATACCCATAGCTAAATATTCTGCCTCATAGTCTACAAGATCCAATGAAAAAGCATCTCCCTCTTTAGCAGCGTCAAATATATCTTTTGCTTCAAGTCCTGCTACGTTTCCTTCAATCATAGTATAAAGAAGGTTCTGCTTATTTACAGTAAGTCTTGACACAGCTTCTCTTATTAGTCCTGTAGCTGAAGCATAAGCTTCAAAACAACCTTTCTGTCCACATCCACATACTCTTCCATCTTTTACTATTTTCATGTGGCCTATTTCTCCCCCAGCACCTTTAAACCCAGATACAAGCATTCCATTTACATATATTCCCCCGCCAATACCTGTTCCAAGTGCAACTGTCACACTGCTTTTACTTCCCTTTGCAGCTCCATATTTTGCTTCTCCCAATGCTATGATATTAGCATCATTGTCTAATTTAGTTTCTATTCCAGTTATTTTTTCCAGCTTCTCTTTTACATTTACATTAGTTCCCCATGGAAAATTTGCAAAAAATGCCACTATACTTTGATCTTCCACAGGACCAGGAATCCCCATTCCTATTCCTTTTACATTTTTGATATTTATATTAGCTTCTTTTGCAAGTTCTTGTATTACTCCCCATATTCTTTCCATTGTCTTATCTACTCCTTCTGAAGAAAGAGTCTTTATTATAGAACTTTTTAATATATCTCCCTCTATATTCAACAGTCCTATCTTTGTATTTGTCCCTCCCAAGTCTATTCCCACATAGTAATCCATATTATCCCTCCAAAATTTTCTTTCTATTTTTCTGTTTGCCTACTTCATTATACTATATTACTTCTTTTTTAAAAAGAGCTGTATTATTGAATTTTTTTTATATATATGGTACTATGTAGAATATATTTAGTTTTAGGAGGAATTTCTATGAAAAGAAGTTTATCTGGTATTCAACCTAGCGGGATCCTTCATCTTGGAAACTACTTTGGTGCAATCAGCCAGTTTGTAAAAAATCAAAACAGTGGTGAATTTGAAGGTTTCTACTTTATCGCTGACTATCATTCGCTTACTTCCCTTACTGATCCAAAATCTTTAAAAGAAAATACATACAATATTGTATTAGATTATCTTGCTCTTGGATTAGATCCTGATAAGTCTACTATATTTCTTCAATCTGATATACCAGAACATGTTGAGCTTTCTTGGCTTCTTTCAAATGTTACTCCTGTAGGATTGTTAGAAAGAGGACATTCATATAAAGATAAAATAGCTAAAGGCTTCACTCCAAATGCTGGACTTATGACTTATCCTGTACTTATGGCTGCTGATATCCTTATCTATGATACTGATATAGTACCAGTTGGAAAAGATCAAAAACAACATCTTGAAATGACAAGGGATATTGCTATGAAATTTAATCAGCAGTATGGAGTTGAACTTTTCAAACTTCCTGATCCTCTTATCATGGACGATCTTGCAGTTATTCCAGGAACAGATGGACAAAAAATGAGTAAATCTTATGGAAACACAATAAATATGTTTGCTTCTAAAAAAGAGCTTAAAAAACAGGTTATGAGTATTGTTACTGATTCTACCCCTTTAGAAGAACCAAAAGATCCAAATAATAATATAGCAAAACTTTATGCTCTTTTTGCTTCTATTGAAAAACAAAACGAACTTAAAGAAAAATTCCTTGCTGGAAACTTTGGTTATGGTCATGCTAAAACTGAACTTTTAAATGCTATCCTTGAATATTTTGAAGAAGCAAGAGAGAGAAGAGAGCACTTAGTGGAAAACAGTGATTATGTACAAGAAGTTCTTAATGAGGGAGCCAAAAAAGCAAGAGCTATTGCTAGAGAAAAAATCATGAGAGCTAAAGAAGCTGTAGGGCTTATAGGAAACGCTTATAAATAATAATATATTAAAAAAGAAGTATCTTTTTGAAGGATACTTCTTTTATTTTAATTATTTTTCTATTTGATAAAGTTTTTTTACTTCAAATCCTAAAAACTTTTCTGCTGTCCTTCTGAATTGTTCTTTATCTCCACTAACAAAAAATTCTATTTTACCTTTTTCTTTAGAGTTATTCAGCATATCTTCATCTCTCAGACTCTCAATAAGTTCAATAACAGTTTCTCTAGCTGGATCAACTATCTTTCCAGAAAAATACTTCCCTATATCCTCTCTTATAATAGGATAGTGAGTACATCCCAGTACTAATGTATCTGCTGATCCTGGAAATTGAGATATATGTCCATCTAAAATTTCTCCTCTATCTTCAAAAGTTTCCCATCCCTCTTCTATCATAGTACATAGTTCAGAGCATCCTTCTTGATAAACAGAAGCTTTTTTAGCGAACTTTTTTATTTCCTCTCCATAAGCATTTGAATTAGCAGTAAATGGAGTTGCTAGTACAGCTATATGTCCATTTTTGCTGATATTTGCAGCTGCTTTTGATCCTGGAGTTATCACTCCTATCACAGGTATATCATATCTTTCTTTTATTGCAGTTAAAGCGGCAGCTGTAGCAGTATTGCATGCTATAACAACAGCTTTGCATCTATTTTTCAGAAAAAAATCCATTATATTAAAGCATAGACTTTGCAGTTCTTCTACAGTTTTTTTCCCATATGGAGCGTTTCCGCTGTCAGCATAATATATCATATTTTCATGGGGTAATATTTCTGCCATTATCTTTAGTACAGTTGTGCCTCCAACTCCAGAGTCAAATACTCCAATACTGTAATCTTTCTTCATTACTCCCCCTTCATAAAGGCAAACTTTATTTTAATTTTGTCAGAAGCTCTCTGTATTGTTTTACCATCATTTTTATCATACCTTTTTTGATAAGTTGGTACCATTTAAATTCCATAGCTTCCATTCCTTTTACAGAATCAATTACCATCTTTTTAAGAAACTCATACTCTTCAAAGCTAACTTTAAGTTCCATTTGATTTTTATCTTCACACATTTTTTTAACATAATCAAAAAAGTCACTAACCCCTTGTCCTTGTGTTCCTAGAGGTGAAGAAGCAAATTGTTTTTTTACTTCATCTATAAATTTAGCTAAGAATTTTTTATTATTTTTGTCCAGCATAATAGAATATTTTCTTTTTCCCTTACCTATTTTTTGAATGCTGTTCATCATTCCCATCATAGATGACATATTATTCATCTGCATAGGATTCATTGCATTTGGATTTACTCTTTGTGTTTTCATTAATTTATTTCCTCCCCATTTAATTTTCCAATAATTTTTTCTATCTCTTCAATAGATATGGCTCCTGTTCTAAGTATCTTTGGTTTGTCACTCATATCTATTATAGTTGAGGCATTTCCTATTGGGCATTTTCCTCCATCAACTAATATCTCCACTCTCTCTTTAAAAGCCTCTGAAAGTTCCTCATAGCTTTTTGGTGTGGCCTCACCAGATATGTTCGCACTTGTAGTAGGAAGTAATCCTCCAGCTGCTTCAATTATCTTTAAAGCAGTATCAAGATCAGGCATTCTGACTCCTACTGTTTTTCCACCTGATACCATTATATCTGGAACATTCTCTTTTTTATTCAGTATAATAGTAAGTCCTCCAGGCCAGAATTTTTTTATCAGTTTTTCTATTTTTTCTCTATTTTTTTCTTCAATATATGCTATTTCTTCTATTTTAGATACATCACTTACTAAAACAATAAGAGGTGATTTAAAACTTCTTTCTTTAGCTTTATATACTTTAGTTATAGCTTCATCAGATTCTATTATTCCTCCCACACCATACACCGTATCTGTAGGATAAATTATTAAATTCCCATCTTTTAATAGTCTTCCTATCTCATCATAGTTGGCATTTAAAGAAGTATATTTTACTTTGTTCATTCTATACACCTAACCTAACATATCATTATTAAAATATCCATAATTTTATCATATATACAAATAAAAAGCTAGTAAAACTACTAGCTTTTATCAGAAAAAATTATTTTTTTACCTTTGTAAGTGAATTATTTAACATTTCTTTTTGTTTCAGCTTTTTCAAACAATTCAGAAACTGATTGATTATTTACAATTCTGTTAATAGCTTCTGAGAAGATTTCATCAACTGAAAGAACAGTTATTTTATCTAATTTCTTTCTTTCTGGTAAAGCAATAGAGTCAGTTACTATAACTTCTTTTAAAGGAGATTCTGCTAATCTTTCAATAGCAGGATCAGAGAATACTGCATGTGTACAACAAGCATAAGCTTCCTTTGCTCCTCTTGCAATTATAGCAGCAGCACCATTTGTAATAGTTCCAGCTGTATCAATCATGTCATCTATGAATATAGCAGTTTTTCCTTGAACTTCTCCTATTAGATTCATAACCTCTGACATATTTGGTTTAGGTCTTCTTTTATCGATGATAGCTATTTTACAATCTAGCCATTCAGCTAATTTTCTAGCTCTTTTTACTCCACCAATATCTGGAGAAACTACTACTACATCATCTCCATAAAGCCCTTTCTTCATGAAATATTTTACCATTAATGGTAAAGCTTGCATATGATCAACTGGGATGTCAAAGAATCCTTGTATTTGATCAGCATGTAGGTCCATGGCAACAATTCTGTTAGCCCCTGATTTTGTTAATAAATTTGCTACTAATTTAGAAGTAATTGGTTCTCTAGGACTAGATTTTCTATCTTGTCTTGCATATCCATAGTAAGGAATGATGACAGTGATACTTTTTGCAGATGCTCTTTTCAATGCGTCGATGAAAATTAAAAGTTCCATTAAATTTTCGTTAACAGGTTCTGAAGTTGATTGTACAACAAACACATCTCTACCTCTAACTGTTTCATCAATTTTAACAAAAACCTCTCCATCTTTAAATCTAACTACTTCTGCTTCTCCTAGTGGCAGTCCATACCTCTCAGCGATTTTTGTAGCCAAAGCCACATTTGATGTCCCAGCAAAAATCTTAACATTTTCAGATTTAACCATTTTTTATTTCCTCCAATCATTTTTAATAATTTGTTTACTTCTCGATACAGCCAATGAGTTATCAGGAACATCCTTAGTTATTACTGATCCTGCTCCTACCAGAGCATTTTCTCCAATGATTACTGGAGCTACCAGCATAGAATCACTTCCAATAAAAGAATTCTTTCCTATAACAGTTTTAAACTTGTTTTTTCCATCATAATTACAAGTTATAGTTCCAGCACCAATATTTGTGTCCTCACCAATCTGAGCATCTCCCAAATAAGTTAGATGTCCAGCTTTTACTCCTTTTTCCAGAGTAGATTTTTTCACTTCTACAAAGTTTCCCACATGTACTTTTTCTTTTAAATGGCTTTTTGGTCTCAAATGTGCAAAAGGTCCCATAGTTACTCCGTCTTCCAGTATACTTTCCTCTATTACAGAACTTTCCACTTTGATATCATTTCCTAAAGTACTATCTATTATTCTAGTAGTTCCTAAAATTTGACAATTTTCACCAATTACTGTTTTACCTTGCAGTATTGCTCCAGGATAAATAACAGTATCTCGTCCTACCACTACATCTTCTTCTGCATATACAGCTGATGGATCTATAAGGATAGCCCCTTTTTCCATAAGATCTATATTTTTTCTATCTCTCAATACTTTTGAAGCCTGAGCAAGTTCTACTTTTGAGTTTACTCCCAATATTTCTATATTGTCATTCAACACAAAACTTTGTACTTTTTTCCCTTCTCCTACTTGTATACCTATTACATCAGTGAGGTAATATTCCCCTTTTTCATTGTTATTAGTTATTTTTGAAAGAGCATCAAAAAGTTCTCTTCCTCTGAAACAGTAAACTCCAGCATTTACTTCTTTTATTTTCTTAATTTCAGCATCTGCCTCTTTTTCTTCAACTATTGCCTTAACTAATCCATTTTCTTTCACTATTCTTCCATAACCAAATGGATTATCATAGATAGAAGTAAGTATTGTCGTCACTGAATCTGTATCTCTATGGAATTTATAAAGTTCTTCCAAAGTTTCTTCTCTTAACAGAGGAGTATCTCCGCACAGTACCATTACATCTCCATCATAGTCTTTTAATTTATCTTTTGCTTGCAGCACTGCATGTCCTGTTCCAAGTTGCTCAGTTTGCACTACATAGTCTGCATCTTCTCCTACCACTTTCAAAACTTCTTCTTTTTTATGTCCTAAAATAAGTATGTTTTCTTCAGGTTTTAAAACCTCTAAAGCTTTGATTATTTTAGAAATCATTGGAATTCCATTTACTTCATGAATAACTTTAGGAAGTTCTGACTTCATTCTAGTACCTTTTCCAGCAGCAAGAATCAATGTTTTCAGTTTCATTTTTTTCTCCTTTGTCTGTTAAGAATAAGTTAAATTTTTTACTAAACTTAAACCCATATAATTATAGCATAGCTTATAAATCATTTCAAGCTAAGAAAAATCTTTTGACAATTTATCGTAAGCCTCATTTATCTCTTTTATTCTATTTTCATGGTATTTCTTATCTGCCTCGCTTGCATTGGTAAACCTATCAGGATGATGCTGTTTTACAAGATCTCTATAAGCTTTTTTTATCTCCTCTTTTGTTGAATTAGAGTTAACACCTAAAATTTTATAATATTTTGTTTTATCTTCAGCATATCCAAAGGGATTTCCAGAATTTCCCCCATAAGAATACCCTCCATTTTGTTGACCAGCCTGACGAAAAAAATCATCAAAATCCTCTGTTCTTTCAAACTTATAGTAATACGTTCTTTTTTTAGTGCCTTTAGGCTGATTTTGATTTTTAATATAATTTATCAGCATTACAAGAAGTATCAGCCAAAAAAAGTTTACTGCAAACCATCCAAAAAACGCAACAATTAAGAAGAGGATAAACAAAACTGGAATAAGAGCTACTGCTCTGTTAAATCCAAATGCCATCCCTATAAATAAAAATATTATTAGTATAAATACTAATGAAACACTATATATCATTTTTTCTCCTTTAAAAATTAAATATTAAAAAGTAAAAATAGAAAGAAAAGAAACACTTTTCCTTCTATTAGAAATTTTTAATATTTCTTAGATCCTATATCCGCTTTTAATTCATTTATCTTATTGATAATACTCTTTTCTCTAGGGTCTATTTCATAAGCTATGATATATTCTTTTAAAGCTCTTTGCTTCTGACCTATTGCCTCATATTTTTTTGCAAAGTCTAAATGTGCAGTATAAATATCTAAGTCCAAAAATATAGCAAAATCATAGCTGTTAATGGCTTCTTTTATAAGTCCTGCTCTAGAATAAGTATTTCCAAGAAGAAAATGAGCAAATGAATTATCTGGTGCTATTTCCAATGACTTGTTAAAATAATCAATAGCATTCTCATAATTTTCATTTTCATAATAAAGATATCCTAAAAAAGCTGCATAATCTGCATTTTCAGGATTCGTGTTCACTATCTTCTCGTATAACTTGATTGCTCCATTATAGTCTCTTTTATAATATAATATTGCTGCTAAACTTTTTAAATTTTCTATGTTTTGAGGATTTTCTAAAAGTGAAAATCTTATTTCCTCTTCCTCTTTAACCAGATCTTTATCACTATAATCCCTGAATATCTCAGTTTTTAATAATTCTGTTTTTAACAACTTGTGATCATCCTCCTATTAAAAAGATTTGCTCCTAGAATATTATAACATAAATTCTCTTCATGTAAAAACAATTTCTGCTTTTACTTAAATATTACAAAAAAAGGAAAGAGCAAAACTCTTTCCCTTTTATCCTTCATATTAAAGAACGTTGTATTTAGCTATCATAGTCTTCATTCTTTTTAATGTTCTTTCTTTTCCTATTATGTAAAGAACATTGAAAAGGTCAGCTCCTCTAGCTTGACCAGTAATTACTGCTCTCAATGGCATAAATACTTTTGCTGGTCCTTCTCCTATTTCATCCATTGTATGATGTAATAGATCTTTTGCCTCATCTACTGTAAATTCATCTTTTTCCCATTTCTCAAGTTTGTCCATAAATAATTTTATAGATTCTTTTCCAACTGGATCTTCTATAGATGAACATAATTTTTCTACACTTTTTCTCTCTTTTTTATTCATTTCTTCATTTACTTCTGGAAGTTCAAATTCATCCTGATAGTAAGCTGTTGCTTCTACTGCAATCTCTTTTAGAGTTTGAGCACTTTCTCTTAATATTCCAACTATTTTAACAATAGCTTCATATTCTTTTTCAGAAACATTTTCTCCCACATGTCCTTGCTGTTGGAAGAAAGGAACAGCTAATTTAGAAAGTTCATCAAGATCTTTCATTCTCATATGCTGATTATTTACCCATCCTAGTTTCACAAGGTCAAATACAGGTCCTCCAAGAGATACTTTATCTATATTAAAGTTATCTTTAAACTCTTCTAATGTAAATATTTCTTTATTTTCTCCAAACGAATATCCCATAAGTCCTAAGAAGTTTACTATACCTTCTTTAAGATATCCTTCATCTCTATACCAGTTTAATGATACAGGATTTTTTCTCTTAGATATTTTAGTTCTGTCTGCATTTCTAAGTAAAGGCATATGAATAAATTCTGGTGCATCCCATCCAAAAGCTTTGTACAACTGAATATGTTTAGGTGTTGAAGCTATCCATTCCTCTGCTCTTATTACATGAGTAACTTCCATTAAATGGTCGTCAACTACATTGGCAAGGTGATAAGTAGGATATCCATCTGCTTTTAAAAGCACTTGATCATCTATCTTATTATTTTCAAATATGATATCTCCTCTCAGTCTATCTTTTATGATAGTTTCACCTTCATAAGGCATTTTTAATCTTATTACATATGGTTCTCCAGCAGCTAATTTAGCTTGAATTTCTTCAGGAGTTAATGATCTGCAATGTCCATCATAACCTGGAGCTTTTCCCATAGCTTTTTGTCTTTCTCTTAATTTTTCCAATCTTTCCTGTGTACAGAAACAATAGTATGCTCCACCTTTTTCTACTAATTGTTTTGCATAGTCACCATAAAGTTCAAATCTTTCTGATTGTCTGTATGGCCCATAAGGTCCTCCTACATCTGGACCTTCTGCATAAGTCAGATCAAGCCACTTTAACGCATCAAAAATCATCTGTTCTGAACCGGCAGTATATCTATTCTGATCAGTGTCCTCTATTCTTAAAATAAAGTCTCCGTTATTAATATGTGCAAATGCTAAGTTGAAAAGCGCTATATACGCAGTCCCTACATGAGGATCTCCAGTAGGTGATGGTGCTATTCTAGTTCTTACTCTCTTTTCCATTTTTTCCACCCCTCTTAAGTTTTAATAATTTAATACAAATTTTACCACAATTTTTATCATTTTTAAAGGATTATTTTGTTTTATTCCATCTTAGATATGTATTTATAAAAATATCTATGTCTCCATCCATAACAGCCTTGATATTTCCTGATTCAGCTGATGTTCTGTGATCTTTCACCAAAGTGTAAGGTTGGAATACATATGATCTTATTTGATTTCCCCATCCTATTTCACTTTGTTCTCCCTGTATTCTCTTCATTTCTTCTTCTTTTTTCTTCATTTCAAGTTCAATCAATTTAGATTTTAACATTTTCATAGCTGTTTCTCTGTTATTCAACTGAGATCTTTCTCTTTGGCATGTAACAACTATCCCTGTTGGAATATGAGTAATTCTTACTGCTGAATCTGTCATATTTACATGCTGACCTCCAGCTCCACTGGCTCTGTATGTATCTATTCTCAAATCCCCAGCATCTATATTTACCTCTACGCTTTCATCTACTTCTGGCATAACTTCCACTGAAGCAAAAGATGTATGTCTTTTTTTATTGGCATCAAAAGGAGAAATTCTTACAAGTCTGTGAATTCCTTTTTCACTTTTCATATATCCATAAGCATTTCTACCCTCTACAAGAAAAGTTATAGATTTTATTCCCACACTGTCTCCAGGCATAAAATCCATTTCACTTATTTTATATTTTTTTTCATTGCACCATCTTGAATACATTCTGTAGAGCATATCTGCCCAGTCACAAGCTTCTGTTCCTCCAGCTCCTGAGTGAATAGTAACAATAGCATTATTAGAATCAAATTCTCCATCTAAAAGAAGTCTTGTATCAAAGTGATCTATATCTTTTCCAAGTATCATATGTTTTTCTTCAAGCTCAGTCTGAAAATCTGCTTCACCCATCTCAACAAAATCTATTAATACTTCCTCTTCTCCCACTTCTGATTCCAGTTTTTTAAATTCAGCTACAATTTCCTTTTCATCATTCATCTCTTTTATAATAGCTGAACTGCTTCTCTTATCATTCCAGAAATTTTCTTCCATAGTCATTTTCTCAAGCTCTGATATCTTTTTTTCTCTTTTTTCTAGGTCAAAGAGACCCCCTTATATCACTTATTTTTTGCTTATATTCAGAGAATTCTCTTTTTATGTCTAATATATCCAAACTTTTCCTCCTTAATTATATTATTTCAATCCCAATCTATTTTTCAATTCAGGCATAGTCATCATACTATAAATTTCCCCGTCAATTGAAACATTTGGACCTTTATTACATCTTCCAAAACATCTTTTTGTTGTTAAAAGTATCTTTCCATCTTTTGATACTCCATTTTCATCTACTTCTAATATTTCAGCCAACTCATCATAAAATCCTTTTCCATATACACCACAAGTCATTCCTACACATATAGAAACTTCTTTAATTTTTTTCCCACCAGTTTTATTTCTAAATTTAGGGTAAAAATTTATTGTATTTTCTATTGATATTTCAAGTAATCCCGTTTTATCTGCTATAAATTTTTGTACCTCTACTGGAATAGCATCCAGCTTTTCCAATACAAAGTTAAGAATTTTTACATCATTTTTTTTGTCCTTCAATCCATTGATAAATTCTTCCAGTTCAGTATAAAACTCTTTATTTACTTCCATCTTCAGCACTCCTTTTAAACATAACTGCTACTGCTGTTGCATACTCTTTAGAATGAGAAATGGATATTTCCATTCTCATACCTGCCATTTTGTCTTTTAATATATTTTTAAATACAACATATGGCTTTCCCAGTTCATCATTTAATATTTCTATATCAGTCAGATTAAAATCTCTTACCCCTGTTCCCAATGCTTTAGATATTGCTTCTTTTGCTGAAAATCTTCCAGCATAACTGGCAGCTTTACTGCCTTTTTTTTCTGTAATCTCTATCTCTTTTTCTGTATATACTCTCTTTTTGAATTTTTCATTAGATATAGCTTTTTCTATTCTTGCTATCTCTACAATATCATTTCCTATCCCTAGAATCATATTTTTCTCCTTGAGGATTATTCTTTCTCAAAAATATCTATATTCACATCAATAGTTATTTCCAACTCATTCAATGCAAAGAGTTTATCCACGCCTTCTTTTGGACTTCTCCATTTATATGGAGTCATATCAAAAAGATTTCTTATACTTTCATTTTCTTTTATGAAAGATTTCCCTGTACAGTTTACTGTCTTTATATGCTTGAATATTTTCAGATCCTCTATTGGAGAATAAAATTCTGTTCTTACATTATCATACACAACTTTTTTTAATTCCAACAAATGATTTTCTCCAGTAGAAACTATTATCAGTTTTCCACCTTTTTTTAATGTTCTCATTTTCTCTTCTGGAATTATTTTGGCAAACATACAGATTATACAGTCCAGCGATTCATCTTCCAAAGGAATATTAGTTGCACTGGCTACTATCCAGTCTATATTTTTATATGTTCTTGCAGCACATATTACTGCCTCTTTAGAAATATCTATCCCTGTTATATTAGATTTTATCCCCTTTTCTTCAAGAGATTTTTTTAATCTTCCAGTATAGTATCCTTCTCCACATCCTATATCCAATATCTCTGCATCATCAGATGATCTATTATCTAAAACTAATCTATTTACTGTCTCCGATATTATTTTATAATAATCTTTCTCTAGAAATCCCTTTCTGCTGAGCACCATTTCCTTATCATCACCAGGAGCTTTACTGTGCTTCTGATTTGAAAGAAGAAGGTTTAGATACCCTTGCTTCCCTTCATCAAAACAGTGATTATTTTCACATCTATACGTTTTTCCTTCTTTGTTTAAAATTTTTTTACAAACAGGACAAATTATCATTTTTTCCCCTTCATTCCTATGCCATATTATAGGCTTTTCTTGTATTTAAATTTGTAGCTTCTGCTACTTCATCATATGTTATTCCCTTTATCTCTGCTATTTTTTTAGCTACATATTCCACATATACAGGCTCATTTCTTTTCCCTCTAAATGGAGTGGGAGCCATATATGGACAATCAGTTTCAAGAATTAATTTTTCTAAAGGTATATTCTTCACTACTTCAACCAGTTTTTTTGCATTTTTAAAAGTAAGAACCCCTCCAATACCAAAATAGTAGTTATCTATTACTTGAAGAGCTGTTTCCACTGATCCTGGATAGCAGTGAAATATTCCTTTTACTGAAGGAAATTCTTTCAATATTTTCACAGTATCCTCTATAGCATCTCTTGAATGTATTACCACTGGCTTTCCAACTCTTTCTGCCACTTTCATCTGTCTTCTGAATATCTCCTGCTGTTCTTCCTTTGGACGAGTCATCCAGTGATAATCCAGCCCTATTTCTCCAATAGCCAGCACTTTTTCATTCTTAGCCATTTCTTCCAATTCCTGTTCAATTTTATCATCATATCCCTCTATATCATCAGGATGTATTCCCACAGCAGCATATATAAAGTCATATTTTTTACTGTATTCAACACCTTGTTTGCTGCTTTCTATATCATACCCTATATTGACTATGAAATCCATATTATCTTTTATTCTTTGAAATACCTCTGCTCTATCTGAATCAAATTGCTCAGAATCCATATGAGCATGAGAATCTATAAGTTTCATTTATTTCACCTCTAAAATATCTTTAAAATCTTCCCTAGTGAACTTATATTTTTTTCCACAGAAATGACATTCAGTTTCTAGAAATTCCTGTGTTTCAAATATTTCATTCAATTCTTTTTTACCAAGAGTGATAAGCCCTCTATAAAATTTATCTTTATCACAATTACAATTATATCCTACTTCTTTTTCTTCAAGTATTTCATATTCCTCAATCAATTTTTCATTATCTTCACTGCTCATATCTTCATACAGAAGCTTCAAGATTCTTTTAAGATCCATTCTGCCCATCATAAGTTCAGTCATAGGTCTGATTGCATTTATTTTTTCTTCCAAAGCTCCTATAAAACATTCCTCTGCCCCAGGAAGAAGCTGTATCATATATCCTCCAGCACAAGCTACAGTTTTTTCATCTTTTAAATTAACTCCTAATGCTATTACAGTTGGCGTCTGATCAGAATTGAAGAAATAGTAAGCCAAATCCTGAGCTATCTCTCCTGAATCTATTGGAGACATTCCAACATATGGTTCTTTTAATCCCATATCTTTTATTATTCTCAGCATTCCTTTTCCAACTAAAGCTCCTACATTTGATCTTCCATTATCTTTTAGTGCCACATCAGCTGAAGGGTTAGAAACATATCCCTTTACCCCTCCTTCAGAATCTGCTGTAACTACCATATTATTAATCAGTCCATCAGTATCTGTTCTCAAAGTTAATAAATCTTTTCCTTTTAAAGTGCTTCCCATCATTACTCCTGCTGTAAGAAGTCTTCCAAAAGCGTCTATTCCAGTAGGACTGCATTTATGAATATCCAATGCCTCCTGTACTATATCTGTTGAATCCACCAGAAAAAATCTGGCATTTTTACTTACTCCTCTTATTATTTTACCCATTTATATCACCTCTAAAATTTATCGTATTTAATTATTTCTTTATATTCTTCATATCTTTTCTTTGAAAGTATCTCCATTAATTGAATATTATTATCTATTCTTTTATTCTTATTAATATATTCTCTAATTTTCTTGATCTCTTTTTTCTCAAAGCCAAAATATTTTAAAAGTTCATCATTAGCTTCATTTATGTAAAGGGAACTTTTCTCAATTTCACTTTCTATCTTAAACTTTTTAGAAAGTTTTTCATAAGTTGCATCTCCTATCCCTTTTATTCTTTTCATCTCTTCCAGCTTTTCAAAACCACCTGTTTTTTCTCTGTAGCTTAAAATCTTACCAACATATCCTATTCCAATTCCCTGAGATACCATCTCTTCTTTAGAAGCACTATTTATATCAATAAGATTATCTTTTTTTTCAAGCATATTTTCACTCATTATCAATTTAAATGGTTTTGATGTTTCATCTTCTCCAAAAGTAAAACTGCTGATAATTGCAAGCATAACTGCAATAAGTATACCTTTACAGCTTTTCATCTATTTTTCTCCTTTTTTAAATAATTTATATTTGCTCTCCATTCTTTCTTTCATCTCTTTTATGTACAATGCTGGGTCTTTAGGATTAATTATTCTTTCAATATAGTCTCTAAACTCAGTTTCTTCTATTACTATTTTAGTAATAGCTCCTCCTCCCAATCCCATAGTTGATTGATTTTCCTCTATCATCTCTATATTGAATACTGATTCTCTTCCCTCTTTTGCATAACCTACATTCTCTCCCCATTCCATAATATTTTTCTGTCTGTACATATAATATGGTTTCATCTGTTTTTTCTCTGTAAGTTCTCTTATTCTTTTCTCAATTATTTCCCTGTCTAATTCTTTTCTGATTTTATCCTCTTTAAAAAGCTTAGAGGCTCTTTTAAATGCTAAAGAGTGCACAGTAAGGTTTTCTATATCATATTTTTCTACCTCATTTAATGTGTGAAGTACATCTTCTGTTGTTTCATCTGGAAGCCCTATTATCAGATCCATATTTATTATAAAGCCCATCTCTTTGGCTATTTTAAAATATTTATCAAAATTTTCTCTATTAAAATTTCTATTTACTTTTCTTAAAGTTTCCTCATTGAAAGTTTGAGGATTCAAGCTTATTCTATCAGCACCATATTGTTTTACAAGCTCCAGTTTTTTCTCAGTAAGAGAATCTTCTCTTCCTGCTTCAAAAGTAAATTCTTTCAGATAAGTCATATCAATATTTTCATTTACTTTTCTTAATACTTTTTCTAAATCCTCTTCTGTAAGAGTACTTGGAGTTCCTCCACCTATATAGATAGATTCTATCTTATATCCTTCATCTTTCAAAAACTTTCCTGCCATTTCTATCTCTTCCAGCAAAGTTTCAACAAATCCTTTATAGTATCTTCCTACTCCTCCATTTATTTCATAAGAAGCAAATGAACAGTACTTACATTTAGTTGGGCAGAAAGGCACTCCTATATATAGATTTATATACTCTCTATTCAAAAATTCCAGCTCTTTTTTCACAGTATCTATAAGGAGCTCTATTTTCTCATTACTTACAATATAGAAATCCCTAAGCATATCTTCTGCCTGCTCATATGAATATCCTAAAGACATAAGTCTTCTCAATACTTTAGTAGGTCTTACTCCCATAAGCCCACCCCAAGAATACTCTTTATTATATACTTTCAGCAGAAGTATTTTCACCATAGTCTGTTTCTGCTCATCTATTTTATCCTCTTGATTTGCATAAATGAAATTTCCTTTTCTCCCATCTATTTCCATATCTATTTCTATTGTATCAGAAGTTTCTTTCATGGTAAGATTCATAGTTTTATCCAGTGCCTCTTGGACCATTACCCTTGCAAATTCCTCTATACTCCTGATATTTATTTCAAAATCTGAATTAATTAACACTTTTCCTCCAAATGAAATTCTTTCATCATCTTATCTTTTTCATCAATTTTTCTTAATACTCTGCATGGATTTCCAACTGCTATAACATTTTCAGGAATATCTTTTACAACTACACTTCCAGAACCTATTACACTATTTTTTCCAATGGTTACTCCATCATTTATTGTAACTGCTCCACCTATCCATACACCATCTTCTATTGTTATATGAGTTCCATATTCATATCCCGTTTCTCTTTCACTTGGAAACAGAGGGTGATTTACAGCTAAAAATGATACTCTTGGACCTATCAATACATTTTTTCCTATTTTTACTTTTCCTATGTCAAGAAATATGCAGTCATGATTTATAAAACTGTTTTCTCCCAGTGAAATATTATATCCATAATCACACATAATTGGAGTTTTAACAGAAGTATTTTCTCCAGTTTCTCCAAAAAGTTCCCTTACCTTTTGCATTATTTCGTGAGATTTTTCAGGAAAGATATTATTTATTTCAAAACATTTTTTCTTTGCTTCAGCTCTTTCAGCAACCAATTCCTCAGCATTTCCCTGATATAATTTTCCTGAAAGCATTCTCTCTTTCTCTCTATTCATTAGTTCCCTCTTTTTTCATCATATTCTTTTTTATTTATGACCCCATCTTTATGCATATTGGAAATATATTCTCTCATAGATATCATTCCATATTTCTGTCCTGTCTCAATAGCTGTAGGTATCTGATTTATTTTCCCAGAGGCTATTTGATTAGATATGGCAGTATTTACAAAAAGTATTTCAAAAGCTGGAATAATTTTATTTTCTTTATCCAGCAATAACTGTTGACTCACAATACCTCTCAGTACTAAACTAAGCTGAGCTTTTATCTGTTCCTGTTTTTCTTTTGAAAAAACATCTATAAGACGATTGATTGTTTCTGCTGCACCATTAGTATGAAGAGTGCCGAACACAAGGTGTCCTGTCTCTGCTGCTGTAAGAGCTGCTTCTATACTCTCTTTATCCCTTAGTTCTCCTACCATTATTATATCGGGATCTTGCCTGAGAACACTTTTTAAAGCATTTGCAAAAGACAGGGTATCTCTCCCTATCTCTCTTTGCCTTATCAAACTTTTTTTATTTTCAAAAATATATTCAACAGGATCTTCAATAGTTACTATACTTAAAGATTCCCTCTGATTTATCTCTTCTATCATAGCTGATAAAGTTGTACTTTTTCCACTTCCAGTAGGTCCTGTTATAAGTACCAGCCCATTTTTATATCTTATCATATTTTTCAATGATTTTGGAAGATTCAGTTCCTCAAAACTCTGTATCTTTTTTGTCAAAATTCTTATAGAATATGCTGGATATCCTTTTTCATTATACAAGTTTATTCTGTATCTTCTTTTTTTTATATCTTCAAATGCTATGTCAATTTCTTTATTCTTTTCAAATATTTCTTTCTGCTTTTCTGTTAATATCTCTCTTATAGAATTTATTAAAAATTCTTCTGAAACTTTATCAAATTCATCATCTCTTATCAACTCTCCATTTACTCTATAGATCACTTTTTCATTGTTCACAAGATGAATATCTGATGCTCTTTTTTTCTGTCCTTTTTCTAAGATATCTAATAAAATCATTATACCTTCCCTTAGATAAATTTTTACTTTATATTATAGCATATTTTATACCCTTTGTCTTCTGCTGACTCTTTTTAAAACTATTTTTCTAGGTAATTATATCACGATTTTTCATTCAGGTCTAACTATTGGAAACAATACAGTATATTTTTTATTTTTATTTATATACACATATCTTTTTCTTGATTATTCGACTGAAATATTGTATACTTAATTAGTTCATCGGAGGGTATATAGAAAATTTTATATGCTGGATAAGATGGTTGGATAAAGCCCAACTGTTTTATCCAGCATTTTTTAATTACAGGAGGATTTTTTATTTATGGAACAAAAAAATTTATTAACCGAGGGAAGTATTTTCAAAAATCTGATGAGATTTTCATTTCCCTTTCTTCTGGCGAGCCTTCTCCAAGCACTTTATGGAGCTGCTGACCTTTTTGTAGTCGGACAGTATGCAGATTCTGCTGCTGTATCTGCTGTAGCTATAGGAAGTCAGGTAATGCAGACAATTACTGGGGTTATCTTAGGAATAACCACTGGAGGTACTATTCTTATTGGACAGTATCTAGGGGCTAAACGAGAAAAAGATATGGCAAAAACTGTAGGAACTATTATCTGTGTATTTGGCTTATTTTCTATAGTACTTACTATTTTCATGACATTATTTACTAACCCCATTGCTACAATAATGCACACTCCAGTTGAGTCTCTAAAATATACTCAGCAGTATATTTTTATATGCTCATGTGGTATTCCCTTTATTATAGGATATAATGCTGTAAGTGGTATTTTAAGAGGAATGGGTGATTCTAAAACTCCTCTTTATTTTATAGCTATTGCTTGTGTAATAAATATAGCAGTTGATATTATTTTAGTAGATTTTTTTAAGATGGGAGCTATTGGAGCTGCTATTGCCACTGTAGGAGCACAAGGAATAAGCTTTATCCTTGCAGTTCTATTTTTATGGAAAAAAGGATTTCCTTTTGAGTTTGGGAAAAAATATATCTGGCTGTTTCCTAAAAAAGCTAAGATAATATTTCATCTTGGACTTCCTATTGCATTGCAGGATGGGCTTATAAATATATCTTTTTTACTTATTACAACTATTATAAATACTATGGGACTTACAGCTTCAGCTGCTGTAGGAGTGGTTGAAAAGGTTATTGTATTTGCTATGCTTCCTCCAACAGCTTTTGCTTCTGCTATAGCTGTAATGACTGCTCAAAATATGGGGGCAGGAAAAATAGAGAGAGCACAAAAATCACTTTATGGGGGGATTGCCTGCTCTTTAGTTATAGGAATTGCTTTCTGGATATATTCACAAATTTCCCCAGAAAGTATTACATCTCTATTTTCTAATGACAAGGAAGTTATATATACAGCTGCTATGTATTTAAGATCATATAGTATAGATTGTATTCTAGTTTGCTTTATTTTCTGTATGAACTCCTTTTTCAGTGGATGCGGGCACCCTGTCTTCCCAATGGTACATAGTCTTATAGCTACATTTTTAATAAGAATTCCTGTTTCTTTTGCTCTGAGCAGAATGAAAGGAATAACTCTTTTTGAAATAGGATTTGGAGCTCCATTGGCTACTTTTGTATCTTTAATCATGTGCATAATCTATATGAGATATGGAAACTGGAAAAAGAATACTATGTTGAAAAACAGATAGAAGCAATTAAAAATATTTAAGAATAGAAAAAAGCGGCAAAGCCGCTTTTTAATTTAATCTAATCTATTGCTGTTTGATTCATTTCCTGACTATAAACTTTAAAAAGTTCCATCAATACTCTGCTGTTAGTTTGGTATTTTCTTCTCAATTTACTCAAACTCTTGTTTATAAATGTGTATTCTTCTCTAGTAAACCTACAACCTAAAATTCTATACTTTTTAACTCCACTTCCTAGTGGTCGTCCTCTTGTTGGTTTAGCTTTTTCTCCCTTCATAAATCTTTCCCCTTTTCCCTATTTAATCATTTCAAATAAATTAATTATCTCTTCCTGTTTTCTCATATCCTCTTCCAATACTTTTTTAGAGTCAGCATATTTTTTTGCAAGCTGATTATACTGATCTTTGTAGTATCTATTTCCTTTTACATCTGCTATACGTTTTTCCTGTGTTATTATTTTCTGATACATTTCTCTTTGTTGAGCAAGAGTTCTTTGAGCTTCTTCAGCCTCTGATTTTCTTTTTTCATACATGGCTTTTTCTTCAGCTTCAAGCTGCTGAAAATTAAGTTCTAACTGCTCTAATGTAGATAAAACATTAGATTCAGCAAATGTTGTTATTGATGCTGCAAGTAGAATACATCCTAGTAGTACCTTTTTCATTTTTCCCCCTTATGTCTTTTAATAATTTCTAAAAAACTTTTGACTTATAAAACATTTTTTGCTACTCATATTATTAACATTTTTAGGATGTTCCCCCATACCTAAAATCACTAAAAATGAAATCATAACTCCAGATAGCATCTCAACAGATACTTTTGGAAATCAAAAACTTACATTTTCCAACACAAACTGGTGGAAAATGTATAATGATCCTGTTCTTGACCAATTGGTAGATTTTGCATTAAAAGAAAATGAAGATCTAAAAATAGCCAAGTTAAATATTTTAAAAGCTGATGAAGCCATAAATCTTGCAAAATCTGATTCAGGAATAACAATAAATTTAGCAGGAGATTTAAAAAGAGAAAAGCTCGGAAAAAATGGAACTACTCCACCACCATTTGGCGGAAAAATAATTAATATTGGAAATATCGGCCTTCAGGCTGATTACAATATTGATCTATTTAACAAAACCAGTTCTTTAACTGCTGAACAAAAATATAAAGCTGAAGCTGTTAAACTTAATTCAAAATGGATTGAACTAGATTTATCTAACAGAGTAACAAGACTTTATGTATACTGGAAATATTTATATCAAGAAAATGCCATTCTTACTGAACAAAAAAATATTCTTACTGAAATAGAGAAATTACAAAAAACAAATTTAAAAATTGGAAATGGTATAGAAGATGATGTATGGGCTGTTCAAGATGAGATAAGAGGAATTGATACACTTCTTAAAGAAAATGAACTTAATAAACAGCTTACAATTAACAATTTGAATATCTTATCAGGAAACAAGCACAGTACTGAAATATCTTCTCTTCTGCAAAAAAGTTCTCAAAATTTAAAAACAACCTTTAAAGAAAAAATCAGTATCCCATCTTCCATCTCTTCTGATATTATTATAAACAGACCAGATGTAGAATATTATCTAATGTTGATAAAAGGACAGGAAAAACATTTGGATGCTGCCAAAGCAGATTTTTATCCTCAATTTTCTATCACAGGTGAATATGGATTTGAAGGAATTAATTTTAATAAAATATTGAGAAAAGATTCTCTGTTAGGTTTCATAGGTCCAAGTATCTATCTTCCTATTTTTCATTCAGGAGCTATCAAAAGTACATATAAAATAGCTGGTACTGATATGAATATATTTATAGAAGAATACAATAAAGCTATTATCAATGCCTATAATGATGTAGATAATGAACTTTACAAAACTAAAACTCTATGGAGCACTTTAAATGATTCAGATGAAAATTTTAAAACACAAACTAATCTACTTTCAAGAGATAAAAAAAGATTGGATATTGGAACTATTTCAAAATATGATTATTTATCTAAAAAATACAGCTGGTATGACAGTAAATTAGATAATGAACAGCAACATTTTAATTTATATACTCAACAATTACAGCTTATTAACTCTCTTGGTGGAACATATAAAATTGATAAATAAAACATGGAGGATAATATGGAAAATAAAACAATAACTAAAGATAATGTGGAGGAAACTGAAAACCACTCTGAAAGCCCAAAAATAAAAAAAGAAAAAGCAATTAAAAAAATCTCTATTTTTCTGATTATTCTTATAATACTAGGAGCAATATATGGAGCTTACTGGTTTTTATATGGAAGAAATTATGTGAAAACTGATGACGCTTATGTCAATGGAAATCAAAATGTAATAACTTCTCAAGTAGAAGGAACTATTACTCAAATCTACATTGAAGATACCCAATTTGTTGAGAAAGGTCAGCTCCTTGCTGTCTTAGACGATACAGATTATAAAATAGCTTTGGAGAATGCCGCTGCAAGTTTAGGAAAAGCTGTTCGAGCTTATTCAAATCTTTCTTCAGATGTAGCTCAGGCTGAAGATAATGTAAAAGTAAAAGAAAGCCAATTAAAAAAAGCTGAAACTGATTTTGCAATGGACAGGGCTTCATACAATGCTGGTTTGACAAGCAAGCATCAATATGAAACAAGTAAAAATAATTTGAATATTGCTGTTTCTTCTTTAAATCAAAGCAAAAAAGCTTTGGAAAATGCAAAGATACAAGCTGAAAGCAACTCTATATACAATCATCCAGATGTCCAACAGGCAATAGCAGCATACAAAACTGCCTATGTTAATCTTATGAGGACAAAAATATATGCTCCTGAATCTGGAAATATAGCAAAAAAATCTGCTTTTCTAGGTCAAAAAGTTTCTGCTTCTCAAGAGCTTGTGACTATTATAGATCTAAACAATATATGGGTAGATGCTAATTTAAAAGAAACTCAAATGAAAAATGTCAAACCTGGAGATGAAGCTGAACTTATAAGTGATATCAATGGTAAAAAATATATTGGTTATGTACAGGGATTATCTGCTGGTACAGGAAGTTCCCTTTCCCTCCTTCCAGCACAAAACGCAACTGGTAACTGGATAAAAATAGTTCAGAGAGTTCCAGTACGTATAGTTATAGATAAAGACAGTCTTCAAAAAAACGGTATGCTCCCTATAGGAAGTTCAATGGAAGCTATTGTTGATGTAAGAAAAGAAACTAAAAATATACTTCCATATCTGAAAAAATCTTCAAATCTTTACTCAATTGATGAAAATGTAATGAATAAGGAAATTGATAATATTATAAAGGCTAATATAGGTAAAAATTAAGGAGGCATATCATGGGAATATCTTTTGAACTCATACTAGCCACCTTAGCTCTGGCAATAGGTTCATTTATGAATGTACTGGACAGCACAATTGTAAATGTATCTCTTACACATATAGCAGGAGATTTTGCAGTAGCACCAACACAGGGAACATGGGTAATTACATCTTATGCTGTTTCAGAAGCAATCTTTCTTCCTTTAATAGGATGGCTGACTAAAAGATTTGGAATAGTAAGGCAATATATTGCTGCCACTCTTTTATTTACCCTTGCAAGCATGCTCTGTGGTATAAGTTTTTCTTTTGGATTTTTGCTTTTTGCAAGAGTTCTTCAGGGAATAGTTGGTGCCAGTATGATACCACTTTCTCAAACTCTGATGTTGAGTTTTTATCCAAAAGATAAAAAAGCTATGGCTATGGGAATATGGTCCATGACTGTAGTCATCGCCCCAGTTCTTGGGCCTGTTATAGGAGGTTGGATAACTGACTCTTTCTCTTGGAGATGGTGTTTTTACATCAATCTTCCTTTTGGAATAATATCTACATACATAGTTTATTCTATTTTTAAGAAAAAAGGTCATAAAGATAAAATAGAAAAAGTTCCTATAGATAAATGGGGTCTTACATTTTTAGCTTTGGGAATTGCTGCTCTGCAAATAATGTTGGATAAAGGAAATGATCTGGACTGGTTCTCAAGTCCTTTTATTGTAGTTCTAGCTCTTATGGCATTTATTTTTATTACTATACTGGTTATCTGGGAATGGCATCAGGAAAATCCAGTAGTCAATGTTAAATTATTTCTTAACAGAAATTTTGCTATTGGAGCTATCACCTTAACAGTATCCTCAATGGCGTTCTTTGCTTCTGTTGTTGTAATTCCCCTATGGCTGCAAAATTACATGGGATATACTGCTCTTCAAAGCGGTATGACTACTGCCACCCTTGGGATTTCCATACTGTTTATAGCTCCAGTGTTGGGAAGTGTATTGAATAGATTAGATGCAAGAAAGGTTGTCGTCACCGGCTTTATTCTTTTCTCAATAACTGCTATACTTACAGGAAATTATCCTCCTGATGTAACATCAACTTATATATCTGTTTCCAGATTTTTGACAGGTATCGGACTTGGAATGTTCTTCATCCCATTGAATACTATTACATTATCAAATATTCAGCCTGAAGATATGGCTGGAGCTTCTGGACTATACAATTTCACAAGAAATATAGGAAACAGCTTTGGAACTTCCCTCGCTATAAACTTCTGGGATCATAGAATTTCTATGCATCATCAGGACTTGATTTCTGCAATCAACATTGGAAATCCAAATTATTTAAGCTATATTCATCAAGTTGAAGGACCCATCCAAGCAAAACTTGCTCTTATCAATCAGATGATCACAGAACAATCTGCTCTTATGGGAGTAAATGATATAATTATAGGAAGTGCTTTGTTGGTACTTCTTCTTACTCCTTTAATATTTCTGGCTAAAAAATCTGTTGTAAAATAATCTTCCTGTTGCTATAATTATAAAAAAACTTTTGCGGAGGATTATTGTGAAATATAAAATGATAGTTACAGATTTAGATGATACTCTTTTGAACTCTAAAAAGCAGGTATCTCCCATAGATAAAGAAGCTATAATGAAGGCTCAGAAAGCTGGAATAAAATTTATTTTTGCTTCTGGAAGACCTACTTTTGCTATGAAAGAACTTGCTCAGGAATTAAAGCTTGCTGATTATGGAAGCTATATACTTTCTTTTAACGGCTCTATTATTACAGAGTGCAGCACAGGAAAAAATATCACTGAAGAGTCACTGACTAAAGAGGATATCCATTTGATGTATGATTTCAATAAAAAACACAATACTCATATTCTTACATACATAAACGATGAAATAATCTCTGAAACTGATAGTGAATATATAGATGTAGAAGTAAATCTTACTAAAATGAATCACAGAAAAGTTGAAGATTTTAAAAAAACTGTAGATAGAGATGCTGTAAAATGTATGCTTCTGGAAGAACCTTCATACCTTAAAAAAGTAGAAGAGGAATTAAAAAAAGAATATGGAAACAAATACAGCATAGCTATATCAAAACCTTTCTTCCTTGAAGTAACAAAGCTAGGTGTAGATAAAGGAACTGCTGTAAAAAAATTAGCTGATATTTTGGGAATAAAAATAGAAGAGGTAATTGCAGCTGGAGATTCATTCAATGATCTTCCAATGCTTAAAGCTGCTGGGACTTCTGTTGCTGTTGCAAATGCTCAGCCTGAAATAAAAGAAATTGTGGATTTTGTTGTTTCATCTAATGATGAAGGTGGAATGGCAGAACTTATAAATAAATTTATTTTTACTAAAAATTAACCTTGATATGAGATACTTTTCCATATAAATCTTTTATTTTGGAGGAAATATGGAAAAGAAATCTCATAAAAAACAATATATTTTTATTATTCTTATCTATTTTATCATTTTCGTTCCTTTAGTTTTTCTCAGATATCCAGATGCCAGAAATGAACTTAAATATTTTGTGATAACTGAAGATATGATAAAAGCTAAAAATTATCTCATATTAAAATACTTTTCTGAACTTTACCCAGACAAGCCCCCACTGTATTTTTGGATATTAATATTTTTTAAAACATATTTCAGTAATATGTTTTTTTCATTATCTCTTTTATTCGGAAGTCTTCTTCCATCTTTTGGGATATCAATTTTATCTTTCAAACTTTTTACAAAATTAAAAGATGAAAAATTTGGATTTTTTATCACTTTAATCTTAATGACTATTCCATATTTTACAGGAATATCAGTTTTTTTAAGAATGGATATGCTTATGAGTTTTTTCATTTCATTAGCTCTCTATCTCTTTTTTACTACATATATCAATAAAAATAAACCAAGAATAATAAAACTTATTGTCATGTATACGAGTATAGGTATTGCTGTCCTTACCAAAGGAGGAGCAGGATTTATTATTCCTATTCTAGTTATTCTGACTTTTCTTGTTCTTGAAAGAAATCTGTCATTCCTCAAAGAAATTCATTTTTTTAGAGGAATATTACTGATACTGGTAATCTTAGGAATCTGGTTTTATGAAATATATATACAACCTGATGGAAAAGAATATATTTCTCTTCTCCTAGGTCAAGAGACCCTAGGAAGAATGGTAAAAGCAAAAACTCATTCAAGACCACTATATTTTTATCCTGTAAGGCTGCCATTGATACTTTATCCATATGGAATAATCTATCTTGGAGCTTTCATATATTATTTAAAAAATATAAGAAAATATTTCTCATGGTCACTGATTGAAAAAATTGGATTTGCATGGAGTGTAGTTCCATTGATATTCTTCTCTTTTGTAAGTGGTAAGCTGGAAATATATCTTCTTCCTCTTTATACTGGGTTTGTTGTTTTAGGTTTTACCTTTATGGAGAGAATTAAATATAGTAAAATTGGAAATATTTTCATAAAAATAACAGAGGTTCTTTTAATAATTCCTTTGCTCCTTGACATATTATTCAATAAAGAAAAAAATAGAGAGAAATGTATAAAGTATCTGATAGGAACTACCCTTGTTCTCTATTTGACTTTTCCATTTTTACTCACAAAGTATAATGATGAATTTACCTTGAAAAATATAGTTCAACTTATTCAAAATACCAACAACGAAATAATTACCTATAAGTTCTCTGATTTTCTGAATATCTCTTATGAAGTAAATAAAAATATAGAAGATCTTGAAAATAAAGATATTATTTCCAAGATTCCGAAAAACAGAAAAACATTTATAGTGAGTAGAGAGAAATATAAAGACGAAATTGAAGAAAATAATAAATTTAAACTTCTTTACAATAATAGAGCTTATTATCTATATAGTAATTAAAGAATTAAAAAAATGGATGTCAAAGATGTATCCATTTTTTTAATTTTATATTCAAAATATTCGTATTATAAATTTTTTGAATAGTTATTAGAATTTTATTGAATTTTACTTTATTCTTAAAAAATGATAACATTTTTATTATTGCAACCAAATATTTTGAAAGGAGAAACATAAATGAGAAAATTATCCCTTTTACTAGGTTCTTTACTTGTTGTAGCATCTGCATCTGCAAAAGAAGTTGTTCCAGCTCCTATTGTAGTTGAAGAGGCTCCTGTACAAGTAATTGAAAAAGAAGTTATTGTCTACAGAGACAGAGCAGAAGGATTTAGACCTAATGGAGTATTGAATCTGGAAACTAGATTCTATGGAAAAGCAGAGGAATTAAATTACAGGAACAATGAGGTTAAGAATAACTATACTGAACTCAATCTTTCTGGAGATATTCAAATGACTGAAAATCAATCTTTTGCATTTGAAGTTAAATCATTCTCTGACTGGAATCATGGCTCAGACAATCCAAAGCAAAAAGGTGAAGATGGAAATGAAATAAAATTAGATTATTTTTATAATCATGGAACTATTGGAGATTCTAAAGTAGAATTTGTATCTAGAATAGAATATGAAAATGTAAGTGCCGATGAAACTCAAAGAATAGAGTACTGGGCTGGATTTAATTTAGCTGAATATATGTTCAACAATGATTATATCAAAACTACAGATTTCACTATTGGGCCAAAATATGAATATGAATGGGCAGATTCAAATGATGATGAATATGCTAATAAAATAGGAATTAATCTAGAATCAATGACTGAATTGCCTTTGAATTTTGCTTTTGAATTAAATATTTTTGCTCAACAAAACTTCTTAGGTAAAAAATATGGATTTGATAGTGGAAGAAAGGAAAAAGATAAAGATTTCACTGTTGATGTAGAAGCATATTTATATAATGTAACAAATCTTTATACTAACAGCAGTGAAAACTTCATGTTGGACTTTGTATTTGAAGGTGGTTATGACCAGTACAACTGGAGCCAATATAAACTTTATGGACACGAAAATGAAGATAGCCAAAAATCAGCTTACTCTCTATATGCTTATCCTGGAATCCAAGGAACTTATCAAGTCACTCCTGCTTTCAGTGTATATGCTATAGCTGGAGCAGAATACAGAAACTGGGCAATAGAATCTGAAAAATCAGCAAGTCATTGGAGATGGCAGCCTACTGTTAGTGTAGGAATGACTACTGTATTCTAATTAATATAATTTTGCCATAAAAAATATTCTGAAAAATAATAAGAGATTGATTTCTAAGCCAAAAAATAATTTTAGCTTTTTATTCAATCTCTTATCTCTTTTATATTAGTTTTTATTCTCCATCTTTTTTTATTATCAATGGTATATTAGCTATCAAAGTCGTTCTTCTTTTATTTTCAGGACTTTGAGCCACTTCTATGTTCAGACTGTCTCTATCAATATCCACATATTTAGATATTGCAGCTATTATATCATCTTTCATATCTTCAAGCACACCAGAAGGAAGCATCGCTCTATCATGGATCAGAACCAATTTCAGTCTGTCCTTGGCAATATTTTTAGATTGATTATCACTTTTTTTAAAAAAATCAAAAATTCCCATAACACACCTACTTTCCAAAAACCATTTTTAGTTTATCAAAAAATCCATGTTTCACATCTAGATTAAGGAAAGGAACATCTTTCCCTGTCATTCTTCCTACAACATTTCTGTATGCTTCTGCTGCCAGAGATTCTCCTTTATATACTAAAGGTTCTCCTTTATTTGTTGATATAACTATATTTTCATCATCAGGTATAACTCCAAGCAGTGGTATTGCAAGAATATCCAATATATCTTCTACTCCAAGCATATTTCCAGCTTTTACCATATCCATTTTTATACGATTTATTATAAGCTTTGGACTTCTTATATCGTTAGCTTCTAATAATCCAATTATTCTATCTGCATCTCTTGTAGCAGATATCTCTGGAGTTGTAACTACAATAGCTTCATCTGCTGCTGCTATTGCATTTTTAAATCCCTGTTCTATTCCAGCAGGGCAGTCTATTATTATATAATCAAAATCTTTTCTCAAGGCTTCTATCAGAGTTTTCATCTGATCACCATTAATATCATTTTTATCTCTGATCTGTGCAGCTGGCAGAAGACATAAATTAGAACATCTTTTATCTTTGATAAGAGCCTGTGCTATTCTGCATCTCCCTTCTATAACATCAACCAGATCATATACTATTCTATTTTCAAGTCCTATTACAACATCAAGATTTCTTAACCCAATATCAGTATCTATTAAAAGTACTTTATTCCCTTTAAGAGCCAATCCAGCTCCAAGGTTAGCAGTAGTAGTAGTTTTTCCTACTCCTCCTTTTCCTGATGTAACTACAAACACCTTTGCCATCTTAATCCACTCCCAACATAAATTTTTGGTTATTCACAAAATGAACGTGTACTAAAATCTTCGATAAATATTTCATTGTTTCTGATGTAAGCTATTTTGAATCCGCCTTTTCTGTCTATCTTGTTGGTATCAAGAATCTCTTTTTGCATAGGCTTTGCAGTAACTGCACCGATTACCATCTGGATAGGATTCATAAAATTAGCACCTATAAAAGCATCTGAATCTTCATCTAGTCCAGCATAAATAGTACCATTCAAATATCCCAGAACGATTACATTTCCTCTGGCCCTAACTAATGCCCCTGGATTTACATCCCCTAAGATTACTATATTTCCATCATATTCCAGCTTACTCCCAGATCTCAAGGTCCCTTTAAAAAACTTTGTAGGCCCTTCTTCTGTCACAGCTTTAAAAAACTTTATCTTATCTTTTTTTTCAGGTCCACTTTCAGAAAATACATAAGTGATATTAATATCACTATTTAATTTTATTAGATCAATTAGTACATTTTCCTCTAATTCTGATAATATTCTATTGCTAAATTCAATAGCCAGCTGAACATTTCCAATAAAATTCCTAGCTTCTCTTACTTTTTCGACCAAGCTGTCTCTAAGAGTCAAAAAATCTACTTCTGAATTTAAGTGTATCACTAATCTGTCTTTTTTCCCTTTTAAAATAACATAATTATTCATAAGTTTCACCTTTTTCACTCAACTTTATAATCTTAGTATATCATATGGTTTTTTTATAAGCAACAACAATCCTTATTTTATTATTTGTACCAATCGAGAAAAAATGTTATAATTTTCTAAAAATGAATTAAATAAAGAAAGGATATCCCATGAAAAAAAACCTATTTAAGGGCAGCGTTGTGCTTAACCCTGTTCCTGTGGTCCTTATTACCAGCAGAAATTCCGAAGGTAAAGAAAATGTTTTCACTGTAGCATGGACTGGAACTATTTGTACAAAACCTCCTATGCTGTCTATATCTATCAGACCTGAAAGACTTTCATATGAATATATAAAAGAAACTATGGAATTTACTGTAAATCTTCCTACAAGAAAACTGACTAGAGAGACTGACTACTGTGGTGTTCGTTCAGGAAGAACCAACAACAAAATAGAGGAAATGAAATTTACTATGAAGGAAGGGAAAGAAGTAAAAAGTCCATATATTGATGAATGCCCTGTAAATATAGAGTGTAAAGTAAAAGATATAATTCCTCTTGGAACACATGACCTTTTCCTTGCAGAAGTTCTTTGTTCTCATATAGATTCAAAACTCCTTGATGAAAATGAAAAAATTCATTTTGAATGGGCAAACCTCATAAGTTATTCTCATGGAGAATATTTCCCAATGCCTAAAGAAGCTATTGGAAGCTTCGGTTATTCTGTTGCTAAAAAGAAAACTATTGAAAAAAAAGCTGCTTCTAAAAAAACTGGTGCTCCATCAGTAAAAAATAAAAAAACTCAAACAGGAAAAAAGAAGGTGAAAAACAAATGATAGATAGAATAAACGCTCTTGGACAGTTTCTTGTAAATCAAACAGGAAAAACTTTTAACTTTAAATCAATAAAAAGCGACCATATGTACCCAGGTATACTTTTCTCTTTTGCTGGAGAAGATTATCTTGTAACTCCAGATAAAGCTGAACTGGATCTCACTATTGCTCTTATGGCTTCCAGAACCTTTGAAGACTATCCTCCAAAGCATGCCAGAAAATATACTCACAGAAAATTTGAAAAAATAAATAAAAAAATTCAAGAAAATATTACCTATAAAGGTAAAAAATATGTTATCATTAAATTATAGAAGGATTAGTTTAATTTTTTTGTATATCTCTTAATGAGAAGAGCATTTTATTTTCATTATAAAAAGGAGGGATAAAAATGAAAAAGACTTTTTTAATAGCAGCTGTATTAGCTATAGTATTTGCAGGATGTACTCGTACTGAAAAACATATAGCTACTGGTGCAGCAGTTGGTGCTGTAGCTGGGCATATAATAGGTGGTAATACTGGTACTATTGTTGGTGCTGGTGTTGGAGCAGCTTCTGGTGCTATTATATCTGAAAAAACTAAGTAGAACATTTGAGGCTGGTCTTTTGACCAGCCTCATTTTTTTATTTTAATTTAAATTAATCAATTTTAATATAGCCCACAAGCTTTATTAACTTCCTGAACAAAAATAACTCCTCTTCCAGGCTCATCTATATTAAGATCTTTTCTTATTGAAGAAACAATCTTTTCAGTCAAAGAACTTTGAGAAATAATCATTACAATTTCTTTTTCTGGCTCTATATCCATAGCAAAAAGCTTGCTTGTTTCCTGTATTCCAGAGCCTCTTCCATTGATAACTGTAGCTCCCCTTGACCCTGCCTTATTTGCAGCTTCAACAACATGTTCTCCATTACCTTTTTCAACAATAACAACTATAAGATTATACATAGATTTTTCTACACCTCTACTTTCTTCAGGATTATAATTAATTTCTTTCAGCCCTCTAGCACCTATTGCTTCTTTTACAGGAACAGTAAATGCAACTCCTTTATTTGGTTTATCAAAAGAAAACTTTTTATTCAATTCCTCCATTGTTGAATAAATTATCTTCCTTTCTCCAGCCATTAATATAATCTCTTTTCTAGACTCATTAATTGCAAGAAATTCTAAGAAGGAATTTTTTATTGTTCCTATCCCCAAGCATATTGTACTTCCTGTCACTCCAAATTTTTTTGCATATTTAATTATTTTACTTCCCACCCCATAATTAACTATTATATACATTAATTCAAGTTCTACATCCATAAAATCATTCTGCATTTTTCAGACTTTCCCCCTTCTTTAAGTTCATTCCAAAAATAAACCCTAATATCTGTAGCGTTATTATTGGTGTCATAGCTACTGTAGCAATCATTCCAAAACCATCAGTAAGTATATTTGCTCCCTCTACTGCCTCTGCGGCCCCTTGTGTAAAAGCTAGAATAAAAGTTGTAGTCATTGGTCCAGTTGCTACTCCTCCGGCATCAAAAGCAATTCCCACAAACAGTTTAGGAATAAAATACATCATAGAAAGACTTATAATATACCCAGGCAAAAGATAATGCCATAGCTGTATCCCAGGCACAATAATTCTTATCATTGATAATCCCACTGCAATTCCTACTCCTATTGAAAGAGCAATTAAAATAGCTTTTCTTTTTACATATCCACTAGTTACATTTTCGATCTGATGAGTAAGAACATAAACTGCTGGTTCTGCCAAAATCGTTACAAACCCAAGAATAAAAGCTATAATAACCACATATGTCTTATTATCAAAAGATGCCAGAGTATGCCCTATAATCCCACCAACATCCATAAATCCTGTATTAACTCCTACCAAAAACAAAAATAAACCAATAAAAGCATAAATAAATCCTTTTACCATCTTTGTAACATTTCTGCTGCTCATTTTAAAATAAACCTTTTGAAAGAAAAGAAATATTATAAGCAGAGGTAAAATAGTTAAAAATCCCTCTTTAAATAAACCTGGTGTATTTTCTATAAAAGGTCCAAATATAGAATTTGATTCTGTGAGATTAAATTCAAGCTTTGCTGTAAAATCTCTAGTTCCTGAAAAGATACTCAGTATCATAACTGACATTATTGCTCCTACTGATGCTATTGCTACCAGTCCAAAACTATCCATTTCTGAAGCTTTACTGTCTTTTTTCATCGTAGATACACCTAGTGCCAAAGCAAGTATAAAAGGTACAGCTAAAATTCCTGTAGTTGCCCCAGAAGCATCAAAGGCAATTGTTAAAAATTCTATTGGTGTAAATAGTGCCAATATAAAAACCAAAATATAAAGTACAGTAAGTACCTTGTATAAAGGTATATTTGTTACAATTCTAACAAAACCCATTGCCAGCATAAGTGCCAGTCCTATTGATACAATGCTTAGAATACTCAAACTTGATATCTGCCCAGATGTAACTATATCCACCTGATCAGCCAAAATAATCAATCCCGGTTCAGCAATTGAGATAAAAAATCCTACAATCAGCCCCCCAACAACTACAATCCACATTTTATTTGATTTTGCAAGAGTGGCTCCCACCTGACTTCCAAGAGGTGTAATAGCAATATCCACCCCTATCAAAAATATAGAAAGTCCAATAGTTATTAAAATTGCTCCAATTATAAATCTAATAATCAAAGGTGTCCCCAGAGGTGTCAGTGTAAAATTCAATATTATCACAATGATTGTAATAGGCAGTATTGAAGATAATGCCTCTTTAAATTTTTCAGTATAAATATTCAAGTTACCATCTTCCTTTCTTAAATAATCGCTCTTTTTTATAAATAATTAACCTAACTAAAAATTTTGATAAAAACTCTCCTTTCTTGTTAGATATTTAATTATCTTTTATACTTAATAGCTTTATTCTAACACATTTTCATTATTCACCAAAGGAAATAAATATAAAAAGCAGCTTTCTCTAAATTTAATTCAAAAGAAAACTGCTTTATATTTATTTTTATTCAATTATTTATACAAACATAGGTATTACATAAAGTCCAATTGTTGTAATTACTAACCAGAACACCCAAATAAATGCCATGAACCCCCATACATCTTTTAGTTTCATTCCTACAACAGACAACGCTGGAATAACATATAAAGGCTGTAATAAATTAGTTGCTTCATCTCCATATACAAAAGCATTTATTACATATAGCATATTAGCATCTACCTGCTTTGCAGCATCTACTAATAATGGACCTTGAACTATCCACTGTCCTCCTTGTGAAGGAATAAATAAGTTAGTTACAGAAGCTGATATATATGCCCAAACTGGCATAGTAGAAGCATTTGCAACGTTTATAATTGCTGCAACTACAACAGCTCCAAATCCTGAATCCATCATCATTCCTGCTATTCCTCCATAAAATGGAAACTGAATTATTATCTCAGTAGTTAAAAACATATTTTCTTTATATGCTTCAACAAATTTTCTTGGAGTATTATACAGGAAACAATTCAATGTAATAAACAGAAATATAATAAAATTTACACTCAAAGCTCCTAGAAAACCTTTTGTTATAAATGTATTTCCTAAAACTAAGATTCCAGATATTCCTATAAGATACATTATTATTTTACTTCCATTTAATTTATCTGCAACTGTCTCATTTTCTTCTATTTCTTCATTAATTTCTTCATCATCTAAAGCAGTTTTAAATTCTACAATCTCTTCTTTTGGAGGAACTGTAAAAATACTTAACAGTACAGTAAACACTGCCATGATTATAAACAAAGCCACATTTACATTGTTATATACAGTATCTGCTTGTGTAAGTATTCCTATCTCTTTCTCAAGAAAATGTCCTTTTGTTGCAACAAGAGCGTAAACAGATGCACTTGGTCCTAGGCACTGCCCTAAAATCATTGTAGAATATCCCGCTGCAATCATCATAGGGAAATGCAACCCTTTTATCTGTTTTGAAAGCTGCATAGCTAAAATTGGAGTAACAACTGTACAAAAAGCCCAGTTGACAAAGCTAGAAACATACCCAAATCCCATTAAAAGTATCATAGCTCCCATTGGTGTTTTTGGTACACTTGCAATCCATCTTAATACTTTTTTTACTTGCTTAGATTTTGCACATACAGCACATGTGACTACCATAAATGCCATTTGAAATGCAAAAGTCATTTGAGTCCATAATCCATTATACCAGTGTATAACCATTTTTACAGGGCCAGTCTTTGTAAAAATTATTCCTAAAGCAAAAACTATAAAAGTAAGTATTAAACAAAATACAAATGAATCAGGAATCAATTTATCTGCTGCAAATTGAAACTTTTTACTTAATCTCCACAAAAATGTTCCTTTATTTGTTGATTTAGTATTTTCCATATCTTATCCCCCTAATTTTATTCTACATAGTTTTTTGATGTTTTTAGCTGTATGATCAATTTTTTATTGAATTTATTCTTAATATCATTTATTTTTTCTTTAGGATACTTGAAAAAACCTTCTCCTGATTTCATTCCCAATTTATTTTCAAGTACTTTTTTCCTCAATAATGGATTTGCCTCTTTCCTATTATCCATAACATTCAATAAATTATCTCCTACAGTACACCAAATATCTAACCCTCCTATATCAGCTATTTCCAATTGACCAGATGTTGCATATCTAAATGCTGGTCCAAATTTTAATGCTTTATCTATATCTTCTGGTTCTGCCACTTCCATCTCTATCAATGAAAAGACTTCTCTGGCTATTGCCTGCTGTATCCGATTAGCAACTAACCCTGGTATATCTTTTAAAATCTTTACAGTTTGTTTTCCAGAATTAGAATAAAGTTCTTCCACTTCTTTATATATTTCTTCAGGCATATTTCCAAAAAATGATAGTTCTCCAATAGGCATTAAGTGAGCTGGATTATACCAATGACATACCATTATTCTTTTTTTTCTGTCCTCACTTATATCTCTGCTCATTTCATCTAATTTCAAACTTGATGTATTACTTGCAAAAATTGTTTCTTTTTTACAATATTCATCTAATTGTTTAAATAATTTTTGTTTCAATTCAATTTTTTCTGGAATTGCTTCTATCACATAATCAGCATCTTTTACTGCTTCTTTTAAATCAGAAAACATCTCTATATTTTCTAATGTTTTTTGAATATCATCTTTTTTTATAAAATCATTTTCTAATAAAAACAAGAGCTCATCTTCTATTACCTTCTTTGCATTCCCTCTTATTTCTGCATTAGTCTCATACAAGCTGACATTATATCCATGCAGAGCAAAAACTTCGGCTATTCCATGTCCCATTGTTCCAGCACCTATAACTGAAATATTTTTTATCATAACTATTCATCTCCATTTTTTAAGCCTAAAATTTCTCTGGCTTCAGCAGGAGTTGCTACTTCATTCATAGAATTTTTAATCAATCTAGCTGCCCTTTCCACAAGCTGAGCATTTGAAACAGCTAATTCTGCTGGTCCATAATATACATTATCTTCCATTCCTACACGCACATGTCCTCCCATAGCAATAGCTGTCATTAGAATAGGTATATGTCCTCTTCCAATTCCCAGTGCTGACCAAGTACTTCCTTCAGGTATTAAACTTTTTAAATAAACTAGATTTTCAACAGTTGCAGCTGTTCCTCCAGCCGCTCCTAACACAAATTGATAGTGTACTGGCTCTTTTAAAACTCCTTTTTTTATATAATATAATGAATTATATATCATTCCAGCATCAAAAATTTCAATTTCTGGTTTGACATTATTTTCCTGCATTGTATATCCTAATTCCTCTAAAAATTTAGGGTGATTAATAAACAAACTATTATGCATCCAGTTCATAGAACCACAATCATAAGAAGCAAGATCAGGTTTTATTGATTTTAAATGTGCCTGTCTAGTTTTATCAGTAGCATTCAGATCCCCTGATGTTGTTAAATTAATAACTATATCACATTTTTCTTTTATAAGTTTAACTGTTTCTTCAAATTTTTTAGTATCCATTGTTCCTTTTCCCATATCATCTCTCATATGAAGATGTGCTATAGACGCTCCTGCCTTATAGCATTCATACACATCATTTGCAATTTCTTCTGGTGTTAAAGGTATATTGGGATTATCTTTTTTAGATGGCCAAGCTCCTGTTGGAGCTACTGTTATTATTATTTTACTCATATTAATTCATCCTCCATTTTATGTTTTATTAATAGTATGAATTAATAAAGCAAATGCTATGCCATCTTTCACTAAATTCTAAAATTTACATTTATTCATAGTTTACGAAAAAGTACATTTTTATTATAGATGATTATTTTCATCGTTTTATTTTAAAAATGTGAAATTTTATACTTTTAACTCTAAACTAAAGAAAAACAGGTCAGATGAAAAAATTCATCTGACCTATTCTAAATTTCATCACTCATATTCTTTTAATTTAAGAATATCTATCTCTAAACTTTTGCATTTTTTTACCACTGTTGATTGATCAATCCCTAAGTGTTTAGCCGCCTTTCTTGTTGAGCCAAAATTTTTTAAAGCTTTACTTATCATTCTTTTCTCCAGATAGGATACTGCTTTTTTTAAATCATAATCACTTACTTCCATAAAAAAATCATCACTATCTATCATTGGAGCTACTTCTCTTACAGTTATTATTCCTGTTGTATTTATTACTACCATTCTTTCAAGAAAATTTTCTAATTCTCTGATATTTCCAGGCCATTTATATTTTACTAAAAGTTCTATAGCCTCTTTATCTATTTTTGTATTTTTATTATATTTTTTATTGAATATATTTAAAAATTCAAATATTAGCTCTGGTATATCCTCTTTTCTTTTTCTTAATGGTTCTATATCTATTGGAACTACATTTAATCGATAAAACAAATCTTCTCTGAATTTTCCATTCTTTATCTGTTCTTTCAAATTTTGATTAGTAGAAGCTATAATTCTTATGTTTAATTTTATCGACTGTGTTCCTCCCAGTTTCATAATTTCTTTTTGTTGAAGAACTCTTAAAAGTTTTGTCTGTAATTTTATCGGCATATCTCCTATTTCATCTAATAGAATAGTTCCTTCGTTTGCCAACTCAAACATTCCTATCTTTCCATTTTTCTTAGAATCTGTAAATGCTCCCCCTTCATATCCAAACAATTCTGCTTCTAATAATTCACTTGGAATAGCAGCACAATTCACTTTAATAAAAGGCTTGTCTTTTCTAAAACTTTTATAAAAAATCTCATCAGCTACTAATTCCTTTCCTGTCCCTGATTCTCCAGTTATTAAAACTGTTACATCTGTTGGAGCGATTGTATTTATTAAAGTAAATATAGAATTCATTTTTTCACTTTTATATATAAGTTTCCTATTAGATATTTGTCTGCTTCTTAAAAACTTAATCTCTTCATCCACTTTTAAAGATGTTTTTTTCAATTTTTCAATTTTATTTTCTAAATCTTTCAATTCACTTATATCTCTATTATTTATAACAACAAGTTCTACATTTCCATATTTATCAAATATTGGGCTTCCAGTTACTAAAACATCTTTATCCAGTTTAACTATTTTTCCAATATTATTTATTCTCTTTTTTTCTTTTATTACATCTAAGGTTACTGCTCCTTTATAAATATCCCCTTTTGCCAATATATCTCTGACATTTTTTCCAATTATTTCTTCTTTTGTTATCCCAGTTATTCTTGTATAAGCCTCATTTATAAAAAGAGTTTTTCCTTCACCATTAGAAATATAAATACCATCAAAAAGATTATCTGCTATCTCTTTAAAATCAAAATAGTTATTGAGAAACTCCTGATATTCCTTGTAGATAAAATCGTATTTCTCTTCTACTGTTTTATCTTTTTCCATAGCTTTTAAAAATACTTTTTCAATATCTTTCCATATTTTTTCTAAACTATCTCTCTCCCTCATATCAGTTTTCCTCCCCAAAATTTATTCTATGCTATCTCACATCTATATGTACCTTTTTTCTTAAATTCCACCAGTCCTTCTACTCCACATCTTCCCATGCTTTCAGTTGCAGAATCAGTATAAAAAGCCATATGTTGTGTTAATACTACATTTGGAAATTGACGTAAGTAGGCCATATCTCTATTTTGAATTATATCCGATTTTCTATCCATATGATATATTCCATTTTCATTTTCTATTACATCTAGCCCCAGTGCTCCTATTTTTTGATCTTCTATCCCTTTTATCAAAGCCTGAATATCCATAAGTTCTCCTCTGGCAGCATTTATAAGTATCACTCCATCTTTCATTTTATCTATAGTTTCCTTATTTATCATATGATAAGATTCATCTGTTAAAGGAACATGAAGAGAAATCACATCTGATTCTTTGTATAAAGTTTCCATACTTACATATTGAGCATATTTTTTTATCTCATCACTTTCATATTCACTATTAGCTAATATTTTGCATTGAAATCCTGCTAGACTTTTTATTACTGTTCCACCTATTTTTCCTGTTCCAATTACTCCAATAGTAAGATTTCTTATCTCTCTTCCCATTAAGCCACTAAGAGAATAATCATTTACATTTTGTCTCCACATAGCTGGCTTGTAATTCCTTATTGTTAAAAGTATAAGCATTATTGTAAAGTCTGCCACTCCATTAGGAGCATAGTCTGCATTACATATTTTTAATCCTATCTTTTTAGCATGCTCTATATCTATATGATTGTAGCCAATTATTCTGGTAGATATGTATTTTATTCCTGCCTCTTTTATACTGTCCAGCAAATCTCTTTCTAATTTGCTGTGCCCTAGAATACTTATTCCTTCACAGCCTTTAGCCATAAGAAGAGTCTCCTGTGTGAGTATCTCCTCTGTTTTTACAACATCAACACTATATTCTTTTTCTAATTTTTTCAATATTTCTTCTTCATCTTTTCTCAATTCAAAAAATGCTATTTTCATACTTTTCACCCTATTTCTCTAATAATCTATCTTAATAATTATGATATCATACTTATGAATTTTTTCTATATTTTTTATTTTGAAATTTTCCAAAAAAGACACAATTCTATGCTATAATTTTCACAGATAATTATACTAAAAATTTAAGGAGGGTATTCCCTTGAAATCAAATAAAGTTCCCAGACTTCTATATATCATTATTTTTACTATTTTCTTAACTGGGTGCTCTTCTATCACAGAAAAAATGTTTGTCTTTCATGTGGAAAGATCTCTTAATCCTGTGATAATTCCATACCGATCTACTGAAAAAGAAATGAGAGAATTCTTTGGAAAACCTGATTTTGTTATTTCCAAGAAAAATAGATTCTATGGCATAACTTACTACAATGGCAGCTACTATCTAAAAAATACTGAAGAACACAAAGAAATATTAAAAAAACTCCTTCCTAAAAAAGTATTAAAAAGAGAAGATGAGCTGAAAGAAACTATTCTTACAATATATTTTGATCCTGTAGACAGAGTAGTATCAAAATATGGTATAAGAAAATATATGGCTCCTCCAGAGTATGATCCTAATGCCCTTACTCCAGAAGAAAAAGAAGAAATGGAAGCGAAAGAAAAAAAGCTGAGAGATGAATTTCGTGATCTGTCACCCTTAGAAGTTCTGAATAAAATAATTTTGGATATGTAAAAAAGCTGTATAAACAACAGCCACCTTAATAAATATCCATTAAGTTGAAGATCTATCTTTAACTATAATCCCATTATAATTGTATTACTTAGAAGAATAGAAAAAACATTAATTAATACTACTAATAAAAGCCAAGACCTTTTTTAGCAGGTTTTTTATAGTTGAGGAAAATGTAAAAAGACAGAGAATAAATCTCTGTCTAATTTTAATTTTTATCATTTTATTATTCTATATTGTCTGTCTTACATTCTTTGCAGTTACTTCCAATACTCTTGTTAAAAATGGAAACTTCTCTTTCATCATATCAAATTCTTTTCCAGAGTCAAGAAACTTTGCTGTTCCCTCTACTACAAACCCAGTTCCCATTCCAATTTTTCCTTGTACATCAGGACTTCCCAATGTCAATATTACCTGATTATTTATTTTTATATTTTTTTCAGTTTTATGGAGCCATGCAGCTGGAATCAAAATTTTATTATCCACAATCTGCAAATATTTATTCCAAGTATTAGAAACATGTACTAAATTATCTGCCCATGTTGTGATAGATACAACACCATTGTGAGCTAAAACATTAGTGAAAACTTCATTAAACATATTTATTCCTCCTAATTATATAATTTATTTTTTTATTCTTGTAATATTGTTTACGATTTATATTTCTTGATTCCTTTTCGTCTTATGTTATTTTATCAAATTTTTTATCCACTTTCCTGAACGCAGCCTTGGAATAGTAGCTATTACTTTAAATGGTTCTTCCAGACACACCATGAGATAAACTAAAACTATTGGAAACTTAAAGTATACAGCTCCCAAGAATGACAATGGAACACCAATGCACCATACAGCTACAAGTTCTGTAATTATAGCATAGAGGACATCTCCCCCTCCACGAAGCACACCAATAATCTGTACTATTCCAAAGAATCTCAATGGAAGAGCTGCTGCCATTATTCTCAGTACAATTATTACATTATGATATGTTTCTGGAGTTATCTTAAAGAGCATAGCTATAAGAGGAGCTACTGCAAAGAATAATATCCCTATGACCACTCCAATCATCACTCCAAATACCGATATCTTTAGAGCATCCTTTTTTGCTTCCTCTTCAAGTCCTGCTCCAATCTTATTCCCTATCAATATAGCAGAAGCTGAGGCTATTCCTATTCCAAATATATTAAATACATTATTTATTGTATTAGCTATCTGCATAGTTGCTGTAGCATTTGTTCCCAGTTTTGAATAAGCTACAAAATATGCTGTTATTCCTCCTATCCACATTACATCATTAAAAATAACAGGTGTAGCTGTTTTAAAAAATTTTATCACAAGAGCAAAGTTAAAGTCTAAAAGCTGTGATATACTTCCTGCCACTATATTCTTATTTTTATATATAATGAAAAGAATAAAAGAAAGCTCCATGCATCTTGATACAGTAGTTCCCAGAGCTGCTCCAGCAACTCCCATAGCAGGTGCTCCAAATTTTCCAAATATAAATATATAATTAAGTATTCCATTAAACATAAGCCCTACAAGACTTCCATACATTGGTATTTTAGTCTGCCCTATACTTCTGAGGGAAGCTGCAAAAGCTAAAGATATAGTTGTAAATATATAACTTAAAGCTACCATTCTCAAATAGTCTCTTCCTAAAGATATCACTATAAATTCTTTTGTAAATATACTCATTATCTTCTCAGGAACAAAAAAGGCTGCTGCTGCAAAGAATATAGTTGCTGCCATTCCAAATACAAGAGATATCCCCAGAAATTTATGAATACTGGATACATCTTTTTTCCCCCAGAACTGTGACATAAAAATTCCAGCTCCCAGAGTTATTCCCATTATAGAATAATAATACACCATATAGAATTGATTTGATATTCCTACAGCTGCTATTTCATTTTCTCCCAGACTTCCTATCATGAGATTATCCAAAAGATTTAATGAAGCAGTAACTAAACTTTGTAATATTATTGGAACTGCTAGTACCAATAGAGTTTTTATAAATCTTTTATCCAATTTCAATTTATCCAACATTAATTTTCCTCCTAAAAAAATAAAAGCAGCTGGGTTATCAGCTGCCCACCTGCTTTTTTCTTTATTTGACCTCGTATATTATACTATTTTACTTGCTTCATGTCAATTTTAAAAATAAAGCTATACATTTAATAAAAAATAGTGTATAATATCTTTTGTAGTGATAAAAGATTTATGAGTTTTGAGGTTTTAATATTTAAAGGTCTTTCAAGAAGTATCTTCCTAAGTATTAAGTTTATACCTGATAGTTTGTCATAACTATTGCCAAAATATCACAAGTTATATCATTAAAAAATTTATATTTATGGAGGAAACAAATGAAAGGTACAGTTAAATGGTTTAACCAAGAAAAAGGATTCGGATTTATTACTGGTGAGGATGGAAAAGATATATTCGCTCACTTCTCTCAAATCCAAAAAGATGGATTCAAAACTTTAAATGAAAATGAAGAAGTTACTTATGATGTAATCGAAGGTCAAAAAGGACCTCAAGCTGCTAACATCAAAGTAAAATAATTGATTTAGTATTGAATTTAATCGGAACTAAGGAAACTTAGTTCCTTTTTTTATACTCTAAAATTTTGATTATAAAAGTATTTGTTTCTTGCGGTTTTTATGGTAAAATTATAAATGGAAAATATATAAATTTTAGGAGGAATGATGTTCAAAATTTTTAAACCTTTCATACCTAAAGCTCTGTTAGCTGCATTCTTCAAAATGGGAGAAGCATTCTGTGATTTATCTCTTCCTTTGATAATGGCTAAAATAATAGACATAGGTGTTTCTAATAAAGATTTGACATATATTACTCGAATGGGTGGAACTATGGTAGCCATTGCATTAGGAGGATATATTTGTTCTATCTTCTGCAACTATTTTTCTGTTCATGCAACTCAAAATTTTGGAGCAACTCTCAGAGATAAAGTATTTACTAAAATACAGAGCTTCAATTTTGTACATCTTAATAAATTTACACAGGCATCTCTTATTACAAGAATGACTAAAGATGTAGATCAGATTATGAATATGTTTCTTATGTGCATAAGAATGGTATTAAGAGGTCTGGTAACAGGAGTAGGAGCTGTAATTATGGCTGTCTCTATCAATCCTGTTCTGGCTATACTTTTTATATTCATAGTACCTACTATTGTTGGAACCACTATGTACTATATGAAAAAATCTTTTGGTATATATGCAGAGGTACAGAAAAAACTTGATAATCTTACACTGGTAATGAGAGAAAATCTTACTGGTATCAGAGTTATCCGTGCTCTTTCAAAGGAAAAAATTGAAGCTGAAAGATTTAAAGAAAAAAATGATGATCTTAAACTAAAAACAATTGAAGCCGATAATCTAATGGCAAGTAAACTTCCGTTTATTACTCTTATAATGAATATTGGAGTTGTAGCTGTTCTATGGTTTGGAGGTATCAGAGTAAATTATGGAAAAATGCATCTGGGGGAAGTTGTTGCTTTTATAAACTACCTTAATATGCTTCTTTTCTCTATGAATGCTCTTTCGTTCCTTTTCACTTTGTACAGCAGAACTGCTATATCATATAGAAGGGTAAAAGAAGTTCTTTTTGAAGATGTATCTAATATGTCAGAAGAAGAGTTTGAAAAAGTATTTACAGATACAGTTATTGAATTTAAAAATGTCTCATTCTCATATGATAAAACTGATAATTATATTCTGGAAAATATAAATTTAAAGATAAAAAAAGGTGAAAATATTGGAATAATTGGAGGTATAGGTTCTGGAAAAACTTCCCTTATAGCTCTTATTCCTAAATTCTATGAAGTAACTAAAGGTGAAGTTCTTATAGATGGAATCAATGTCAATAAATACAAAGAAAAAGAATTGAGAGATAAAATTGGAATAGTAATGCAGAAGTCATTCCTTTTCTCACAAAGTATTGAACAAAATATCAAATGGGGAAATGAAAAAGCTTCTGAAGAAGCTGTAAAAAATGTTATCTCTATTGTTCAAGGAAAAGATTTTGTTGAAAAACTTCCTGAACAGTACAAAACTGAAGTGACTAAAGGTGGAACTAATTTCTCTGGTGGACAGAAACAAAGGCTTTCCATAGCCAGAACTTTAATCAAAGAACCTGAGATACTAATATTTGATGACAGTTTCAGTGCCTTAGACTTCATTACAGAATACAATCTAAAAAATGAACTTAAAAATTATCTAAAAAATACTACTATCCTTACTATTTCACAAAGAGTTGCTTCTCTTATGAAAATGGACAGAATCATAGTCATGGATAATGGAAAAGTAGTAGGATTTGATTCTCATGCTGCCCTTGCTGAGAAATGTGAGGTATACAGAGAAATATGTGAATCACAGGAAATCTGCATACCAGGGGGGTCTTATTGTGAAGTATAATTTATTTAAAAAACTGCTCCCTTATTTAAAAAAATATAAAGCTGAGTTTATCTTTCTGATTTTTCTTGCAATAATAGGAAATCTTCTTACTCTGGTAGGACCTTATTTAGTAGGAAAAGGAATAAACCAGATACATTTTCAAATGAGCAAAAGTGATTTCTTACAGCTTGGAAAAATGTCTATACTGCTTCTTTTCTCCTATGTAACTGGAGCAGTTCTTACTTTGGTGCAAAATATAAAGATGAATATAATATCGCAGGATATTGTAAATAAGATGAGAAAAGATGGAATTGAAAAAATTCACAGATTCCCATTAAAATATTTTGATGGAATCTCACAGGGAAATATCATCAGTATAATGATAAATGATATAGATAATATCAGTGGTTCCCTTTCACAAATAGGGACAAGGGTAATAGTAAATATACTTACTATATTTACAGCTCTGGGAATAATGCTGTATATCAGTCCTTCCCTTACTTTGATACAGCTTCTGCTGGTATCATTTACAGGAGTATTCTTAAAGAAGATAACTGAAAAAAGTCGTGAAAAAAGAAGAGTTCAGCAAAGGTATCTTGGAAAACTAAGTGGATATATAGATGAAATTCTTACAGGTCAGGCAGAAGTAAAATCTTTCTCATATGAAGAGAGGGCTATTGAGAATTTTAGAAATCTAAATTCCTCTTATAAGGAAAATGCAATCAAGTCAATTTTCCTTGCAGGATTTAACTTTCCTACTCTTAACTTTATAGGAAATCTGGGATATTCTCTCATTATTCTCGTTGGTGCTATATTTATGCTTCAAGGTAAAATAACTCTTGGAGGACTTTCAAGTTTTGTCATTTACTCAAAACTTTTTAACAGACCAATAGCTAGCATCTCTGAAGCTTACAGTATTATTCAGACTGTTTTGGTAAGTGCTGAGAGATTCTTCCAATTTATGGATCAAGAGGAAGACTTAGATGTAGGTAAAAAAGATATTAATTTTGATTCCTTAAAAGGAAATATTGAATTTAGAAATGTAGATTTTGCATACAATAAAGAAACTCCTGTACTTAAAAACCTTTCCTTTAAAACAGGAAATGGAGAAGTAGTTGCTATAGTAGGACCTACTGGAGGTGGAAAGACTACCATTGTAAATCTTTTAATGAGATTTTATGACATAACATCTGGAGAGATACTTCTGGATGGAATAAATATAGAAGAATACAAGAAAAGTGAAATAAGAAAACTCTTTGGTATGGTGCTGCAAGACAGCTGGCTCTTTACAGGAACCATCAGAGATAATATAAGCTATGGAAATACTGATATTTCATTTGATAAAGTTGTAGAAAGTGCAAGACTTGCATGTGCCCATGACTTTATTATGAAATTCCCTGATGGTTATGACACTATGATAACTGAAGATAATATGATTCTTTCCCAAGGGCAGAAACAGCTTATTACAATAGCAAGAATTATTGCTTCTGATCCTAAGTTCCTTATTCTCGATGAGGCTACCAGTGGAGTTGATACAAGAACAGAAATAAGACTGCAAAAGGCTATAGCTAATCTTATCAAAGGAAGAACAAGCTTCATAATAGCTCACAGACTTTCTACTATTAAAAATGCTGATCTTATCCTTGTCTTAAAAGATGGAAAAATAGCTGAGCAGGGAACTCATGATGAATTGATGAATCAAAATGGATTTTATTTTAATCTGTACAGTACTCAATATGCTTTATAACAAAAGAGAGTGAATCAATAACTTAGATTCACTCTCTTTTTATTCTCTATAATCTAAAACTATTATATATATTAATTTAGTTTAATTCTTTGATTAACCTTTTCATTTTATTATCTGACATATCTCTCTAATCTATCTACTGCATCTGCCAGTTTATCCTTGGTGATATCCATAGCAGCTACCTTTACATCATTTACTTCAGAAGCTTTCTGCAATACCCCTTCCATCTCTTCCCTTGTCACTCCAAAGTCCTTATATGATGTAGGAAGTCCTATCTCTCTGTAGAAAGGCAGAAGTTTATCTATCTCTTTAGTAGCATTATCTAGCATTAGCTGTACCAATACTCCATATGATACAATTTCTCCATGAAGATGATTATGCTCTACCTTTGGCATAGTAGAGAATCCATAGCACATTGCATGAGCTACACAGCTGTTATAGTCATTGATAACATGATTAGATACAAGCCCTGTATTTACAATAATAGACAATACAGTTTCCTCAAGATCATCAGACACTCTATTTTCTTTACAGTCTGCCAATGCCTTTGACCCGTATTCTACCAATGGTTCCTGACAAAGTTTAGACAATGTCACTCCCAAAGCATTAGAATGATCCAGCTTTCTTCCTCTTGATGAAAACTCAGGTTCATATCCTTTTGCCAGAGTATCTCCTATTCCAGCCCACAAATATTTATCTGGTGCTTCTGCTATAATTTTTGTATTGATAAAAGTATGTTCAGCTGGAGCACTTCTCCAATACAGCCCATCAAATACTCCATTTACAGTGTAAATAGCACAGACTGATGTAACCGCTGCGCAGGTAGACGAAATAGTAGGGAATACAAATAGAGGCTTATTCAAATCTCCAGTAAGAACTTTGCATGTATCTATTGCTTTTCCACCACCAAAGGCAAAAATTATATCTGCTTCATGAACTGCTTTCATCTCTTTCAATTTTTCCACATTGGCATATGCAGCTTCTCCTCCATACCACAATGTATCAACTACTTCCAGCTCACTTCCTTCCATTAAATTTTTCACTAAATGGCTTGCTTTTTCCAAAGCTGTTTTTCCTCCAATGAATACAACTTTTTTTCCATAGTTAGAACAAACTTTTATAATTTCATCATATGCTGAATCTCCAATACTATAATTTGGTAAAAATACGCTTCTATTTGACATTTTTCTTATCTCCTTTTATTATTTGTTCATCATGCTGATATTAGCTGCTGATTTGACTCTTCTTCTGAAAAAATTAAATGACAGATTTCCTGAAAATACATTAGCTAGCAGAGAACCTGATACCTGATGCACTACAGTTGCTACTGCTGCTGGCAATGCACATAAAGGATTTGCAAATTGTGCCGCCAATCCTACTGCCAGTCCAGAATTCTGTAATCCAACTTCAATAGAAAGTGCTTTTTTCTTAGAATCATCCATTTTAGCAAACATTCCAATAACATATCCTAGAATAAATCCAAACCAGTTATGAAGACATACTGCCATAATAAGAACAGCTCCAGAATTAATAAGATTCATTTTATTAGGTGCTACACACAGTCCCATAATCATTAGAATACATACAATTGGAATAATTACCAATACTTTAGATACTTTATGTACCTTTTCTCCAAATGCTTTATGGACTGCCATTCCCAAGAAGATAGGAACAATGACAACTTTTACAATATCAAGAAGCATAGCATACATATTAATTTCTACCCACTGACCTGCTAGAAAATATGTAAGAGCTGGTGTTAAAAGAGGTGCTGCCAATGTTGATACAGTAGTCATTCCAATAGAAAGAGCTACATCCCCTTTGGCAAGGTAAGTCATAACATTACTTGCAGTTCCTCCTGGACAAGTTCCTAAAAGAACCAGTCCTACTGCCAATTCAGGGGGAAGTCTTAATGTTTTTGCTAAAAAATAAGCCATAAAAGGCATTACAGTAAATTGAGCAAGACATCCAATAAATACATCTTTAGGTCTTGTTACAATTACTTTGAAATCTTTTTCATTAAGAGTAAGTCCCATAACAAACATAATCGATCCCAGCCCTACTGTAACTAAAGACTGTCCAAAAACTCTTGTTCTTCCCAATGTAATAAATACCTGTGGTAATGCCATAGCAGCTACCACCATAAGTAAAACCAAAACAATAAAATATTTCCCTAAAAAGTCACTTAATTTATTTAATAATTTCATTTTATATCTCCTTATTTATTCCTATCAAATTTCCGTTTTAAATACCCATTTACCATTTTGTCCGCTTCTGATCTTTTTATCCGATCTGTTATATACTTTTTCATTTTATTTCCCCTTTCATTTTTTAAAAATTTTTGTAAAAAAAAAACAGCCCTGTCAGGCTGTTAAACATACACTCTAAATATACTTAGTCAGATCTATTTATTCTATCCTAAATATCTTAAGTTCAGTCCATTTTTCCTAACGTAATCTTTTGCATATAAAAATTTATTGCTTATAATGACTATTATAACCAATATTATACATATGCTTATTATTATTACGTTAGCTGATGAATACATATCTGAACTCCTTTTTAATTTTTTATTTTTTTTATAATACTCCTTTTTCTAAAAAAATACAAGTTTTTTTTTGAAAAAAATAAAATTATTTTTCATTTTCCTATTAATACTCTCTTTATTTTTTAAATATTACTTTAGCTATAAAAAACTTAATTTTTTATCATTGAATGTTAAAACAAATTAAAATTCATAGCCTCTTATAATAAATTTTTACTGTAAATTATTCTTTTTAAATTAATTTGATTATCAAAATTTTATTGACACAAAATAATTATATTGATATAATCCTATCATAAAAAAGTTTATAATACAGATTTAAATTTAGATATTATGACAACCTTTATTTAAATTATATTTTTCTGTAGTATCAATTTTAACTAAAATAAAAGGAGTGTTAAAAGTGAAAAAAATATTACTTATAGTATCTTTCTTTACCAGTATTTCTTTATATTCTTATGAAATTAAAGATAATTTTCTGCATGATACTTTTGGAAACTCCATAGAATTGAAAAAATATAACAGAGTAGTAATTATAGATTTAGCTGTAGCTGAAACTATATTCATGCTCAATGGGGAAGAGTGTATAGTTGGAATTGTAAAAAATTCTCAAAGTAAAGTCTGGCCATATGAAAAAACAGAAAAATTAACTTCTGTTGGTACTCCTCATAAACCATCATTTGAAAAAATTATTTCTTTAAAACCTGATTTAGTAATATTAAATGAAGGTTCTTCCTTAGTCTCTTCATTAAAAGAATTGAAAGTTCCATTTATTTGTCATAATACTATAAAAAGTCCTGATACAATATTGGAAAGTATAAAAATATTTGGAGCTCTGTTAGATAAAGAAAAAGAAGCAGATATTTTATATAATGAAAGTTTGAAAAAATTAGAAAATATAAAAGAAAAAGAGAAAGTAAATCCTTTAAAATTAAAAGGAATGATAGTTTATTCAGCTTCCCCATTGGTTTCATTCAGCAATAAATATCTTCCAGGAAAAGCTTTGACTTATATGGGAGTTGAGAATATTGCTGGTGACCTCACTGGAAATATGCCAATAATCTCATCTGAACATATTTTAGCTAAAAATTTAGATGTTATTATTATTTCAAAAAATATTGGAGGAGTTGGAGAATTACTAAAAGTAAACCCTCTTCTCTCTGAAACAAAAGCTGCAAAAGAAAAAAATATTATTGTCTTTGATGCTATTGATTTTTTGAGGGGATCTCCAAGACTTTTCGAAACTATGGAAGTCCTTTATGAACAGCTGAATGAGATAAAAAAATAAAAAAGAGGATAACCTATAAAAGCAATATTTCTGCTTAAAGGTTATCCTCAATAATTTTTTTTATTTTTCTAATTCTACTGTAAATTTAAGCCTTTTCAAACCATTTTTTATAGCTTTTATTTTTAATTTACTCAACTTTGTATCTGACAGTTCTTCAATAGGAGCTTCCTGTATAGAAGAAAGTTCTCCATAGTTAGATACTAATTTTTCAATATCTTTCTTTGTAAGTTTGCTTATTTTTCCAAGAATTCTATATCCCTTAGGGCTTATTTTATTATCTAAGCTGCTGTAGCTTTTCTTATATCCAAGAACACTTGCAAAGTTTTCAATTTCAAGAAGTTCAGTATTAGTAAATTCCCTAAGCTGTGTAATGATACTTTCATATTCAACTTCTTCACTCTTATAGTCACTTAAAAATTCCAGCATCTCTTCATGGATATCCTGAGCTAAATCTTCCAATTGAAGTTCTATGAGTCTTCCTTCTGTTCCAAGTTCCACTACATAGCCTTCCAGCTCTTCCTCTATTCTCATCATCATTTCAAATCTTTGTAAAACTAATGCAGCATCATAAATAGTCACTATATCATCAAGTTCCAATATAGTTAGATTTGCCAATGATTTGTCCAATACATATCTGTATCTTTCCATAGTTTTTAAAGCTTGTGATGCTTCATTCATAATCTCAGCCATATTTTTAAGTTTATATCTCATGTCGCCTTTATATAAACTTATAGTTTTTCTTCTTTCAGATACAGCTACAACTAATTTCCCAGTCTGTTTACCTGCTCTTTGAGCAGTTCTGTGTCTAGTTCCGCTTTCTTCAGATGAATATTTTCTGTCAACTTGAAGATGTACATTTGCATATATTATTGTTTTACATTCTTCATCAACTATTATAGCTCCATCCATTTTAGCCAACTCAAACATTCTTTCTGGTGTATAGTCACAATTTATATAAAATCCACCATCAAGCATTTTTTCTACTGATTCATCCATTCCAACTACTATCAAAGCACCTATTCCTGCATCAATGATATTATACAATCCTTCTCTCAGAGGCGTTCCGGGAGTTATTTGCAAGAGCATTTCTTCAAGCTTTTTATTGACCATCCTTGTTCATCCTTTCTAAAAGTTCTTCTAAATTTTTTAAATATATTAATTTTAATTTATATTTATTACTATTTTTTTCTATCTCTTTTCTATTAGCTTCTGGAATATATACTCCTTTGAATCCTAATTTTTCAAGCTCTTTCAGCCTTTTTTCAATAAAAAAAACTTTTCTGATTTCTCCCCTTAATCCTAACTCTCCAATAGCTGCTATTTTTTGACTTATTTCTACTCCTCTGTATACTGACAGAAGGGATATAAGGACAGCTAAATCTGCTGCTGGGTCTTCTATATTCAAGCCCCCTGGTATATTTACAAACATATCCTTCATAGCAAGGCTCATGTGCATTTTTTTCTCTGCTATTGCAGTAAGTATCTGTATTCTGTTTCTGTCAAATCCCTGAACTATTCTTTTTGGTATCCCAACACTCGATTCAGTAAGAAGTGTCTGTATCTCTAAAAGAAATACTTTTGTTCCTTCCAAAACAGGAACTACCATGCTTCCTGCATTTTTTTCGTCTCTTTCACTTAAAAAATATTCAGAGGAGTTTTTTATCTCTTTCATTCCATCTTCTTCCATACTGAAAACAGCCAGTTCATTAGTTGAACCAAATCTATTTTTAGTACTTCTCAATATCCTGTAGAAGAGCCCCTCTTCTCCTTCAAAATTAAATACAGCATCTACCATATGCTCAAGCATTTTTGGTCCTGCCACTTTTCCATCTTTAGTTATATGTCCTACTATAAAAAATGATATATTATATTTTTTAGCAAGCTCTATTATCTTTAAAGTGCACTCTCTGATTTGTGTAGGAGTTCCTGGTATAGAATCCAGTGAAGAATTATACAAAGTCTGTATTGAGTCCACTATTACTACTTTAGGTTTTTTGGCTATAAGATACTCATAAATACTTGAAACATCTGTTTCAGCCATAAGGAATAGATCTTTTGCATTTATTTTAAGTCTCTCTCCCCTATTTTTTACCTGAGAAGGTGATTCCTCTCCAGAAATATATATGACTGTTCCATAGGATGTATATTTATCTGCTACCTGAAGCAAAAGAGTAGATTTTCCTATCCCTGGATTTCCTGTTACCAGTACTACTTCTCCCTGAAGGAGTCCTCCTCCAAGTACTCTGTCAAATTCTTCTACTCCAGTTTTGTATCTATACATATCTTCCATTTTTATATCTGAAAATGAATATACTTTTTCAGCAGTCTCTTTTACAGAAACAGCTGAAGAAACTACAGGTGCCCCTGCTGATGTTATCTCTATCTCTTCCTCAAAAGTACCCCATTCATTGCATTGAGGACACTTTCCCATCCATTTAGATGATTTATATCCACATTCACCACAAACATAAAAACTTTTATTTTTAGCCACTTTTTCTCCTATCCTTTGATAGTTTTTGCTTTTTCCTTCACTATCTCAGCTATTTTATCATCTACAAATATATCAAGTCTGGCTCCTACCATGGCTGCTTCTCTTACTGAACTAGAACTCAAATACATATATTCTCTTGCAGCTGGAATAAATACAGTCTCTATTTCTCCATAAGAGAGATCATGATTGGCAAAAGCATATCCCAGTTCATATTCATAATCTGAAACCGCTCTCAATCCTCTGATTATTATATCAGCTCCATTTTCTTTCATAAAATTTATCAGTAGTCCATCAAAACTTTTCACTTCTATTCTATCACTATCTTCTCCAATTAGGAGTTTTATCATATCTTTTCTCTCTTCAAGAGAAAACCATCCTTTTTTATTGCTATTGTTCATAACTGCCACAATAAGCTTATCTGTTATTTTTAATGATTTTTTTATAACATCATAATGACCCTTAGTTATAGGATCAAAGCTTCCAGCATAAACACCTATTTTCATAGTTCTCTCCTCTATTTAACCAGAATTATTTCATATTGGCAACTATTATTTGTATCAACTTCTAATTCTATAGCCTTTTTCTTCATTTTTAAGAACTCTTTAATAATTTCAAAATATATTTCCTTAAAAGATTCTATAAGTGTTTTTGATAATTTCACTTTTATTGTACTGATATCTTTATCTTCTGAACACATCTTGATTTCTTTCATGAGCTCATGAATAAGTGCATCTTGTGATTTTATTTTTCCAGTTCCATTACAATGTGGACATACTTCCTGAAAATAATATGCCAGAGGTTTCCCAGCACGTTTTCTTGTCATCTCTACAAGTCCCAGATCAGTGAAATGAACTATATTATTTTTTATTCTGTCTCTTTGTAAATGTTTTTCCAAAGCTTCAAGTACTTTTATTTTATCCTCTTCCACTCTCATATCAATAAAATCTATTATTATTATCCCACCAAAATTTCTAAGTCTAAGCTGTCTAGGTATCTCTTTGGCAGCCTCTATATTAGTATTTACAACTGTCTCTTCAAGATTTAAACTTCCAGTGTTCTTTCCTGTATTTACATCAATACTGATAAGAGCTTCTGTCTTCTGAATAACAAGATATCCTCCACACTCTAACCATACCACTTCATTAAGTGCTTTATCTATCTCTTCATTTATACCATATAAATCAAAGATATCCTTTTCTTTTCCATCTCTGTACAGCTTTATTTTTGTTTTAAGAGTCTTCTCACTGAAAGCGTTAATATAATCTATTACCTCCCAGTATACCTCTTCATTGTCTACTATAAGCTCGTCTATGTCATTAGAAAAAATATCTCTTAATACTGTAGTTATAATTCCATTATCTTTATACAGTACCTCTCCTATTTTAGCTCCCTTTATTTTCTTTTCTATATCCTCCCATTTCTTTACAAGATATTCTATCTCCCTTTCAAAATGGAACTCACTTTTTCCAAAAGCAGCTGTTCTTATTATTACACCCATATTTTCAGGCTTTATCTCTTTAAATATATTTTCTAATCTTTCTCTCTCTTCTTCATCTCTTATTTTTTTTGAAATAGCTATATGATCATTATTAGGCATAAGCACCAGATATTTTCCTGGTATTGTAAAATGTGTAGTGACTCTAGCTCCTTTTGTTCCTCGAGGCTCATTGAGTATCTGTACCACTACATCGTCTCCTACATTAAGTATATCTTCTATAGGCCTGCTGCTGTTTAATATCCCATCTAAATATTTTTCTTCAAATTCTCTCAAATCATTTACATAAAGAAAACCATTTTTTTCCAGTCCGATATTAACAAAAGCTGACTCCATTCCTGGAAGGACATTGGCTACTTTTCCCTTGTATATACTTCCATTTATTCTTCCCTCTTCTTCTCTCTCTACAAGAATTTCTACAACTTTTCCATCTTCTATTATTGCTGCTCTGGATTGAAACTCATCTATATTAATTACTATCTGGTTCATTAATCTCCTTTCTAAGGATATCTAGTCTTGAATATATTCTGTCATTTACAATGACTTCATTTTTTCCAATACTATTGTCTATTTTTATATTAAAATATTCCTTCAGTCTCTCTCTATTTGCTTTTTTTATTCCTACTAGTCTTGATATATTTCTCTCATTTGCTCTTATATCTAATTTTTTTTCTCTATCTGCTATAGTTTTAAAAAAATTATAGTAGATCTCTGTCTCCACAAGTTCTCTGAAAGCTGGATGAAAGGGTCCTCCCAAAACTACCCCTTCTTCTCTTAAGTCTTCACTTGGCTGCAATCCAACTCTTATTACATTCACCCCACTACTCTCTAGGAGTGAGTATATTTTTCTGGTTCTTGCCACTGCCTCTTCAATAGATAAAGCCTTGTACTCTCCATCTTTGAACATCTCTTCCATCTTTGTTCCTTTTATTACAAGAGTTGGGTATATCCTTGCTGTATCAGGATTCATTTTTAGAGCTTTTTCTGCTGTGAAAGAATCACTTTCAAATGTCGATTGAGGAAGACCTATCATAAGCTGTATTCCCAGTTCTATATTATATTCTTTCAACAAACTGCATGCTTCAGCTACTACCTCTGCTGGATAGTACCTTGCTGTTGCTTTTAACACTTTTTCATCTAAAGACTGAACTCCAAGTTCTACTGAAGTCACTCCATATTTTTTCAACTGTTCCACTATCTCTTTATTTATGCAGTCAGGCCTTGTAGATAGTCTTATACCGTCTACTAATCCCTTCTTAATATATTCATGTACTGTCTCTAGATATTGTCTCTGGAGATCAAAAGAGATCCCTGTAAAAGTTCCACCAAAAAAAGCCACTTCTTTTTTGGAATTCTTTGGCAGAGTTTCTAAATATGTTTCTATTGTTTCTTTCAGATCTTCTATTGTCACATCAGTTTCACGTCCATTTATTTTCTTTTGATTACAGAAAACACAAGCATTAGGGCATCCAAAATGACTTATGAAGATGGGAATATTATAGTGCTTCATGTGTTTTTACACCTAACTTTTTACATAATTCTTTAGCTGCTGATTGTTCTGCACTTTTTTTATTTTTTCCTGTTCCTCTTCCTGTTCTATCACCAATCTTTACTTCTATTTCAAATATTTTCTGATGATCAGGCCCAGTTTCTCTTATCACTTCATAAGATGGTATTATTTTATATTCTCTTTGACTGTATTCTTGCAGTATAGTTTTAAAATCTAATATATCTTCATTTTTATCTACATGATCTATTGAATCCTGTATATGACTCAAAGCATATTTTTTTGCTGTTTCAAAATCTGAATCAAGATATATTGCCCCTAATATTGCTTCAAATGCATCTCCCAATATAGAGCTTCTCTCTCTTCCACCTGTCATTTCTTCTCCTTTGCTTAAAAGAAGATATTTTCCAACATCCATTTTTTTAGAAATAGATGCCAGTACAGGTTCACTTACAACCATAGATTTTATTTTGGCTAAGTCTCCCTCAGTTGAACTTTCATGGCTTTTATAAAGATATTCAGTAACAACAAGATCTAGAACTGCATCTCCCAGCAGTTCTAGTCTTTCATTGCTTATTTTTTTATATCTCCAGTGTTCATTTCCAAAAGATCTATGGATAAGTGAATTTTTTAAAAGCTCTTTATTATTAAAAGAATAACCTAAGTTTCCTTCAAGCTCTAAATAATTCCTTTTCAACTTATCCTCCTTATTATATTATTTATATTTTCTCATTGCTATAACAGCATTATGTCCACCAAATCCAAGAGAACTTGACATAGCTACTTCTACAGTTCTTTCTACTGGTGCATTTGGTACGTAGTTAAGGTCACAAACTTCATCAGGATTATCATAGTTGATAGTAGGTGGTACTACTCCTGTAAAAATAGTATTAGCTATTAATACAGCTTCAATTCCTCCTGCTGCCCCTAGTCCATGCCCTGTAGCTCCCTTAGTAGAAGAAACTAAAAGTTCTTTAGCTCTTTCACCAAATACAGTTTTTATTGCCATAGTTTCATTTTTATCATTTGCAGGTGTAGATGTTCCATGTGCATTTATATAGTCAACATCATTTAAATCAATGTCTCCCTCTTTTAATGCCATTTTGAAAGCTCTTGCAGCTCCCTCTCCACCATCAGCTGGTGCAGTTATATGATATGCGTCACAAGTTTCTCCATACCCTACTACTTCAGCATATATTTTTGCTCCTCTTGCTTTAGCTGATTCTAATTCTTCAAGAATAAGAATTCCAGCTCCTTCTCCCATTACAAATCCGTCTCTGTCTGCTGAGAATGGTCTTGAAGCTTTTTGAGGCTCATCATTTCTAGTAGATAGTGCCTTCATGTTAGCAAAAGCATTCATTGCAAATGGAGTAATAGAAGCTTCAGTTCCTCCAGCTATCATCACTTTAGCTCTTCCTGTTTTTATCATTTCAAAAGCATCCCCAACCGAATGAGTTCCTGCTGCACAAGCTGTAACTATAGATTTATTTGGTCCTTTTGCACCAAAATATATCCCTATATTTCCTGCTGCCATGTTAGATATCATTCCAGGTATAGTAAAAGGAGATATTCTTTTTACTCCCTTTTCAAGCATAGTCTGATGTTGTCCTTCGAATATTTCTATTCCTCCAATACCAGAAGAAACAATTACTCCTACATCTTCACAATTATTTTCATCTATAACAAGACCAGAATCTGCCAATGCCATTTTAGTTGCAGCGATAGCAAATTGAGTGTTTCTTGCCAATTTTTTAACTTCTTTTTTTTCAATTCCAAATTCTAATGGATCAAAATCTTTTACTTCAGCTGCTATTTTAACAGGCATATCTGTAGTATCATATGACTCTATAAGCCCTACTCCAGTTTCTCCTGCTAATATTTTTTTCCAACTTTTTTCTAAACCAGTCCCCAACGCAGTTATTAATCCAAGTCCAGTAACTACTACTCTTTTCACACTCTCACCTCTACTTTATAATTATACTATATATAAGGAACGGGGTACATTCATACCCCGTTTCTTAATATATTAGATTTTCTTATCTTTTTGCTTCAATGTAATCCATAACGTCTTGTACAGTTTTGATTTTTTCAGCATCTGTATCAGGAATTTCTACATCGAATTCTTCTTCAAAAGCCATTATTAATTCAACTGTATCTAGTGAATCTGCTCCTAAATCTTCTACGAAGTTAGCCTCTGGAGTTACTTGTTCAGCGTCAACCCCTAATTGTTCTACTACGATTTCTCTTATTTTATCTAACATTTTTTTCCTCCTTAAAATTCTTTATCTATGCATTATACTTAGATTTTACATTAAATTTTCCAAATCTTCAAGTTTTTCTATATTTTTTATTTCTATTTCCTTGTCGATTTTTTTCACAAGCCCCGCCAATACTTTACCAGGACCAATTTCATAAATTTTTGTTACTCCCTCAGATTTTAATTTTTTTACAGTATCTACCCATTTTACTGGTCCAAAACTTTGAGCATATATCTCATTTTTTATATCTTCAATACTGTTTAAAGTATCAGCTGTAGTATTAGCTACAAGCTTTACATCTGTCATTTGGAAAGTATACTTTTCTGCTTCTTCTTTTAATTTCTCTCCAGCTTCTTTCATTAGAGAAGAATGGAAAGGACCAGATACTGCTAAAGGCATTGCTCTTCTTGCTCCAGCTTCTTTTAAAGCTATACATGCTCTTTCAATAGCATCTTTTTGACCAGCTATTACTGTCTGGTTTGGTTCATTAAAGTTTACTGCTTCTACTATTCCTTCAACATTTGTTAATACTTCTTTTATTTTTTCTGAATCAAGTCCAATGATTGCAGCCATTCCACCATTTACTTTTACAGCTGTATCATTCATAAATTTTCCTCTTGCACTTGTAAGTTTTACTGTATCTTCTGTGCTCAAATATCCTGCTGCTCCAAAAGCTGCATATTCCCCAACTGAGTGTCCAGCAACATAATCAGGTTTTACCCCTTTAGCTTCTAATAATTTTGTAAGTATAAGGCTCATAGAAACGATAGCCGGTTGAGTGTTTTTTGTTTCTTTCAATGCTTCTTCTGGTCCTTCAAACATTACTGTCTTAAGATCAAAATCAAGTTTTGAAAACAGACTGTCAAATTCTTTTTTTGCCAGTTCACTGTTCTCATAAAGTTCTTTTCCCATTCCCACATATTGTGTTCCCTGTCCTGGAAATACAAAAGCAATTTTTGACATAAAAAGCCCCCTTATTAATTACACCTGTTTTTTTAATATATCACAGCATTCAAAATATGTCAATAATTAATAAGCCCATTTCATTACGATTGACCCATAAGTAAGTCCAGCACCGAATCCTGTAAGAGCAATTAAATCTCCTTTTTGAAGCATTCCTTTTTCTAACGCTTCTCCTAAAGCAATTCCTACAGAAGCTGCTGAAGTATTTCCATATCTTTGAATATTCATATAGAATTTATCCATAGGCACATGAATTCTTTTAGCTGCTGATTCTATTATTCTTACATTAGCCTGATGTGGAAATATCATTTTTAACTCTTCAGATTTTACATTTGCTATTTTTAAAGCTTTGTTTGTCGCTGATGGAAGAGCGTGTACAGCAAATTTGAAAACTTCCGGTCCTTTCATTACAAGAAAATTCTCTCTATTTGCTATTGTTTCAGCATCATTAGGTTTTTTACTTCCTCCTGCTGGTATTTTAAGAACATAATTGTCCTCTCCTTCTGCTCCAAGGTATGTAGAAAGCATTCCATATCCTTCTTCTACTTCAGATACTACAGCTGCCGCTGCTCCATCTCCAAAAAGGATACAGTTACTTCTATTAGTCATATCAAGTATTCTTGAAAGAACTTCTGCTCCAATTACTAAAACATTTTTATATATCCCACTTCTTATCATTGATCCTGCTATTGTAAGTGAGTATATAAATCCACTACATGCAGCATTTACATCAAATGATGGTACATTTCTTGCTCCCATTTTATGCTGTACAAGACAAGCTGCACTTTGAACAGGGTAGTCTGGTGTAACTGTGGCTACAATTATCATGTCTATATCTTCTATAGTCATTCCTGCAACTTTCAGTGCTTTTTCAGCTGCTTTTACACAAAGATCAGAAGTTGCTTCTTCAGGAGCTGCAAATCTTCTTTCCTCTACTCCTGTCATTGTTCTTATCCACTCATCACTAGTATCTAATATCTTCTCGAAATCAAAGTTAGACATAATTCTTTCTGGAACATAATATCCCATTCCTTTGATTCCTACACTTTTAAATTCCATTCTACCTCCTAATTTGTTTCTTCTTTATCAACATCAATATCTATGACTTTTTTTAATTCCTCTACAAAGTTTATTTCAGCAAATCTGTTTGCAACTTTTATTGCATTTTTTATTCCATTAGAATCTGAATTTCCATGTGCTTTTATAGAAAGACCATTAAGCCCTAAAAATATTGCTCCTCCATATTCAGAAGAATCCATTTTTAATTTTATCATTTTTAAAGCAGGACGAAGCAGAAGAGCTCCTAACATATAAATAATACTCTTCTTAATCTCAGTTTTTATTATACTCAGTACAAATTTTGCAATTCCTTCTGCTGTTTTTAAAACCATGTTTCCTGTAAATCCATCTGTTACAACAACATCTATTTCACCATTCATTACTTCTGTACTTTCAACATTTCCCACAAAATTTATTGCTTTATTTTCCTTTAAAAGTTCGTATGCTCCTCTTGTTACCTCATTACCTTTTCCTTCTTCTGTTCCTATATTTAGAAGTCCTACTTTAGGCTCTTTTCTCCCTAAAAGAATTTCTACATACTTAGAACCCATCATTGCATACTGATTAAGGAATTCTGGTTTACAATCTGCTGTAGCCCCAACATCAAGCATCAACATATGTCCTTTTTTATTAGGAAACATAGTTGCGATAGCTGGTCTTAACACTCCCTTTATTCTTTTCAGCTTAAGTTGACTGGCTGTGATAAGAGCCCCTGTATTCCCTGCTGAAACAGAAGCATCTACAGTTCCTTCTTTTGCTAATTCAAGAGTTCTATTCATAGAGGAATCCTTTTTTGTTTTCACTGCTGTCACAGGATCATCAGTCATCTCTATTACTTCTCTTGTATCTACTATTTCTATTCTCTCTTTAGAATACTTATATTTAGAAAGTTCAGCTTCAATCACTTCTTTTTTTCCAACTAATACAAGTTGTAACTTTTCTATTTCACTCAAAGCGGCTATTGCTCCCTTGATTGTTTCCACTGGGGCATTATCTCCACCCATAGCATCTAAAGCTATTCTCATTCTTTCCTCCCTAAAATAAAAAAACATTTTCTCATATATTATACATTACTTTTTCGAAATAGAAAACTAGATATTTCAATAATTTTAAAAAAATATATACATATAAAAAAAGACAAGATTATGGTTCTTGTCTTTTTTTATTTAATTTGCATCCTACGTTGATTACTCAGCGTCTCCAGCTAAAACTTTTTTACCATTATAGTCTCCACAGCTTAAACAAACTCTGTGAGGTCTTTTTGGTGCTCCGCAAACTTCACAAGTTGCTAAACCAGTTCCAGTTAAAGCGTGATGAGATCTTCTCATGTTCTTTTTAGCCTTAGATGTCTTTTTCTTAGGTACTGCCATCTTAGTTTCCCTCCTACTACACTCATATTTAAAAAATTAATTTTTTATTTGTAATAATTGCTGCCACCTTGAATCTATCCCATCATCACTATACTTTTCTATTTCAGAATCGTCTTCGCACTTAGGATTACATTGTGGGTATGGAGGCAGATCAAGTATTATATACTCTCTTACCAATTCTAACAGATCTATCTCTCCATCTATGATTTCATCATAAATTTCATTACTGTCTATTTCACATTCTGCTTTCAGATTTTTCATATATTGTCTATATGCTCCTTCATCTAAAAAACTTCCTGTAAATTCTCCACTTAGATCTATTTCAATATTTTTTAGGCATCTTACACATTGGACAATAGCTTTTGTAGAATATTTTCCACTGACTTCTATCTTTCCATTGTTATCAGAAACTGCACTTCCTAGTACATGTATTTTATCTGAAAGTTCAATGTCACCAATGCTTTCTGCATAAAAATCAAACCTTATAGTATTGTTAAGAACGCTGCTAAAATCTTTAACTCTTAGTTTCAAGACAACCTCCTCCAATCTATACCTAGATATTTTACTAATTTTTTTAAACCTTGTCAAGTAAAATTTCTTCACAAAGATTTTATTTTAAACATTAAACAGGAATTCCATTAAGTCTCCATCTTTTACGATATATTCTTTTCCTTCTAATCTTAACACTCCTGCTTCCTGCGACCCTTTCCATCCTGAATATTTGATAAAATCATCAAAAGAAACTACTTTAGCTCTAATAAATCCTTTTTCAAAATCAGTATGAATTTCTCCAGCTGCTTTAGGTGCAGTATCTCCTATTTTTATAGTCCAAGCTCTTACTTCCTTCACTCCTGCTGTGAAGTAAGTCTGAAGCCCCAGAAGTTTAAAACTTGCTCTTATCAATCTACTAAGTCCTGCTTCCTCTACTCCCAATGTTTCTAAGTATTCCTGCTTCTCAGCTTCTTCATCCATTTCTTGAAGTTCAGCTTCCACTTTTGCAGAAACTATTACTACTTGTGATCCTACTGTTTCAGCATATTCTTTTACCTTTTCAACATATTCATTTCCAGATGCAAGATCATCTTCAGATACATTTGCTGCAAATATCATAGGTTTTAAAGTAAGCAGTTGATATGTTCTTAATAATTCTGTCTCTTCAGGAGTCAATGTCAATACTTTCAACAACTGAAAACCATCAAGATGTTCCTTGCATTTTAGCAATACTGGCATTAATTCCATTGATTCTTTATTTTTGCTTGTTACTAATTTTTTATGTTTTTCAATAGCTTTCTCTATAGTTTCCATATCAGCAAAAATAAGCTCAGTATTAATAATCTCGATATCTCTGATTGGATCTACTGATCCACTTACATGAATGACATTTTCATCTTCAAAACATCTTACTACTTGACATATAGCAGCAGTAGTTCTTATATTTGAAAGGAATTTATTTCCAAGTCCTTCTCCTTTAGCTGCTCCTTTTACAAGTCCTGCAATATCTATAAACTCAACAGTTGCCTGTACTACTCTTTGTGGATTAATTATAGCAGAAAGTTGATCAAGTCTTTTATCTGGTACAGTTACCATCCCTACATTTGGTTCTATTGTACAAAAGGGATAGTTTGCTGCCTCAGCAGCTCCAGCTTTCGTTATAGCATTAAAAAGTGTAGATTTTCCTACATTTGGAAGACCCACTATTCCTATTCCAATCATTAAAAAGCCCCTCCTAAAAATTTATATTACTACAAATTTTACCACATATTAGAATATTTGTAAATACTGAGAAAATCTCCATATAAAATAATACAGCTCTCCATTTTTTATTTACTTGAAAGAGTTTCTACATTAATTAATATTTTCTTTCATATGTTTTTTTAACAGCTCTATAAATTTAATTTTATAATCACTTTCATCAGATTTTTTTAATGTTATTAATTCTATTTTTAAGAGCTCAGTCTGATTATTCAAAGGAAATATAAATATTTCATTTTCCTTAGAATTTTTTTCATTATGTTCCAGAATTTTTTTAGTTATCATACCAGGACAAACTACAGCCACAAGACCTGAAGAGCACAAAGCCATCTGTGTATCATAATCCCTTGTATAGTAAAGAGGTTTCAAATATACATCCTCACGTTTTGAATAGAAATCTATTAATTCATTTATTCTGCTCCATCCTGGTTCTTTTACAAAGGAAATATTTTTAAATTCAGAAAAATCTACTCCTTTTTTCATTTCTTTTAAATTTTTAGAATTAAAATTCTTTTTAAAAAGTTTCGAAGAAATTATTATATTTATTTTTTCCATTCCAAGAAGGTCAGCAGAATATTTCGAACTGCTGTTTGCATTTACCCCTACAAATACATCTATCTCTCCCTTTAGCAGCATCTGTTCAAGCACCCGTGTTTCACGCATCACAAAAGATATTTCTACATCTGGAAATATTTCATTATATAGAGGAAGAAGTTCAGGAAGTATAAGGCTTATCCTAGTAGCATTCATTCCTACTGTAAGTTTTTTATTATTCTTTAATCTGTCAAATTTCATTTTTATATTTTCTTCTATTTTTTGCATATCCAAAACAGATTCATAAAGTATCTGCCCTGCTTCAGTCAGAGAAAAATGTGGTTTTCTATTAAAAAGTAAAATTCCATAATCCTCTTCTAATCTTTTTATATGATCACTTACACATTGCTGTGTTACAAAACATCTTGCTGCTGCTCTGCTTACACTTAACTCTTCAGCTACCTTTAAAAATATTTCAAAACTTGTTGTCATATTTTTCTCCCCCTCTCCTCTTATTATATATTCACAAGTTTATTCTTGTGAGTTGTTAAACTATATACTGTTTTACTTTTTTCTATTTAAAATCTATAATTTAAATATAAATCATAGAAACTAAAAAAATTTTTATACTATAAAATTATATTTCACTTGTATATCACACATAATTAATATACCAGATTGATAAAAAAATTATCTGAATCTTTTAGATAATTTTGTCATACCCTATAAAAAGCTACAGCTGTAACTGTAGTTTTTTACTTCTTATATCAATTTTAACATATTAATTTCTCTTTGTCTTACAAGATTATTCTTGTGAGATATTAAATTATATACTGTTTTACTTTTTTTATGTTTAAATTTAAAATATCATTATATAAAAATAAGGCTGGTCATAAAAGACCAGCCCTTGTGAGTTAGGGTATTCACAACAAATATAGAAAGTTCAACAATAGGTTTTATTTAAACATATTGATGAAAAATGTTATTACTGTTGCGTTTGTAAAATCTATAAATAATGCTCCAACGATAGGCAGAACAAAGAAAGCTCTTGTTGCAGGTCCATTTTCTTTAGTAAATACTTCCATGTTAGCCATTGCATTTGGAGTTGCTCCAAGTCCAAATCCACAGTGTCCTGTTGCTATAACAGCAGCATCGTAGTCTTTTCCATTGAAATTGAATGTAATGAAGTATGCATAAGCTGCCATGATCACTGTTTGTATTAATAGTATTGTTACTATTGGTACAGCAAGTGCAGCAAGTTCCCACAATTTCAATGTCATTAATGCCATTGCCAAGAATAGAGACAGTGCTATATTTCCTGTGATAGATATTTCTTTCATAGGAAGCTCTTTTTTCGACATATCAGCTATATTTCTGATTATAGCAGCGATAAACATTGGTCCAATATATGCTGGAATTACTACTCCATAAGTTTTCAAGAATGGTGCTATCCAGTATCCAATTCCCATTGCCAATGATATAACAACTACTGCATCAAATAAAGTAGATTCTGAAACAGGATTAACAGTCGCATCTTCTAATTCTTCAATTGACATTCCTGTTTCTTCTAAATTTGGTTTTAAATTATATTTTTCTTTAAGTCTTTTAGCAATTGGTCCACCAATTAGACATCCTGCAATTAATCCATAAGTTGCAGCAGCTATTGAAACTGAAAGTCCTCCAGTAACTCCTAATTGTTCTAGAACTGGTCCAAAAGCTCCAGAAGTTCCATGTCCTCCTGTTAATGGAATAGAACCTACAGCTAGTCCAAGTAATGGATTAAGTCCAAAAACTTTAGCCATTGAAACTCCAACTACGTCTTGAATTATTACAAGAACTGTGGCAGTTATTAAGAATATAACAACTCCAACTCCACCTTTTTTCAACAGTTTTCCACTTGCAGTAAATCCTATTGTAGTAAAGAATATCAGCATTAGAAAATCTTTCAAGACACCATCAAAATTAAAGGTAAAAGCACCAGTGTTATTACCAATCAATAGAAGTATAGAAAATATAACTCCTCCTACAACTGGAGCAGGGATAAAGAATTTTTCAAGAAAATTAACTCTTTTCTTAACCTCTCTACCAAGTAAAAGTACAACTATTGCAACCGCCAGTGTTTCTGCCATATTAAAGTTTACTGTCAACATAATTTTCCCTCCATATAATATTTTATTGTTTTAAATAAAAATATATGAAGGTTTTAATTCCGAAGCACCCGCTCCTTGTATCGTGATAATATTGTATAATCAGCTCTTACTCCAATAGTTTTTTCTATTAGTTCAGTTTTTATTCCTGGAACAGAAGAACCTTCTGTCTTAAAAAATACCTCTGACCAAAATATATCTTCTTTAGGAGCAAGCCTGCTTTCCATTTTTACTTTTTCTAATGTGAGAATCACATAATTTTTCTCACTATTTCCTTGACCAGCTTCAAATAATCTATCTGTTGTCGTCTCTCTAAAAACAGGTTGAGAAGTATTTGGAGCAGCACTTGATGTAGTTACTATAGCAAATACACAAGATATCATAAAATATAAAATTTTCTCTCTCATCATACTTCCCTCCCTTTTATTTTTTGTCCATAACTCTTTATACCACTTTTAAACATTAATGTCAATATGAAGTCTTTTTTTATAAAAAACAGTATTGTTTTTTCATAAATATATGCCTATACACGAAGAGCTGCCTCATCTGCTGCTATCTCTTCTTTTGTTTTTAATCTTACTTTTGGCTCTCTAGGCAGAGCAAATTTAGGTATAAATCTATCCCATCCAGTCAATGTTAAAATAAGCATACTAAAAACAGCTATGTACGCAATAAAATTATATTTTATTATGTCCATAGGCACAAATTCATGTAAAGGATAAACTGTAGCTGCTATACCAATATAAAATCCTATGTATACATGCCATGGAATTAATTGTGATCCAAATACTCCCATTGCGTCACTGAATGTTGCATTTCTCAATTTCAGTGTATACATATCTTCTTCACTGGCAACTACATTTTTTTCTACAAGGTTCTTAATGATAGGTCCAATAGTAACTATTTGAGCCATCTCATCTGCAAGAGCCATATTTCCAAATATTGAAAGAACAGCATTCCAGAACATAAGCTGCCTTACATTTCTTGATATTCTTCCTAGAAGATCTGATAATGGTTTAAAAGCATCCATCATTTTCATTATTCCACCAAATGCTGCTACCCACATCATCATTACAACAACCCAACCTCCTGCTCCTGCAAATCCTGACATGATTAGATCATTCAAGAAAGAGTCAGTGCTAGTTACTGTACCTGCAAATCTTCCTAAAATATAAGCTGATGCTATTCCTAAGAATAGGCATATAAATGTCTGATATCCCATAAATGCTGTAATAAGAACTAATATTAATGGTATTATCATATAATATGGAACTCCATCTCTTACTTGATTCAGCAATATAACTGCTGATTCTCTCTCTTCAGCTAGTTTTGCCCATACTTCTGCTGGTATTTGACTAATAGCTTCTGCTCCATTTCCAGCTACTGATGAAGGCACCATAATCATTCCTGCTATACCAAAAGATACTATTCCAAATAACAATACTAATCCAGACCATACACCTTGATGTTTTACTCTTCTGACAACTTCTACTCCCTGTATTCCAGAACTTACTATTGTAGTATCAGAAATAAGACCAATGTTGTCACCAAAGCATGCTCCACCTGCTATAGCCCCAACAGTTAACAGAATATTTCCTCCAACTATGTGATTAAGCCATAAGAAGATAGGTGCACAGGCTGCAAATGTTCCCCAGCTTGTTCCAGTAGCTATTGACAATATGGATGTCACTATTGCTCCTACAAGAGCAACTGTTTTCCCTGTAATTCCAAGAGTCAATGCCATATTGATGATTGATGCTCCTACTCCAGTTGCCATAAATACTTCAGCCATAGCATATGCTGCCATTAGAATAAACAATGCAATAGTTATCTCTCTTACATTTGTTATTGCAGCATCTAAAACATGTGAAAAGTTTTTCTTTTCTGTCCACATTGCTACTGCTGCTGCAACTATTGTTGCTAATGGTGCTGCTATTAAAGCATCAAACCCGCTCATCATAAGTGCTGCCAAAACCAATACTGGTACTAATTTAATTATTGCTATTATTCCCATCTTTGCCTCCGGTTAATTTTATTTGATTTTAATTATCTGAAAGATGGGTAAAATCAAATTCGGAGTACTCGATCTTTATAGCGATATAAAATTGTATAATAAGGCAATTCCCTGCCCGTTATTTCTGCTTCTTTATTATTTCTATTAATCTCTTCGCTTATTTCTGTATGAAAAACATTTTCATAAAAGATTTCAAATTTTCCTTTTATCTTATTAGTTAAATCATTTTCTGGTTCTATTTTATTAATAAAGATAGAAGTATAATTTTTTATTTTACTTTCCTGTATCTCCAACAAAAGTATATTTTGTCCTTTTTCTTTAAACTGCCAATGGACTTTATCTATTTTATTATTTGTTGAAGTAATTACAGCAAATACACATGAAATTATAAAATAAAATAATTTTATTTTCATAATCAGTCCATCCTCCTTCAGTTTAATTTCAAAGGTCTATATTAAGTATATTACTACCACCTTTTATACCTTTTGTCAACATTTATAAAAATATTATTCCACATAAATTTTCATATAAAATTTTTCTTTTATTTTTAACTTTTGTAAAATAATAGGGGACAGCAATAGAATCTGCCCCCATATTATTTAATTTTTAATTACTATGCATGAATTGCCGCTTCATCAGCTTTTTTTTCTTCAGCAGTTTTTAATCTTACTTTAGGTTCTCTAGGCAGAGCAAATTTAGGTATAAATCTATCAAAACCTGTTAAAGTTAAGAATAACATACTAAATACAGCTATGAAAGCTATAAAGTTATACTTTATAATATCTATTGCTATGAATTCATGTAAAGGATATACTGTAGAAGCTATACCTATATAGAATCCAATATAAACGTGCCATGGAATCAATTGAGATCCAAATACTCCCATTGCGTCACTGAATGTTGCATTTCTAAGTTTAAGAGTATATATATCCTCTTCACTTCCAACTACATTCTTTTCAACAAGGTTCCTGATGATTGGTCCAATAGTTACTATTTGCGCCATTTCATCTGCAAGTGCCATGTTTCCAAATATTGAAAGAATTGCATTCCAGAACATAAGCTGTCTTACATTTTTTGAAATTTTTCCAACTAAGTCTGACACAGGTTTGAAGGCATCCATTACCTTCATTATTCCACCAAAGGCCGCTACCCACATCATCATTACTACAACCCATGATCCTGCATCTGCAAATCCAGTCATTACAAGGTCATTTAAGTAATCAGTTGTACTAGTTACAGTACCTGCAAATTTACCAAGTACATATGCTGCTGCTATTCCTAAGAATAAACAGATAAATGTTTGATATCCCATAAATGCTGCAACAAGAACCAATACTAGAGGGATTACCATATAATAAGGAACTCCATCTCTTACTTGATTCAATAATGTAACTGCTGATTCTCTTTCTTCAGCTAGTTTTGTCCATACTTCTGCTGGTATTTGATTAATAGCTTCAGATCCATTTCCAGTTACTGATGGAAGTTCCATCATCATTCCTGCAACTCCAAAAGCTACTACTCCACATAATAGTACAAGCCCAGACCATACACCTTGGTGTCTGATTCTTCTAACAACTTCTACCCCTTGTATACCAGAACTTACTATTGTAGTATCAGAAATAAGACCAATGTTATCTCCAAAACATGCTCCTCCAGCTATTGCTGCTGTAGTAAGAAGAATATTTCCTCCAACTATATGGTTAAGCCATAAGAAGATAGGTGCACAGGCTGCAAATGTTCCCCAGCTTGTTCCTGTAGCTATTGATAATACAGAAGTTACTATTGCTCCTGTAAGTGCAACAGTCTTTCCTGTTATCCCCAAGTTTAATGCCATATTGATGATTGATGCTCCAACTCCAGTTGACATGAATGTCTCTGCAAGAGCATAAGCTGCCATCAAAATAAACAATGCTATTGTTATTTCTCTTACATTTGTTATCGCTGCATCCAAGATGTATGCGAAGTTTTTCTTCTCTGTCCACATAGCTATCAATGCTGCAACTATTGTTGCCAAAGGTGCTGCGATCAGAGCATCAAATCCGCTTATCATAAGTGCTGCTAGCACAAAAACCGGACTTAACTTAAGTACTGCTATCATATTTTTACCTCCAAAATATTATTAGGTTTAAATTAAGAATAAGCAATAGCAGTGGTATCTACAAATTTTATTTTATATTCTTTCAAAAAAAATAAAAAAATATATCCCTAACCTATACTTTCTTTTTTCTTCTGCTAGAATAGTTCATAAAAATAAAACTTTCATAGGTATACTCATTCTGCTTTTATTCCCATTTCCTATTACTTTTTTACCATCTTTTCGTTTAGTTGTCAAGCTATATATTTCAAAACTAAACATATTACACATGTTTTTTAACATTTGTATACCTTCTTTTACTAAGAGAAATGTATAAAAATTGCCCCTTTCTCAATTTTTATTTTTAAAATCCTTTATTTTAAAAAAAATTTCTATTCTTTTTATCTCTTAAAATTTTTTTAATCAAACAAAAAAGGTATCTGTTTAAAAAACAGATACCTTTTAAAAAAAGATTATAATTTTTTTTATTTTACTAATAGTGATTTTCCATTCATTTCTTCTGGTTTATTTATACCCAAAATTTCCAACATAGTTGGAGCTATATCTGATAATTTTCCATCTTCTAGTTTATAATTCTTATACTCATTTGACACCATTATAAATGGAACTCTATTAGTTGTATGTGCAGTAAATGGTATTTTAGTAACTGGATCTTCCATAAGTTCAACATTTCCATGATCAGCAGTCACTAAAAGTGTTCCTCCAAGTTCAAGTACTTTCTGAGAAACTTTTCCTAAACAGAAATCTATTTTCTTCACAGCAGCTACAGCAGCTTCAAATACCCCTGTGTGACCTACCATGTCAGGGTTGGCATAGTTGACTATAATAACATCAAATTTCCCTGAATCCAGAGCTTCCATAAGTCCTTCTGTAACTCCGCATGCTGACATCTCAGGCTGGAGATCATATGTAGCTACTTTAGGTGATGCTACAAGTTTTCTCTCTTCTCCTTCATATTGAGCTTCCTTTCCTCCATTAAAGAAGAAAGTTACATGGGCATATTTTTCTGTTTCAGCAGTTCTTAATTGTTTTAATCCTGCCTTCGATATAACTTCACCAAGAGTATTAGTTATATCTTTTTCTCCATAAATCACTGGTGCATCTATAGTAGAATCATACTGACGCATACAATAATATTTTAGCCCTAGATATTCTCTTTCAAATCCAGAGAATTCTTTATCATTTAAAGCTCTTGTTATTTCTCTTGCTCTGTCAGGTCTAAAGTTGAAGTTTATAAATACATCTCCTTTTTTGATAATTCCCTCTGAACATACTACAGTAGGAATTACAAATTCATCACTTACTTTTTCAGCATATGATTTTTCTATTGCTTCAATAGCTGAAGAAGCATGATTTCCTATTCCATATACCATAGCATCATAGGCTTTTTTTACTCTGTCCCAGTTCTTGTCTCTATCCATAGCATAATATCTACCAGATATAGTTGCTATTGTTCCTTCACCTATTTCTTTCATCTTAGCTTCAAGTTCTTTTAAAAATCCTTCTCCAGACTCAGGAGCTGTATCTCTTCCATCAAGAAAAGCATGAACATAAGCTTTTACTCCATATTTTTTAGCCATCATCAAAAGACCATAAAGATGATCAGTATGTGAGTGTACTCCTCCTGGAGAAACTAATCCTCCAAAATGTACTGATTTTCCTTCTTTTGCAGCATATTCAAAAGCTTCTTTAAGAACCTTATTATTGAAAAAAGTTCCCTCTCTTATATCTTTTGAAATTTCAACTAATGGCTGATAAACTACTCTTCCTGAACCTATGTTTAAATGTCCTACTTCTGAATTTCCCATTTGTCCATCTGGAAGACCAACAGCTTCACCAGAAGCTTCCAGTTCAGAATGAGGATATTCTTTTTCAAGTCTGTAAAAATTTTCAGGGTTTGCAGCTACTATTGCATTTTTTTGTTCTGGATGTTTATTGATACCCCATCCATCTAATATCATAAGCATTAATGGTTTTTTGTTCATTTAATTTTCCACCTCTTTTATTTTCCTGCTACAACTATTTCAGCAAATGAAGAAGCTTTTAAAGATGCTCCTCCTATAAGTCCTCCATCAATATCCTTTTGTGCTAATAATTCAACAGCATTATCAGGCTTCATTGATCCACCATATTGGATTATCATCTCTTCAGCAGTTTCATTTCCAAACATAGATACAAGTACATCTCTTACTTGTCTGTGTGTTTCCTGAGCCATTTCAGGTGTAGCAGTTTTACCTGTTCCTATTGCCCATACTGGTTCATAAGCAACTATTACTTTTTTAGCTTCTTCAGCAGTAAGATCTTTCAATCCACCTCTGATTTGAGTTTCAGTAACTTCACCAGTTTTTCCTGATTCTCTTTCTTCTAATTTTTCCCCAATACATAGTATTGGCAGCATTCCAGCAGCTAAGACAGCTTTTACCTTTTCATTTATGAATTCATCACTTTCTTTGAAGTATTCTCTTCTTTCTGAATGTCCTAGAATAACATATTCTACTCCTATAGCTTTAAGCATAGATGGAGAAACTTCTCCTGTGTATGCTCCTGAATCTTTTGGATAAACATTTTCCGCTGCTATTGCTATATTACTTCCTTTTACAGCTTTTACAGCATCAGAAAGTGCAGTGAATGGAGCTCCTATTATTATTCCTACATTATCTATTCCTTTTACAAGTTCTTTTAATTCAGTAAGCATTTCTACCGCTTCTGCATTAGTTTTATTCATTTTCCAGTTCCCAGCTATAACTTTTTTTCTCATCCTAAATAACCTCCATTTTTATATTTACTTTTCAATAAATATTATCACAGTAATCATTATTTTTCAAATGTATCATTGGTCATATAATAACTATTAATTGAGCAATCTTTTACGATTTTCTTCTTCTGCGATATCATTGTAATAATCTTCTACATTATCATAAAATTCTATTAGAAGATCTCCTATTGAAAATTCAAGTATATCTATAAATCCTATCAGATCTCTTGCTTCATATGCCTGCTCTGCAACTTCCAGTTCTTTTTTGAAATCTTCTATATATTCATCAAAATCTTCATATATAAAATCAAGTATGTGGTTTTCTTTTATTAAAAGAAGAAGATTATAAAACCATCTCAAAAAAATCACCATTTCAATGAGCTGAATTTCATCTTCATCATTAAGACTTTCTTGACCACTTTCTTCCATATCATCAAATATTTCAAAATATCTGTCAATTGACTCCTTAGCTGTAAGAATTGATTCCAGTATCATAGCTCCATGAGTTTTTGTTATTACTTCAATAACTTTGAGATCTTTACCTCCTATAATACTATTATCTCTTAAAGTGCTCCCATTTACATATATTTCATGGGGTATTTTATTTTCTTTCATAAGTTTTTTATTGATTGCAGAAATTGCATTTCCCAAACTTTTAAAATTTTTCTGTTTCATCTCCACTTTTACATTATCTACATATACTTCCATCATAACCTCTGTTTTCATTTATTTTTTAAAGAATTTTCATTTATTTTTTAAAGAATTTTCATTTATTTTTTAAAGAATCTCGACATTGCTATTGAAAAAACATAGATCTCTTTTGGAGAACTCCTTTTCCTTATCTCCTTCACTACTTCTCTTATTGTACTTCCTGTAGTTACTATATCATCTATTATAAGTATGTTTTTCCCATCTGCATCTACCTCATTATGTTTAAAGGCTTTTTTAATGTTTTCTTCTCTTTTTTTCTCTTCCAGTATAGAATACATATGTTCTGTATCCTTTATTCTATCCATTGTTTTATAATCTATATCCAATTCTTCCAATATTTCTTCTATCTGATTAAATCCTCTTTCTCTCATTCTGTTTCTGCTTATTGGAACTGGTATCACTATATTTATTCTTTTTTCTTGTATCAGTTCCTTTAAAGGTTTTTTTATTAAAATAGAAATTTCTCTTGAAAGTCCCTTTCTATTCTTAAGTTTATAATCTGCTATAATTTTTTTTATATCCTCATCATAATAATATAAAAAATAGTAATTAAATATATTTTTCATCTCAGCTTTTCTTTTCAATATTTTGAAACACTCATGACATATATAATTATTTTCATCTTCTATAATTTTTCCACATACTGAACACTTTACTGAAAAGAAAAGCTTCCTAAAACTCTGGCTTAAGCTCTTCATCTTTTTCCATGTCCACTATTTTGGCGGAATATATTTCTGTATATCCACAATTCAAGCATGTCTTTATATAATAAGTACTTAATTCCAGCTTTAGCCCTGGACTTTTTTCTGGTAAAATCGAAGTTTTTACCTGATATTTATCACATCCGCATTTTACACACTTAAAATCCAATTTCATCACCCCATAAAATATTTTTAAGCCATTTCTGTTTATCTCCTAAATAGCTTATACAGTCGAATCTGACATCGTGATCTACTATATGATTTTTTATAAGATACTCTTCTGCTGTTTTATATATTCTTACAGCTTTTCTTTTATCTACAGCCTCTACACCATCACCATATTTAGATGTTTCTCTATATTTTACCTCGATAAATACGATTTGTCTATCCTTTAATGCTATCAAATCTATCTCTCCATGTTTTCCATGGTAGTTTTTATCTAAAATTCTATATGAATTTTTTTCTAAAAACTCTGCTGCCCTCTCCTCATAAATACTACCTTTTTCTCTTTTATTCATAAGAATCTCCAGTCTTTATTTTAATATTTTAGTGAGAAAACTTTTTCTGTGTATATCTAATACTCCATGTTCTTCTATTGCATCTCTGTGCTGTTTTGTTCCATAGCCTTTATGCTTCTCAAATCCATAGAGAGGATATTTAACAGCTTCCTCTCTCATCATTCTGTCCCTTGTCACTTTTGCTATTATAGAAGCGGCCGCTATTGAAAGACTTTTCCCATCCCCTTTAACTATAGGTTCCTGTCTTCCTTTATATTCTCTTATCTTGAAATTTCCATCTACTAGTACAAGGTATTCTCCTTCACACTCTTTTTTTAAATTCTCCAGAGCTCTTCTCATTGCTAAAAAAGTAGCATTAAGTATATTTATTTCATCTATCTCTTTAGCATCAGCTACTCCTACTCCTACATAAAAATGTTCTTTTACCACATCATAAAGTCTTTCTCTCTTTTTTTCCGATATTTGTTTTGAATCATTTATCTCATCAAGGTCACTGTTATAATCTTTTATCTTTACAGCAGCAGCTACTACAGATCCTACCAGTGGCCCTCTTCCTGCTTCATCTACTCCTATAATTTCTTCACCTATGTTAATATCAAAGTCATGAAGTGATGCAGCTTCTTTCTCTTCACTTAAAATATTTTTCTTCTTTCTTCCTCTTGTCACTTTTTTCTCTTCCACAGAAAAAAGTCCCAGCTGATTTTCTGGTCTTTCATCATTTTTTTTATTTTTCATGATCAGTCCTTCTTTAGAAATTTATTTTATCTATATTTACTCCAGCAAATTTTGCTGCCTTTTTAAAATCCTCTGGTATATCTGCTGTAACTTCCATCTCTTTTTTTGTTACAGGATGGGTAAATTTTAATCTATACGCATGAAGCATTTGTCTCTTGGCTCCTTCACCACTGCTTCCATATACAGAATCTCCCAGTATTGGATGATTAAGATATTTCATATGAACTCTTATCTGATGTGTTCTTCCAGTTTCTATTCTCACTTTTACAAGAGAGAAATTTTTCTCTTCATCTAATATTTCATAATTTGAAATAGCATTTTTTCCATTTATATCTACTACCGCCATTTTTTTTCTATCTCTTGAATCTCTTCCTATAAGAGTTTCTATCCTTCCAGATTTATCTTTAAATATTCCCTTTGCTATACAGATATATGTTTTTTCCAAAGTTTTTTCCTTAAACATATCTGAAAGAGTCGAGTGAGCTTCATCATTTTTAGCTACCACTATGACTCCACTTGTATCCTTATCCAGCCTGTGAACAATTCCAGGTCTTATCACTCCATTGATAGTAGAGAGATCTTTTATATGATACAACAGAGCATTCACAAGGGTTCCATTATAATTTCCATGTGCAGGATGCACTACCATATCAGGTGCTTTATTTATAACAACTATATCTTTATCTTCATATATTATATTAAGAGGGATATTTTCTGGTATCACATCAAGAATTTCATCTTCTGGAATATTTACTGTAATTGTTTCTGTTCCTTTGAGTTTATTTCCGCTCTTAGTAACTTTCTTTCCAGTTATCTCCACATATCCACCATCAATTATTTTCTGAATATAGGATCTTGTTGCATCATCTATGACTTCATTCAAAAAACTGTCTATTCTCTTTCCTTTATCATTTTCATCAGCATATACAGTTATAGTTTCTTTAATATTTTCCATAATTTCTCCACACTTTTTATTTTTTTTAATTATAGCATTTATTAGAAAAAAAAGAAATGAGTCCATTTCTTTAAATGGTGAACTCATTTCCCAAAACACTTTATTTTCTTAGATTAGATGTGAAGTATATGACCCATTTTTTCTTTTTTAGTTTTCATATATCTTTCATTTGATGGATTAAATCCTGTCTCAATAGCTTCTCTTCCAGTTACTTTTATTCCATATTCTTCCAGCCCTTTAATTTTTTCAGGGTTGTTTGTCATTATTCTTACTGATTTTATTCCAAGAGCTTTTATCATTTGAGCTGCTATAGAATAATCTCTCATATCTGGATCAAATCCAAGTTTTACATTTGCCTCTACAGTATCTGCTCCATTATCTTGAAGAGTATAAGCTCTAAGTTTATTAAGAAGTCCAATTCCTCTTCCTTCCTGTCTTAAATAAAGAACAGCTCCCTCTCCCTCTTCATCTACTCTCTTCATAGCTCTTTTCAATTGAGAACCGCAGTCACATCTCAATGATCCTAGAATATCTCCTGTGAAACATTCTGAATGGATTCTTATAAGAACATCTTCTTTTCCTTCTAAATCTCCTTTTATAAGAGCAATATGTTCCTTATCATCAAGTTTATTATCAAAACCAACTATTTCAAATTCTCCTTGAGCTGTTGGCATTTTTGCTTTTACAGATATTTCCATAAGTTTTTCATTTTTTCTTCTATATTTTTGAAGATCTTCTATAGATATCATTTTAAGATTGAATTTTTTAGCAAATTCTTGAAGATCGTCCATTCTTGCCATCATTCCATCTTCTTTCATTATTTCACAGCATAATCCTACTGGTTTAAGTCCTGCAAGTACCATAAGATCTACAGTTGCTTCTGTATGTCCATTTCTTACAAGAACTCCTCCTTCTTTTGCTCTAAGAGGAAACATATGTCCAGGTCTTCTGAAATCTTTTGGTTTTGCTCCTTCCTCAACTACTTTCATAGCTGTAATTCCACGTTCATATGCTGATATTCCAGTTGTTGTGTCCACATGGTCGATAGACACAGTGAAAGCTGTACAATGGTTATCAGTATTGTCACTGCACATTTGAGGCAGGTCTAATTTTTCTATATATTCTTGTGACATAGGCATACAGATAAGCCCTCTTGCATGAGCTGCCATAAGATTTACATTTTCCAATGTTGCAAACTCTGCTGCACAGATTATATCTCCTTCATTTTCACGATTTTCATCATCTACTACAATTATTGATTTACCAGCTCTTAGGTCTTCCAGAGCATCTTCTATTCTATCTAACATTCTTAATTCACTCTCCTCTAAAATCCATTTTCCAAGAGAAACTCTCTTGTAAGTATTCCTTCTTTTTTATCTTCACCAGAAAAATTAAGCAGTCTTTCTACATATTTTCCTATGAGATCAGTTTCTACATTTATATGATCTCCTATATTTTTACTTCCTAATGTTACCATTTCCTGTGTATGTGGTATAAGAGATACACTCAGACTACTGTCTGTCATTCTCATAACTGTCAGACTTGCTCCATCTAAAGTTACTCTTCCTTTTTCCACTACATATTTCATATATTGTCTGTCTATCTCTATCTCATATATCTTTGCTATTCCTTCAGAAGCTATTGAAGCAATAGTTCCTTCACAGTCTACATCTCCTGTTACAAGATGTCCTCCAAGAGGAGTTGCCAATGTGATAGATTTTTCAAGATTTACTTTATCCCCTGCTTTAAGTCTTTTCAGATTAGTTCTTTTTACTGTTTCATACATACAGTCAGCAGTAAAATAATTCTCTCCTATTTCAACAGCAGTAAGACAAGTTCCATTTGTTGCTATACTATCTCCAATCTTACTTTTATCTAAGACTTTTTTACATTTTATTTTTATTTTAAGAGATTTCTCACCATTTTCAATAGCAAGGACTTCTCCCATCTCTTCTACAAGTCCTGTAAAAATAGAACTCACTCTCCTCTCTATCTGTAAAATTCCATCGATACATTATTTCCATAATTATTTATTTTAACATTTTCCAGCTGAAATCCATCAGAAATATTTTCACAGGTAAATCCCTTTATAAAAGGTACCGCTTCACCATCTCCAAGTATCTTTGGAGCAATAAATATCTCTCCGCCATCTATAGCTTTTTCAGCAAAAGCTCTTGATATTAGGAAACTTCCACCTTCTAAAAGAACTGCATCTATTCCTGTTTCACCAACTTTTTTTAATATATCACATATTTTAAAATTTGTCCCTTCTAAAAAAATCACATTTACATTTTTATTTTTTAAAAGAGATATTTTTTCTTTTTCTACATTATTATATGAAGTAACCAGAATACTTTTTCCATCTTCAAAATTTACAAACTTTGAATCTAAAGGAATATCTAAAAATGGGTCTATTACTATTCTATATGGATTTCTTCCATTTTCTATTCTAGCTGTAAGACTTGGGTCATCTGCAAGAACTGTATTTATTCCTACCATTATTCCCATATATTTATTTCTCAGTCTTTGTACTTTTTCTCTCGCCAGTTCGTTAGTTATCCATTTTGAATTTCCTGTTCTGCTGGCTATTTTTCCATCTAATGTTATACCACATTTCAAAAATAGATATGGCGTCTTTGTTGATATATATTTCATAAAAACTCTATTGAGTTCTAAAGCTTCTTTTTCCATGATGCCAGTAATTACTTCAATCCCAGCATCTGTCATCATTTTTATACCTCTTCCAGATACTAGCGGATTAGGGTCTAAAGATGCGATAACGCATCTTTTTATCCCCATATCTATTATTTTTTTGGCACATGGAGGAGTTTTTCCATAATGAGAACATGGTTCTAAAGTAACATAGATAGTTGCTCCCTTAGCTTTTTCTCCAGCTTCTTCCAGAGCAAAAACTTCTGCATGAGGTCCACCATATTTTCTATGATATCCTTCCCCTAAGATTTTTCCATCTTTTACTACTACTGCTCCTACCATAGGATTAGGATTTACATTTCCCTCTCCCAGAGCAGCAAGTTCCAATGCCCTCTCCATGTACTTCTTATCCATGATTACATCCCCTTTAGTAAGTTTACCATTTCAATAGCTGTAACTCCAGCATCAAATCCTTTATTTCCTGCTTTTGTTCCAGCTCTTTGGATAGCTTCTTCTATAGTGTTTGTAGTAAGTACACCAAATATTACTGGTATATTACTTTGAAGACTTACAGTAGCTACTCCTTTAGAAACTTCTGCACAAACGTAATCAAAATGCGGTGTTGATCCTTTAATTACTGCTCCTAGAGTAATTACAGCATCATATCTCCCTGATTCTGCCATTTTCTTTGCTGCTAAAGGAATTTCAAATGCTCCAGGTACCCAAGCTAATTCAATATCATCTTTTGCAACTTCATGTCTAACTAGTGCATCTTCTGCTCCACCTATTAATTTAGATGTGATGAACTCATTAAATCTTGCTGCTACAATTCCAACTCTTAACCCTCTACCTGCATAATTTCCTTCTAATACTTTCATTTTTCCTCCTTGTGATTCAGGACAAATAAAAAAGCCCAGATAAACTCCAGGCTGTAAAAGCATAAAAAAGACAATCAAAAAAGATTTCTTTCCTCTTCTTCCATCCAGACTATACTGTCGGTTTTGGAGTTGCACCAAATCAAGACCAAAGGTCTTCGCGGACTTTTACCGCCGGTCGGGAGTTGCAAAATGCTCACCCTGCCCTGAAGATAATATTTTATTTAATTTCTCTATTTTTAGGATATCACAACTCTATTAAAAAATCAAATTTTTTTATATCATTAATTTTTATTTTCTTTATTAACATTCTCAAAATCTTTCTGACAGATTGTACATCATCTAAATCATAATTTTCTAATATATATATCAACTTAGCTTTTGTATCTAAAATTTCTTGCACAGATATTTCTTTACTCTCTTGGGTATATATTTTTAATTGGTTCTCTATTTTTTCTTTTTCAATATCAAAGTTATTACACTTTTCTTTTATTGCTTCCATAGAAATTAATCCGTTGGTATAAAGCTCCATTAATCTTTGTTTTTTTATTGGTAATTGTTCAAGTTCTTTTTTTAGTTTATTTATAATTTTAGAATTATCAACTTTTTCTACTTCTCCACTTTCTACCTCATAACTTTTTATAGCTTCGATTATAATTTTTTCTTTGTTAGCATTAAATGATTTATTGCAAGAGTTACATTTATAATAATAACTTATATTTTTAACTCCTTTTATCATTTTAGTTTTCTTTTCTTGGTACATTTTAGATCCACAGCTACACTCTACAAGACCAGAGAATAAAATAACTGGAAAAGCTGCATTAATCTTTATTTTTTTGCTTATTGCTTCTTGTACTTTGTAAAAAATCACTTCATCTATTATATGTGGATAATTTCCTTTATAATATTGAACATCCTTACTTTTTTTATACTCCTGAAATAAATTGTCTCTCTTTTTATCTCCATATTTGAACCAACCTGTATAAGCTCTATTAGTTAGTATATTTTTAACTGTGCTTATACTTATATTGTAATCTCTGCTCAATTTAGAAAAACTAAAACTATTCAAATATTCTTCAAATAACTCTCTAACTATTTTTGCTTCCTCTTCAACTATTTCAAGAGAATTTGGGATATTTTTATATCCATAAGGGGCTTTACCTTGATAAAACCCCTTTTTAGCTCTTTCTAACTTATTACTTTTAGTTCTCTGTGACCCTTGTGTTCTTTCTTCCTCTGCTATAGAAAAGAGTATTCCAAGTATAAATTTATTTGCCTGTGGCTGCATTATGCTAGCAAATTGTACTGATAACCTAGATAACATATCGGCAAACTCTAAACCCGTACTTGCTACTCTGGATATTCTGGAAATTTCATAAACTACTACTATATCATAAATTCCAGTTTCAAGTTCCTTTCGAAGTTCTAAAAAACCTTTTCTTTTATCATTCCCTCCTGATTGAATATCATGAATAATTTTTACAGGATTTAAATTATTCTGTTTGCAGTAATCGAGGCATTTTGATTTTTGCATTTCAAGAGAGCTTTTTAAGTCATTTTTTGCCTGTTCTTCTGTAGAAACTCTAACATATATAATAGCATTCTTCATTTTAATTTTTGCTCTTTCAATTTACTATATAATTCCTCGATTAGATTATACACATTTGATTCAACTTTTATTATTTTTACTGTATCAGCATTCATCTTCCCCTACCTCCTAATCTTGATTTATTATTAAAATTGCTGGACCTATACCACTTATAGTTATACCTTTGTCAATTCGTACTTCAAAACGTTCATAAGGTAGAATATGTTCACTCGATATGGCGTCCCTCTTGATAAGTTCTTCTGTAAGTTCTTTAGTACTATATTCATTTAATTTTTTATCCATTGATCTTCCTCCTTAATAAATCGTCTCTCTTAAAATACCATATTGAATTACCTTTTCATATTTTGCACCTACTATTTTCTTACCTTTTTCAGTGTAGAGATTCAGTAGTTCGGCCGCCTTATCAAAGCTAGTAACTTCTTTTATAATTTTCTTGTCTAATAAATCTACTATTTTGTATTTAAATTTCATTAGTCCTCCCTACTTCAAATATTTTTTCTTTCTATCCTCTAGCTTTATTTTCCAAGCTTCTATATCATTATTAGTCATAATGCCCTCTTCAATCAGGTGTGATACAAAGCTTATAGAGGCTTGAATCATATCAAGAGCTTCAGAGCACAACAGGTATTTTGTTCCTTCTATATCTTCTTCGCGAAGATTCCAAAACGAACTAGAGGCATAATTACCATAAGCTTCCCTAAGTTCTTCAAATTCTTCTTTTACTTTTTTTAAATGTTCATCTGTAGGTACTTCCATCTTTCCAAATTCCATTGTATATTTCTACTCGCATTATTCCTCCTTCATGAATATTAACCAATGTGTTTTTGCTCTTCTATTTCCAAATAAAGCTTTTTTAGGTGTTAATTTTAAAATTTCACTTAATTTTATTTGTTCCTCATTCCATTTAAAAACTAGAATTCCATCTTCTTTTAAAACTCTGAAACATTCTTCAAAACCTTTTTTAATATCTTCTTTCCAATCATGGCCAAGTTTACCATATTTCTTTTTTAACCAACTATTTTCACCAACTTTTAAAAGATGTGGGGGGTCAAATACTACTAATTTAAAATGGTTATCAGGAAAAGGAATGTCCTTGAAGTCTGCTATTAAATCTGGTTTTATTTCAAGTTTTCTCCCATCACATAAAACATCTTCTAATTTTCTATTATCCATGTATACTGTATCTTTTCTATCTTTTTGAAACCAAAACATTTTGCTTCCACAACATACATCAAGTATCTTTTTCATCCTTCCTCCCTTTTATAACCCTTGAAATGATGTTTATATACTTTTTTAAGTTTCTCTATCTCTTTTTCATTACACAGTTTATATCCAAAAGTAGGATATTTCTTTTCAAATTCCTCAACAGTATATTCTCCATCTTCAATCTCCGCATGATGATAAGGGCAAAGTGGGGATAACCTTTTATCTAATCCAGTATCATTTTTATATCCACTAGTACCCACACGATCTACGTGATGAGGCCCAGTTATTTCTTTTCCACATATGCAGCATTTTTTATGAAGCAGTAGAGCAAATATATATCTGTCATTTTGTGTTTTGCTGTATAGATCAATAAGCTCTTGTCTCATGGGTATATTATTCTCTAGTAAGAAATCAAACATGAATTCTACTAAGCTATTTGCCTTTTCTTGACTTATTAGAGAGAGGCACAAACTAAAGTCTTCATGATTGATAGAAAAGTCCTGTATTGACTTTATATAAGCTTTAGATAGCTTATTAAATGTTTCTAGGTCCACAGTATCAACTAAAACTTTCAAGAACTCTTCTAATGGCTTTTTATTAGGTTTATAACCAGTAGCTTTTATATATTTCTTTTTAAGCTCCTTCTTAGCTTCATATAAATGGTATGGAGCAGGAGAAGCTTCTGGCTCTCTCCCTTCCCTGAAATTGCTATAAGAAGCAAATAACCAATAGATCAATTTTTGTGTTTCTCTAGTATATGCCATGTTTATTCTCCTTAATTATTTTTTACCAAAAATTTCTTGTAATTCTTCATCATTATCTACTTTTTCAGCTTCTTTTAATATTTTTTCTTGTTTATCTTTTATTTCTTCTTTGTTATCTTCTAAGAAGCTTTTTAATTCCAAATCTTGTTTAGGGGCTTCTATAATTTCTTCTATATTTGGTATATCTTTAGACATTTCAGAACTATCGTACATACCACCGAGTTCTTCTATAAAAGCTTCTCTCAAAGCTTGCGCTTTAGCTACTTTAGTTAGCATTGTCACAGGTTTATTAGCCCATTGTGAATTTACAGTTCCATCTGATTTTCTTCCTACATATTCTTCATAGTTTACATCCGATTTAGCTGGAAATTCCCAATCCTTTCTGTAAACTTCACACCAAGCACCAACAAGTTTTTCACCTTCAAGTAAAATAGAATGCTCTCTTTTTACTAATTCATTATTTTTATCTAGCACATATATGCCTACTTTTTTACCATTGTATTGAGGGTGCTTTATAGCTCTTCTTTCAATAGCATCTTTAGAAACAACCATTGTAGCTGGTTGACTTCCGTATTTTATTAAATAAGCATCTTTCACATGAGGGTTTAACTGTCTAGCTTTACAAAGTTGAATAAAGTAATTTATTTCTTGGTCCGTTACATTTCCGTTACCATTTACTAAATAACTTCTAATTATTGTAGGGCTTAATTTAACATCCATACCATCTACTGTAAAATTTACAACATTTTTTTTCTCTTCTGTTTTAACTAAATTGTTTTTAACATCCATTTTCATTCCTCCTATTTACTATCTAAGTTATATTCAAAGCCATTATTTTCCAAAAATTCTTTTAAAAGTTTTGCTTTAGCACCTGTACAGTTTTCTACATTCAAAGAAAAATTAAATAATTTAGGTGATTTTGTTTCTTCTTTTTTCTCTTCAACAACTTCTATAGTTTCAGCTTTTTCAATTTCTTCTTTTAACTTTTTTTGTTCCTCTGCTTTTCTTTCTTGGTATATATAATTTGCTCTTGCTCTTATAGTTTTTGGTATTTCATCTAAAACCTTATCTATTAAGAAATTAAATTCAGATATTTTTAAATCTGTTTCAAATTCTCTGTTTACTTCTTCAATGATTTTTTGGATCAAGTCCAGTTTTTGCTTTTTCATTTCTTCCAGTTGTCTTTTCTGTTCTTGCTGCTCTTTTAAAACTTTTGCTCTCAACTCTAAATCCTCTACTGTATCTTTTTCTTTTTGTGTTTTATTAAGATATTTAGGAACTATAACCAGCTGATTAGCAAATTCTTTTTCAAGTTCATATTTTGTAGCTACTCCATCAATTAAAGTCTGTACTTCTTTTTCTTTCTCTTCTTTCCTTACATTTTCATAATATTCTAATTGCTCTCTTATTGGATCAGAAACTTCTTTTAAGATAGAAAGTAATTCTTTACATTTTCCCTCAAATTCTTTTATAGGAATTTCAAGTTCTTTTTTCTGTGCTTTTCTATAATCATCAATATGTTTTTCTAATGCTGCAAGTTCGTTTTTAGCAGTTGTGGTATCTTTTATATTTTCTTCTGTTACCACTAAACCTACATATTTTTCAGAAAATTCTTTTAATTTACCTTTTACTTCTTCAAAGTTAAAATCAATTTTTGCTACTTGGAATTCATTTGTTTTTATTTTCATTTTATCCTCCTATATATCTATGTTTTTTATTAAATTTGGTTTAGTTTTATTTTTTATCTTTTCCCAAAATTCAAGTTCTTTACCAAGCAAATAACTTATTTCATCTTCGTTCCTTGTTATTTTATATTGTTTTATAACTATATCATCTTTACCAAATATTCTAATTCCAGCCACTAACCAAGCTGTGCTTAGTCCACTCACCAAAAGATAATGTAAACATTGCAAATAATAAGTCATTGGTACTTTTTCCCACCAATCATTTAAGTTTTTAACCTCTGCACTTTTTATTTCTATTACACAATTTTCTCCATCAACTATTCCGAAACTATCAAAGTTAGCTCTACACCATTCGTATTTAGAATGACAATAATGATACTCAGGTTTTATTGTTTTCACTCTATCAAGATTGAAAGCTTCCCAAAGTTTTAAAATATGTTCCTCTGCTGCTTTGCCTCTTATTGTGGCTGCGTTATCTTTGAACTCAGTTTTTCTTATTCCTGTCTTTTCTTCCCATAGCTCAATATTAGTTTTGTATTTGCTATATCCAAGTAAAACGCCTACATCACTACCACCTATTCCTTTATCTCTCATTTTGTGCCAATCTTCTGTAGAGAGATTTTTAAGTGGTGCTAATTTCTTCATAAACTCCTCCTTCCTTAATTTTTTAATAAGTCTCCTGATAATTCAGGAAACCTATAAAGAATTAAGCTGTTTTCTTTTCTATGTAGTCTATTACTTTGTATTCTTTGTTTATAAGGCCTTGAAGCTCTTCTGCCATGTATTTTATAGCTTCATTGAAAACCTCTGTTTCTGTTGATCCTGAGAACTCTAGGTCTGCTATTTCTAAAATATGAATTTTATTTTCTACTCTATAGCTAAAACCAGTTGAAATTTTTAAATTTTTTGCTAAGTTTATTATTTTTTCATTGTTAGTCATATCCACCCTCCTAACTAAAAGCTCTTAACATGAACCAAGTATCTTCAGCTGTCATTTCATCAACTGGATATCCCAGTATTTTCATTTTGTTCATTATTTTGTTATAATCAGATAGTTTCATCTTGCAACCTCCAAAATAAACATCAATACAATTAAAAATATTGTAATCATAGCTCCTAAGTCATAAATGAACTTCATATATTCCCCCTAAGCCATTCTAATAAGGCTAACATTAATTCTCTTCTAATAGAAATTAACTCAATTGAGTAAGCTATTGCTATTACTGCTATAACCAAAAGCAAAAAATCTTTTATCTTATTCATTTCTCCCCCTTGCAATATATAAAGTTATTGTGTTATAATTAATTTAAGAAGTTCCCGCTTCTTTCGTTTTAATATACAGATAAACATTTAACAGGCAGGAGCTCTCGAAAGAGGGCTTTTGCTCTTTTTATTACAATGTGATATAATAAATTTGTTGGACGATATTGTAGCTTTTATCGTCTCCCCCGTTTAACATTGGGTTAGATGGGGCTTTTTTTATTTAATCCTCCCAAACTAATAAGTTTGCTGGACGATATATAGCATATCGTTTACCCCATTTGACTTCGGTTGAGTGGGGATTTTTATTACTTATTTTTTCTTAAAATCCAACAATAAACTTTATATCTATTACTATTACCATTTACAATATCATTTAGCTATTGGCTAACAACTTTTCTTTCTAAGTCCATACTTTGAACTTCTTTTAAATACTCCTTAGCGTTTGTAATACCATATATTTTTCTTTTAATATTACTGTTAAGAGTAATACTTCTATCACCTATAAAATCAGCAAGTTTCCATACTAATGGTCTACAACCAAAACCAGCACGTTTCAATGACATTCCATTACCTTTCTTTTTAGCTATTCCATTATCAAGCATAGGACTTGTCAATGATACGCTTCCTACACCTTTTAAAAATCTTACTATTAGCTTGCTTTTTCTGTTTCCACTATTAAAAGCTTTCATTCCTAACCTCCTATAACTCCATTAATTTTTGCTTTATTTCTTCGAAGTTTTCTAAATCTTCTTTTCCGTAAGAAACATCACAACCTTAATCATAATAAATTCACCATCACACTTCTTACATTTCCACATATTCTTTCATCCTTTGTTTATCTGTAATAATTAAGGTCATTTTCTAATGATTCGTTATCTTTCTCCAGTTCATACACTTTACTTTCAAGTATGCTACACTTTTCTTCTAGTTCTTTATTCATAAATGCGAGGTCTTTTGGATAAAGTTTTAGAAATATTTTTTCAAGAGTGTCCTTGTCATCGTTAGAAATCTCATTCTTTTCAAATATTTCTTTCAACAACATCCCTACATATTCAGGGTCATAAGACCACATGTTTACAAAAACTGTTTCTTTAGCTTTCTGGAAGGCTTTGTATTCCGTTTCCAACTCTTCAAATCTTCTAAGTTTTTCTAACTTGTTTTCTAAATTTTCAATCTCTTCTCTTTGTCTTTGGATAGTGTATTTTTTCCTTCCCAGCTCTTCTCTGTATTCTTTTAGCTGTCTAGTCAAGGTTTCGAAAGCAATTTCTTTTTCTCCAAATAAATTCATATATTCCCTCCTTTGTTTAATTTCTTAGTAAGTCCCTTAGCTTGTAAGAGACCTGTAAAAAATTAAAGTGTTTAATTTATTTTCTCTCTAAGCGTTCTACAATTATTTTGAATTTGTTTTTATATTGTGGTAGATCTATTACATAAGGTTTTTCAAATCCATCCGTTTTAGAAACATCATTCAAATATAACAACATCGCATTCTCAAACATTTCTTTAGGTATATCATCAGCTCTTTCACTTATTGTTCCATCTTTATTTATCTTTCCATAAAAGACATCTCCACTCATAAACCTTGTTCCTAGAAATTTTTCCGTCTTTCCTCCTTTTTGGTTTGGGGTTTGGGTTCGTTGTAAGTTTACAACATTATATTATCACTGTTGTTGTAAAATGTCAATAGATTTTTTAAATAATTTGTTGTAAATTTAAAACAACCATTTTATAATTAGATATATAAAATAAACGAAGGGTGGAGAATAATGTTAGAAAAGACAATCGGAAAAAAGATAAAAGAAAAAAGAGAAGAATTAGGATACAGTTTTGGAAAGCTTTCTAATTTGTCTGGTGTAGACAGAGCGGAGATAAGTAGAATAGAAAGCGGAGATAGGAAAAATCCCAATCCTATAATGGTAAAAAAAATAGCTTCAGCTTTAGGAATGGATATAATAGAACTTTATGAAGATATGGGATTACTTGAAAGTACAGACAAAGTATTTTTGAATGAAATGATGGAAATTTTAGATAGTAATGACTTGGTAAAAATACTTGAACTCTATCAAAAAGAAATAAGTTATGAAGCGATCAAACAAGGCAAATTAGAAGAAGTGAAAGAAAAGTTAGAAGGAATCCAAAGAATAATTGAAAGAATAAAATAGTTTGTATTTAAAATTTTAAAAAGACACCAAAAGAAAAGGTGTCTTTTTTTTATTTATTCTATTGACAATTTACAACATTATGTTGTACAATTTAATTGTAAAAATACAACAGGAGGTCGTTGATGGATTACAAAGATTTGAAAATGAAACTTTTGGAAAATAATTTAAAATTCATTGATTTGGTCAGACACGATGGCAGAAGCTACCAATATTTATGGAGAGAAGCTAATCTCGGAAATCAAAAGGTTTTAAATCATTTATCTCAATTAATAGAAAAACTTATTAAGATTTAATTTTTAATATATCCAAACACTCTAAAATATAAATCTTAACTTGTTCAACGTCTTCATCATTTATTTTTTTATCATTATTCATATTGCACTCCTTGACTATAAGTATTTATAGATATAATATAATGCAAATAAGGATAAAAGTCAATAATAATATACAAAAATGTAGAAGGGAGGGAGAGAATGGAGAATGTCAAGATACTGCTTGATGAGATAGTAGCATTGAATAATGATTGTATATTAACTCCTTACAATTTATTAGAAAACGCAAAGTTACAAAACTATAAATATGTTAAATACTATAAAAAAGATGGATATTTAATATGCGAAATGCAATTTGATGTATTTAAGAAAGATTATGTGTTTTATTATTACTTCGATAAAAATGATAAATTACACGAAATATACAAAGAAGAAAATGGAAAGATTGAACTGTATTTTTCTAGGGAAAATGAAATTTTAAAAAAGACAAAAGAACTGAAAGAGTTACTAGAAAATAGTAATCTATAAAATTGATTTTAAAGCCTTTCAAAATTTAGATATATAAAGTATCGTGAAAGGCTTCTAAATAAGTTTTATAAGCAAATAGTAAAGCTTAAATAAAGATAAAAGGAGGAACAAATGATTAAAATAGGAGATAGAGTTAAATTTAGAATTGGCTTATTTGAAGGTAAAGGCGGAAAAATAGAAGCAATATATGAAACTGCAAAAGGTAAAGGATATGTCGTAGAAGGGTTTGGTCAAGTTTGGACTGAAGAAGCTCTGGACGTAATACCAGAAAAGAAAGATGGATTATATGTGACTGTAGGTTGTGATACAAAGCTTATAAAAGGGGTAAGAGACACAATTAGTGAAGCTGTGTGCGAGTTACAAGAGTACGCAACAAATGAACACTCTTACTATACAAAAGATGGCAAGGAGATGTTAAGTACTTGGAAACAAAAAGGAGATCATGTATATGATGTCCATACATTTGAGAAAGTTAGTCCAAGCAACTGGAAACAATTGAGCTAATTTAAAAAAATGGCTGTTTTTTAAAAATAGAATTAGAAAATAGCCATTTAAAATAAAAAAGCCCGTGTGGGCTTAGTTATACGAAGATTTGATTTTAGGAAATTTCGTCTTCATAGTAATTATTATACACGAATTAACAAAAATAATATATATATATTTTTACTTTATATCTGTTCATCACTTCAGAGCCAAACATCTTTGTTGTGGTGGGCAGATACAAAATAAAAATAAGAGAGATGTTTGGCAGCACCTCTCAAAAGGAGGTAACAATGAGAAGTATAGAAGCTAATGATTTAGATAGTATGGTATATTACCAAGTTCCAAAATGGCTTATGGATTTACTGATAGAAGGAAAGATATCGATAGGGGCTTTTAAAACTTATGTTTTGATGTATGAAAGAACTAGATTATCAGCCAGAAATAAATGGATAGATGAAAAAGGTAAGGTATACATCAAATATTCATATGAGGAACTTATGGAAGATTTGAAGTGTACAAGTAGAACAACTGTATCAAACAATATAAAGGACTTAGAAAAATTTAATCTGATTGAAAAAGTTAGATGTTTTAGTTCTAGTAGTATCTATTATCTAAAGGTCAGAAGTACAGAAGATTGTACTAGTACAGAAAGTTGTACTGACAGTAGTACAGAAGATTGTACTACCATTAGTACAGAGGTCTGTACCAACAGTAGTACAGAGTTGCTGTACGCTAGTAAGAATAACTTTAATAAGAATAACTATAATAAGAATAACTATAAAAAGAATAATAATACACACACAGAGGAAATTGAAAAACCAGAAGAGGAAAACTCAAATAATGATCCTGTAATAATTCAGCAGATATTAAAAAAATATAAAGAGTTAGGATTGCCAGAATATGAATATAGACCAGATAACTATGTAATACTTGAAGCTTATAATAATTTAGGAGCTAAAAAACTACTGGAAGCATTGGAGATAATGAGTGAAAGTGAATTTGTTAAAAATAATCTAAGTATTAACACTATATTCAAATTGGATAATTTAAAAAAGGCTCTTAATGGAAATTTTAAGGATAAAGTAACAAAAGGCAAGGTTAAAGATAAAACACAGGTAAAAGAAACAAAAGAAGAGAGAGCAGAGGACTACTATAGTGAAGAAGTTCTGGCTGCTTTGAAAGGAGCTAATTATGCAAAAGTGTAGCTATTGTGGAAAAGAATACATAGAGAATAACCATATTTTTGAAGGGTTACCTGATTTCGTAAAAGAAAATATTAGATTTATCCCATCTTGTGATTGTTTGGAAAAGTTAAGAGAAAAAGAGATGGAAGAAATGGAAAAAAAGAGGATAAGAGAGTGCATAATGAACAAAGTTAAGAAATATAAAGACATTTCTGTAACTGGTAAAAAATTCTATGAGAGCAAATTCGAAAATGCCGATATGAAAGAATTACATATGCAATTTGCTAAACAATATGCAGATAATTTTTTAAAAAAGAAACTAACAAAAGGCTTGATATTCTTTGGAAATGTAGGGATAGGGAAAACCTTTGCTACTGCTTGCATAGCTAATCAACTTATGGATAATGGGAGAACAGTACTTGTAATGAATTTAGGGCTGTACATAAACAAACTGAAAGCTGGAGGCTGGGAAGAGGCAGAGCAAGACATTTTAAAACAAGTAGAACAATGTGATCTTGTAATTATAGATGACTTTGGAGCAGAAAAAGGACTAGACAATGACAAATCTACATGGAGAGCAGAAAAAATATACAATTTGATAGATACTAGATACAGAGCAGAAAAACCTTTGATTATATCTACGAATCTTAAATTTGATAAAGATGTAAAAAAATGCGAACTTGAAGAAAACTTCAAATATCAAGGTGTGGGAAGAATAAGAGACAGAATAGCTGATATGTGCTACCCGGTAAGAGTAGTTGGAGAAAACAAAAGAGGCATGAGTGAAAAAGAATTTTTAGAGTGCATAGCATAGGAGGACTAATTGTATTACATAATATTAACAGCAGCAGTAATATTAACTGTTGCTTGGATAGGGAGGGAATAATGACTAGAGACGAACTTAGAAAAATATATACATTTCTAAAAAAGGAAACGGGAATAGAGGGAGTACCTTCAAGAAACTTTGGGAGTAAGGAAGAGGCTTTGAAGGAGATTAGAAAAATAATAGAAAAGACTGAAAATACGTATGCTGCTAATTGGCTAAGAACATCAAAAAAGTATAGTGAACTTTTATATAAAAATGCTGAATTAAGATTTGAAAATAATGATTTAAAACTTGAAATTAGTAAGTTAAAATCCGAACTGGAAGAATTGAAAAATAAAAAGTGGTGGCAGATATGGAAGTGGCATTAATAATAGTGGCTGGTGCTTTTATAGCACTAGCTGCATTGGAAAGAAAGATGAGGAGAGAGATATGGAAAGAAAAATAGGGGAAATTTTTGAATATTTAGGGGATAAATATATAGTAAAAGAGGCAAATAGTTGTGAGAAATGTAGCTTTGATTGTGAAATTGTGTGTGCTGGAGATGAAGAGATAAGTGGAGAATGTTTACCACATAAGAGAGAAGATGGTAAAAAAGTTATTTTTATAGAGGTGAAAGAATAATGATTATAAATTTTTGTGATCCATACAATATAGAAAAAGAAAAAGTAAAAGAGGAATGTGAAAAAATTTATAAACGTGAGAAAGCATGGTTTTGTAATATTAAATTTGAAATTATAGAATCTGGAGAAAAATATAAAATAACAGTGTATATGCATATGAATGTATTTGTATATTTTATAGCTCAGATCATATTATTAACTTTAACATTATTAGGTAATACATATGAAGCAGTAAAGGAATCATTGTTATATACCAAAAAGATATTCCAAATAAAAAAACCTAAAAATCAATACAGTATAAAAAAAGTTATGAAAGAATTCGGGGTGAAAGAATGACAGAAACTCAAATACAATCAAGCATAATTGACTACCTTCAAGTATTGGAGAATCAAGGGAAGTTATTTTTGCATAGAGTAAATAACATGGGAGTGTATGACCCTAAGAGGAAAGCCTATAGAGTATTCCCTAAAGGAGCTAAAAAAGGATTCCCAGATATTATCTGTTTAAAAGATGGGCTTCTTATAGGGCTGGAAGTTAAAACAGGGGAAGGAAAACAAAGCAATAACCAAAAGGAAGTTGAGAAAAAACTTAAAAAACATGGAGCTGCTTATTATGTTGTAAGAAGCTTGGATGAAGTGATAGAGATAATAGAGAGGATGTAAAGATGATGGATATAAATGACTTCAAAGAAGGGGAAGAGTTTTTATTGGTAACTAGGATGCCATATGGAAGTGAAATTTTAAGTATAACAGAGTTTAAGTGTAAGAAAGTCCTTAAAACTTGTATAAAAACAACTAATAATAGACAGTTTGGAAAAAATATGTTTAAGGATTGTTACCCATTAGAAGAGTATCAAGCTTTAAATAAACAAAGAAAAGAGTATTGTATAAAAAAATATAAAGAGCAGTTTCAAAAAGAGAATAAAACAAGATTTGAATTGATATGTATTGTAAAGGCAGCAGCCGAATTGCTAGGAGGGAACAATGAAAAATAATACAGAAATAGAAATGGTTGAAAGGTATTATTTTAATTGTATGGGGCAAGTTGTCATAAGAGAAGAACCCCTGATAGTTGGACCTTTTATAAACAGAAATGAGGAGGGAGAATATGAATAATTTAGTGGTAAAAGAATATTTAGGAAATGGAATTGAATTTGAATTAGTCAATGGTTGTGTATACGCAAATGCTACTGTTATGTGTCAAACTTTTAGTAAGCAACCTAAAGATTGGCTAAAAAATACTCAAACACAAAGATATATTGAAGCTTTGAAGCAAAAGGAGAATTCTCCTCTTGATCTAGTAAAGGTAAAACATGGGGGAATAAATAATGGAACATGGATACATGAAAAGCTTATATTGAAATTAGCTCAATGGCTTAATGTAGAATTTGAATTATGGTGTGATGAACAGATAGCCACTCTTTTAAGAGAAGGGAAAACAAGTATAAAAGATTCTTACATGATAGATGATCCAGTAGAAAGAGCTAAAAGATGGATAGAAGAACAGGAAGAAAAAAGAAAGGCTATTTCTATGACTACAAGAGTAATTGAAGCAGTAAAAAATAACTTTGGAAGTAATAAAGTTGCCTGGAGTGTGGCAGAAGTAGCTAAATCATATTCATTTAAAGATATGGGAAGAAATAATTTATTTGGGTACATGAAAGGTATAGGGTGGCTATGTAAAAATAATGAACCTGTACAAACACAGGTAAATCTTGGAAGGCTTACATCGGAACTTAGGAGAGATAAAAAGAGGGATGAATCGTATTCAGTAACACTTATGACAACTAAGGGCATATTAGCCTTATATGACAGAATGATAGCTGATGGGTATAAAACAGTAGTAAGCAGAAAAGAAATTGAAAATATGTATGTGTAAGGAGTTATAGAGATGGCTGAAATTATAAAAATAAATACAGAACCTAAATATGTAACTGTAAATGAAGATTATATAAAACATTTAGAAGAAATGATAGAGAACTATAAAGAAATTGAAAAATCACACAAAATTGTGAGAGATAATCTTTTTTGGTTATGTGATAGGCTGTTATCAACTGCTATGATGGGAGATTATGGAGAAAATGATGAAAAGACTATGATGGAATTAAAAGAATTGAATAAAATATTGATGGATCATAAATCTGGAAAAGAAATTAAAAAAGAAATACTAACATAGAGGAATATATGGAAAAATACTTAATAACAGGCTTAATACTGGTGGCTATGACCTTCTTAATAGTTGGTATAGCCATTGGTGTTGGAATAGGGTTATATTTAATAATGTGAGGTGTGAGATGGAAAAAGATTTATTTTTAAATCAAGTTTTACAAGAAACTATAAACAAACTAGCAGCTGAAATGTTTGAACCTGATACATGTAAACCTAAATTTATAGTATCAATAGGCTGCGATAAACCACGAAAACAAAACCCTGATTTATACTGTACTTGTATTCACAGGGACACAGTAGTTACGAGACTGATTGATTTTAACAGATACAGAGGTGAATATTACACACCTTTCAATTTAGGGGAGTTTATAGAGTTATTATACAATTGCACAATGTAGAGGTGAGAAATGAAAATAAAAGCAGGTGAAGTAGAGGAAACAGTAAAAAATATAATAAACAGATATTTAACAGGTGGAGAGATAGAACCAAATGAGTTTGAGTATATAAAGAAGTATTCTAGGTATTTGAAAAACTATAAGTTTATCAAGAGGTAGGGGAGAGCATGGGAGATAGAGAAATTGTAAAGAAATTAAGCAACAAGGCAAGAAAAGCTATAGAAGCTATGACTGATGAAACCGTAAAGAGCTGCAAGATAATAATAACAAAAGATAAAAACGGTAGAATTACAGAATCTTTTATACAAAAAAAAGAAGATTTATAACTATTGCAAAATTACCAATAATATTGTATAATATAGAAAATAGAATATAGAATTGATTTACGACCTCTAGGAAGGTGGATCAAATAATCTTTAGATGTAAATGTCTAAGGTTTATTTAGTCCACCTTTTTTTATTTATCCTGATTAAAGCACATAACTCTGTACATGAAATAACAAAGGCTAAAGGTAGCAGTATTGAAGTTATGTGTTTCAATGGGGGTATACCTCACGATCGAAGTCTACCCACTACTAATTTTTTTCATATAAATGTCCTCCTTTCCCTCACGTGAGGGGATATATGGGAATATAGCTTAACTTACGAGGTAGGAAAAACAATTGCTTGAGAGCATTATACAGGTTCGAATCCTGTTATTCCCTTTCGCTCATGAGGATTCATAAAATAGTCGGTTACCAGTGAATGATTTTAAGGATAAGGATATCTATCTGAAAACCTTTGTCTGAATTCCTTAAACTGTAAAACTACTTTCAAAAGAAGTGGTGATGGGTAGGAGTGACCTAGGATAGCACAAACTACCATTCGGCTGTTAGCAGTTCAGCCTTTTAATAAAAACTGTATAAAAGATGGATAGGTAAGGATATACACTGCCTATCCAACATCTCGATAAAAAAAGGAGGGAATTATTTTGACACCTATAGTATCACCTTTAATGATTTATTTGATAGGAATAATTGGAAATATAAAAGGAGCGTTATTAATCTCAGGTGGAATTGCTTGTTTTGTATTAGTAGGTTTAGGCATTATTGGTCTTGTGGAAGAAGATGAAGAACTATTAAAAAAGGCAAAACTACCTGCAATTTTATTGTTAATAATAACTTTTATTTTTACAATTATACCAGATAAAACAACGATTATTTCAATGGTTGTAGCTAAAAATGTAACCTATGAGAGAGCTGAAAAAGTAGCTGAAAAAAGCCAAGAGTATGCAAAGTATTTAATAGAATATTTAGAAAAAAATACAGAAAAAGATAAATAGGATATAGACTTCCTTACACCTCTACAAGTATGTGGACCATGAGGAAGTCGCCTGATTAATACTCTTAATCAATGAGGGTAGTAATAAGGTAAGCAAGGAGGTGTCGTGTGATGACATGAACAAAGAAAAGATAATGTCGTATATATTACAGGAGAAATCCAACAAAGAAATAGCAGAGCTTTGTAATGTGAGTGTCAGAACAGTAGAACGACATAGAAAGAAAGTTAAAGAAGCGACAAGCGACAGCGACAAAAAGAGCGACAAAAAAACGACAACGACAACCAACAAAAGAAGTAAGATAGACTGGTTAAAGCTAGAGACAGAATATGTCACAGATATATCTGAAAAACCTGTCACACTAAAGGATTTAGGTAAAAAGTATGGAGTTAGCCATTTGGTTATTCAACAATATTCATCAGATAAAAAATGGAGTGAGCTAAGAAAGGAACATTTCAGAAAAGTATCAGAAAAAACCAAAGAAAAATTATCCGATGAAACATCTGATGTGATGGCTGATATCCTAAACAACATCAATACAGCTCTACTACAAGCTACAGAAGAGTTAAATATCTACGAAGAAGTAAACGGCTTTGGAAAGCTCGTTACTCACGAGACTGAAACTGTAAGAACAAATAAACTTGGAACATTAGTAAAAGCTCTAACATCATTGCAAAAGATAGAGATAGAAAAGCAGAGGCTGGAAATTGAAAGGAAGAAGGTTGAGGGGGAAAAGAACAAAATAGACATCCCAGTATTTAAGGGTAGTGATGAAATTGAGGACTAATTATGTAGATGTAAACTTGCCTGAAATAATAGGAAAAAGATATAAAACATTTTGGAATTACAAAGGCAGATACAGAGTAGTAAAAGGTGGAAGAGGAAGTAAAAAAAGCTATACTACTGCCTTAAATTTTATTTATAGGCTTATGGAACTGCCAGAAAGTAATTTACTTGTAGTAAGGAAAGTGTTTGATACACAAAGAGGGAGTACCTTTGCACAGTTGCAAACAGCAATAAGAAGATTAAGGGTATCTCATTTATGGAAATGTACTGTTTCACCTATGGAAATGACATATATACCAACAGGACAAAAGATTATTTTTAGAGGACTTGATGATCCTTTAAAATTAACATCAATAACAGTAAGTACAGGATATCTTTGTTGGTGTTGGCTTGAAGAAGCCTATCAAGTTGAGAATGAAGATGATTTTAATAAAATTGACTTATCTATTAGAGGAGCTGTACCAGAACACTTATTTAAACAAATCACATGTACATTTAACCCTTGGGCTGAAACGCATTGGATGAATGATCGCTTTTTTAAAGGTGGATTAGATGACAGAGAAAACTTATTAACTAAAGGCTTAGCAATACATAAACATACAGAAGATGTACTGGCAATTACTACGAACTTTAGAGCTAATGAATTTTTAGATAAAGCAGATGAAAAAGTTTTTAAAACTATGGAAGTGGAAAATCCAAAAAGATTCTTTGTAGAAGGTAATGGAGATTGGGGAATATGTGAAGGAACTGTTTATTACAGATGGGAGATTAAAGAGTTCAATATTAATGAGCTTATAAGAAGTGGAAGATTTGAAACTTGTCTAGGTCTTGACTTTGGGTTCACTAATGACCCTACAGCATTTGTGGCCAATCTTGTAGATGTAGTAAACAAGGAAATATATATCTTTGATGAGCATTATCAAAAAGGTATGTTTAATGAGGATATAGTGGAAATGATTAAATATAAAGGGTTTGCAAAATCTAAGATAACTGCTGATAGTGCAGAGGAAAAATCAATCAGATGGATGAAAAAGAATGGCCTTCCTAAAATAAAAAGTTCAGTAAAAGGACCTGATAGTGTTATCTTTGGAATTCAATATTTACAAGGGTATAAAGTCTATATCCGCCCTAAGTGTAAGAATTTTATTGTTGAGATAAAAAATTATATTTGGGCCACTGATAAAAAGACTGGAAAACCTTTAAATAAACCTATTGATGACTATAACCATCTATTAGACGCTTGGAGATACTCAGTAGAAGATCTAGCAGCAAATAAAGGTATTAAAGTAGATAAATTCAAGTTTATATAGCATAAAAAGGAGGTGAGAAAAATAGATAAAATTAAAAAAGTTAAAAGAGAATTAGTTGTATCTGCTGTAACAAAATTATTTCAAGAATCTTCAACAAGCTATAACAATGAATTTGATGCTGATGAAGTTAAAAAGATTATAAAAGATGTTGATATTAATTCAGCATTGCAAAAACTTGAAAGAGCAGTAGCTGGAAGAAAAGCTTTAATAGTATCAAAGACAGATGAGAATATAGAGCTGGAAAAAGAAATACAAAATAGGTTCTCAGGAATTAAGTTTAACAGGATTGTAAATCATCTTATTACAGCTAGGTATTTTGGTTATAGTTGTTTTGAAATAGTTTATAATGAAGATTTTACTATAGCTTCCCTTATTCCTATTCCATTTGATTATGTAAATTACAATACAAGAGATAAAAAATGGGTGTTAAAAATTGGAACTAAAGAAATAGATCTTAATAGAGAAAAATTCTTACTATCTATTCATAAATGGAATCCTGCTCAAGTTACAGGGAAAAGCATATTTGACAGTTGTTTTGTGTCTTTTATGGATAAAAAAATGTATTCAAATCAATTAAGAGGACTTGCTAAGCAATATGGAGATGTTATTACTGTATATCCTTATGATATCAATAGTACTGAGGAAGAAAAGAAGCAATTAAAAGAAAATGTTGATTCTCTGCATGGGAAAAACAGTATAGGAGTTCCAGTTGATGAGCTAGGAACTGTGGATATCAATAAGGTTGTAACTTTCATTAAGTTGTCGGATCTTGATCCTGGAATTTATACAGAATTGGAGAAGAGAGAGAAAGAAAAGCTAGTTCAAAACATTTTAGGATCTACTCTAACGATGGATAATGGCGGTGGGACTGGATCTTATTCATTAGGTGAAGTTCACAAAGAGGGATTTGATGAGGTAGTTGAAGAAATATGCAGATTTGTTTCCGATAGCTTATTTCAACTGATTGAGATAGATGCAAAATTCCACGGATACAATGCTAAAGAGTTTGAGTTCTCGCTTGAGAAAGTATTTACAGATACTGAGAAGATAGAGCAAAAAAAGAAACAGCAAGAATTGAATAGTCTTAAACTTGACAACATCAATAAGCTATCAAGTGCAGGCTTTGAAGTGAATATTGATTTTATTTCAGAGCAACTCGGAATTGAAAAGAGTTATCTAGCTAAAAAAATAAGTGCTGGGATAGGTCCTGAGTTCAGTAAAAAAAAACTAGATGATCTATTTGAAAAAAATAAAGAAAAAGTTTTGATGTTTGAAGAAAGCATTTCTACTGGAATGAAAGATTTTACTGAAGCTTTAACCAAGCAACTTAAAGAAAAATTTAAAGAAATAAAAAATATAAATGATTTAGAAAGTTTCTCATTTG
>ERZ838225.158-NODE-158-length-104912-cov-7.551856_pt1 | contig 104912 bp, 91 predicted proteins | sample MGYA00519684_ERZ838225 | MGnify/ENA primary metagenome ERZ838225 (study PRJEB31850, sample SAMEA3708829) | human gut metagenome | biome: human gut; feature: human-associated habitat; material: faeces | place: China | collected 2014 ... | reverse complement strand
TGGAGTGTACAGGAACCTGTGAGTAGATATGGCTTTAGTCAATCAAAAGCATACATGAAGAAGCAGTAAGTAGAACTTGCGAAAGTCTACATTATCTCGATGTGAGTATATTTAATCACATTTTGAGTGGCAGCCACGCCTATGAAACCTGAATCCCATCTCATGCAGGAACGCCGCCTGCTGGAAAACCACATTCAAGCCTTCTTCGGCAGGTTTGAAACAATACTGCACGAAACCTCCTTTCCTGGTATCTCCACAGATATCTGTGTGATTCCTCCTTCTGGAGATCGCAATTATCACACACTGGTTTCTCTGGGAGAATACAGCACTCCCTCCGCCCAGACTCAGGAACAGGGAAAAAATGACAGCATCCTGCTTCTGCTGTTCCTCCCCCCAGACTGGAATCCCAATGATGACTGCAAAGAACAGCGCTGGCCCGTTCAGCTGCTGACCAAGCTGACTGCTGCTGCAGGCTGCTTTTCTGAGCCTCTGGCCCATGGCACGATCCTGAAAACTGCTCCTGCTTTCCAGGAAAAAATACCCATGTCCCATGCCATTTTGCTTACGCCTTCATTTTCTTCCCATGATGGCTGCTGCTGCAAGCTTCCAGAAGGAAAAACCATACATTTTTATCAGGCAGTTCCCCTCTATCCTGACGAGGCAGAATACGGCTATGCCGTCGGAGCTGCAGAGCTTCTTAACCGGCTGAATATCCAAAAATCCATCCTCTTTCCTTTCCGTGAAGACTTTCTGGACTGGGATGAAATCAGCCAGGAGGAGGCAGACGGAATTCTTCTGGACGACGTTTCCTGGCATCTGGAATCTATACAGGAAAAGCAGCTTTCTGCAGGCACACTTTCCGCCTGCAGCCACATGGCCGCCTGGCTTCACTGGTTTCAAAAACATCAGTTTTTAAACCCGGCGCTGGAGCAAAAACTCCCGGATGACTGCGGCAGCCTCCGGGAATTTATTCTGGATCAGCTCAATGGACAGCTTCTCCGCTCTTATTTTGTAAACGAAGTCCAGGACTTTGCAGACAGCTATTACAGCGGAGAAAACGGTCCCTGTTTTCTCTCTGATATGGACTTCCTCGCCCGGGAATATTCCCATTCAGATGATTCCAAATACGCTGCCCTCTACGCTTCTTTTCCAGAGGAAGCTTATCTTTTCCTGCCTTATTGCGATGACTATATCAGCTCTGTTTCCTGCATCATAGAACAGAGATGGGAAGAGTGGAAACAGCATAATAACAGCTTGTAAAAATCCAAAAGAGAGCTTGTGCCGCAGTTCTATTCTGCCAGCTTTCCTGTTACATTTAACGGAATGGTAAAGGTAACTGCTCCCATATATCCGGGGGCCACCTCATACTCATCAAAGCTGATGACAAGCTCTCCATTTTCATTAAAATAATAGCTTTCCTCTCCTGTAATTCCCTTAAAATCGGAATCCGGCAAATCGCTGTTTAAGAAATAAGCAATATTCTCATCCGCATCCATCTGGGCCTGCATCTGCTGCTTAATATTCTCACTGATTGCTTCCAGCTGTTCCTTATTTCCGCCCAGAAGGCTGCTGAGAGAAACCACTTCGCCTGTCGCCTTATTGACCGTAAATACCTTTACATACTGGGTTCCGCTGGCCATAATTACTGTTGTATTAATACGGATAGATATATATTTTTCATTCTGAAATACTACATCATAAGAAGATTCCAGCGCATAATTTCCCTGCCCCTCAGACTCCTTCAGATCATTTTCATACATGGCAATCAGAGAGTCCGCATACTGCTCCAGCGCCTGATTGGCTTCAATTTCTGAACCATTTTCGCTGTCTATCCGGGGAATATCTACTTTTCCTTCAAAGCTTCCCTGACTGTCTTCAAAGGTACGGAAGGTCATAACCCTGGCCAGTGCGCCAATAATCGGCAGATTTTCCATCGCATTTGCTGTTATGGGACTTGCATTTGCCAGAGTACCTACTGTTACCAGAACTGCCGCTGCCGCCGCTGCTGTTTTCTTAAAAATCCCATATCGTTTCATACTGTTCTGTCCTTTCCTGATGTCTTTTTTCTGCTCTTTTCCAGTCATTATTTCCTGCTGCTGTCTATGATTTTCTGCCTGTTTTTTATCTGCAGAAGCTTCTTTTTTTATCTGCTTAGATGCTTCAGCCTGACGCTGAATATCCTGGAAAGAAAGAATCCTTTCCTTTTCTGCTTTAGCCTGATGGATTCCAGAAAGAATTCTATCTCTGGCTGCTTCCGGCACCGGAATTTCTCCATATTTTATTTTCATATCCAATGTCCTCTGCTTAAATTCCTTTTCCAAAAGCTCCAGCTCTTCCAGATATTCTGTCCCTTCTTTTTCTATTTTTTCTTTTTCTATTTTTTCTGTTCTCACGTTTTCCCTTCTCTCCTTCATACTGCTTTCCTCCAATATTCTATGCTCATGCCAGTTTCTGCTTCAGTTCCCGCAGAGTACGGTACAGCCTGCTCTTTACGGTATTAACGTTTTCATCTGTCATTTCTGCAATTTCCTCCAGTTTCCTGTCCTCAAAAAAACGAAGAAGAATCAAGGTCTTCTGTTCCTCTGTCAGACTGGCCAATGCGTTCTGCAGATCGGAATTTTTGTATTGTGCATAAACAGAAAGAGTTTCCGCCTCATCAAGAGATACCATCTCCCGCCGCTTCCTCAGCTGACTGATTGCTGTATTGATTACAATTCTGTAAATCCATGTTTTTGCAAAAGCAGGGGTTTTCAGCTTATCTGCCTCCCGAATGGCTTTATATGCGCTTTCCTGAACAATGTCCAGGGCATCCTCCTCATTTCTCACATATCCGTAGGCCAACCGATAAAGCTGCCTGTAATTTTCCGTCAGCACATCTTCTATTATTTTTTCACAGCTGTTCATGTTATTTTGTGCCTTTCTTTTTTGTTTTCTATTTATTTGACGCTTCCGCCTCCGGGAAAGTTTCATCTTGGCTTTCCCTTTTTTCTGTTTACTGGTACAATAGAAGTAACTGATATGGAAGCATTTGTAAAATCTCACTCTGGCCATGGCGGGGCTGATGTGGTTCTGGAGGCTGCAGGGGCAGAAAACACCTTTGAAATGGCCTGGAAATGCGCCCGCCCCAATGCCATTGTAACTGTCGTTGCACTTTATGACCGCCCTCAGCTTCTGCCGCTTCCTGATATGTACGGAAAAAATCTGACCTTTAAAACAGGAGGGGTGGACGGCTGCGACTGCGAGGCCATTTTAAAGCTGATTGAAGAAGGCAAAATTGACACCACGCCGCTGATCACACACACCCTTCCCCTGAACCAGATTGAAGAAGCCTATCAAATATTTGAAGAAAAAAAGGACGGAGTAATCAAGGTCGCTGTAAAACCCTGATTCCCCATCCTGAACAGTTCCAATTTACTCAGCAAAGAAACGCTCTTCCACCTCTTTTACTGGCATTTCCTTTCCAGTAAACAGCCGGAATGCAGCGGCGCCCTGCCAAAGCAGCATACCGATTCCTCCAACTACCTGGCAGCCTGCCTCCTTCGCCTCGCGAAGCAGGCGGGTTTCCAGCGGATTGTAAACCGTATCAGCCACAATCAGCCCCGGATGGAGCAGTTCCGCCGGAATCAGTGTGTCTTTGTCCATCGGTTTCATGCCAACCTTTGTTGCGTTGATCAGAATATCGCTGTCTCTTACCGCCTCAGCCAGACGCTTCTGATCCTCCAGATCACACATCTCTGCGCGGCAGTCCGGAACCTCTCTGGCCAGCTTTTCTACAATTCTCTGACCGCTGGCAAAGAACTCATCTCTGCGGTTGAAAATCGTAATTTCAGCTGCACCTTCCAGGGCAGTCTGAATGCTGATAGCATTGGCTGCACCGCCGGTTCCCAGAATCAGCAGCTTCTTTCCCTTCACCTCTACGCCGTGGGCGCGAAGGTTGTCTGTAAAACCCTGGCCGTCTGTATTGTATCCGATCAGCCTTCCATCCTCTGACACAACTACAGTATTGCAGGCGCCAATCAGACGGGCCGCCGGACTGATCTCATCGAGATAATCCATCACTGCCGTCTTGTCCGGCATGGTAATATTGAAGCCCTTTACATGAAAAGTTTTGATCGCCTCAACAGCCTTTCCAACCTGTTCCAGCGGTACATCAAATGCCAGATATGCGCCGTCCTCGCCTGTACGGGCAAAGCTGTAATTGTACATAGCCGGGGAACCGGAATGACCTACCGGAGAGCCAATCAGGCAGTAAAGCTTCGTATGTCCTGTAATTCTGTTTTCCATCGCAAACTCCTCCTCAAATCCGTTTGTTTTCCCATTTTACACTGAGAAAGGATTTTTTTCCAGACCTGTTTTTATTTTTCTTTTGTAACTTTATTTTTCTGTCTGCCCCCCCTGTTTTAACGGTTTACATATCTCCACAAGGTTGTTCTGCTGATTCCCAGCTTTTTTGCCGCCGCAGTCTGATTTCCTCCACACAGATTCAATACATGAAGGACAATTTCCCTGTTCATGCTGTCCAGTGACTGCTCCAGATTCAGCGAAAAATCCTGGCTGGCCGGTTTCTCTGACTTCTGTTTATCGGCAGTCTCAACGAAAAATTCTCCCTCCTCCTTCAGAATCCGTTCAATGGTTTTTCCAGAAATATAGGCCTGCTCTGTCTCCAGCACCGCCTTCTTCAGAATTCGCTTAAACTGTGTAATATTACAGGGATAATCATACTCCTTCAGCATCCGGACTGCATCCTCGTCCAGACCTACCGCCTGTCTGCCCAGCTCCTGATTTAATGTGTCAATATAAATGGCGGCAGATGAGCTCAGATCCTCCCGCTGCTCCCGCAGAGGCTTTGCAGCCACATGGATTCCTCCCAGCATATTCGTATATTCCAGCGCTGTGTGAGGAACCCCCTTTCCCCGGGGCTGTGTGCAGGAAAAAATCAGCCGGTTTCTCACATGAAGGTTGGTATCCAGAATAATGGACAGCAGACGCTTCTGACGCGCCTGGGAAAGGGATTCCAGGTTGCAGATATAAATGGTATTTCCGTTGTCTGTAAAAGGAGAATTGTAATGGTTAATCAAAAATTCCCAGGTCTTGTCATTGAGGAGAGAACAGTTTACCACATAAAGAGGGCTGTCTCTCCAGGCACTTTTTGCATAATAAATACAGGCCACCCGGTCCTTCCCCGTCCCCACCTCGCCTGTAATCATCAGCGGCGAAGCATTGGCTGACATCATTTCTGTACTTGCAACAATCTCTCTGGCCCGTTCTGTATTGCTGTAAAAGCTCTCCAGGAAATTTTGGAGAGCCCTTTCCTTATCCAGAATCGTAATTCCGTATTTGGAATAGGCCATGGGAATTTTAGAGGGCATAACCCGGAAAATCACATAATCCATATCTCCTGTATCAGACCGCTGAGAGCGGACAGAATACATCTGTCCCCCCAGAGTCACAAAAAAAGAGCGCTGTTTTCCGGAACGACACCGGGGCAACTCTTTTCTTAGCTGCTGCGCCATCTCCTCTGCCGTCTCCTCCTCCAAAGTAGAATAAAGATTTTTTCCCTCTATATCCAGAATCAGATAACGGTTTGAACTGCTGCGGACCAGGGTTTCCAGCATAGAAAAGGAATCATACAGCTTTTCATGCTTCGACCAGCTGTCAACCGCATGGTTAATCGCTGATTTCAGACTCTCCACACTGGAGGTCAGTAAAATCGGGGTGATTCCGATAAGCTTTGCATATTCGTAGGGAATCATATCACAAATCACTGTCTCATATCCCTGTTCCTTCATTCGATCCAGTAAGCTTCCGGAATCTGACCAGTTATTGATAGAAAAAGAAAAAATATCAATCTTGATTTTCAGCAAATCGCAAAGATTTTTTGCAATATCTGTTAAAGAATGGAATCCCAGAATTGCAAATTTTGTTCCCGTATTTTCTGCTATTTTAATACATCGAAGAACATCATAATAATCAATTCCAATATCCACCACCGGCACAGGAACTGCCTGGGAAATCATACTGGCTGTATTGGCCCGGGAAATAATCATATCATATCCAGAATAATATTTCTTTGCCAGCGCCAGCCCCTCCTCCATATTTCCCAGCATGGCGTTCAACTCTATATCCGGATAATGGGCTGCGCACTGATTCATCAAATGAACAAGTCCCCGATACGGTGCAATTCCAAGAATTCGTACTTTTCTCATTTCTCTCCCTCTTTCTGTTTGTTATCGTTCATGTACAAGCTTTTGTTTCAATTATAAACAATATTATACTGTATTATCCTTGAAATTGAAAGAAAAATTGAGTTATATTAGAAGAAACGATGTGTTTCATTTTTAACTGTTTCATTTTTAAACACTTTAGAAAGGCAGCAAAACCATGGATAATCGATATTTAATCATTGCAGATGATTTTACCGGAGCCAACGATACCGGCGTCCAGTTAAGAAGGCGGGGATTTCCCACAGAGGTTCTGTTCAGCGGAAAGCCAGTCTGCCAGGATAAATCCGTTGTAATTGACACAGAATCCAGAACGGTTCATCCGGATCACGCCTATGAAATCGTGTCCCATGCCCTGGAGCAGGTTGATTTTTCCCAGTTCCGCCATATTATTAAAAAAATTGACTCAACCATGCGCGGAAATATAGCCATGGAAATCCGGGCAGTCGATGAGGCCTTTCACCCGGAGCTTATCGTCTTTGCTCCTGCCCTTCCGGCTCTGGGCAGAACCACTGTGGACGGGGTTCAGCGCCTGCATGGTGTGGAAATCTGCAAAACAGAGCTTTCCCGGGATCCAAAAAATCCTGTGGTAGAAGACAATCTGGTCAGCCTTCTGGGGCGGATTTATGAAGAGAGGATTCAGCTGAAACGCCTTCCTGAGATCAGAAGCAGCTCCTTTTCTCTGACTGACAGCCGTATTTTTGTATGTGATGCAGAAACAGACGAGGATCTTTCCCGCATTGTTCAGGCTGCCAAAAGAAGCCAAAAAACAGCTCTCTACATCGGAACCGCAGGCATTGCCGACAGCCTTATGGAGCTGGAGCAGCCGTCCCTCCCTTCCCTTGGAGTCGCCGCCAGCATCAGCACCGTAACCAACCGCCAGATGCATTTCTGTGAACAGCAGGGCATTACCTTAATCAAGCTTCCTGTAGACAAAATCCTGCAGGGAAGCGACACGGCAGAGCATTATGTTCAGAAGGCTGTTGAAGCCCTGAACCGCGGCGAGGACACCATCTTTCTCACAGACACTGCCTATGATCGAGAGTTTCTGGAGCTTTCCTATCAGGCCGGTGACACCCTGGGTCTTACCCCTCTGGAAATTGGTGATCGGGTTCGCTCAATTATCGGTCACGGAGCCACGGAAATTCTCAGGCAGGCAAAGGTTTCCGGAGTTTTCCTTACTGGCGGAGACACCGCTCTCGGCCTGCTGATGAACATTGGGGCTGACGGATCGGAAATCCTGTCAGAAATTATGGTGGGAATTCCCATGATTCAGGTAAAGGGCGGCGAATTTGACGGGCTGAAGCTGGTTACAAAAGCCGGAGCCTTCGGCGCAGATAACGCCATTGCCTTTGCCATGAGAAAATTAAAGGAACATTTATAAATATCACACATCCATAATACGAGGAGGTATTCATATGAAAGAATTTTTACTGCCCTATGGAAAAGAAAAACTGACCGCAGCTATTGAAGAAGAGCATCTGGCCGGCGTCCTGCTCTCTGAGCTGCACAACTACAAGGCCCCCAAAAGCGGTTCTGAACTGGTTCAGGACGCTCTGGAACACCCTATCGGTACTCCCAGACTCTGTGATATGGCTATTGGAAAGAAAAACATTGTAGTCATCTCCTCTGACCATACCAGACCCGTTCCCAGTCACATTATGATGCCGCTGATCCTGGCTGAAATCCGCAAAGGCAATCCGGACGCAGACATTACCATCCTGATTTCCACTGGACTTCACAGAACCACTACCCAGGAAGAGCTGACAGACAAATTTGGCCCGGAAATTATGGCAAATGAAAAAATCATTGTTCATGACTGTGATGACAATGACAACCTGGTATACTTAGGCAAGCTTCCTTCCGGCGGCAACCTGATCATTAACCGCCTTGCTGCAGAAGCAGATCTTCTTGTGGCAGAGGGATTTATTGAGCCTCACTTCTTTGCCGGCTTCTCTGGCGGAAGAAAGAGTGTGCTTCCCGGCGTTGCAAGCCGTGAAACCGTTATGTACAACCACAACTCTGGCTTTATTGCCGATCCTCATGCCCGCACTGGAGTGATTGAAGGCAATCCGATTCACAATGACATGCTGTATGCGGCACGGGCTGCCAGACTGGACTTTATCGTTAATGTTGTGATTGATGCTGCCCACGATCCCATTTTTGCTGTTGCCGGCGACTGCGATCTGGCTCACAGAGTGGGACGTGAATTCCTGGCTTCCAAGTGTCAGGTAGACGCGGTTCCTGCTGACATTGTTATCTCTACTAACGGCGGATATCCTCTGGATCAGAATATTTATCAGTCTGTAAAAGGTATGACTGCCGGTGAAGCCACGGTAAAAGAAGGCGGCGTAATCATTATGCTTTCCAAAGCTGCTGACGGACACGGCGGCAAATATTTCCATGAGACCTTCCGGGACGAAAAGGATCTGAACCGGATGATGCAGACCTTCCTGGACAGAAAGCCGGAAGAAACCATCATCGATCAGTGGCAGTCCCAGATTTTTGCCCGGCTTCTGCTGAAAGCAACTGTAATCTTCATTTCCTCCTGTGATGATCAGCTGGTAGAGGATCTTCACATGGTTCCGGCACACAGCATGGAAGAGGCTATGGAAAAGGCAAAAGCTATCGTTGGAAAAGAAGACTATAAGGTAACGGTAATCCCGGACGGTGTTTCCGTCATTGTAAAAGAATAAAATCAGGGAGGTTCTGTGCTATGAAATTTATCCTGATACCGGACTCTTTTAAGGGTACATTAAGCTCCGCTCAGATTTGCGGAATTATAAAAGAAAAAGTGGATCTCCATTTTCCCGGCGCTGAGTCTGTCAGCGTACCGGTTGCCGATGGCGGAGAAGGCTCTGTAGACGCCTTTATCACTGCCGTTGGAGGCACAAAAGTTATGGTTCCTGTGAAAGGCCCTTATTTTGAAGACATAGAATCTTATTACGGGCTGATCGACAACGGAAACACTGCTGTCATTGAAATGGCTGCCGCCGCAGGCCTTCCTATGGTGGAGGATCGGAAAAATCCGAAAAAAACTACAACCTACGGCGTAGGCCAGCTGATCCTGGCTGCCGCAGAAAGCGGCGTTAAAAAAATCATTGTGGGACTGGGCGGTTCCTGCACCAATGACGGCGGCTGCGGAGCTGCCGCAGCTGTCGGCGTAAAATTCTACGACAAAAACGGGGAATCCTTTATTCCCACCGGCGGCACTGTTATCGATATTCAGCGCATTGATCTGAGCCAGAAAGCAGCAATTCTGAATCAGGTAGAGATCGTAACCATGTGCGACATTGATAATCCCATGTACGGTCCCACCGGCGCTGCCCATGTTTTTGCACCGCAGAAGGGCGCAGACGAAGCTATGGTTCTGGAACTGGATGAAGGAATTAAAAATTTAAGCCGCGTGATTCTGGATGCATCCGGTCAGGACATCAGCCAGATTCCGGGAACCGGCGCTGCCGGAGCTATGGGCGCAGGTATGATTGCCTTCTTTGGCTCCCGGCTTCAGATGGGAATTCAGACTGTTCTCGACACCGTAAAATTTGACGAAATGATTGCTGATGCAGACTATATTTTTACCGGAGAAGGAAAACTGGATTCTCAGAGTCTTCGCGGAAAGGTTGTCATTGGCATAGCTGAAAGAGCAAAGAAGCAGAGCAAAAAGGTTATCGCCGTGGTAGGCGGCGCAGATGACAGCGAAATTGCCCGGGCTTATGAGATGGGAGTTACTTCTGTATTTCCTATTAACCGTCTGCCTCAGGACTTCTCTGTCAGCAGGCATCACAGCCAGGAAAACCTTGCCTACACCACAGACAACATTCTTCGGCTGATTGCTGCCAAATAGAAATACCGATTACCAATTGAATTTGTAAAGGGGGATACTTTAATGAAGATTTTACAGACTGTGAAAAAAATTCCCGGAGGTCTTATGGTTGTTCCGCTTCTTTTGGGCGCCATTGTCAATACCTTCTTTGGCGGAACCATATGGACCATGTTTGACGGAACCTTTACCACTTATCTGTGGAAATCCGGCGCTATGCCGATTCTGGCCGTATTTATCTTCTGTAACGCTACTACCATTAACTTTAAAAAAGCCGGCGTAACCGTTTATAAAGGCGTTGTTATCACAGCCGTAAAAGTAGGACTTGGAATCATTATCGGCCTGATTTGCGGCAAGCTGTTTGGCGAAGCCGGTTTCCTGGGTCTGTCCACGCTGGCAATCGTAGGCGCTCTGGCCAACTCCAATGGCGGTCTTTACGCTGCTCTGGCCGGTGAATACGGAGATGCAACTGACGTAGGCGCAGTTTCTATTCTGTCCATTAACGACGGTCCCTTCTTTACTATGGTGGCCCTGGGCGCTGCAGGCGTTGCAAAGATCCCCATGTCCATTCTGGTAGGCTGTATCATTCCTGTTATTGTGGGCTGTATCCTTGGAAATCTGGATGAGGATATTCGGAAATTCTGTGAGCCGGGTGCTTCCATGATGATTCCCTTCTTCGCTTTCCCGCTGGGAGCAGGCTTAAATATCATGAACCTGTTAAAGGCAGGCGCACCTGGTATCCTTCTGGGTATTGCATGTACCCTGATTACCGGTATCGGAGGTTATCTGGTATATAAGCTCCTCCACATGGATCGCCCGGAGGTTGGCGGCGCAATCGGTACTACCGCAGGCAATGCAGCAGCAACTCCCGCTTCTGTTGCTGCAGTTGACGCAACCCTTCTGGCAGTTGCTGAAGCCGCAACCGCTCAGATCACCGCAGCAATTATTGTAACTGCAATCTGCTGTCCGCTTCTGGTTTCCTGGCTCCATAAATTCGAAGAGAAGAAAAGAGCTGCAAAATAACCGGAATCCGGAATGTATTTCTCTGTGAACCAAAACCAGCCGGAACAGTACCTGTTTACTGCTCCGGCTGTGCGTATTTCAGGAAAGGAAGGAAACTCTTATGAACAATAAAAAAATCATTGGAATTACTATGGGGGATCCGGCCAGCATAGGACCGGAAATTACTGTAAAAGCCTTTGCTGATCCGTCATTATATGAGCTTTGCTGCCCACTGGTTGTCGGTGACGCCGATGTTATGGAAGCCGCCCTCTCCATTGTAAACCATAAGGAGCTGCAGATTCATCGGATTCAAAATGTCTCTGACGCCCTCTTTCGATTTGGAACCATTGATGTTCTTGATATGGGGCTGATTGACGCCGCCCAGCTGCAGCGCGGCCAGGTATCCGCAGAATGCGGTGACGCTTCCTTCCGCTATGTTACCAAGGTGATTGAGCTGGCCATGGATGGAAAAATTGACGCTACTGTTACCAATGCATTTAACAAAGAAGCCGTCAACCTGGCTGGCCATCATTATTCCGGACATACAGAAATCTATGCCGATCTGACTGGAACCAAAAACTATACTATGATGCTGGCCCATGAAAACCTCCGCGTGGTTCATGTTTCTACTCATGTTTCTCTCCGCGAGGCCTGCGATCGGGTAAAAAAACAGCGGGTTCTCGATGTGATCCGCATTGCAGATCAGGCCTGCCGCGATCTGGGAATCGAAAAGCCCCGCATTGGAGTTGCCGGGTTAAATCCGCACAGCGGTGAGCACGGCCTGTTCGGACGGGAGGAAATTGACGAAATTATTCCTGCAATTGAAGCAGCTCAGGCAGAGGGCATCTGCGCAGACGGCCCTGTTCCGCCGGACACAGTATTTTCCAAGGCCCGCGGCGGCTGGTACGATATCGTTGTCGCCATGTATCACGATCAGGGACATATTCCCTTAAAGGTCGTAGGCTTTGTCTACGACCACGACAAAAAAGCCTGGGACGCCGTAGCCGGAGTCAATATCACACTGGGTCTGCCCATTATCCGGGTATCCGTCGATCACGGCACAGCCTTCGATCAGGCCGGAACCGGAACCGCCAGTGAACTGAGCCTGCGCAACTCCATCGAGTATGCTGTAATGTTTGCGGAAAATCGGAAATAGCTTAATACGGAAACGTAATCGAGCGGATTCGTGCAGTAGGACTTACTGACTGAATCCGCTCGAAAGAGCATGGGGGTATTATACTGCCCCTGTATTACATCATTCCTGCAATTCCATAGACTGCCAAAGCTGCAATCCATGCCAGAACGCACTGGCCAATCACCATAGCCACTGCCCATTTGCCGCCCAGCTCCCGCTTCACAGACGCAATCGCTGCCACACAGGGGGTATACAGCAGACAGAATACCAGCAGAGACGCTGCTCCTGCAATCGTCAGACTGCTGTAAAGGGCCTCTGTACTTCCAAACAGCACAGTCAGAGAGGATACCACACTCTCCTTTGCCATAAATCCAGAAATCAGAGCTGTTACAATCCGCCAGTCTCCAAAGCCTACCGGTGCAAACAGCGGAGCCAGCCAGCCGGCTGCCAGAGCCAGAATGCTGTTGTGGGAATCTGACACCATGTTCAGTCCCATATCAAAGTTCTGCAAAAACCAGATGGCAATGGTTGCAAGAAAAATAACGGTAAAGGCTCTCTGCAGGAAATCCTTTGCCTTATCCCATAAAAGGTGAAGCACATTCCCTGCCCCTGGCATACGGTAGTTGGGCAGCTCCATAACAAATGGCACCGCCTCTCCCTTAAAGGCTGTTTTCTTGAAAATCAAAGCCATAATAATTCCCATAATAATTCCAAACAGATAAAGCCCAATCATCACCAATGCTCCATGCTGCGGGAAAAATGCCGCTGTAAAAAATGCATAGATGGGAAGCTTCGCCGTACAGCTCATAAAGGGCGTCAGAAGAATGGTCATTTTTCTGTCCCGCTCAGAGGGAAGAGTCCGGCTTGCCATAACTCCCGGCACAGTACAGCCAAATCCAATCAGCATCGGCACAATACTTCTTCCGGAAAGTCCCAGCTTTCTCAGAAGCTTATCCATAATAAAGGCAACGCGGGCCATATATCCGCTGTCCTCCAGAAGAGACAGGAAGAAGAACAGGGTTACAATAATCGGCAGGAAGCTCAGTACGCCGCCAACGCCGTTAAATATGCCGTCGATCACCAGAGAGTGAACCACTTCATTCACCTGCGCCGCCTGCATGGCCTGATCCACCGCATCTGTCAGCGCTGTGATACCCGACTCCAAAATGCCCTGGAAAAATGCTCCAATCACATTAAAGGTCAGCCAGAATACCAGACCCATAATTCCAATAAACGCAGGAATTCCCGTATATTTTCCCGTAAGGAACTGGTCAATCCTTCTGCTTCTGGTTCTCTCCCTGCTTTCTCTTGGCTTGACCACTCCCTCCCTGCACACATCTTCAATATAATCAAACCGCATCTGGGCCACTGCTGCCGCCCGATCCATGCCGGTTTCTTCCTCTGTCTGTCTGGAAATTTCCTCCAGAATCATGGCTTCCTTATCTGTCAGCTTCAGCTGCTCCAGAATCTTTGGATCTCCCTCCATAACCTTGCTTCCTGCAAACCGGACCGGAATCTCCGCCTGAGCGGCATGATCCTCAATCAAATGCATCACTGCATGGATTCCTCTGTGAATCCCCTCTTCCCGCTTGCAAAAATCAATCTCCAGGGGACGCTCCTGATACCGGGCCACATGAAGCGCATGACGAATCAGCTCCTCAATGCCCTCTCCCTTAGCAGCAGAAATGGGAATAACCGGAACTCCCAAAGCCTCTTCCATCTCATTCACCTTGACAGAACCGCCATTTTCCCTCAGCTCATCCATCATATTCAGAGCCACAACCATGGGAATTTCCAGCTCAAGCAGCTGCATGGTCAGATACAGATTCCGTTCAATATTCGTGGCATCCACAATATTGATAATGCCCTTCGGTTTTTCCCGGATTACAAATTCTCTTGTTACGATTTCCTCGCTGCTGTAGGGAGACATGGAATAAATTCCGGGCAAATCTGTAATCAGCGTATTTTCATGGCCGCGGATAACCCCGTCCTTTCGATCTACAGTAACTCCCGGGAAATTTCCCACATGCTGCTTGGAACCGGTCAGCTGATTAAACAATGTGGTTTTTCCGCAGTTCTGATTTCCCACAAGCGCAAAGGTCAAAACCTCACTGTCCGGAAGCGGCTTTTCCTCCTTCCGGTTGTGGAACTTTCCACCCTCGCCGTATCCCGGATGAAGCTTCTCCTTTTTCTGGGGATTTTTCCAGCCTTCTCTTGCTTTTGACGCCTTTCCATTTTCCGCCTGCTTTCCGGAAAGCTCCCCATGCTCCCGGGCCTCGTGGGGTTCGCTGATCTCAATATTTTCTGCATCCTCCAGACGAATCGTCAATTCATAGCCATGAATGCGCAGCTCAATGGGATCTCCCATAGGTGCATATTTGACAACCGTTACCTCTGTTCCCTGAATCAGTCCCATATCCAGAAAGTGCTGGCGCAGCGCACCGCTTCCGCCTACTGCAAATATGGTCGCTGTCCTTCCAATCTGCAATTCACTCAGTTTCATGCTTCTTATCCTCTCCATATTAGTCTTATCTAACTTTGCGCTTTTACTATACGCTAAATGAGAAAAAAAGTCAATATACTCTTTACAGGCTTATTCTGTCAGATACACTCTCCCGGACTACCAGTCTGTTTTCCAGTTCTCGATCTGGCGGCCGTACTCCATTTTCCATATATCCAAGCAGCATTTGGGCGCCTGCTGCCGCAATCTGGCTGGCATTTCTCTCTACTGTTGTCAGCTGCAGATCCGCATACCGCGGCAGCTCCAGATTATCAAAGCCAACCAGAGAAATCTCCTGGGGAACCCTGAGTCCCCGTCTGGCGAGGGCATTCTTTGCAGCCACTGCCATTTCATCATTAAAGCACAAAATTGCAGTAAGATTTGGATGTGCATCTATAAGCTGATTGGCCGCTGAATAGCCGCTGTTGTAACGGTAATTTCCATGAACCACAGGAAACTGATGAATCGAATATCCCCGTTTTCGCGCCGCATGAATCCAGCCCTGATGCCGAAAAATAGTTGCCTCCAGATTCGGCGGCCCTTCAATGATCCCAATATTTCGATGCCCATGATCTAACAGATACCCCATTGCCTTTTCCATTCCTCTGGATTCATTGGTTGTTACCACAGGAATATCAATCGGAACCCGGCGGCTCAGCGCTACCATAGGTATATGAAGAGCAAAGGCCTCCTCCAAAAAATCCAGATCCTGATCTCTCTGTGACATAATCAAAAGCCCGTCATACTGGCTGGGATTCAGACTTCCCGGTTCATGCAGATCTATTCCCTTTACCACAATCTGATAACGCCCCCCAATAACTCCATAAACTCCTGTCAGAACACTGTGCAGCACATATGGAGAGGTCGCTGCACTGATACTGGAAAAATACAGACCAATAATACGGGATTTCGAGTGTCTCAAATGAAGTGCTGCCTGATTGGGCATATATCCCATGGCTTGAGCCAGCGCAATAATCTCTTCTTTCTTTTTTGCCTTCACAGGGCCATTTCCTGTTAAGGCCCTGGATACCATAGAACGGGAAACTCCCGCCCTTTGTGCAATATCTGTAATCGTAACAGCCAATTTCTTCTCTCCTCCTGTTCAGATATCTCCAACTGCTGATATTAGAAACAGTATATCATAAAAAAATGCAAAGTGAAACGGATTTCACTTTTTCAGCAAAAAACAATTAATATTAAACAATATTTATTCCATATTCCTCTTTTATTTTGCATTTTACGCGACAAAATATAACAAATTCATATTATTCAATTCAATATATAGTATAATATGCATATTAATTTAAAATATTTTTGTTCACTTTTTCCCTTTCCCCATTTAAAAAAATATGTTAAAAAAATATTATCAAGTACGTTTGATTCAGAAGGGAGAATATCAATGAAAAAAAGAACAAAACAGATGATTTCTTTCAGTATAGCAGCTGCTATGGGACTGTCCCTGACTGCATGCGGCGGAAAACAGGCAGAAGCACCACAGACCACAGCTGCTGAAACAAAGGCTGAGGGAGCACAGGAAACTACAGAAGCTACAGCTTCCGAGGAACCGGTAACGATTCGTTTTTGCTGGTGGGGCGGCGATTCCCGTCATGCTGCTACAGAAAAAGCAGTGCAGGCCTTTATGGAAAAATATCCCCATATCACCGTTGAATGTGAATACGGCGCATGGACTGGCTGGGAGGAAAAGCAGTCCTTAAGTATTCTGAGCGGCGACTGTGCTGATGTGCTTCAGATCGGTTCTAACTGGGTTCATGATTACTCCAAGGGCGGCGAATCCTTCCTTGATCTGTACCAGTACAGCGACATTATTGATTTAACCCAGTTCCCGGAGGACAAATTAAAAGAGGACGAAGTAAATGGAAAGCTGATGGCTATTCCGATTTCTCTGACCGGCCGTCTGTTCTACTGGAATAAAACAACCTTTGATGAGGTTGGTGTTCCCATTCCTACCGATGAAGAATCTCTGATGACTGCCGGTGCTGCCTTCAAGGCATATAATGAGGACTATTATCCCCTTGCTCTGGGCGAATACGACAGAATGATTTTTATGGTCTATTATCTGGAATCCAAATACGGAAAAGACTGGGTAACTGACGGAAAGATGAATTATACCGAAGCAGAAGTACAGGAAGGCCTGGAATTCATGAACAAGCTGGAAGCTGAGCACGTGATTCCATCTGTTGCAACCATCAATGGCGATATGTCTGACTCTCTGGATAAAAATGCAAAATGGATTGATGGAAAATATGCCGGCTTAATGGAATGGGATTCTGCTGTTACAAAAGTAAAAGACGCTATGGAAGGCAGTGTAAATAAACCCAATCAGGAATTTGTCATTGGTGATTTCATCAAATTCGGCGAATACCAGGGCGGCTTTACCAAACGTTCTATGGACTTTGCTATTAAATCCTCCACAGAGCATCCAAAGGAAGCTGCCATGCTTGTAAACTTCCTGTTAAACGAGCCGGAGGGCGTAGAAATCTGCTCCACCGAGCGCGGAATTCCCTGTTCAAAGGCTGCTATTTCCATTCTTGATGAAAAAGGAATTGGCGATTCCTTTGTAAAAGAAGCCAATGCAAAGGTTCTTGGCTACAGTCAGTTTTCTCAGGATCCTCAGTTTGACAACAGCGAGCTGAAGGCAAATCCTGACGGTCTGTACTACAAGGTATTTGGAACTCTCAGCTCCGGCGACATTACTCCGGAGGAAGGCGCGAAAACCCTCTGCGAGGGCATCACAGAAATTCTGGAACAGTAAATCCTTCTCTGAAAAAACTGTTCCGGGACACGAGCTTAGTAAGGAATCTAAAAAAATGAACATATTAACCTGGGAAATTAGTTTAACAAAAGAACAGCTTGGATATGAAAAGCTGACACCTCCGGCCTCTGTAACCGGATACCTTCTGGATCCTGTCTCTCTGTCAGCTACAAGACGGAGACCGGCTGTAATCATCTGCCCCGGCGGCGGATACGGACATCTGTCCGACCGGGAGGGTGAGCCTGTTGCCATGCAGCTGGCCGCCATGGGCATTCACACTTTCATCCTGAAATACAGCCTCGCGCCGGATGTGTTTCCTGCCAGTCTTATGGAGCTGGCAGAAACCATATCCGAAATCAGGGCCCATGCAGATGCCTGGATGGTTGATCCAGACCGGATTCTGGTCTGCGGATTTTCTGCCGGAGGCCACCTGGCCTGCTCCTTAGGCGCTTTCTGGAATCAGGATTTTCTCTGGAAGCCCTTAAATAAAAAGGCCGATGAAATCCGTCCTGACGGTATGATTCTCTGTTATCCGGTCATCACATCCGGCGCTCACTGCCATCAGGGCTCCTTCCAGAATCTGCTGGGAACACATGCCAATGACGAAAACCTTCGCCGCCTGGTTTCTCTGGAATATCAAGTCGGCAGCCATACGCCAAAAACCTTTTTGTGGCATACGGCATCTGACAGCAATGTTCCTGTTGCAAACAGCCTTCTGCTTGCAGAAGCTCTGACTCGCCATCAGGTCAGCCTGGAGCTCCATATTTATCCCGTTGGCTGCCATGGTCTGTCACTGGCAACCGAAGAGGTTTCCTCCTCTGATGGCCGCTACGTAGAGCCCCAGTGCCAGAGCTGGATTTCTCTTTTAAAAACCTGGCTGGAGCATTTTTAAATTTATCACTGGATCAAAAACCGGCGGAGCGGCTTTTAGCCGCTCCGCCGAATTTATCTTCAGTCCTTATTCATTTCCTTCTAACAGATTTCTTGCCACATAAATTCCGCTGGCCGAAGCATGAGACAGAGAATGGGTAATTCCGCTTCCGTCTCCAATAAGGTAAAGTCCCTTATGGCAGGATTCCAGCTTCTCATTTACCTGCACCTCCATATTATAGAACTTCACCTCAACGCCATAAAGAAGGGTATCGTCATTGGCCGTACCAGGCGCAATCTTATCCAAAGCATAAATCATCTCCATAATGCCGTCCAAAATCCGTTTCGGCAGCACCAGGCTCAGATCTCCCGGCGTAGCCTTTAAGGTCGGCGTAATAAACGCCTCTTCAATTCTTGCCGGAGTGGAACGCCGTCCTCGAATCAGATCCCCGAAACGCTGAACAATCACTCCGCCTCCCAGCATATTGCTTAAACGGGCAATGGATTCGCCATATCCATTGGAATCCTTAAACGGCTCAGAAAAGTGCTTTGCTACCAGAAGAGCAAAGTTGGTATTCTCCGTATGCTTGGAAGGATCCTCGTAGCTGTGTCCATTTACCGTAATAATGCCATTGGTATTCTCCGTAACAACTGCGCCCTTGGGATTCATACAGAAGGTCCGCACCTGATCTCCATATTTCTGTGTCCGGTACACAATCTTACTTTCATACAGCTCATCTGTCAGGTGAGAAAATACATCGGCCGGAAGCTCTACCCGGACTCCAATATCAACCCGGTTCGAGCTGGTGGGAATCTGCAGCTCCTGACAGATCCGCTCCATCCATTTGCTTCCGCTTCTTCCTACAGAAATAATACACTTTTCGCACTCATAGGTCTGGCCGTTACTGAAAATCTGATAACCTCCGTCCACTGCCGCAACAGAATCTACAGGAGAATCAAAATAAAAATCCACCTTTTCCTTCAGCTCTGCATACAGATTTTCCAGAACCAGATAGTTAATATCTGTACCCAGATGGCGTACAGATGCATTCAAAAGATGAAGGTCATGCTGAATACATTCTTTTTTAAACTTGGAACCGGCAGTAGAATACAGCTTCGTTCCTGCCCCGCCATAACGCAGATTAATATCATCTACATAATACATCAAATCAAGAGCCTGCTTCTTACCAATATACTTGTACAGAGTACCGCCAAAATCATTGGTAATATTGTACTTTCCATCTGAAAATGCTCCGGCTCCGCCAAACCCGCTCATAATAGAACAGTTCTTACAGCCAATGCAGGATTTGATCTTTTCCCCGTCAATGGGACATTTGCGCCGGCTCAGGGTATGGCCCGCCTCAAATACCCCAACCTTTAAATCTGGGCTCTTCTGACTTAATTCATATGCTGAAAAAATTCCGCCCGGCCCCGCTCCAATGATAATAACATCATACCGCATAAAAATACCTCCTAAAAAATAAGGTCAACTACAAAGGCATTGTAGTCAACCATTTCCGGCGGTTGGTAGAAACACCCATCCATATTATGGGCTTATACACATGCATATTACCATCTTTGATTGTATCATGGATATCCTCGTAATTCAACTTATAATCAGCCGTCTTTGCCTGCATAATCGTAACAGTTCAGCCATGCATCTTCCTGCCCGCTTACAGCGGACAAGAAGCGTTGGGCATCTGAACAGCTGCTGAATCTGCACATGGAATCGTGATCATTGTCACATAGTCCTCCTGACTCCGAATGGCCATTTCATTTAAGCCCTCCTCATAAGCATACCCTGTAAGCGCCAGGTTCCTCTCCTCTGCATAATCCAGAATTTTCTGATAAACCTCCGGAAGCCGCTCCCACGCGCCTACACAATAGGCTCTCAAAAATGCTCCCTTCGGCAAAACCTCATCATAAATCTCGGAATTGCCAGGACAATACGCAAAAAAGGAATCGTAACTGTTAAATTCTCCGCCGCGCACCGCATCCATGGAAATCCGGCTTCCAAAGCTGTCATAAAGATGAAACAGCTTTTTCAGGCGAAGGGAAAATTCTGCCGCAACGGAAAAATCCTCTTCATCGTACTTTCCGGAAATCGGAGCGGAACAGATAATCTTTCTCTCCGGAAGCGTACACAGCTCAATCTCTCCATGCCGCGCCTCAAAGCCTGCCTGCAGCCGCTGTGATTTTTGCTCCAAAAAGGCCTGAACCGACAATAGCTGACGGATGGACGCATCAATAAGCTGCTTCTTCTTTTCCATCATCCGGGAAAAAGTCTCGTCTGACGGCCCTGTCACATATTCCCGTATTTCCTCAATCGACAGGCCAATTTTTCTCAATGTAAGAATCAGCTCCAGCTGTGCAAACTGAAAGCAGGAATAATAATGGTAGCCGTTTTCTCCGATGACTTCCGGGCAAAAAAGGCCGATATCATTATAATAGTGAAGCGTCCGCTTATTTACCCCTGTTAATCTGGCAAATTCTCCGGAAGGATACAAATAATCATTTCTTTTCATAAAAACACCTCTTGATCGTACAGTTACTGTACATAGTATGATACCTTATGGCAACCAATAATTCAATTCAGAGAGGAAAACTTTTATGGAATTTACCTATGCAGACAAAAATCAGTGGCCGGAAATTAAGAAAATCTACCTGGAAGCCTTTCCCAAAGCGGAGCGAAAGCCATATTTATCGCTCCGTCATTCTGTCAAAAAGGGAAAAGCGCTTCTTATGACAGCCTCCGAAAACAATCAGCTTCTGGGCTTTACTGTCCTCATTCCTTATCAGGATATGGTAATGGTCGATTATCTGGCTGTATCCTCCCGAATCCGGAGCCGGGGAACCGGAAGTTATATCATGGAACAGGTTTGTAAGCATTTTTCAGACAAAAAGATTGTTCTTCTGATTGAACGCCTGGATGATGCTGCTGACAACAGCAGCCAGCGAATTGCCCGCCGGAAATTCTATCTGAAAAACGGATTTTCCTCCTCGGATCTCTTTATCACAGGCACAAGCGGAGAGATGGAAATCCTGAATTACGGCGGCAGGGTTTCCCAGGAGGAATATTTAAGTCTTCAGAAATATGCCCTTGGAAGCCTGTTTTTCAAGCTGTCCCATATCCGCATTATCCACGAAACCGCTTCCCAACGCTGACTATTTTCCACACCAACAGGAGATCTTTCACAGCTTCATGAAAACGATATTTTCAACTGTAAAATTGAAAAAAGCCGCTCTTGCAGGACTTCTGGTTCTGGTTCTTGCATCTTCCCTGTGCCAGATGCTTCTGCCGGCTTTTCTCTCTCAAATGATCAGCCGCGGAGTTGCCGCAGGCGCTGACTCTGTCATCCTGATTTATGGAACTGTTATGGCAGGAATTACTGTACTTTCCTGTATTATCAGCTTTCTTTCTGTCAAAACTGCCTCGTCTGTTTCCACGGATTTCGCAGCACAGCTTAGGACAAAGGTCTTTTCCTCTGTCCTGGAATTTTCCGCCGCAGAGATGGATCACTTCGGCACTGCCAGCCTGATTACCCGCAGTACCTCTGACATTGCCAATGTGCAGAATTTTTTGACAATGCTTCTTCGCATAGGTCTTATGGCTCCGATGATGGTCGCTGCCGGACTGGTATTTTCTGCATCTACAGGCGGAAAAGTCAGTTCTGTTCTTCTGACCGCCATCCCTGTTTTACTGGCTGTGCTGACCCTTCTCATTACCCTTGCATCCCGCTGTTCTGTCCGCCTGCGGAAAAAGCTGGATCACATGAACCGTCTGTTTCTGGAGTCTTTGGAAGGAGTCCGTGTCATCCGCGCCTTTAACAGGCAGGATGCAGAATGCAGACGCTTTGAAAAGGCCAATGAAGACTACGCGCTTACGGCCATAGCCTCCGGACACATTACCAGTCTTTTGATGCCTGCCATTAGTGTTATTTTCGGTGTGACAACTGCCGCTGTTCTTGGAATCGGCGCCCGCTATGTAGAATCCGGAGCAATGGAGATTGGATCTCTGGTAGCAAACAGTCAGTATATCAGCATGGTTCTTACTGCTGTTATGATGCTTTCGCTTGTAATTATGATGTTTCCTTCTACCTATGCCTGCGCCCGCCGGATTGCTGAGGTTCTGGACACGAAGCCCTCTATTAAAGATGGAAATTTTCCGCTGAAAAACCGTCCCCTGCGTTCCACTGTTGAATTTTCCCATGTGACTTTTTCCTATCCCGGAGCTGATGAACCAGTTTTAAAGGACGTAAGCTTTACTGCCCGCCCTGGCGAAGTTACTGCCATAATCGGAGGAACCGGGCGTGGAAAATCCACCATTTTAAAATTAATTTCAAGACTCTATGATCCCCTGTCCGGACAGGTTCTGATTGACGGAATCAATGCCGGAGAATACCGTATAGAGGATCTGCATTCTCTGATTGGATATGTTCCTCAAAAAAACGTTCTGTTTTCCGGAGATATTGCAGAAAACCTGAACTTTGGAAAAGAAAATGGCCGGGAAGAGGATTGGAATATTGCTGCAAAAATCGCCTGCGCCGATGAATTTATTACAAAAAAAGAACAGGGCTTCCATGAACCAGTAGCCCAGGGCGGCGTCAATTTATCCGGTGGTCAGCGTCAGCGCTTAGCCATCGCCCGGGCTCTTATGAAAAAGCCGGAAATCTATGTTTTTGATGACAGTTTCTCTGCTTTAGACATGAAAACAGACCACAGACTCCGCCAAAATCTGAAAGAATACACGGGAAATGCTGCTGTCATTCTTGTTGCTCAGAGAATCAGCAGTATTCTGGATGCAGATCAGATTTTAGTTGTAGATGACGGCAAAATTATCGGAAATGGAACGCATCAGGAACTGTTAAGCACCTGTCCGCTCTATCGGGAAATTGCAGAATTACAGTTGGGAGGTTCTCTGATATGAAACACACAGAAGTATGCAGACGGCTGCTAGGTTATCTGAAAATCTATTTTTTACTGGGATACTATTATAAAGCTGCTTTCTTCCCTTGTTTTTCTGTATCTGGTTTCCCAGTCTTTTTCGTTATTACAAGGCTTTCTGATGGCAAAAATCACGGCCCAGGTTATGCAGAAGCTTCGTCAGGATATCAGCGAAAAAATGCACCGTATGAAGCTCAGTTATTACGACAGCCATACCCGCGGCGAGCTGCTCAGTATTCTTACCAATGATGTGGATACCATCAACAATGCCATCAGTCAGAATCTGACCTCCCTGGTAACTCAGGTAACTACCGCTGTCGGTGTTCTCCTTATGATGCTTGCAATCAGCCCTGCCCTTTCCCTGATTCCATTCATTATGGTTCCCCTCTCCCTCTTCAGCGCGGCGGGTGTAATGAAAGCCAGTGAAAAACATTATGCGAAACAGCAGGAGCTTTTAGGACAGCTGGGCGGCTATATCGAAGAAATGTATCAGGGACAAACTGTTGTCCAGTCTTTTCACGATCAGGAACGGGCTAAAAAAGCTTTTGAGACGTATAATGAAGCCTTAAAAATCAGTTCTCAGAAAGCAGAAATAACTGCCGGAGCTGTCAGTCCGATTACAACGCTTGTCAACGATCTGGGATATATCCTCTGCGCTGTCGTTGGCTGTCTTGGTGCAATTACCGGAAAAATCACAGTAGGAAATGTACAGGCAATGCTGGAATACACCTGGCATTTTGCGGATCCTTTTTCCGCTATTGCCGGAATGTCTGGAAGCTTCAGCGCTGCTGCAGCTGCTGGAAACCGGATCTTTTCTCTGTTGGATGCAGAAGAAGAAATCCCGGATTCTTTACCTGGTATTATCCCTCAAAAGCGCCTTGGATCTGTCGTTTTTCAGGATGTCTCCTTTGGATATTCTCCAGATAAGCTGTTAATGCGCTTCTATGAACTAAACAGCGGATCGATTCTCGTAGATGGAATAGATATTCAAAAGATGCCTCGAAAAGAACTTAGAAGTCGTTTTGGAATGGTGCTTCAGGATACCTGGCTTTTTGAAGGTACTATTGCTGAAAATATCGGATATGCCAAAGAAAATATGACCGAAAAAAGCATTTATTCTGCCGCAGAATCAGCCTGTGCCCACAGCTTTATTAAGACCCTTCCTGGCGGATATCATATGATTCTTGGCAAAGGTGCTGAAAATATTTCTCAGGGAGAACGACAGCTTTTAACCATTGCCCGAGCCATTGCATCTGACCCGGAAATTATGATTCTGGATGAAGCAACCAGCAATGTAGATACCCATACAGAAGTCCTGATTCAGAAGGCAATGGCCGAGCTTATGAAGGGCCGTACCAGCTTTGTAATTGCCCACCGGCTGTCCACGATTCGCGATGCAGACAAGATTCTTTACATGGAAGACGGGGATATCAAAGAGGTGGGAACCCACAACGAGCTTATGGAAAAAAACGGAAAATATGCATCTCTTTATCGAAGCCAATTCTCTTAAACCAGGGCATTTGCTGCCTGTATTTCTGTCTTTTTGTGCAGACAGAAATGCCCCGTTTTTATGATTTTAAATAGCCTGTTTTAACACATACTGCTCCACAAACTGGGCTACTCCATCCTCGTAGTGGCAGCCAGTTACATAATCTGCACACTGCTTTACCGCCTCTCCTGCATTGTCCATGGCGACGCCGATGCCTGCTTTCTTCAGCAGCACGGCGTCATTGCTGCCATCGCCAAATGCCATCACATGACTCATATCCAGGTTCAGATGGCTGCAGAGCCATTTCATTGCGCTTCCCTTGCTTACTCCTTTTTTTGTCAGCTCCAGACCATATCCGTCTGAGGTTATCGTAAACAAGCCATATGCTTCCAGCTCTTTTGTAGCGCCCTGCCAGGCCTCTGCTTCCTGGCAGATAATATTGATTTTTGTAACCTGGAATTTGCGGAAAATTTCCTCTCCATCCTGGTTTTCCTGCACTTTGCTGCAATATTTTTCAAAGGAATCTATCATAAGATATCGTTTTTCTCTTAGAAATTCTTCCTGAATTCTAGTCAGACGAAGCTGTCCGGTCTGTCTTAAAAGCTCCTCCTCTATCAGGATTCTGCCATCTGAAACAAGTTCCACAAAGGCATGGTACTTTTTCCCAATTCTGATCGCCTCCCGAAGCTGAGCGGCAGAAATTGCCTGACGATACAGCACCTGCTCAGTGCCGCCCCGGTAAATGACAGCGCCGTTTTCTGCAATCAGATAATCCATAACCGGAAGATTTGAAATCGGCACAATAGAGCGGCATCTTCCAGTGGCAACTACATAGAGCATTCCTTCATTTACCGCATGTTCGATTGCCCTGTAATTTCTTACAGAAACCTCATTATCATGGTGAAGCATGGTTCCATCCAGATCGGTTGCTATGATTCTGATTGTTTTATGCATGTTTTTCCCTCACAAATTCATCAATTGGTGTCCCATCCGTATCCGGCAGAGCTACGCCCAAAATCTTTGCATAGGTCGGGGCCTGGTCAATCAGACGTCCCTTCTCCAACACTGCAGACTCTGCAAAATCCGGTCCCTTGGCCATGAAAACCGGCTGTGGGCCTTTCTGGGGATAATATCCATGGGAAGCTCTTCCATACCGGTAGTCCCTGTCTCCAAAGCTTTCTACCAGCGGACCAGATGTATTTTCTCCGAAGGAGGTATAATCATCAGACTCAATTACAAAAGAGAATGGCCCGTTCAGTCTGTATTTTTCATCTGCCTCCTCTGCGGTAAGAACTTCACTGATTCCATAAATTCCTTCCTCTCTCATCCAGCGCAGCAGCTGAAATACTCTCTGATACAGCTTTTCATCCAAAGGATCCTTAAGATATACGACTGCAGAAAGTCCGTTAGACAGGCAGTAAGCTCTCCAGTCTGTAACATATCCGTCTTTCCTTACATCCAGAAAGCCATAATCTGCCAACATTACATTCAAATTCATAATCCGCTGAACCTCCATCTGGCCATGATCACTAGTCACTACCAGATTCGTCTGCTCTGCAAGCCCCAGCTCCTCCTGCACTCCCATCAGCTGCTGAACAAACCGATCGGTATCCACTACAGCCCGATCCACCATTTCATGAAATACCCCATACTGATGTCTTGCTCCGTCAATATTTGCCGGATGAATCAAAAGCACGTCTGGCTGTTTTTCCCGCAGAATATCACAGGCACAGGCAATAATAAACTCATCAATATAAGGATGTCCCCAATGTTTCAGAATCGAACTGTTTTTTTCCACAATTCGAATCATGTCCTCATCACAGCCCATCTTACGAAATGCCTCTTCTATGGTTTCACCATTTTCCGGAACATACTCCGGAATCTTATAATCAATATCCTTATGACATCCCGTTACCGGCCAGAACACCGCAGCTGTAGTCAGGCCTTTTTCCTTGCATGCTGTAAAAATATCCCGTGAACAGATCACGTCTGCATAACGATTCCAGGGTGTTGGTTTCTGATTAAAGGCCAGAACAAAGTTGCTGGTAACTCCATGGCGATTGGGATAGTTCCCTGTCATCATTGTTGTGTGGCAGGGATAAGTAACCGTTGGATAAATCGACTCCACGCGGTTAATTCTGCATCCTCCATCCAAATATTTCTGATATCCAGGCAAAGTGGAAAACAGTTCCAAATCCTCTGTTACCATGGCATCTGCTGAAAGTATAATCAACTTATTTTTCATTCTTTTCTCCTTCTGATTACCTACTGATTTAAAATCTTATTTACCTTTGTTTCCATATCAGCCAGGGTTGTATCTATATCGCTATTGTTGATATAAATAGCATCCAAAGCGCTTTTAATTGCCTCTGTCGCCTCTGTATAATTCGGATTGGAATATGCTGCACGATTTGCATAAGCCAGCTGATCTAATGCTACTCGAGCCATAGGCATTTCTGCAAAATAAGCTTTCATCGTATCCGATTCCCCGGCACTCTTTCTGGCTGGTAAATAACCAGTTTTAATCGAAGATTTCACTGTCTGCTCTGTGTCAGTCATAAAGTTAATAAACTCCCAGGCTGCTTCCTTTTTCTTGTCAGGAATCTTGCTCATCATAACCAGATTGCAGCCGCCGGTAGGGGTTCCGTAGCACTGATCCATAGGAATAAATCCTACTCCCAGTTCAAAGCCCAGCTCATCTGCGATAGATGCAAACTTCGTTAAATCACCAGTAGAACTAAACCAGATAGCTGTGTCTTCATTCTGCACATCTGCAGTTACTTTATCAGATTCATTACTGTTAAAAGCATGTACTACACCCTGATCAATCAAATCACGATAAAACCCAATTACTTCTTTTCCTGCCTCTGAATTCAGATTGGTAGCTGTCTCATCATCATTTAAAATAGAGCTTCCATGTTCAATCATAAAGGCATCCAAAGTCCAGGTATAACTGTACTGAGAAATCCCGTATTTTCCAGTTTTTTCATGCACACCAGTTGCCATTTCCTTTAAATCATCCCAGGTCTTTAAATTTGCACCGTCGTATCCAGCTTCTTTCAGCAAAGAATTATTGTAGTACATAATCGGAGTGCTTCTTAAATAGGGCAGACCATAACAGGAACCATCTACCTCACCGTTTAACAGCAGAGCATCGTAAAAATCTGTCATATCCACGCCAGATGCCGCAATATAGGAATCTAATGGTTCAATCACCCCATTTTCAGCAAATCTGCGAATCGAGCTAATCTCCATAACGGAGACATCCGGCATCTCATTGGCAACAAATGCTGCCTGAAGCTTCTGATGACACTCGTCGTAGGTTCCCTGGTATTCTGCTGTAACATGAATGCCCTTTTCCTTTCCTACTGTCTCATTAAATAACTCTGTCATCTCCAGATTATTTTCCTGAATTTTGTCTGTCCAGCAATACCAGTAGGTTAATTCCGTTACATTTCCGTCTGCGGTCGATTCCTCTTTTTTTCCTGCCTCACTGGACACAACAGCGCTGCTTTCTGCCTTATCTGTCCCGGAATTTCCGCATCCTGCCAAAGCTCCTGCAGCGATACATGCCATTGCTGCTGCGCCTAAAATTCTCTTTTGATTTTTCATTTTCTTCTCCTCTTTATTTGTTCTTTTCGCTCTTTTAGCGGTTTTATATTAACCCTGTTTTGGGAAAATTTTTATGATTTTTACTTTACTCCCATATAGGTAAAACCTTTGATAATCTGCTTCTGGGCAATCATATAAACAAAAATAATCGGCGCCATCAGCAGTACATTTCCAGCCATTAAAATGTGCTGGTATACTCCATTTTCTACACTTCGCAGCATCGTCAATCCAACCGGAAGTGTCCGTACTGCATCCGTTGTCGTCAAAACCATCGGCCAAAAATAATCATTCCAGGTTCCAACAAATGTCAGCATTCCCAGCATAATAACCGTTGGTTTTGCAATGGGAAGCATAATATGCGTGATGATTTTCAATTCTCCGGCTTTATCCAGCCGTGCCGCCTCAATCAGCTCTTCCGGAATCTGCTTAAAATTCTGCCGCAGCATAAAAATTGCAAATGCGCTGGTAGCCTGCGGAAGAATCAGGGACCAGTAGGTATTGATCAGTCCCCACTTACTCAGCATTAAAAATACCGGAAGAAAAATCAGCTGCGAGGGAATCATCATAGTCGCCAGAATCACTCCAAAAGACAGTTTCTTTCCCAAAAATTCATATCTGGCAAACGCATAAGCAGCGGGAATCACAGTCACCATCTGCAAAACCATAATTCCAGCTGTTACAATAAGCGAATTTTTCAAAAAATGAAAAAATGGAATTACCTCAATTGCCCTTGCAAAATTTTCCCACTGAGGATCACTTACCCAGAATGTTGGCGGCGACTGAAGGGCCTGCGCCGCCGTCTTAAAGGCTGTTAATGCCATCCAGTAAAGGGGAACAAAAAAGATGGCTGTCAAAAGCAGATTTATCATGAATCTGACAGCTTTTGATATATATTTCATACTCCGTCTCCTATGCTTTTATGTTATTGATAGTGAACTTTTTTCTGCAGACATCCAAAATATACGAGGGTAAAAATACCTACAATTACCATTAAAATTACACCAACAGCAGATGCATAGCCGATCTTATAAAACTGAAATCCATACTGATAAATATAATATACCAGGCTGGTAGTTGAATTCTGCGGTCCTCCGGCAGTCATCACATTTACTGTTTCAAAAACCTTAAAGGAACTGATAACAGCTGTAATAGACAGGAAAAACAAAGTCGGTGACAACATAGGAAGAGTAAGCTTAAAAAATATCGTAACCGGATGTGCCTGATCCAGCTCTGCTGCCTCATAAATATACTTTGGAATACTCTGAAGCGCAGATAAAATAATCAATGTGTAATAGCCAACTCCCTTCCAGATATTAACCAAAATCAGGGAATACATTGCCACTTGAGGATCGTCCAGCCACCTTATTTTTTCGATTCCAAAGAATCCCAAAATATAATTTAAAAGGCCAATATCTCCATCCATAATCCACATCCAGATAAAGGCAATGGAAATCATAGGAAGTACATATGGTGTAAACATAATCACCTGTACAAGCCGTTCAAATCTGGCATTTTTATTAAGATAAAGAGCAAAAACCATCCCCAGTGTAATGCAGCCTGCCACTGTCCAAAAAGAAAACTGACAAGTATTTTTCAGCACCTGCATAAACTCCGGATCTGTCATCAGTGACACATAATTGTCCAGTCCGATGAACTTCATTTCTCCAACCATATTCCATTTATAAAAGCCCAATTTAAACATGTATAATATCGGATATACAAGAAACACAAGGCTGACTGCCATTGCTGGAGCTATCATCAAATAGGGCAGCCCTTTCCTCACTCCATCCTTCCATAAAGTGCCGATTTCCACATGCTCTGACTGCAGTTTGACTCTGTTATTTATTACGCCTGCATCCATCATAATCTCCTTCCTCTCGCTTAAAATTATCGGATTCTCTGTTCTTCCTCATCAAAATACAAGATTCTATTGTGAGGAATAAACATCTTTATATTCCCATCAACAGCTTTCTTATCATCAAAAATTTTTGCCTGAATCCGTCCATAACAGGTATCAATTTTATACAGAGTTTCTATGCCCAGCATTTCATGGGTAATCACCTTTCCGTCAATTATCAATCCCTTTTGTTTTTCATCTGGCACATCCTCATAAAAGGTTACATACTCCGGGCGAAAGCCAAGATAGCAGACATTTTCAACCGGCAAATGCTCATAATGAACCTGATTCTGTTTCAATATATTCATAGGCGGTGTTCCAATAAACTGAGCTGTAAACACATTATCCGGGTCGTGATAAATTGTGTGAGGCGTCCCGCACTGCATGATTTTTCCCTTATTCATCAAAACAATCTGCGTTCCCATAGACATGGCCTCTACCTGGTCATGAGTCACATATACAAACGTAGAGCCCAGCCGGTTATGCAGCTCAATCAAATCTGTCCGCAGCTGTGAGCGCAGCTTGGCATCCAGATTGGACAAAGGTTCATCCATAAGAAAAACTCCCGGTTTTTTTACCATTGCTCTTGCCAAAGCAACTCTCTGACGCTGTCCTCCTGATAAAGCGCTGGGTTTTCGATTTAAGTATTCCTCCAGTCCAACCGATCTGCTGACTTCGCAAATACGTTCCTCCCTCTCTTTCTTTGCAACCCCTGCATTTTTAAGTCCAAATTCAATATTTTCCCTCACGGTCATGGTCGGATACAAAGCATAATTCTGAAAAACCATTGCAATATCTCTGTCGCCAGGTTTCACTTCCTTCATATCCTTCCCGTCAATATATAAGGTGCCTCCCGTCTCCTCTTCAAGTCCGGCAATCATGCGAAGTGTTGTAGATTTTCCACATCCGGACGGCCCGAGCAATACGGTAAAGCTTCCTTCTCCAATTTCAAGATTTAACCCTTCAATAACAGGTGCTTCTTTCCCATATGACTTCTCAATATTCTCCAAAACAATTTTACTTTCCACTCAATTTTCCTTTCTGATTTCATCCTGGTTTGTCTTCTCTGTATGAATAATTTACAGGTATCAGGTAAAAACCACTACCGCAAATTTGAAAATTTTAAGTAAACTCATCTCTTAAAAACAAATGAAATTCTCTTACATTTTTTAATATTTATTGAAATTGTCCATCTTTTTATGGTATTCTTACATCAGAAAATATGCGTTTTTGTTTCAAAGAGGAGGTATATTATGAAAATACGATCGTCAAACTTTCTTCATCTCCCTGTTTTCTTTCTGGCCGCCGCCCTTGCCCTGACTGGCTGCGGGGCCTCATCAGAAAAAAGCGTCACTGTAGCTGAGACTGCCGCCGCTGCCCCTGCTGCCGAATCCCCTTTTCCTGAAGGCGCCCTTGAAGAAAATGGCAGCGCCGACTTCGGAACCGCTGCAGACACCACCGCTGAAAGCGAAATGCCTGCCCAAAACGAAAGCAGTCAGCCCACTCCGGTACAGGCTGGAAGAAAGCTGATCCGCACCGTATGGCTGGACATGGAAACAACCGATTTTGACAGCTCCCTTCAGTCTGTCCATGAAAAAATCTCCGCTCTGGAAGGCTATACAGAACAGTCTGAGGTTACTGGAAGCCTTTCTCCAGGCAGCTCAGGCCAGCGGTAATGTTGTCAGCCAATCTGAAACCACAGAGGATGTTACTCTTCAATATTCTGATGTAGAAAGCCGAAAAAAATCTCTGGAAATTGAGCAGGAACGTATCTGGGCCCTGCTGGAAAAAGCAGAAAGTCTGGAATCTGTTATTGCTCTGGAAGAACGGCTTTCAGAAATCCGTTATGAACTGGAATCCCTGGAGGCACGCCTTCGCCTTTACAACAATCAGGTGGAATACAGCACCGTTCATCTAACCCTTTATGAAGCAGACGAAAGCCGCCTGACTCCATCTAAGCCACTGACTGCCGCCCAGCGAATCAGCCGCGATTTTCAAAACAATCTGGCTTCTATGGGACAGCTTCTTCTCAATTTACTTATCAGTATTTTGACCCTGGCGCCCTTCTGGGTTCCGGCTGTTCTCCTTATTCTTCTGCTTATCTGGCTCCTTAGAAGGAAAGTCGGCAATGCCAAATGTTTCTTCCGGAAAAAGAAAAAATCCACCCCGCAGGAGGGTGAATCCAATTCATAAGTTCTCTATAATACTGCAATATCATTCTCTTCCGTTTATAGTCTCCCCGCACGGCCAGTATCGACAGCTTCTGTAGCATAACACTTCTCAATCCCCGTCTCTTCCCGACTCCGATACTCCTGAATCCAGTCAATCAATAAAGAAGAAAGATTCACAGTAATCAGTGAAAAAACAATCCGCGCAACAGGAATATACGTTAAAGATAATACTAAAACCACCGTATCCGTAAACAAATATGCCCGTGATAAACGCCAATGAAGGATATGAGAAATTGTCAATGCCAATGCATCATCACCTCCACTGGATCCCCCCTGCCTTACAATCAATCCAACACCTACACCCACAAAAATACCGCCTAACACAGCGGCAATGAGGGGATATTCCGATATGTCAGGAAGCATTGGAGGAAACAGCTCCCAGATTTTATAAAAGCCTGACACAAACATGGTCGAAATAATGGATACCTTAATAAAATTTCCTCCCAGAAACTTAAACGCCAGCAGATAACAGGCAAGATCAAGAATCGGAGTAATGTAAGCCGGAGACATTTGCAGCCAATGCTCAATAAGCAGCATCAGACCGATAACACCGCCCTCTGTAATATTTGTTCGCTGATGGATATTGTGAACGCCAAACGTATATATCATTGCCCCAAGCATAATCAACAATATTTTTTTGACAGTCAGCCCATCCTTCACCTTGTTCCAAAGCTCAGATATATAAGATAACAATAAAAACAACCTCCTTGATTGGTTTGTACTTTTATGATATAGTTATAAACTATATAGCAACTATACAGTCAAGGGGTATTTTATGAAAAATCTATTTTCCATTGGAGAACTGTCAAAACAACAAAATATTTCACGCCAGACTTTAATTTTTTATGATAAAATCGGCCTGTTTCCTCCTGCCTATGTTGATCCGGAAAATGGGTATCGATATTACAGTTCCAGTCAGCTCGATTATTTAGATACCATTTGTATTATGAAAAAAATCGGATTTTCTCTGAATGAAATCAAGACATACATGGAAAACTACACCATTGACCATTCTATTGTCACATTGCGCAAACAGCTTACTATCATTGAGCAGCAAATCCAGGAGCTGCAAATGATAAGAAACCGTGTGGAGCATCGCTGCCGGCAGCTGGAACATGCAGTCGCTATTCGTAACAGCAGTGATATTGTTGCCTTAGAAAACGTAAAAAACCAGTATATTCTGATCCAGGAGGTTCCCTCTCCTCACACCCTGGAGAGCGTCAGTATCGCTACAAAAGAGTGTTTTGTCCGCTCCTTCAGGGAACAGCTTCCCATCTTCTTCCAAAGCGGGGCAATCGTTCCCTATGAGCATATTTTAAATGGCAGATACACCGAAGCGGCATTTGCCTTTCTTCCCATTGAAAAAATCGATCACGTTCCTGGCGTTGTCAAGCTTCCTGCCGGAAAAAGTGTATTTACCTATCATACAGGAACTTATATTTCTATCGGAAAAGCATATGAACGAATCCTGGAATACTGCATAAATAAGCATTTGCATATTATTTCAGATTCCTACGAATTTGCAATCAATGATTATCTCTCTACTGGAGATGAGGATGAATATATTACAAAAATTATGTTTTATGTGGAGTAAATGGGTGGTATGCGGCATTTTCTGATTTTTTCGCAAATGATGCATTGAACTTGCTTCGTCTGTTCCTTTTTATAACTGTCAAAGTTTGATGAATTATAGTTTTTATCAGTTATAACTGATAAAACTAGGAGTACATCTCTGGTTTGCGCACCATTCTTCAAAACTGGAAGCCATGACTCGCATCGTGGTTCCTACAGTAACAACCTTAAAATAATTTTTCTTCACCACATAATAGGTCTATGTAAATTTTATAGCTGACCATCCAGCCATTCATCAAAGCTCTTTTTAGAAATTCGGATAGAGCCGCCGATACGAACAGAACGGAATAAGCCTTGTTTTACCAGATTGTAAGCACTTGGTTTGCTGATACTCAGAATGTCCTGAATTTCATCAACCGTATAGGTTCTTTTATCAAATACTCCCTGTTTACTTTTTAACAACTGATTTAACTCTTCGATTTTTTCTTCAAACATAATTTTCCCTCCTACTTGTGATATGCTTTAATCGAGCTATTTAACTTGGCTAAAGTATATCAAACAGGAAACATTTTTTGAAGTTTGTTGATTGGAGGGACAACATCCTTGATAAAATCAAAGTTAGTACATAAGCATTCCCTATATTTGTCCTCCCCCCCTGGGAGTATACTCTATAAGGTGGTCGTCAAACGGCTGGCTGCTTACCAGCCCAAAATCATAACGAAAATGAAAAAAACGGATTGATTTAGAATATTTTCTAATCAATCCGCTTAGTACGTTTCCTGCGGGAATCGAACCCACAACTAGCGCTTAGGAGGCGCTTGTTATATCCATTTAACTAAGGAAACCAATGCCGATTTTCAGTTTAAAATCAAGATTTTCTATGATTTCTGCCTTCGAAATCGGTATCTGGACCATTCATTTTTCTGGGACTGAAACTATCCCAGTCTATCCTGAGAACTGCAAAGGCAATCCCCACTTTGCTTATTATAAAGAAAAACACCCTGATCGTCAAGGGTGTTTTCCCACATTTCCTTTATTCCCTGCACACATTCACCCAGTCTACTGTATCCGCAGCCCGTTCCAGCTCCGGAATTGTCAGCTTCACAGCGCTGTGATCATTCCCGGCTCTACTCCCAAGGCCTCTGCCCTAGCTTTCGACAAACTTTGCAGCTCCCTGCATCCAGATCTGCCCTTTAAACCGGCGGCCAACCTTCGGCTCTCCCATCAGGTCCTCCGCCCCGATACCTACATGAAAAAGCATATCGTTGCAGTCCAGCGTCAGATCGTAAACCATTTCTCCTGTAAAGCTGTTTTTCTTTTCTTCAATATGGGTAATCTCGCCAATCACAGAATACTGGTCGCACTCAATTCCACAGGGCATAAAACAGGAATCCACGATGGAATACAGGTCTTCCTTCATGGCTCTCCTGGAGATCTGAGAATACATATCAATATCCTCAATGGTCAGGGTCTCCATGGCATCCTCATCTCCGTTTTTTGCCGCCTCAATCAGGTTTGTGCGATCCTTTGCTGCCACCTTTGCCAGCTCAATCTGCTTTCTCGTTTTGTGAAGCGGAAGAAGAATTTTGCCATCCATCGCCAGACCGGTCAGATTCACAGCTTCTACCTGGCGGGATGATTTATTCAGCTTCCGTTCCCGATATTCAAAACCATTCTCCAGATAAAAAATCAGAGAAATACCTACCCGGTATTCATCCAGAAGGCCGGCATAGGTCTCCTTTTCTGTATGACGCTGAATGGAGCATTCTGCCTTTGAGGATACGTCGCTGCTGCTCAGATAGGGATAATAAAATTCCCGGTGAAAGATTCCCTGTTCGTCCACCTCTCCCACCAGAACAATCCCCATACCGGGAGCCAGCTCCGCTCTCAGTTCACAGATATTTTCATCCGCATCTATCTCAATTCTCCGTCTCAGTGCTGTCTTCTCCAGCTCTGAAAGCATTTTTTCAATATCACGTTTTTTTGTATAAGTACGAAATCCGACACTTCTCAAAAATCTATGCATTCCTTCACCTTCTTTTCTTTATATGGAATCAGCTCTGCATTCTCTGCTTATCGGCTATTCCTGTTTACCGCCTGTTCCAGCTTACAGACGGTTCCGTTGACCGAAAAAATAACGCTTACTGAAAGGCCTTCACTTTCTGCTGTCTTTTTCATTCACTTTCTCATTTTCAGAGTCAGGAAAAGGCGAAGAAAGTCCTTCGCCTTACATCTACCCAATCATTATACATGATAGCTTCTCTTTTTTCAATTGTAACCTTTGCTTTTTCCTTATTCACCGCCGCATTACCAGACTTCCGCGTCTCCGCACATTCGACTGGCCTCCCCGCTCGGGCATTCCGCTCCCTCCCCGCATTCCTTCTACTCCCTCTATAGCTAATCGTCTGTCTCCACCCGCAGCATCCTATAGCCGATTCCCACATGAGTCTGGATATACTGAGGATCCGAAGGATCCTTTTCAATCTTTTTCCGCAATGTTGCCATAAATACCCGCAGAGACGCCACATCATTATCCCAGCTGCTTCCCCAGACTTCTTTGGTAATATAAGAATGCGTCAGCACCTTTCCCACATTCCGGGCTAGGAGGCAGAGCAGCTTGTATTCGATCGGAGTTAGATGAAGCTGAGTTCCGTTCAGAAAAACACAGCAGGACGCATAATCAATCTTCAAATCTCCATTTTCAAACACAGAATGATTGTCTTCACCTGCTGCCGCCATATAATTCAGACGTCGAAAGGTTACCCGCAGGCGGGCCAGCAGTTCTTCTACAGAAAAAGGCTTGGTCAGATAATCATCTGCACCTGCGTCCAGAGCTTCAATTTTATCCGTCTCCTCGCTGCGGGCGCTGATCACAATAATCGGCATTTTCGACCAGCTGCGCACCTTTCGAATAACATCCACTCCATCCATATCCGGCAGACCCAGATCCAGAAGCATCACCTCCGGATTTCTCGATACCGTTTCCATAATTGCCTGCCCGCCATTTTCCGCTGTACAGTATTTATAATCTCTTGTCTCCAGGGTGGTTGTAATCAAATTTCGGATCGCTCCGTCATCCTCTACCACCAGTACCAACGGTTTATTCACGTAATGTTACCTCCTCTTCTGGCAATGTAAAACGAAACAGCGCGCCGTGGGGCTGATTATCCAGCGCCTCTATCGTTCCCCCATGTGCCATAATAATAGACCTGCATAAAGACAATCCCAATCCCAGGCTCCTCCTGCTGTCCACCACTCCGTCGCCTGCAACAAAAAACCTGTCAAAAACCCGGGCCTTTGCTTCATCGGAAAGTCCCCTTCCGTTGTCTGCAATATCCACCACCACACAATTTTCCTGCCTTCTGGCAGATATGGTAATCCGGGAACCAGGCGGCGTGTATTTCATGGCATTGTCCACAATATTAATAATCACCTGCATAATCAGTCTGGCATCTATTTTCACCAGGAAAAATTCCTCTGACGGCACCACAAAAATTTCATGATCCGTCTTTCTCCGATTTATATGCTGCAGTGCTTCTGTAATCACCTCATCCATCAGCTCTGTAGATAAATGAAGCTGCATAGTTCCATCTTCAATTCTGGTAACAGAAAGAAGATTCTCCACCAGATTAATCAGCCACAGGGAATCATCATAAATATTTTCATACAGCTGTCTGCGGCTGCCGCTGTCCAGACTGTTTTCATTCGACAGCAGAATTCCCGCATTTCCCGAAATCGTAGTCAGCGGCGTCCTCAAATCATGGGAAATCGAGCGGAGAAGATTGGCTCGAAGCTGCTCATTTTTCGCCAGAAGAGCACTTTCCTCTCTGGCCCTCAGCGCCTCCTCCTTTTCCAATGCCAGAGCACATTCTCCCAGAATGGAAATCGTGATACTGTACTCAAATTTTTCCGGCTCTTCCTCCGGACCTGGAATCGGAATGCCGACAGCCCCATAAACCCTGTCTCCAGAACGAATTGCCAGGTAGCGGCACCGTGTCTGCGGCATGATCTCCGTTCCTGCCCCGGCCGGTTCTCCGCTGCAAAACGCCTGCTCTGCTGCCAGCCGCTCCTTTTTGCTGCTGTATTCTGCATGGCGCAGCATTTTCTGCTCCAGATTTCCTGTCTCATGCTCCGGCTCTGCCGGGAATATATACGGCGCCGACAAGCCGTCCGCTTCTGCCATATAAAAAATAATATCCCGCCTCAGAAGTTTCACCAGCTGTCCTGCAACCACTCGAAGCATTTCCCTGCGTTCCCCCTGCTGCTGGATCAGCTGATTGGTTTCCAGAAGAATATGCGTTCTGTAGGCTGCCTCCGACGCATCCTTCGTCTGCTGCTTCATACGTACTGCCAGCGTACTGGTAATAAATGCCGTCAAAAACATAGTCAGAAATGTAACTGGATAATCATCACTGTAGGCCTTCAGCGTAAAATACGGCACAGTAAAAAAATAATTAAAGGCCAGTACGCTGAACACTGAGGAAATAAGCCCGTAAATCCTCCGGGATGTTGCCACAGATATAAACAGCACGCCAATAATATAGGCCATAATAATATTGGATTCCGGCAGATTTATCTTCTGAAAAAGCATTCCTGTGCCCGTTGCCGCTGCCAGAAGCAGAATGCTTTTTGCAATATCGCCAATCCGGGTAATTTTTTCCCCTCTGTACCCCTGCGCCACCATACTTCCTCCTCTGCACCACTTATTTCTTTTATAACTATAACACGTTTCTCCTGCGGAAGAAATCCTGTATTTCGCCCTATCTGTGCCGCTGACATTAAGCTTTCATTAAAATCAGGAATCCTTATCAAATTTCCCTTTTCATATTTATAAAATCTTAACAGGAGCGCCCAAACGCCAATCCAAAACTAATGCAGAATCCTTTATAATATAATTAAAGATAACAGCTAAACTGACACAATAAAAAAAGAAGCCAGGAAAGGAAGGTGACATTATGGCAGCGGTAATCATTATTGCAATCATTTGTTTTCTGTTTATTATGGGGTATCGGTTTATGGAGAAATTTGACGGATTTCTCAGCACCTCTGCCTGCGTGCAGGAGGAGGAAATCCTGGATCGAAAAAATCACCGTTTTTCGTTCCATATGACCTTGAAACAGGCCTCCTGACCTTCTTTTCCTATGGTTCTGAAGCAAAATGGGCTGCGGAAAACAAAAACTGTTTTCCGCAGCCCATTTCTCATCCTTTTTCTGCTTATGGTATGGGGGATTCAGCAGAATTTTCTATCCCGGCAGACTGAAAATACCTTCTGCCGGGACAAGGGAAACAAATACTTCCCGATTTATACAACACCCTGAGCAATCATGGCTTCTACAACCTTCTCAAAGCCTGCAATGTTGGCGCCTGCCACATAGTTGCCCTCTACGCCGTAGCGCTTTCCGGCATCATCCACTTTTGCGAAGATATTTACCATAATGTCATGAAGTTTTGCATCTACCTCTTCAAAGCTCCAGGACATTCTCAGGCTGTTCTGGCTCTGCTCCAGACCGGAGGTTGCCACGCCGCCTGCATTTGCTGCCTTACCCGGCATAAACAGCATTCCGTTTGCCAGGAAGAAATCGGTTGCTTCTCTGGTGGAAGGCATATTCGCACCCTCGGCAACTGCGAAGCAGCCGTTTGCCTTTAATGCCTTTGCATCATCCAGATTCAGTTCATTCTGGGTTGCACAGGGCAGAGCAATGTCGCAGGGAATGGTCCAGATACCCTTGCCTTCTGTATATACAGCGCCCGGAACAGCATCTGCATACTCTTTGATACGTCCGCGGCGTACTTCCTTAATCTCCTTTACAACATCCAGCTTAATGCCGTCCTTGTCGTAAATATAACCGTTGGAATCGCTCATGGCAACAACCTTTGCGCCCAGCTGCTGCGCTTTCTCTGTCGCATAAATTGCCACATTTCCGGAACCGGATACCAGAACCCGCTGTCCCTCCAGAGTCTTTCCATTGTGCTTTAACATTTCATCCAGAATATAAATCAGTCCATAGCCGGTTGCCTGAGTTCTTGCCAGAGAACCGCCAAAGGTCAGACCCTTACCAGTCAGAACACCCTCGTATAATCCAGTCAGTCTCTTATACTGGCCGAACATATAGCCAACCTCTCTTCCGCCAACACCAATATCGCCGGCAGGAATATCGGTATCCTTACCAATGTGGCGATACAGCTCAGTCATAAAGCTCTGGCAGAAAGCCATGATTTCACGATCAGATTTGCCCTTGGGATCAAAGTTTGAGCCGCCCTTACCGCCGCCCATGGGAAGCCCGGTCAGAGAATTTTTCAGAGTCTGCTCAAAGCCCAGGAATTTTAAAATACTCTGGTTTACAGACGGATGGAAACGCAGACCGCCCTTGTAAGGTCCGATAGCGCTGTTAAACTGTACACGGTAGCCCTTATTCACCTGTACATTTCCCTTGTCATCCACCCACGGAACCTTGAAGGAAACAATTCTTTCCGGCTCTGTAAAACGCTCCAGAACACCAGCCTTGCGATATTTCTCTTCGTTTGCGTCAATTACCAGCTTTAAAGAGTCTAATACCTCTTTTACTGCCTGATGGAATTCCGGCTCGCCCGGATTCTGTTCAACAACTCTGTTATAGATCTCATCAACATAGGACATTTTCATTCTCCTCCTTGCATTTCCCATAAAATTAAGAAAGAATGTGCCTCGGTACATTCTCGCGATGAAGCACAGCTGTATCAACAGCCATTTTCCACTGGCGCACAATGCGCAGCCATGCGGTAAAATTCTCTTCCGCCGCATGGCGATCCCTGCGAAGCGCTTTCTTTCACAGGGCGCAATTTCCTATGAAAGAAAGACAGGGCTCTGCCATACGGCAGAGCCCCTTCGCTCGTTTCTTTTCGTAAGAAATTATAGCAACTTAATTTCTCAAAGTCAATATATCCATCAAGAAAATTTTACTTCATCTTTTTCCTTCTGACAGCCTGAACAGGCTCCTCCGACAGGACAGCCCACACACTTTACTCCTTTTTTCTTCGCCTGGATAAGATAAACTGCTGCGCCTCCCACCAAAGCCAATAAAACAAGTGCTCCAATCAGATTCTCCATCGTTTTTTCCTCCTGTTAATAAGAAAGAAGCTCGCTCGCGAGCTTCTCCGCCTGCGGCGGGTCGTCTCATCAGCCCAATTCTCTTTCAACCCATGGCGATCCTCGCGGAGCGTTTTTATGTCATAGGACGCACTTTCCTATGACATAAAAAACCTCAGTCTATTCCTTATGATCGTGCAGCATGTAAGCTGTATTCAGAAGCAAATTCCTTCTCAGATTTGCGGATTCTCCACAGAACAATCAGCGCAAATACAAGCACTGTAATCAGTCCGGGAACAAATGCAGTTCCAAGAGAACCGGTTGTTACCCATGTGCCGATCTGATATACCAGGAATGCCACGGTATAGCCTGTGCCAAGCTGAAGACAAATTCCGCCCAGCAGCCATTTTCCACTCTTCATTTCAGAATTCATAGCTCCCAGAGCTGCAAAGCAGGGCGGTGTATACAAGTTAAACATCAGATAAGCCAGAGCCGCTGCCTTCGTCAGGCCCATAACCGTTGCCACTTCATTTCCGCTTCCAATCAGCGCCAGCTCTTCTGTATCAATCAGATTTGTCACACCATATACCACTGCCAGTGTACCAACCACATTTTCCTTTGCAATAAAACCAGTTACTGCCGCTGCCGCAAGCTGCCATGCGCCAAATCCCAGCGGAATAAACAGAAGGGCAAAGGGATGGGCAATCGAAGCCAAAATGGAGGTTCCTTCTGCTCCCTCCTCAACCAGCTGAAGCTGCCAGTTAAAGCTCTGCATAATCTGTACTGCGGTGTTGCACACCAGAATAATGGTTCCAGCCTTGACAATATAGGCCTTTCCCCGCTCCAGCATAGAAATGCAGGCTCTCTTCAGGCTTGGAATTTTATACTCCGGAAGCTCAATGATAAAAAATGATTTTCTGTATTTCTGACCGGTAATCTTTTTCACCAGCAGAGCGCCCAGAAGCACCAGCAAAATTCCAACCAGATACATGGTTGCAGAAACCCACCATGCATCTGCAAAAAACGCCCCCGCAAACAGCGCTATAACCGGAATCTTTGCTCCGCAGGGCATAAAGGGTGTCAGCATAGCCGTAGTCCGGCGCTCTCTTTCATTACGAATGGTACGGCAGGCCATAACACCGGGAATCGCACATCCTGTACCAATAACCATCGGAATGACAGATTTACCGGAAAGTCCCACACGCTTAAAAATCGGATCCAGAACTACGGTTGCTCTTGCCATGTATCCACAATCTTCCAACAGTGCAATCAGGAAATACATCACCATAACCAGCGGAAGGAAGCCAACCACTGCGCCAACGCCGCCGATAATACCATCAACAAGAAGCGCATATAACAGAGGACTGGCATTTTCCATCTTTCCGCCAACCCAGCCCTGGAAGGCTTCAATCCATCCTACCAGCCAGTCAGCAATCCAGGTTCCCAGTGTTGTCTGTGAAATATAAAATACCAGGAAAATCACAGCCACAAAAATCGGAATTCCAATGATCTTATGAGTAATGATGGCGTCAATCTTATCCTGAATATTTTTATCCTTCGTAAATACCTTTCGCTTTTCTGCCTGCTTTACAATGCTGTTCACAAAAGCGAATCTCTTTCGATCCTCCGCCTCTACAGCCACCTTATCCTTCAAATCAATATCTGCCTGGACATAAGGCGCTCTCTGCCCCATTCCAACCAGCTCTGCCGCGGCATGAACAGCCTCCTTCAATCCCTCATGACCGGAAGAAGTTGAAACCGTCTTGATAACCGGGCATCCCAGCTTTTCAGAAAGAAGCTTTTCATCAATCTTCGTCTGCTTCTTTTCCACCAGATCGCTTTTATTCAATGCAACCACCACCGGAATTCCCAGCTCCAGCAGCTGCGTAGTAAAAAACAGGCTTCTGCTTAAATTCGTGGCGTCCACAATATTAATAATGACATCCGGTTTCTCATTCTTCACATACGCACTGGTAATGCTTTCCTCTGACGTAAACGGAGACATGGAATAGGCGCCCGGTAAATCAACCGCAACAATCTCTTCCATTCCGTTATAATAGCTCTTTTTTATCGGGCTTTCCTTTCGCTCCACTGTAACTCCCGCCCAGTTGCCGACATGCTCATTTCTGCCGGTCAGGGCATTATACATGGTGGTTTTTCCACTGTTCGGATTTCCTGCAAAAGCAATCCTCATAATCCTGCCTCCCTTATGGTATTATAATTTTCTAACCTTAATTAGTGTGCGCTAACTGTGTTCCCAAAAAAAATAACAGTCTTGATGCTGTTCTTATATTGAAATAGCCTTCGCTAAATCAGTATCCATATTATAACGTCCATCCTTAATAGAAACGACGCATCCGCCTTTCAGATGAGAAACTACTGTAATCGGCTCGCCGCTGTAACAGCCTAAGGAAAATAGAAAAGCGGTCAGTTCTTCATCCTCTGTTGCAATATCCTTTACGATATATTCTTCCCCTTCTTTTGCATTCAGCAGATTCATTTTTATAAATTCACTCCTTTAAACGTCTTCGGCACTGAAAACCTTTTTCCATTGATTGATTAATTTATTCTCACTTAAGTTAGTTTACTCTAATTGCAGTTTATTGTCAATTACTTTTTTGCGTTTTTTTAACTTCATGTAACATATCACATAAGTTTCTTCTCAAAATCTATATCAGAAATAACCGAATCCCATAAAGTTCTGGAAACAAGCTTGGGGCTATCGCAAATTAGTGCAACAGCCCCTTCAAACCAGAATTCTATAATCCCCTTATTGCTCCGCAATCCTTGCAGCCAGATCCTCCAGATACATCCACCGCTCCATTTTCTCCTCCAGAGCAGTCTCTGCCTCCTCCTTTTCCGCCATCAGCTGATTCAGCTTTACAAAATCATGGGCAGAGGCCTCTATAGCCTGATCCAGTTCGGCAATCTTTTCCTCAAGAGCTGCCATATCCGCCTCTATGGTTTCATAATCCTTCTGCTCTCTGTAGGTAAACTTCAGCTTCTGCGGGCCGCGGATCCGCTGTCCCTTTTCTTTTACAGGCGTTTCCTGCTTTGCCGCTGTTCTGCTGCCTCCCTGTTCTTCCTCTTCCAGGGCAGCCTCTGCTGCCTTTCTGGCTGCATAATCCGTATATCCGCCCTCATACTGTCTGAGCTTTCCATCTCCCTCAAAGGCAAAAATACGCTTCATGGTACGATCCAGGAAATAACGGTCATGGGATATGGCAACCACAATTCCCTCATAGCGATCCAGATAATCCTCCAAAATCGTCAGAGTGGCAATATCCAGATCATTGGTAATCTCGTCCAGCAGCAGAAAATTAGGAGAAGAACAAAGCACACGCAAAAGGTTCAGCCGTTTTTTCTCACCGCCGGACAGCTTTCCAATGGGACTGTACTGTTTCTCCGGTGTAAATAAAAACTTTTCCAGCATAGCCGAAGCAGATAAAACTCCATCCACGGTCTGAATATACTCTGCCGTATCCTTCACATAATCAATCACCCTCTGCTCCGGATTCATATAAGAAAAATCAATGCCATGGCTGTCTGCGTCCTCCTCCGGCACTTCCGATGCAATCTCCTGGGCATAATATCCCATTTTCACCGTCTGCCCCACAACAACCTGACCAGAATCCGGAGCAAGCAGCCCTGCAATTATTTTCATCAGCGTGGACTTTCCACATCCATTAGAGCCAATAAAGCCTACCCGATCACCCTTTAAGAAAATATAACTGAAATCATCGATCAGCTTTCTTTCCCCGTATCCCTTGCAGATATGATCCAGCTCAACCGTTGTCTTTCCCAGACGTGTGGAAATCGAGCTTAATTCCAGCTTTGACTCCTGTACCGGAGCTTCCCGATCCCTCAGCTCCTCATATCTCTGAATGTGAGCCTTCTGCTTTGTAGAACGGGCCCTTGCCCCTCTGCGCATCCATTCCAGCTCTACCCGCAGAATAGACTGGCGTTTTCTCTCACTGGCCGCCTCCATGTCCTCTCTCTGAGCCTTCAGCTCCAGAAAGCCGGAATAATTGGTCTGGTAGCTGTATACCGCGCCCTTGTCTATTTCCACAATTCGATTGCAGACACTGTCCAGGAAATAGCGGTCATGGGTTACCATAATCAGAGCGCCTCTCCATTTTTTCAGGTGCTCCTCCAGCCAGTCCGCCATATCATTATCCAGGTGGTTAGTCGGCTCGTCCAGCAGTAAAATATCTGCCGGGGAAAGCAAAACGGAAATCAGCGCAAGCCGCTTTCTCTGTCCTCCGGAAAGCTGACCTGCCGGCTGTTCAAAATCCCGGATTCCAAGACGGGTCATCATGGTCTTTGCATCACTTTCGATCGTCCAGCGGTTTTCCTCAGACACATTGCCCGCCAAAACGCATTCCAGACTGGACATCTCCGGTTCAAACTCCGGATGCTGAGGCAGATAGCGGATAACCACATGATTAGCTGTTGTAATCGTTCCCTCATCCGGCTCTTCCATTCCAGCCAGCATTTTCAGAAGCGTAGTCTTTCCGGTTCCGTTAATGCCGATGATCCCGACCTTTTCTCCTTCCTGCAGGAAAAATGATGCCTGATCAAATATTTTCCGTTCTGCAAACACCTTTGTTATCTTCTCAATATTAATTAAATTCATTGCGGTATCTCTCCCTTTATATTTCCTGTAACAGGAGCTGTTTTGCCAAAATCTGACAAGAACTTAAAAAAATAAAGTAACATTGTGCGATAATTATAATTATTCATCGCTTTTTATCGAAATCTTAATGCATTTTCTCTATAAAAACATTGTTTTCTAAAAGAGTTTATGTTAAACTGCTTATATCTGATTTTATCTGAAGCATTTGTATTTCATTTCTGTCACCCGTTCACTTGCACCGTAACCCATTCACCCGGCTTCTGCAAAAGGATATTTGTGCATACCAAGGGGGAATTATTATGATATCCAGGCAGGTAGACACATGCCGGCGCTACAGACCGGTGCCGCTTTCCTTTCTCATTGACACAGCCAACGCATTCCTTTGTGATATTTTTGTAGAATGCGACAATATTCAGGTCAATGTAAAAAACTACGACGAGATGATTCGCAACCTGCGATTCCACGGCAAAACTCTCCGTTTTTTCTTTAACGGTCAGGATGAGCTGGACGCAGAAAAAACTATCGAAAGGATTTTTCAGGCATAACAACAATGAATAACCCAGACAATCCAAAGAGAAAAAGGACAGCCCTTTTCCATTTCATTCCAATGATGAAATCGAATAGGGCTGTCGCTTTTAGTTGTCCTCCTCCTGCTTCTCTGATACAGAGAATACAAAACGCTTTCTTGCCATCTCATCGCTTTCCAGATACTCATCATAAGAAGTAATCTTATCAATCAGCTGGCCATTTACAATTTCCATAATGCGGTTTGCCGTAGTCTGCACGATCTGGTGGTCACGGGAAGAGAAAATCAGCACGCCCGGGAATTTTACAAGACCTGTATTCAGGGCAGTGATTGACTCCATATCCAGATGGTCGGTCGGCTCGTCCAGCATCAGAACGTTGGCTCCGGAAATCATCAGCTTGGAAAGCATACAGCGCACCTTCTCACCTCCGGAAAGCACCTTCACCTTCTTTACGCCGTCTTCGCCGGCAAACAGCATACGTCCCAGGAAACCGCGAACATAAGTAACATCCTTTTCCGGAGAATACTGAGTCAGCCAGTCTACAATCGTATCATCACTGTCAAACTCAGCGCTGTTATCCTTGGGGAAATAAGACTGGCTTGTGGTCAGTCCCCATTTATAGGAACCCTCATCTGGCTCCATCTCTCCTGCCAGAATCTGGAAGAGAACGGTCTTGGCACGCTCATTCGGGCCAACCAGGGCAACCTTGTCATCCCGGTTCAAAGTAAAGGTCAGGCCGTCTAAAATCTTCTCACCATCAATGGTCTTTGTCAGATTCTCTACCTTCAGAACCTCATTACCGATCTCGCGTGCGGGACGGAAATCAATATACGGATACTTACGGCTGGAAGGCTTAATATCGTCCAGCTCAATTTTTTCCAGGGCACGCTTTCTGGAGGTTGCCTGCTTGGACTTGGAAGCGTTGGCAGAGAAGCGCTGAATAAATTCCTGCAGCTCCTTAATCTTCTCTTCCTTCTTCCGGTTTGCCTCCTTCATCTGCTTAACCATCAGCTGACTGGACTCATACCAGAAATCATAGTTACCAGCATAAAGCTGAATCTTGCCATAGTCAATATCAGCAATATTAGTGCAGACCTTATTCAGGAAGTAACGGTCATGAGAAACGACAATTACCGTATTTTCAAAATTAATCAGGAACTCCTCCAGCCATGCAATCGCATCCAGATCCAGATGGTTGGTCGGCTCGTCCAGAAGCAGAATATCCGGATTTCCGAACAGCGCCTGCGCTAACAGCACCTTTACCTTCAGGGCACCAGTCAGATCCTTCATCAGGCTGTAGTGGAAGCTGGTATCAACGCCCAGACCGTTTAACAGGTTCGCTGCGTCAGACTCGGCTTCCCAGCCGTTCATCTCTGCAAACTCACCTTCCAGCTCTGCAGCCCGGATACCGTCCTCGTCAGAGAAATCCTCTTTCATATAAATAGCATCTTTTTCCTTCATTACCTCATACAGTCTCTGGTTTCCCATAATAACCGTATCCAGAACCGGAAACTCATCGTATTTAAAATGATCCTGCTGCAGGAAGGATAACCGCTGTCCTGCCGTAATCACCACATCTCCGTTGGTGGGCTCTAACTGTCCAGAAAGAATCTTTAAAAATGTAGACTTTCCAGCTCCATTAGCACCGATCAGGCCGTAGCAGTTGCCCTCTGTAAATTTAATATTTACATCTTCAAACAATGCCTTTTTTCCTACCCGGAGGGTAACACCATTTGCACTAATCATGTTTTAACACCTTTCTTCCTCTCAAATCAATCTGTTTTTTGTTCTCACGAAAACATCAGAAGGAAGCTCGCCTGCGAGCATTTTTCTAATATCACAGGTGTTTTCCTATGACATCAGAAAAAATGGGGGCATCTGCTGTCCCCATCCTCTGTATCACTTTCATTGTACAGGAAAATCTTGATTTTGCAAGCATTTTTCAAGATTTTCCCCTTTCATTTCCGGCTCTCGGACTGGAGAACTGCCTTTCACTTCTTTTTTCTCCGTTTTTTTCTTTTTAGCACTTAATTAATTTAAGTTTTATATTAATTTTTTTAAGAAAAATACGTTTATTTGTTTATTATCTTCATTCTTTCGTTTTTTCTAAAAGGTATTTACATTGCCTCGATTCAGTGTTATGTTGCAATCAGAGAGAGTCCCTGCCATGGCGTCACCCCCTTCCTTTCCATGGTAAATGGGTAAGAAGATGCATGGCTGAGCTGTTATTACAATTTTATCTAACATATAAGGAGGCATTTACTTATGTTGACTCGTCTGGAAGCAGATTCCATCGGTACTATGGAGGTTCCTGCAAAAGCATATTACGGTGTGCAGAGTCTTCGGGCAAAGCATAATTTCAATATTACAGGATGCCCTCTTCATCCTGCTTTTATCAACAATCTGGCCCGGATCAAAAAGGCCGCAGCCATGACCAATATGACTGCCCATGTTCTTGATGAGCAGATCGGTCAGGCCATTATCCGCGCCTGTGATGAAATCATAGCCGGAAAGCTGCACAGTCAGTTTATTGTAGACGCCATTCAGGGCGGTGCCGGTACCTCTGCCAATATGAACGCCAACGAGGTCATTGCCAACCGAGCCATTGAGCTTCTGGGCGGGAAAAAAGGCGATTATTCCATCGTCCACCCCAATGATCATGTCAATATGGCGCAGTCCACCAATGACGTGATTCCCTGCGCCGGAAAGCTGACCATTCTGGAGCTGATGCCAGGTCTGATTCAGGAATTAAAGCGCCTTCACAAGGCTCTTATGGACAAGTCCATAGAGTTTGATGATGTGGTTAAAATGGGGCGCACCCAGCTTCAGGACGCTGTTCCCATTCGTCTGGGTCAGTCCTTTGAAGCCTATGCTGCGGTTATTGCCCGGGACATCCGCCGCCTTCAGCAGGTAGAAGAAGAGATCCGCGTTCTCAATATCGGAGCAACAGCCGTAGGAACTGCTATCAACGTCAATCCCATTTACCTGTTCCACATTATCAAAAACATCAACCTGGTATGCGGCACAGACTGCAGTCAGGCTGAGGATCTGTTCGATGCAACCCAGAATCTGGACGGCTTTGTATTTACTTCTTCCATGCTGAAAACATGCGCTGTCAACCTGTCGAAGATCTGCAATGACCTGCGGCTTCTTTCCAGCGGCCCCAAAACAGGCATCGGAGAGATCAATCTGCCGCCCAAACAGAACGGCTCCTCCATTATGCCCGGCAAAATCAACCCGGTTATTCCGGAGGTAGTCAGCCAGGTAGCCTACAACGTAATCGGCAATGATACTACGGTTACCCTGGCTGCTGAAGCAGGCCAGCTGGAATTAAACGCCTTTGAGCCTGTAGTATTTTACAAAATTTTTGAATCCATTGACACCATGACCGGAGCTGTCCGCACACTCATTGACAACTGTATCCTTGGCATTACAGCCAACAGAAAGCGGTGCGAACAGCTGGTAGAATCCAGTGTTTCTCTGGCAACCGCCCTCTGTCCCTATATCGGATATAAAAAGGCGGCAGACATTGCCAAACAGTCTCTGGAAACCGGCATTCCGGTCCGGGAACTGGTACAAAATTCCGGTCTTCTCACACAGGAACAGCTGGAAAACGGTCTGAATCTTCTGTCCATGACCCAGCCGGGACATCAGTTCTAGTATAAACACCGTATTCCGGTGAGTTTCACAATCCATAAGCATATACAGACTCCTGGGCTTGTGCTAAAATAGCCTTTGTTTCAGCACTTACTCAGGAGGTTTTTTATGAAATACTTAGAAAAGCATCCGATGATTATGATTGTCATCGGCATTATGGGAATTTCCCTTTCTGCAATCTTTGTCCGGTATTCCCAGGCGCCATCCGTCGTAACTGCCGCCTACCGGCTTTTATGGACGGTTGCTTTAATGGCTCCGGTTGTGTTTCTTTCCAGACCAAGGCGCGAAGAGCTGTTTTCCACAGACAAAAAGACGGCGCTTCTCTGCGCCGTCAGCGGTATTTTTCTTGCCCTGCATTTCGTACTCTGGTTTGAATCCCTGCGCCACACCTCTGTAGCCAGCTCAACCACAATTGTGTGTACCGAAGTGATCTGGGTGGCCCTGGGCTTCTGCATTTTTCTTGGGGGAAAGCTGTCAGCAAAAGCCGTTCTGGCCATTGTCATTACCCTGGCTGGAAGTATGCTCATTGCCTGGTCAGATTCTGCCTCAGAGGGAAACCATCTTTACGGAGACTTTCTGGCCCTGCTTGCCGCCATCGTGGTTGCTGTTTACACTCTGATTGGCCGTGTAGCGCGGACAACCACCTCCACCACCATTTATACCTTTATTGTGTATCTGTTTTCCGCAGTCACGCTGGTGCTTATCACCCTGTTCCAGGGCTGCTCTCTGACCGGATACGGAGCCAGCGGCATTGTTGTGGGGCTGCTGCTGGCTGTATTTTCCACGATCCTGGGACACAGTATTTTCAGCTGGTGTCTGAAATTTCTGTCTCCCACCTTTGTCTCTGCCTCTAAACTGTGCGAGCCTGTGGTTGCCGCTTTGTTCGCCGTATTCCTTTTTGGCGAAATTCCCAGCATTCTTCAGATTGCAGGCGGACTTGTCATTCTGGGCGGAGTCCTTTATTATTCCAGAGTGGAAAGTCAGTAGGCGCCGTCCGGCAGGTCTGTTATACCAGACCTGCCAGGGTCGGCAGAGTCATGGAAACTGCCGGAACATAGGTTACAAAAATTAAAAGCAGCAGAATAACAGAAAAATACGGAAGGAGCTCGCGCATAACATTTTCAATGGATACGCCTCCTACTTTACATCCGGTAAACAAAATAGAACCAACCGGCGGAGTAATCGTTCCGATACACAGATTAAAGGAAATCATGATTCCAAAATGAATGGGATTCATTCCAAAACTCTGACATACCGGCAGGAAAATCGGAGTAAAAATCAGGATTGCCGGAGTGGGATCCATAAAGGTACCTACGATCAGAATAATAATATTCATCAGAATCAGAATCGCATATTTATTGCTGGTCAAAGCCAGGATTCCGCTTCCGATCATATCCGGAATTCCCGTAAAGGACATTCCCCAGGACATGATAGAGGAAAGACCAATCATAAACGTAATGATTCCCGTCATTTTCGCAGATTCCAGGATAATCCCCGGCAGATCCCGGATTTTGATATTCTTATAAATCAGAGACAGCGCGGTTGCATACACAACAGCAATCGCAGATCCTTCTGTTGCCGTAAATACGCCGCCCAGAATTCCGCCGATAATAATCACAATCAAAAGGAGGCTGGGAATGGCATCGACAATCACATGTACTGCCGTCTTTAAATCTACCCGTTCTTCACTTACATACCCTTTCTTTCTGGCAAACCAGGCCACCAGAGCCATTATTCCCAGGCCCCAGAGAATTCCAGGAACATAACCGGCCAGGAATAACGCCGCCACAGATACGCTTCCTGCTACAGTAGAATATACAATCATAAGATTGGATGGGGGAATCAGCATTCCAGTAGGAGCAGAGGCAATGTTTACAGCAGCGCTGAACACCTTGTCATAGCCCTCCTTTTCCTCCAGCGGTCCCATCGTGCCTCCAATCGCTGCGGCTGCAGCTGCTCCGGAACCGGAAATAGCTCCGAACATCATATTGGCAACCACATTTGACTGAGCCAGAGCGCCTGGCATCCGGCCGGATAACACCTTTGCCACATTCACCAGACGGACAGCAATTCCGCCGTTATTCATGATATTTCCTGCCAGAATAAAAAATGGAATGGCAATCAGAGAAAAGGAATTTGCTCCTGTAAAAATTCGCTGAGCCGACGTAATAAGGGAAATATCCACCGGCAGCATGCAAAGCATTGCCACCGCGGAGGAAAGACCAATCGCAATACTGATGGATGCGCCCATGGCAAGCATCACAATCAGAAGGACTGTCATAATAATTGCGCTGATTACTGCCAGAGACATTTACTTGCCCTCCTTTAACATGGTATATTCTGTCATCAGATTGCAGAGAGAATAGAATGCAATTCCCACTCCGCTGATGGGGATAATCGAGTAAATCAGTCCGGTTGGAATTTTCAAAACGGAATCCAGCTGAACCATCTGCATGGCAGAAATCCGGACACCGCCGTAAATCATAATTGCCGCTGCAAAGAAAAAGGTGATTGCTTCAATCGTAATATTCATCATCCGCTGTCCCTTTAAAGGCAGCTTATCTTTCAGATAGCTGATGCACATATGCTCCCGTTTTCCAAAAGCGTAGGTAGAGGTAATCAGAACCAGCCATACAAACAGATACCGGGTCAGCGTTTCACTGAAAGCGCTGGGACTGTTTAACACATAGCGGACAAAAACCTGAAAGGTTACCAGAAGCACCATGACAGTAAAAATCGCAATACTTGCAGCTTCTATACATTTATCAAACATGGATCGGATTATTTTCATGCCTCGGGCACCTCCGTTTCTTCCTTGATTTTCTGAACCCTGTCATAAATATCACGGGTTACCTGCGACTGATTCGCAATCTCATCTAACAGGGGCTGGCACCGTTTCCGGAACTCCTCTACATCGGGATACACAAACTGCGCGCCCCTGGCCTCTGCCTCCTGGCGTCCCTGTTTTACAGACTCGTCCATCAGCTGGAATTCCTGTTCCATGGATTCATCCATCAGACGGTAAAAGATTTCTCTGGTTTCCTCATCCATATCCTCTAAAAATTCCCGATTGGCAATAACCGTATCTGCCATGACAAGGTGATTGGTATAGCTGAAATAAGGCGCTACTTCATAGTGCTTGAAGTCCACATACACCCGCTCGGAATTTTCTCCGCCCTCGATCACCTTCTGCTGAGTCGCCGTATATACCTCGCTCTGAGCCATGGCAATCCCTACGCCGCCCATTAAATCAATCATGCGGATGTAGGTGTCGGAATCCTGAACACGAATTTTGTAACCGGCCAGATCCTCCGGGGTCATAATCGGCTTATCCGTATAAATAGCTCTCGCTCCTGATGTATACAGAGAAACCACTTCAAAATTGAATTTTTTTGTTGTTTCAAACAATATATCAAATACTCCCTCTCTTGCTGCCTGAAGAAGCTGCTCTGTATTATCATAAAGATATGGCGCTGATACAATGGCAAAGTCCCTGTTATAACCTTCCGGAACAGAAACAGGAACCATTGCCATCTGAAGAGCTCCTGTTCTCACCAGCTCTGTAACCGGCCCCTGATCTCCCATAATCGCATTGGGATAGATCTGAACCTCATATTTTCCATCTGTTGCCTCGCTGAATTTTCTGCCGAATTCTTCCATGGCAATATATTCCGGGTGTGCCTCTGACTGATTAAATGCCACACGGATAATCGTTGTATCTCTGCTTTCTGCCGCGCTGCAGCCGCTCAAACCTAATACAGCTGCTCCCGCCAGCGCCGCAGCCAATAAAGATGCCGCTTTTCCCATGTTCCTCTCCTCATTCTTTCTCTCTGATCTTGCTTGTTATCCAATATCGGTGCTGATGCATACAGTTTCCCATGTATGCCCGAAGCTGCAGGCAGTTCTGTATTTTCTGTCTGCTTTTCCTGCAGCTTCAGACCGCCGTCCTGTGCCTCTTATTACATAGCCAGAACCTGGTTCCACTTCTCCTCTACTGCCGGAATTCCCTGCTCCATATTTTCCTTAATGCTCTTTAACTCCAGCTCGCCGGGATAATATACCTCGCCGCCTTCCTGAACCGGAACAGAGGATTTCACATCATCTACAATCTTTGTTACAATCTCATCTGTCAGCTCCGGCGTATTGGCCTTGGACGGATCAATGGCAATCATTACCTGAGTCAGTCCTACCTCATCGCCGAAGGTGCCGATTTTCTGAACAGAATTTCCATTAGACAGAACTGTTGCAATCAGATCCAGAGCGATAGAAATACCGCTTCCCTTCCAGTAGCCCATAGGAAGCACTCTCCAGGTTTTTTCGATTTCGCCCGGATCCGTTGTCAGATTGCCGTTGATATCGTAGCCGCCGGGAACAGGAAGCTGAATTCCTTTCAAACGGCAGTCCTCCAGCTTACCGTAAGAGAACTGAGATACTGCGCAGTCAATCACTACATGCTCTCCGTTGCTTCTGGGAACTGCAAAAATCAGCGGGTTATTTCCAATCTTTCTGTCAACACCGCCCCAGGCCGGCATATTGGGACAGGTATTGGACCAGCAGATTCCAATGCAGCCCTGATCTGCTGCCTGCCAGCCGTAGCTTCCGCCCCGCATCCAGTGATTGTTATTGCCCAGGGCAACAATGCCGATGCCGTACTGCTTTGCCAGCTCTACAGCGCGATCCATGGCCTGCTTTGCATTTAACGGTCCAAAACCTCTGTGGCCGTCCCAACGCTCAAAAGCGCCCATGCTCAGAACACAGTCTGCCGTCACCTGAGGATCAATCTCACCCTTCTGAAGATATTCAATCACTCTCGGAAAACGGTTTAAACCGTGGGAATACACACCGGCCAGAGAATTCTGTGCAAAAATCTGCGCTGCATCCTTTGCATTCTTCTCGTTAAAACCATACTTTTTCAAAACACGCTCAAACTCGTTTACCATAACCTCATATTTTACTCTCATCTTGCTTTCTCCTTTTTCGCTTTTATAATGAATCAATTCCTGCTTTTACAATGTGTCAACTCTTACCTTCAGAACAATCTTTTTTACATCCTCTGCCTCTCCCATCTGACAGCAGGGACGATGTACATCCTCCGGGAAAAAGATTGCGTAGCAGCCGTCGGTCATAGGAAGCATAATCTCATTTACCTTGTCATTTTCTTCATAGAACAGAACATCATCCTCAGCCAGTCTGTCCTCTTTTACTCTGCCGTTTTTCTGATCCGGATAAAAACCGATGTATTCATGGCCATGAACCATATACTGCACATCAATATATTTTCTGTGAATCTCCGGACGCTTTGTCTCCTTCGGACCTGTCGTCACCTCGTTAATCTGAAGAATCAGTCTGTCACCATCTAACGGATACTTTCCGTGGTGCATATCTGTCACATCTGTTTCTCTTAGAATCTGAATTGCCTTTCTGATTGTCTCAGAGTAAGCCGCCGCACTCTCCGACGTATGAATATGTCCGTAAATCATGGTTTCTCCTCTTTCTTTCCTGTGGATTTTGCACGTTCCTTTGTTCCCGGTGCTTTCTCCGCGCCTTTTACTGCTTTCTGCACGTCTTTTGCTGCTTTCTGCATTCTCTTGCAATTATTTGCGGTTCTTGCTTCTATCCAGCTCTTGCTCCGCTCTAAATAATCCATTTAAAAATCTCTGTTTTTGTTTTATCTTTGCAATCGATTGCTAACTTCTTTTATAGAATACCAGAGGTTTTTCATATTTTCAATATGTATTTTCCACATTTTATTTTATTTAGTTTTGTACATATTTCATATAATTCAATATTTCTATAGCAATCGATTGCTTAGTATTTTAAAAAAACACCCATCTTAACGCTCATAGTTCTCCCTCATGACGCCTATGTATCTCCCGAAAAATCATTTAAAGTTATACGCGTGTTTTTCTTTTGTAACACAATTATTCATAAAATTTTTAACGCGAATCAAATTTTAAACCGGAATCCACTTCTTCCACTTAAAATGCAAACTTCTCATTCAAGTTTGTGCAGAATCTGCTCTTTTCCTCGCTATATGCAAAATCTCTTCTCCGGGGTTCACATGTGATGATTACAAACTGTCCCACAAATAATTCCCCGCCTACTTTGCAATGTCCCTTCGCGCCAAATCGCGGCTATTTCAACAATATTTTCTGCTGCTTCCGTAATATTTTCTTCCACCTCAGTACACCTCCACAGCCATTTTTATGCCACAAGACGAAGTTTCTTATGAACGGACAAACTTCGCAAGTAAGCTTCTCCGCCTGCGGCGGGTCATCTCATTAGCCCAATTCTCTTCAAACCCATGGCGATCCTCGCGGAGCGTTTTTATGTCATAGGACGCACTTCCCTATGACATAAAAATAGCCGGGAACCGGACAACTGCCCATTTCCCAGCCAGATAGAAACAAAAAATATTTACGTTGACTCTCTCTCAATAATTTCCGTACAAACCATCATTCTTTTTGATACAACTTTCTTTTCCAGAGCATTCAGCAGAATACCAGAGGCGTTGCGGCTTACCTCTACCAGCTTATTATCCAATGTAGACAGCTGCGGCTTACAGATCTCTCCATAAATCGTGTTGTCCACTCCCATAACGGCAATCTGCCCCGGCACCGCAATTCCCTGACGTTCCATCTCCTGCAGCCCGCCAATCGCCAGCATATCCACAGAATAGACAATCGCATCCACCTGAGGATTTTCCCTCAGAAGCCGCTTCGTTATCTCCGCTCCGCGCCGAATCGTATTGTGAGGATCTGGAAAAGAAGCCTCCTCCTCATCCGCCCGGTATAAAAGCTGCTGTTCCTGAGGAATCCCCTGACGCATCATTGCTGTCATAAATCCACGTTTCTTTTTATTGTTAGAAGGAGTTTCCAGATCCAGTACAAAAGCCATGTTCCTGCGCCCCTTACGCGCCAGAAGCTCCACACATTCCTCAATTCCCCGCTCCTCATCAGCCAAAACCGAATATACATTGGGCAGATCCAGATATCCATTTACTATCACAATAGGAATTCCGCTGAGGTGCTCACGAATACTTGCCTCAACCTCGCTGCTGCCAAACATTGAGCCCATCAAAATAGCGCCCTCTACCCGCCTCTGCTCCAGATGCCGAATATATTCTGCCTTCTTTTTGGGATCCGGCCCGGTACTTAAAGTGATACAGGTATATCCCAGTCGGGTCATCTCCTGTTCAATCACATAAGCTGATTCCGTATGATGAAATACCCGGATATCTTCAATCAAAATTCCGATAATCCTGGATGATTGAGTTACAAGTCCCCTGGCTGCCTCATTGGGAATATAATTATACTTTTCCAAAAGCTGCTGAACTTTTTTCCTGGTCTTTTCATTGATCCCCGGTTTGTTATTTACCACCCTTGACACTGTACTGGCTGATACACCAGCCTCTTTGGCAATATCATAAATCGTTTTTGCTGATTCCATTTCCTATTCCGCTCTTTTCTGAACTTCCTGCAGCTGTTCAAAATAAACCAAACTGCCGCAAATCCTTTTATTATCTTCCCCGAATACAGCAAATGGCTGGGAATCCTTCTGAAAAGACGCCCAGCCATCACTCACATTCGACTCCATTATCTCTAGTGTAACACAAAATACCAGTTTCGTACAAGTTCTGCTTTTTATTTCTCATAACGATTCAGGACGGGTATCTTCTTATCCTGCAAAGCCGGGCAAGAAGATATCCTCCCCTGAACAGTTACTGTTTTTCTGCCTTCAGCATTTCGCCATATCGTCCCAGGAAGCTGAGTGTCCGTTCATTTTCAGACGCAAACACCTCCTCCGGACGTCCTTCCTCCACGATCACACCGTCCGCCATAAAAATAACCCTGTCAGAAATATCCCGTGCAAAAGCCATCTCATGAGTTACAATAACCATTGCAATATGGAGATCAGCCAGAGACTTAATCACCTTCAGCACCTCTGCTGTCAGCTCCGGATCCAGAGCCGACGTTGGCTCATCAAAGAACAAAATCTTCGGATTCAAAGCTAAAGCCCTGGCGATCGCCACACGCTGGCACTGTCCGCCGGAAAGCTGACAGGGATAGGCATCCGCCTTGTCCTCCAGCCCCATCTTCTTCAAAAGCTCCATAGCCGTCTCTACAGCTTCTTTTTTATCCCGCTTCTGAACCGTCACCGGCGCATCTGTTATATTTTTCAAAACGGAAAAATGCGGAAACAGATTATAATTCTGGAACACAAGTCCATAATTCTGACGGATTTTCCGCAGCTCCTGCTTCGGAGCATACACCGTCTCCTCTTTCTCATTGTTCCAGGCTGCCCGCTCGCCCAGATATATCAGCTCGCCGCTGTCCATGGTTTCCAGCATAGTAGCGCACCGCAGCAGCGTAGATTTGCCGGATCCGGACGGCCCGATAATGGAAACAATCTCTCCCTCTCCCACATGGAGAGAAATGTCCCGTATCACCTCCAGCCCACCAAATGACTTTTTCACATGATTCATTTCCAGTAAATTCATGATGCTGATATTCCTCCGAATCTATTGATAATAAGACAGCTTCTTTTCCGTATACTCCATAACCACTGCCACAATCAGATTAAATACATAGTAAAACAGACCTGCTGCCACAAAGGGAATCATACTGGTCTGAGAAGACGCCAGAGCCTTAGCCTGGGTAAACATCTCCAACACACCAATGGTAAAGGCCAGAGACGTATCCTTAACCAAAGTAATCACCTCATTCGTCACAGACGGCAGAATCCGCTTAATCACCTGGGGAAGAATAATTCGGAAAAAGGTCTGTGTTCTGCTGTATCCCAACAGCCTGGCCGCCTCATACTGCCCTGCAGGCATGGACTGAATTCCGCTGCGGTAAATCTCCGCAAAATACGCGGCATAGTTGATCACAAATCCGATAAATGCCGCCCAGAGCCGAAAACCATTTCCCACCTTAATTCGAAACAAATAAAACGGCCCGAAATATACCATCATCAGCTGCAGCATCAGCGGTGTCCCGCGCATAATAGAAATATAAACCTTTACTGCATTCCTCAGAATGGCATTCTTTGACATTCTTCCAAAGGCAACCACTAGCCCAAGGGGCAGCGAAAACACCAGTGTCATTATAAAAATTTGTATACTGACAAACATTCCTTCCGCCAGCTTGGCAATTATCACACTTAGTTCCATATCAATTCCCGCTGCTCCTTCTGCTCCTTTTTTCTTACATTCCACCCGACGCTTCTCCACTTGGTCAGACAGAATTCTTTTTATGATTGCTGCTCCCTCATATCACATACGCTTCAGCAATCTTTTCTTCCTTAATCGCGTTCTCCCTTAAATCCTTTCAGCCTTAATAGCCTTACTTTCCGATTACAGTCACATCACGGCCAAACCATTTATTAGAAATCTCTGCCATGGTACCATCTGCGGCCATCTCCTCCAGAGCTGCCTGTACCTTGTCGCGAAGCTCTTCATTTCCCTTCTTAAAGCCAATGCCGTACTCCTCTGCTGCCAGAGTCTCTTCCAGAATCACATAGTTATCTCCGTCTTCTCTCTGCTCAATCTGATAACCAGCTACAATTACATCCATGGCAATCGCATCTACAGCGCCCATCTCCAGATCCATAAATGCAGTATTATAATCTGCAACCGTCTGCAAGGTTCCAAAGCTGCTGCTCAGCTCCTGATTGTCCTTCAAGGCCGCCTCTGCAGAAGAATCTGTCTGAACCTCCACAACCTTTCCTGCCAAATCTGCCAGAGTTGAAATACCAGAATCTGCTGCCACTACAAACACCTGGCTGTTGTCCATGTAAGGATCGCTCCAGGTATAAGCATCCTCACGTCCGTTCATCGTAAATCCATTCCAGATACAGTCAATCGTACCTGCTTCCAGTTCCATATCCTTTGCATCCCAGGCAATGGGCTGAGGAACATATTTCAATCCCAGGCGAGAAGCAACCTCCTGTGCCAGCTCCAGATCAAAGCCTGTATACTCGCCGTCATCACCAACAAATCCCATCGGCGGGAAATCCTGGTCAAATCCAACGGTAAAGGTACCCTCTTCTGCCCCATCAGCTTCCGCACTGCTCTCAGAAGCCTCTGATGCCGCTTCTGAGGATGTTTCTGAAGATTCTGCGGCAGTGGTCGCTGCCTCGGTTTCAGGCTCCTCTGCAGTTGTTTTTGCTGCTTCAGCAGCAGAATTCCCTGCGCCGCCGCATCCTGCCAGAGATACTGCCAACAAACCAACCATACATGCACTCACAAATCTTTTTTTCATAATATGCTCCTCCTTTACCACTTCGGCGGCATTTCACTCCCCTGCCACCGCATCACTCTACCATAGTAGCACACTAAAGTAATTCTGTCAAATAAAACTTCACAAAACATGATATCTGCTCCGTTTCTGTTCCAATCCCCCATTCCGATGCATCTTTTTTATTGATATTGATTTTGCAGAAATCCTTTTTTCTCTTCGAAAATGCACAATCCCAGCCTCTCATTTTGCATATTTACCGCTTTTCCTCCAAAAATGCACAATCCTAACTCCACTTTGTGCTGAAATCCCTTTTTCCCTCCGAAAATGCAAAATCCCAGCTCCAGTTTTTGCAGAAATTCCTTTTTTCCTCCAAAAATGCACAATCCTAGCTCCAGTTTTTGCAGAAATTCCTTTTTTCCTCCAAAAATGCACAATCCCAGCTCCTCTTTGTGCAGAAATCCTCTTTTCCCTTCAAAAATGCACAATCTCGGCCCCTCATTTTGCATATTTCCCGCTTTTCCTCTAAAAATGCACAATCCCAGCCTCTCTTTGTGCAGAAATCCCTTTTTCCCTCCGAAAATGCAAAATCCCGGCCTCAGTTTGTGCAAAAATCCCTTTTTCTCTCCAAAAATGCACAATTCCAGCCTCTCTTTGTGCAGAAATCACCTTTTCCCTCCGAAAATGCAAAATTCCAGCCTCTCTTTGTGCAGAAATCCCTTTTTTCCTCTAAAAATGCACAATCCCACCCCCGGAATAGCCCAAAACCAGACAACATATCTTTTTCATTCTCAGGTACAAAATAGAAAAGAGAGAAAAGTATCATCCAACCTTTTGATACTTCCCCCTCTTAACTATCTTCACCAGGAACAATGAAACAAAACTCTGCTCCACAGTCTACACTATTTCCTTCTCAATTTCAAAATCCTCACGCGCGCGCGCGCACAGTTATACACTTGCTGCTCTATTCGCTACTCCACTCGCCGAGCCACAACAACAAACCGGCCATTTTCTGTATAATAGCTGCAGGTAGACAGAATAATCAGCTGATCCCCATATTCCGGCCAGCTTTCGGTATTATAAAAAGAGTGCTGACGAAGCTGATTCATAAACTCGTCAAACCGTTCCTCTGTCATATCCCCCACATACTCATAATAGCGAAAACCCTCCTGATTTTCATACACCAGCTCGGTCCGGAATGCGGCAAAAATTTCATACTGGCGGCTCTCATCCGGCGTATAAAACTCCAAAACTGAATGCTTATTCCGATAATCTTCAGATTCATACTCATCCAATTCACCAAACATCGTACCATTCTTCATATTATGGGCATAAATAATCATACTGCCGCTGTCTGTACTGCAGAAATCTCCGATAAAGGGTGTGCCGCTTACAGAGCTTTCTCCATAGAAATCCCGGCGAATATAATACTGCATATCATCAGGAGTATGCATAACAGGATAATCAATCTTTGTATCAGGAATCCGGAGCCACCCGGCAAAATCTGGATTCTTCTCTTTTAAAAGTCCATAATTCCGCTTCGGCTTTTCCTCCATCACTCCCCCGGTATGATCAGAATTTGTCTGTCCCGCCTCGGAAGCTTCCGTTGTTTCCATTTCTGCCGCAGCATCACTGTCAATATTTCTCTGTTCTACACCCACATCCGCCTCTGCCATTTCAATCAAATCATCAAAGGTACTTTTCTCACGATTGGCCTTCAAAAGTGTCCCCACAATTCCAAAAACAGAAACAGCAAACACAATCAGACACAAAATCACCATAAAACGCCATATCGTTTTCTTCAGACTTTTTTCCGTATCCATTCCCTCTCTCTTCAAAAGCTTCTCCTTTCCGTTTTTCCGCAAAAACATCCTCCAACGATTCTGTATATCTCACCAGAACTCCGCCAGTTCCCCTTTGGCAGACCTTCTGGTTTTTGCTTCCCTATCAGACTGCACTGACATTTCATTCTAATTCTGTTCCACTACCATAAGTAAATCATCCTGAGCCACTTTCGTCAATCGCTTTCTCTTGTCTTTTATAACCATTCTTTTATCACAGCTCTTTTATCCCAGGAATCACTTCCCAAAAAATCGAGCAGGGGAGATTATCTCTCCCCTCTCACATTGATATCATGTCTCTTTTCGTCCTCTGTGATTTCCCTTCTTCTCGCCCACCCCTCACGACGAAGTCCTGAGTAATTGCCATAGGGTTCACCGGCAGCCCCGTCCCTTGTGAACCCTCACCACAGACTGGCAAAATATCCGTCATACTGGAAAAAGCGAGGCGGCTGTACCCGCCGCCTCACATATCATCCATTATTCCATTTGAATAAGATCTGTCAATCCATCCTCTTCCGGATAAAGGCAAGAGCAGCCAGTCCGCATCCGGACAGCACAGCCAGCAGAATCCAGAAAGAAAGCATTGTCGTATCGCCAGTTTTCGGAAGTCCACCTAAAGGAACTTCCTCCTCAAAAATCTGAGTTAAGCCTCCCAAAGGAGTTTCATTATCACCGATTACCGTCAGTCCGTCTCCTCTGGGAACTTCTGTACCGGATCCTCCAGGTCCAGGATTGGGATTTGTACCGGGATTCGGGTCTGGATCCGAATCGGAACCTCCACCAGAATCTCCACCGCCCCCGCCGGGACGTCTATAATTATTGGTAAACACAATACTCTCTGTTTTCTCATCCCCCGCAGCCTCGTCTGACGCCCAAACCTGCGTCTCCAGTTCGCCATTTTCCCCATTCGTAACACGAACCGTTACCTTATAAACTCGTTTGTCATAGGTAAAACGATCTCTCGGATCCGAGTTCTGGTAAATCTGATACTGGTAATCGCCGGTCTGTGTATAAACCATCGGTCCAAACTCCGACCTTCCTCCATTTACCACAATCAGTTCTTCAGACTGGGGCATCGGCACTTCCGGCGTAACTGCCTTGAGCACAAGTCTGTAAGGAACATCTGCCGGGATCCTGCTGCCGGTAACCTTGATCTCTACCGGTATGGAAACACTGCAGGAGCTCACCTGTGCAAACGCCATAATTGGAAGCAGCAACGCCGCAAGCACTGCCGGAACAAGTGTATGAAAAACCAGGTTTCTTAATTTCTGACACATATCTATTTCATTGCACCTCCTTCGTGCTTATTTCTCCTCCAGACGGCCAAAAAGAATCATGCGGCCATTGGTTGTTGCATCCACACAGGTAGACATTCCAACAATCCTGTCCTCCGCCGTTACACCGATATCCCGATACTGCTCTGATTCCGCTTTCAGATAATCCAGCAGCACCTGCATATCGCATTCCTTGCCAGGAGTATAAATAATCCTGTCATAGGCATCCGCCTGAATACAGGCAAAAAGGGTAATTCCGTAGGTCGTGTGAGGAAGATAGAGTGTACCTGTCTCATGAGACTGAAAATAATCCGTTTCAACAAATTCCATTACATCCCCGAACATTCCCCCATTATCCATATGGTGTCCGTACATCAGATTATAATGATCTGAAAAATCCGGGCTGTTTATACAGGACAGGAAAATAGCGCCAGACAAAGAAAACTCCCCGTAAATGTCCGTATTTACATATTTCATATCGTCCTCGCCCTGAACCACAGGATAATCAATGTGGGTTCCGTCAATGGTAAGCCAGCCCCGGGTTTCCGGATTCAGCGCCATCAGCTCCTCCAGAGACAGATTATCCTCGGCATCACTGTTTTCCGGCGGCTTGTATTTCAGCAAGTCACTGGTCAGGAATGCTCCGCTGTTAATCATGTAATTGTCCCAGAGAGAATAACCGCCGTAAGCCAGCATCAGAATCATCATGCACACGGCCATCAGGCTTAATATAAAATTTCCAATTCGAGCAAGCTTAACAGCTGTTTCCACTCCAGTCCTCCTGTTAATCCAGAATTCTGCGCAACTGTTCAGTACCTTCGCAGTCACGAGCAAAAATCCCATGCTTTCTCACAGTCGGCGCAGCAAGTGCGCAGACCTGCTGAACAGTCACAATTATGCCTTATTTTCACTGCTCCCACGTCGTCTCCCCCTCAGAATATCCGGTGGGGAGACGACGCTGCCAGAGCAGCTTCTTTTAGATTTTAAAATTTATGGTTTCTTAAAATCCTGTCATTCGTTTTGATTAAATCTCATCATCCTCGCGTTTCTTCTTGCCCAGAACCACTGCGCCCAGACCTCCTGCTGCTGCTACTAAGAGAACGTAGGGAGCAAAGGTCATTGCAACGCCGGTTGCGGGACCTACATTCTTATCATTGATGAATTCTACAACCACATCATCTGATGTCAGCTTACCCTTTGCATTCTCGTCTTTTACGGAAGTGGTATATCCCTCTGTTGAATAATCAGCCTCTGTTACCGTATATTCATCATTTTCAGACAGACCGTAAATATGCAGGGTCTCGCCGTCCATCAGAGTAAAGGTTGCAGCCTCTTCATCTGTAATATGCATAATTTCCGGATCGCCAGTCTTTGGTGTCTTTACAGCCTTATACTTCTCCTTGCCTGCTTTATCTGTATCATCACCGTCAATCGTAACTGTGAAGGAGAACTCCTTGTTTTTATTGCCCTGGTTACCAGTTACCGTTTTCTTTATGATGAAATCATGGATATCATCATCCGGTGTACCATCGCCGTAAATATTGACAATCTTCAGATCATCAGCCTTATCCTTCTCTCCGTCTTTTACTACCTTAACTGCCTCTACCTCATAACCATCTGTTCCATTAACTACATATACATAAACATGTCTCGGAGTTACGTCATAGGTGACTCCATTATAGGTGCCCTTTGTTTCTGTTACAAGATAATGATAAACTCCAGGCTCTGTAAATTTGGTTGCGTCTACCTTGATTTTTCCTGTTTTGGTGTAAGAAGCTGACACCTCATCGCCAGGAGCAAAGCTGAAATTATTCGCTGTATCTAAAGTCAAGCCATCTTTAACACCGGCAGAAACCACTGCGCCTTCAAAAGTACTTGCATCGCCTTCTTCTATTGTAAAGCTGAAAGCAGTATTCGGCGCATGGGTGTTTCCATCTGTGGTAACTTCCTTGGTCAAATTAAACTCTGTTACTGCGGCAAAAGCGCTCATTCCATTCATAGATAACACCATTGCGCCTGCCAGAGCTGCTGTTGCCATTCTCTTATTCATTCTTCTCTTCATAATTATATCCTCACTTTCCTTTTTTGTACATTTTTATTTACTGCCGCCTTATGGGGCAATATTTTTAAAATAAAATCCAAACTTCTTTTACAGGCTGGAGCGCCGGAGCACCGCCAGAACCTTTCCTTTGATTTCACTCTGATTGACTGCTCCGAAATAGCGGCTGTCCTTTGCGCCGTTTCGGTAATCACAGAGAATAAAATACTGAGTTTCTTCCACCACTACCGGATAGGCAACCTCATCTCCATATTTTGGAGTGGGATAAAAGATATCTGATTCAAATACGGCACTGTTGTTAATCTTCAGTGTGGAATCATCTGTTACCTCCACACTGTCGCCACCTTTGGCAACGATTCGTCCCACATACTGCTTTCCATCCTTCTCAAATACCACTACATCCTGAGAATGGAAGTTTTTTTCCAGCCGGTAATACAAAAGCAAATCTCCGGAGCTGATTCTCGGCGACATATCATTGTTTTTCATGGGAGTAATTCCGAAGAATACTCCAAACAGCAAAACCATGAAAACAATCATCCATGTCAGCTTGATAAAGAACGAAACAATCTCGCTCCAATCTGCCAGCCTGTGGATTCTGGCCCGTATTACCCGTTCCGGGGTCAACGGCTCTTTTGCCTTTTCCTTTTTTCGTTTACTCATGGGCAGGGCCCTCGGAGAGCTTCTTTTTCAAAGAAGCAATCTCCTCATCCCTTTCCTGCAAACGAGCTTCATATCGCTCCTGCTGAATTTCATATACAGAACGGTATTCTTTCTGAAGCTGTTCCAGCTTCTTCCACACATCCATCTCGCTTACACCGCCAAGCAGCTTCTTTCGGAATTTCATTCCCTTGAAAAGTTCCGCGATGTCATCCATATTCTTTGCACTCATAAGCAGAACTCTCCTTTTTAGTCATCGTCCCGGGATTTCTTCACCCGCTTTCTGCTTCGGCCAAATCCTGTCAGACCGATGGCTGCCATAGCAAGCATCATCAGATAGGGCAGGTTGTCCGTGAAGATTCCGGTTGGTACGTTCAGTGTTTTTGTATTGGTAAAGTCGATTACTGCAGCAGTATTCATATTTTCTACGGTTACTGTTTTGCTGCTCTTCTCCTCACCGCCATCTACTTTTACTGTAGTAGTGTAGCCTTCCTCCTCCGGAATGCTTTCTGTTACTGTGCAGGTTACTCCGTATGGCAGTTCCGGAATCACCAGAGACTGACCATGCTTTAATTTGAATTGACCATTCTGAACAAGTATTCCCTCATAAGTACCGTCTACAGATACCGGCTGCCCGTTGGAATTCTGTGCCTGAACAGTAAAATCAAACTCTCTGTTCCTGTCGCCCATATTTCCATTAACCGTTTTGCTTACTGTCAGACCAGGCAATGGATAGTTGGTAACCGTTACCTGTACTGTGGCATTTTTACCTAATTCTTTTCCTTCTTCTGCAATACCAGAAATATTGTTCTCTGTTACAACCGGTTCTTCTGCCAGCGGCCCTGTCATCGTATAGTCAGGAGCCTTTCTCCCACCATACTCCGTTTCCTGAACCGTGATTTTATTTCCGCCCATTAAGCCGGTGATGATAGCGTACTGGCCTGCCTTCAAGGTTAAGATTCCTTCCTCTGATGCGGTCTTTGTCGCTAAGTGTCTGCCATCTTCCCACACCTGATATTCTCCTGTGTAGGGCTTCTTATCCTCCAGACCTAATAAAACCTGAATCGGGAACTCTGCATCCGGCCTTGAACCGTCTGCCATTTCCTTGTCGATTTTCAGATTGAACATATTATCTGCTGACACTGAGTTTTTAAATACTACATAAGGATTGTTGTCAACCGATAATCTATCTGTCTCAACGCCAATCTCTTCTGTTTTAGAACCATCCTCGTATATGGTTTCTACTCTTACGCCATCAATGGAAACGTCGAACTTATCACTGGTAGCCCCTATCTCCTGTATGTAGTATTTACTGGTTGCCTGGATATCAGGAGAGGTCAGACGAGCCATCTGATCGTCCTTCAGCAAAATAATTCCGTCCTCTGCAGTTCCTGTTCTGACAGGATTCTTTAAGTCCGATGCATTGTAAACCTCGTATGGTCCTCTATAAAGCTCATAATCTTTTTCAGAAGAAGTTCCTCCGTAATTTACAAATGTTTTGAATTTAAAATCAATATCGGAAACGTCCTTTACGTTGCTGTAGGCAATCTCTTTCTGGAAATTGATGGTTCCCTTTGGAATCGGCGGCATATTAAATTCTATAGTACAGTTTGAACCTCCTTCTCCTCGTTCCAGATAGAAGAATTTTAATTCATGGTTCTTATAATCAGAAGCGTCCCATCTTTTCCCTGCCTTTTGGAACATGGTGCTGATGACTGTGTACTGCGGCTTTTTTGTTTCCTTCACCTTTTCTACGTAAACAGCGCCTGTCTGGAAATTGATGCTTCCCTCATAGTTGTCGTGAATGCCTCCTAAATCAAGAACAAGCACATCATCGATAAACACCCATACGTCATCATCACCCTGGAAATTGAAAACCATGTCATTGCCATTAATCCTGCCATCCTTCGGCATAATAAAATCAAAATCAATGGTCATTCCAAAGCAGAGATTTTCTGTTTCTCCTTTTCCGATAGCATATTCTCTATATCGTTTTCCTTTGTCTGGATCACCGTCGTATACATTTTCAAGTGTGGTTACCTTATTGATAATGGTATTGTATGGCAAAAACTTCGGTTCGCTTGGAGGAGTCGTTTCATCGGGATAACGTGCCGTTCCGTACAGTACGAAATCTCCACTCTCATCTACAGATGCAAAGTTTGTATTGCTGTCGTAATAATAAGCATAGTCCTCTGGGTTCTGCTGAAGAAGATAATTTGCTTTACGGTAGCTTCCACTCTGCACATAACTTCCACCTTTTGAAAAGAGACCGCTCAGAGATTTTTCACCAACCTTCAACACTGGATATCCATTTTTTAGTAATGGCTTTACCAGCCCCTGTTGTACGCCTCCGTCCTGTCCCGTGTATTGTCCTGTTCCCTTTCCAAATTTAAACCCTTCTGTTACTGCTACATTATTCTTGTAATCAAACAACTGGATCTGAATCAGATCTTCTGTATCTTCACCCAGGAAAGTCGGCAGCGGCTGTATCTTATCATATATCAGATAGATGACTGATCCATCTGGAACCTCACTCTCGCCTCCCCGCTGATTTTTATAAAATAGCTTGTAGCTTCCGTAGCTTCCGTTTGATCTTCTCCCGAAAATATCAGACGGATCCGTTGTTTCAAGTTTTTCCCTAGAGTTGCTAAGCAGAACTATTTTTTGAAACTGGTAATCACTAGATGATACAATATAGTCTGACATTTTAAAGTTTTTAGATACTTGAACACTCTCACCATTCATTTCAGGATTAAGATAAATTTCCGGACCGGTTCTCTCTCCCTCAACGTATTTAACTGTTACAAGTCTCCCTGAACTCCAAGATCCCCACGTTATCGTAAACTTCGAGAACCCGTCCACCACAAACGCCGTCTCAACCACAGCTGCCTCGCCGTCTGCCTCAATGACCTTCAGTGTTCCCGGCTCTGTGTCAACCGTATCCATAATCGTCTCAACCGGGCTTTCTGAATCCGCCTCTTCGATGATCACATCATCAAGGATTTCTTCTTCAAGCGGAACTGCATCTGCGCTCAGGCTCATAAGAGACATGGTCATAGGCACTGCTGCCGGATCCTGTGTTTCTGCTTCCGGAATCTCTGTCGCGGCATCCTCAGTCTCCAAAGCTGCTGCCTCGTCTTCTTCTACAGTCACTGCCTTTGCCACAGTCTCTACCCGGATGCCCTGATCCGTTTCTGCGTGATGCTGAACCTTTAACGTTCCCACATCTACATCATCCGGAAGAAGATTTGCATCCATTCTGATCTTGACCTGAACCTCGCTTCCAGGTTCCGGTTCTATCTCTTCGTCATTCAGCCAGAAGCCGATGTCCAAAGCCATCATTCCGCCATATTCCTCGCTGGCTTCGTCCAGGGCATTCTTTGCGTCCTGATATTCATTTCCATCTTCTGTCAGATATCTGGCTCTCAGCTCTGCGCCCTCAGGAAGGGTTCCTCTCTTGGCTGTCACATCTACCAGAATATTTTCCGCGCCGTCTACCGGCATACTGTAACGGGTCAGAGCGTTGGAATCTGTAGCAATCAGAGCCATATCATCCAGTCCCAGTTCTCCGGCTGTCGTAAGGAAACCGACTGCCGTTCCCTCCTTCACACTGGTCAGCTCATAAAGCTCGCCTTCCAGCTCGTTTGCCGGTTTTTCCTCTGGAGCCTCTGTTTCCGGTTCTTCACTGTCAGAGGGCGTTGCTGTCATTCCATTAGAAGGTGTTGCTGTTTCAGCTGCCTCGCCTGTTTTTGTTGTATCAATCACAGGAGATGGTGATGTTATCAGCTCTGCATCCGACTTTACATTTACCGGTATCACGAATTCTGGAGTATGCTTTTCGTCAACTGCAACGATGGCTTTCTGATCCCCATCTGAATGATTCGTAACCAGCAGCATCAGCTCTTCTGAGCCGTCTACTACATAATCATCCTGTTCGCTTCCAACCAGTTCGCTTTCTTCGATTCTGGCAAAAACTCTCAGCTCTGCCTGATTTCCCTTTTTCCCATTTTCCAGCTTTAATTCATAATAATCTCCCGGCTCCAGGAAAAAGTCTTCATATTCTTCTCTGTTCCCGCCTGTAAATTCCACATCTGCCCGCGCGTCTCCGGCAATGGCATTCTGCAGAGCCTCATACAGTTCTTCTCCCGTCGTCTGGAAACGATGAAGCTCACTTCCGTTGGACGGCGTTGCTGCATTGACTGTGTTGCTGGGAGTTGCCAGGCCGCTTTCTCCGGAAACAATCACATTGGATGCATTTGCAATACTGCCTGCATTTCCCATAACCATACTGGCACAAAGCATTGCCGCACAGAACCGTTTTCCCTTATGACTCCAAAAATGCTGAGTTTTTCTTTTTATTTCGTTTATGTGATTCTGCATCCTGGAATTTTCTCCCATTGTCTGTTATCCCTCCCTCTTCTTTATTTTTGTATCTTTCAGTCTTTCTGTTTTAATCATTTTCCAATTCCTCCCCTTCCTTACTGTCCAACGCACTGTCGATCAGCTTCAGAAGCTCCAGCGCACTGCGAAAGCTCTGGCGTTCATTTTTTTCTGCCCAGATGACGTCTCCCTGCCAGGTTGCATTCTGCCGGTACCTGACATGTACGACAAAGGTTCCTTTTCCTCCATTTTTATTGTGTAAACGTGATGCATCCATTTGAAGTTCGACCCCTTTCCCCTGTACTTCTCCGGCAACGGGTTTCTCTGTTGAAAAGGAACGGCTGTCTGTAGAACTCTGTGGAAAATTCCACTGATTAAACAGATTTTCTATCGACCGTACCATCTCCATGGTTCCTTGAAAGGACAGCGGCTCATCTGAATATTGATGCCAAATCCGTCCAGTATATTCTCCATTATTTCCCCCATCGATTCCAATACAAATCAGATTGGGTGCATACAGATTGTAAACGACTGTCCCCATCTTTCTCACCTCTTATATATGACACTTTACCAGACAGATTATTAAAGAAACTCTTAAAAAATATTAAATTTTTAAAAAATGTATAAAAAAACAGATAAGCGCTTTTTTGCACTTACCTGCTCTTCATCTGTCTTATATTTCTTTTTAAATATCTTTTAAATCTGCCAGCGACGCCACTGTATAGCTGATGGAAGCCTTGGTTTGAATCTTCTCCCTCAGCCGGTTTTTGATTCTCTGGTATACAATCTCACAATTCTCTTTATTGGTTCCAACCAGCATAATCAGATACTGAGACTGGTTATATCTGGTAAAGGTATCTCCTTCTCTCAAACATCCGCAAATCACCTGCTCCAGATCCGCTGAGCGAAGCTTCAGCTTTTCCTGATTCTGGATCGGCTTCCCCTCATAATCGCTCAGAGTACAAAGCATCAGGTAAATGGATTTTCCCAGACGTTCCATATTTCTTCTTGAAACATGGCAGATCTCAGTGAAGGTCCGGTAATCGCAGAAATATGCTCCCCGCCTGCGTTCCTCCTTCTTTTCACTCAATTCCCGTTTAATAAATTCCATATCTCCCGGCAGCGCATGGGAACTCTGGCTGATCTTCTCATAACATTCCAGCATCTCCGGTGTAGGATCCAGTCCCATTTCATCTGAATACAGCTGAACCATCTGATGATAAATCTCCAGAGCTCTCTCATTTTCTCCTTTTGCTAAAAGAGCATCAATCTGATCCAGCTGCCAATTTTCATAAGGAAACAGCCTGACAGCCTTTTCGTACAATGCTTCCAGTTCTGCATCCTTTCCGTTTCGTTTGAAATAATCTGCCAGTCTCTGAACACAGGTATCAAAAATCATCTTCAGCTGCAGATTCTCCTCAATAACCCATATCTCCGTGGAAATATCAGGAAGCAGTTCTCCCTTATACAGATCCAACGCCTGCTTATAATAACAGGCGCTTTTCTCTTCATTCAATTCTCTGTCCCCGGCTTCCGCCAGCTCCACAAAACTCTGAACATCGGTTCTTACTGGAATCTCTGTTCCCGCCATATAATCTCCCTCTATACGAATAATATAATTGCAGTCTGGCAGTCCCGCTGCCGGAAGCTGTTTTTTTACCTGATGGAGAAGATTGTTGATGCTGTTATTGGCGTCCGCCACTTCTCTTCGGTCATACAACGCGTCAATCAGCTCTTTTTTAGAAATTCTTCTTTCTCCCCTGAGCCAAATCAACTGCAGAAGCTGGATAAATTTTAAGGTATTTTTCCTTCCTATCAGAATCTCTTTTCCCTGATAGGTAACAGAAAAACCTCCAAGCATACAGACCTCCAACACTGTCTGTTTTTGGAATTCCATTTTATCCCCCCCCCCGAAAAAATATAGTACACCAGCAGGAATTCTCTATTGATTGTCAAAAAAATGCCAATGAAATGTGTAAGTCTCCATTCGCATTCAGTCACAAAAATAGAATAACATAAAATGCGCAGAAATGCCATAAATTCTGCACTTTTTATGTACATTTTATTGCTTTTTATCTTTTTTTTAATATAATCAATCATTCCTTCCCTGAAGTTATTATATTGGTTTTTCCTATAAAAAACAATCCGTTTGGCACGAACATACATTTTCTGGCCTCGAAAAGACAAAGAGAATACTGGAACTCCCCCATATTTTTATGATAAAATAAAACAGAAAAGGACGTGATTCTCATGAAAATTGCCATCGTAGATGATGAGCAGAGTTGCATAGAACAAATGAAAATTCTCTGCCAGGATTTTGAAACCAGAACCGGCGAACCGACAGAGCTTACCTGCTTTTTGGGAGGAGCTGAGTTTCTGGACACATTTCAGCCTGGCGTTTATCAGATTGTTTTTATGGATATTTTTATGAAAGGGATTAATGGCATTGACACGGCCAGAAAGCTGCGGGAAATCGATCACGCCTGTCTTCTGGTTTTCCTCACTTTCTCCAGTGATTTTATGCCTGATGCCTTTTCTTTTCATGCCTTTGATTATATTACCAAGCCTTTTTCTGAGAGACGGCTCTTTCAGGTCCTGGATGATGCCCAGAAACATTTTCCAAAGCAGACGCCCTGTATCAACATTGTCAGCGGCCGGCAGACGATTCCTCTTCTGCTGTCTGATATTGTGTCTGTGGTAAATGATGCCCATTATCTGGATATTTGCACAAAGGACGGAAAACATCTGCGCAGCCGTATGACTGCTGAAAATTTTCTTCGGCTTACCGGTCATGATCCGCGTTTTCTGTCAGTTAACCGGGGAATTCTTGTCAATGCAGATTATATACATGCCCTTACAAAGAAAGCCTGCATTCTGACTGACGGCACAAGCTTTCCTGTTCGCGTCCGGGACAGCCAGAAGCTGGAAAATGCGCTTCGCCAATACCATTTCTCCTGGCTTCGCAGCGAACATCATCACAGGCACACCTGAGTTTTTCTCCGCATTCCTGCAAAACAGACATTTTCCGAAAAATTTCTTCTTACATTATAAAGGAGGATCCTACCATGAATTTTCTGGCAAGTTTTGTTCAATTTCTTGTTCTGATTCCTGCTGCTCTCCTGTGCTATCTTCCCATGAAAACCAAGCTGCGCTATTCTCCCGCCCGCACAGCAGGACTTTTTGGACTCGTATATCTATTTTTCATTCCTGCTGCCGCATGGATTCTGACGTTTTTTCATATTGGTGCCAATGCAGTCATGTTTCCAGTTATTGCTATATTCTTTCTGTTTTACTGGAAAACGCTGAACGTGTCTCTTTCCAAGGCACTTGCTGTTTATATCCTCAACTGCTCCCTGTTGTCCTTTTGTTACCTCTATTCTATTGCCTTTAGCGCCTGGTTCCATCCCTATGGAACGTATCTGGATGTTTTTCTTGATACTGTTTTGTTTCAGCTTTTTGCCTCTCTTTTTTTAACGCTGATTCTTTCTTTTTCTTTCAGCAAAAAACTTGCCCACCTGATCGAATGTCTGGACATTGAGCACATCTGGTATATTACCCTGCCTGTTTCCGGCTTCTTTCTTTTGTTTAATATCCAGTGTATTCCTCATTCCTACGAAACCCTGCATGTCAACCGCGTTTTTTTCATATTCCTGATCTGTATCACGCTGCTCCTGGGGCTTCTCCTGTTTCTCTGCGTTCTTTTCTATCATACGGTTACTCTTTTAAGCGACTCCTTTCGCCAGCAGGAACGGACGCATTTTCTTGAAATCCAGGCGGAACAGTACAACATCCTTTATAACCATATGGAGCAGACGCGGCGCCTGCGCCACGATTTTAAGCATTCTGTCCACGCGCTTTCTGTCCTGGCAAACAGCGGAGACGTGGAAAATCTGAAGAAATATTTAGCAGACTATGAACAGCAGGTGCTGACGCTGGACAAGCTGCGCCCCTTCTGCAAAAACGCAGTACTCAATGCCTTGTTTCATCACTATTATGCCATGGCGCAGTCAGCAGAAATCCGTACAGAATGGCACATTTCCATTCCTGATCCTCTGACAATTTCCACTCTGGATCTGTCCAGTCTGATGGGAAATATTCTGGAAAATGCCATTGCGGGATGCCGGACAGTTCCGGAAAAAGAGCGATATTTCATTCTGACTATTGAAATTCTGGAACAAAACAGTCTGTATATCATCTCTTCCAACAGCTCTGACGGAAACCTGAAAAAGGAATCCGGCATTTACCAGACCACTAAAAAGCATGGAGGCGGCAGGTCACAGACAGAACATGGAATCGGCCTGTATTCTATCCGGACTCTGGCTGAAAAATACAACGGAATGTCGCAATTTTCTTATGAAAACGGACAGTTTTGTGTAGATGTAGTTTTAAAGCTGTGAAAAGAAGCTCGCGAGCGAGCTTCTCCGCCTGCGGCGGGTCGCTTCTGCGACAAAATTCTCTGCCGCCGCATGGCGATCCTCGCGGAGCGTTTTTATGTCATAGGATGCTCTTTCCTATGACATAAAAAAGAGACTGGATGGGAGTCTCCGTTACCTTCGGTTTCTCCGCATTCAGTCTCTGATTTTGTTTTATTGTATTTTATTATATTTTTCTGTATTTCTCTTATTTTCCGTAGTAAGCTCTCAGATACATTTCCTTGATTTCGCTCATCAGCGGATATCTCGGGTTTGCGCCTGTGCACTGGTCATCAAATGCCTGCTCTACCATTGCATCCAGAGTATCCAGGAAGTACTTCTCATCTACGCCGTACTCAGCGATGGTTTTCTTTACGCCTACAGCAGCCTTCAGCTCTTCGATCTTATCGATCAGCTTCTTAACAGCTTCTTCGTCATTTGCAGCCTGAATACCTACAAAACGTGCGCACTCAGCGTATCTTGCTCTGGTATGCGGATACTGATACTGAGAGAAGGTTCCCATCTTTCTCGGGCACTCAGCAGCGTTAAACTCTACTACCAGGGAAATTAACAGTGCGTTTGCAATACCATGAGGCAGGTGATGGAATGCGCCCAGCTTGTGAGCCATGGAATGACATACACCCAGGAATGCATTTGCAAATGCCATACCAGCCATGCAGGAAGCGTCAGCCATTTTGCTTCTTGCCTCTACATTGCTGCCGTCGCTGTAAGCGGTGGGCAGGTATTCAAATACGTTCTTCATTGCCTTCAGAGCCAGACCATCTGTGTAGTCGGTTGCCATTACGGAAGCATAAGCCTCCAGAGCATGAGTCAGAACGTCTACGCCAGATGCGCTGGTCAGTCCCTTAGGCTGGCTCATCATATTGTCAGTATCTACGATTGCCATATTCGGCAGAAGCTGATAGTCAGCCAGCGGATATTTCACGCCAGTCTCCTGATCTGTAATAACAGCAAACGGAGTTACCTCAGAACCTGTACCGGAAGAAGTCGGAACTGCTACAAAGTAAGCCTTCTCACCCATCTTCGGGAAGGTGTATACACGTTTCCGGATATCGATGAAGCGCATTGCCATATCCTGGAAATCTACTTCCGGATGCTCGTACATTACCCACATGATCTTACCTGCATCCATTGCGGAACCGCCGCCCAGTGCGATAATTACATCTGGCTGGAAAGCAGTCATAGCCTTTGCACCAGCCTGTGCATTTGCCAGGGTCGGATCCGGCTGAACATCAGAGAAGCACTGGTAAACAATACCCATCTCATCCAGCTTGTCAGTAATCGGCTTGGTGTAGCCATTCATATATAAGAAGGAGTCTGTTACAATAAATGCTCTCTTCTTGTGCATAACAGTGCCCAGCTCATCCAGGGCTACCGGCAGACAGCCCTTCTTAAAGTATACCTTCTCCGGTGCGCGGAACCACAGCATATTCTCTCTCCTCTCAGCAACAGTCTTAATGTTCAGCAGATGCTTCACGCCTACGTTCTCAGATACAGAGTTGCCGCCCCAGGAGCCGCAGCCCAGTGTCAGAGACGGAGCCAGCTTGAAGTTGTACAGATCACCGATACCGCCGTGAGAAGAAGGAGTATTAATCAGGATACGGCAGGTTTTCATTGCTTCTGCGTGCTTCATAATCTTTTCCTGCTCATTTACGTTAACGTACAGGGAAGCAGTATGTCCGTAACCGCCGTCTGCAACCAGACGCTCAGCCTTTACAATTGCCTCGTCAAAGGTCTCAGCCTTGTACATAGCCAGTACCGGAGACAGCTTCTCATGAGCAAATTCCTCGCTGATATCTACAGACTCAACCTCACCGATCAGAATCTTGGTATCAACCGGAACCTCAACGCCAGCCAGCTGTGCAATCTTATAAGCGCTCTGTCCTACAATCTTTGCATTCAGAGAACCATTGATCAGAATGGTCTTTCTTACCTTATCCAGCTCTTCCGGCTTCAGGAAGTAGCAACCGCGGTATGCGAATTCTTTCTTTACTTCATCATAAACAGATGCCAGGACAGTTACAGACTGCTCAGAAGCACAAATCATACCGTTATCAAAGGTTTTGGAATGAATAATGGAGTTTACTGCCATCTTAATATCAGCAGTGTCGTCCAGAATAACCGGGGTATTTCCTGCGCCTACGCCCAGCGCCGGTTTTCCGGAAGAATAAGCTGCCTTAACCATACCCGGGCCGCCGGTTGCCAGAATAATATCTGCATCCTTCATAACTGTGTTGGTCAGCTCCAGAGACGGTACGTCAATCCATCCGATAATTCCCTCCGGTGCGCCAGCCTTAACAGCTGCATCCAGAACAACCTTTGCTGCTGCAATGGTAGATTCTTTTGCACGGGGATGTGGGGAAATAATAATTGCATTTCTTGTTTTCAGGCAAATCAGAGTTTTGAAAATAGCAGTGGAGGTCGGGTTTGTAGTAGGAATAACTGCTGCTACCAGACCGATAGGCTCTGCAATTTTCTTGATTCCGTACGCCTTATCTTCTTCTACCACACCGCAGGTTTTGGTGTTCTTGTAAGCATTGTAAATATACTCTGCTGCATAGTTATTTTTAATAACCTTATCTTCTACAACACCCATACCGGTCTCAGCCACTGCCATCTTAGCCAGCGGGATTCTCATTTTGTTGGCTGCAGATGCTGCCTCGTAGAAAATTTTATCGACCTGCTCCTGAGTAAAGGTAGCAAAAATCTTCTGAGCCTCACGCATTGCCTGCATCTTTACTTCCAGAGCTTCTACATTGTCAATGATTTCGGGAACTGCAATTGTCTGCTTCTCTGCCATTGTCACTTATCCTCCATAAAATAATGATAAAAGTAATGATATCCTAAAAGTTTTTTCTGTTTCCTATATTCAAGTCCGACATAAAATATCTCATTTAAAAGTCGATATTTTTTTAACAATGTCACTATAAGCATTATACTTGCTCGTTAAATAATTGTCAATGAAATGATATCTAATTTTTAAACTTTTTTTCATTCTTTTATATGCAAAATGTATAAAACCCTGATTTTGTTTTCATAAATTACCGCGGTGAAGAGTGAAATTTTTTAAATAGAATACGAAATAATGATATTATGAATCTGTCAGATTTTCTTCTAAGGACTCCCTGGCCTGGTTTACGTTGTTCCTTCTTTCTTCTGATAAATTATTCATCCGGCTCCAGATCGTCAAAAATATCAGAATCATAAAACTCGCGAATCGTTACGCCAAGACCATCTGCTATTCTGTTGATATTAACGATTCCCGGATTCTTACTTTTTCCATTTACAATACTTTTATAAGTTGACGCAGGAATCCCGGCCTTATAGGTAACGGAATATCCACTCAGCTTTTTTTCCTTACATAATTCTGTAATTCTATAGCTTGTTGCTTCACTTATCGTCATCAGAAGAATCCTCCTTATTATGGACTAGTTTAGTCGAATTTTGGAAGATCTTAGGGCGATATATCGCCCTACCAGTGATGATTTTGTAATTTTTATTTTATTTTCTTACAGTCCATAAATGGAGTATACTTTCTGTTCTGGGAAAGTCGCAATTCCGGTGCGTAGCGCCTATTCTCGCATGGGCTTTTATTATTAGTCTTTCTTGTTGGGGTTTTCTTGTCGGGCTTTTCTTGTTAAGGTTTTCTTAATTGAGTTTTTCTTGTTAGGTTTTTCTTGTTGGAGTTTTATTGTTGGGGTTTTCTTGTTGGGCTTTCTTGTTGAGCTTTTATTTCGTAGTTCTTTTATATTTCGTAGTCCTTTTATTTCATGGTTCTTTTATTTCATAGGCCAAACTTCTTTTATAAAACAACGAAGAGGAACATTCTTCAAATGCCCCCCCTCATTGATATCGTCCTATTTTCTTTTTTTTATTTGCAGCCACACGCACGTTTCTCTTATCCTGCTCGCCTTTATGTTCCTCTCTCTTTCACTTCAAACTGTCTATGGTTTTGATGTCCGCTCTTTTTCAATTCAGGGCTGCCTGCGCTTTTGGTGTTTGCTCTCTTCCACCTCAATGCTGCCTGTGCTTTGGTGTCTTCTCTCTTCCACTTCAAGACTGCCTGTGCTTTGGTATCTGCTATCCTCCAGGCTATTTGCCCTGCGCTTTTTTGCTGTCTTACTGAGCAGCTATATTCTTTTCCTTATAGCCTAAGGCCTGTTCCAGCGCCATTTTTTCTTCATTACCAAGGGCAACATCTGTCTGACCTCTATCTACATCTTTAATATAGAGATAACACCCTTCTCTGCTGTGAACAGAGTTAATCACAAAACCTGTATTTGTATAATCCAGTAATGCCAGAGCAAAGCTCAAATTTCCGCCCATTCCTTTAAACGCATTGTATTTTACAATACCCATTTTTTGAAAAGACGCTCTGGAATTCTTATTAGCTGTGCGAATAGAATCTTTATTGGCCCGATCCTGAGATTTCAGATCAATAATATCCTCCATCTGTTTTATGATCATTTCCTCCATTGATTCCGCATCTTTCCCTCTCATAAAATAATCATACCGCCGGTATAACTTTTTTATCTTAACTATACACACAATAACAACGACCAGCAGTATCAATGTGATAGCCGACTGGGCAATGATAAGATAGACGGGATCAAATCCCAGGTTATTCAAAATACTTCCTTCCATCTTTGTTCACTCCTGTCTTTTGCATATCCCTTACCGGATGGATTCAATCAATTCTACAATACGCTCCAGCTCCGACTCCGAATAATACTCAATTTCAATTTTTCCTTTTGATTTATCCTTTCGGCTAATATTTACCTTCGTACCCATAACCGTTTTCATCCGTTCTTCCAGATCCCGAAATACCAGCTCAAGCGCTTCATCTACCTGTTTTTCTTTTTTCGGTTTCTTTTCTTTTCCCATCAGCTTTACAGCCTTTTCTACTTCACGAACGCTCATTTTATTCTGTTCAATCTTATGAGCCAGTTCAATCTGCAGCTTGGGATCTTCTAAAGACAAAAGCGCTCTCGCATGTCCGCTGGAAAGACGGTTTTCAACCAGCATCTGCTGTACCTCTTTTGCAAGATTCAGCAATCTCAGACTATTGGTAATCGTTGTTCTGCTTTTGGATACTCTCTCCGCAATTTCTTCCTGCTTCAAATTAAATTCCTGAATCAGCTGTTGATATGCCATAGCCTCTTCAATCGGGTTCAAATCTTCTCTCTGAACATTTTCGATCAACGCGATTTCCATGGTCTGCTGCGGATCATATTCCCGGACTACCACAGGAACCTCCTTTAGATCTGCCATCTTGGCAGCTCTCCAGCGGCGTTCCCCTGCAATAATTTCAAATCCATTTTCTCTCTTCTGTACCAGAAGCGGCTGCAGTACACCATACCGCTTCATGGAATCTGCCAGCTGCTGAAGCTGTTCCTCATCGAAATTTTTTCTTGGCTGGGAACGATTCGGCTCAATCTTGGAAAGCTTCACATAGATTTCTCCATGAGTCTCTTCCCCTTTTTCAGATGCCGAAATCTGTTTCTCGATCGCCTGCTGTTCAAATGAAACGTCTAAAGCAGATGCTCTGTCAACAGAACCATCTGATAATGTTTCACGTGAAACATCTGGCTGTGTTTTTGGTTCCAGCTTCTCTACTTCACCAGATAAGCTCTGGTTCTGAGACATCTTCTCCTCTGCCACTTTCTTCTGTGCAACTTTTTCAGAAGTGGAATCTTGATTCTTCTCATTGAATTTCACATTTGATGTTGATGTATGCTTCCTTCCTCGAGAACCCCTTTCTTCTTCACTGTCAGAATTTTCGTGAGAATGGCTGCCTCTCTTATCCAGAACAACTTCCTCAACAACATCTTCTCCAAACAAAGCTCCAAGTCCTCTTCCCAATCCTTTTCCAAGTCCTCTCTTTGCCTGTGCCATTATACCTCTCCTCTGCTGATCACTTCTGCTGCTAACATTCTGTAACTTTCTGCTCCCGTTGATCGAGTATCATAAAGATTGATCGGCATTCCATGGCTGGGTGCCTCTGCCAAACGAACATTCCGCGGAATAATTGTTTTGTAAATAGTTCTGTTTAAATGCTTCTTTACATTTTCAACCACCTGCAGAGAAAGATTGGTTCTCGCATCGTACATGGTGAACACAACTCCCTCTAACTCCAGCTTCGGATTCAGTTTTTTCTTCACCAAATCAATAGTCTGAAGAATCTGTGTCAATCCTTCAAGAGCATAGTACTCGCACTGAATCGGAACAAGAACAGTATCAGATGCTGTCAGTGCATTGATTGTGAGAAGACTCAGAGAAGGAGGACAATCGATAATGATAAAATCATAATTATCTTTTACCTTTTCCAGTTCCTCTCTCAGCAGTGATTCCTTATTTGCCACATCAAGGAGTTCAATCTCAGCTCCTGCCAGATTTACGTCAGATGGAAGGACATCCAGATTTTCCTGAACCTCCTTCACGATACACTCATCCAACTGACATTCATCCATCAGCAGCTCGTAAACAGTTTTATCCATATATCCCTTTTCAAAACCAAGGCCACTGGTGGCATTTCCCTGCGGATCAAAATCCACAGCAAGTACCTTCTGTCCAGCCTCTGCTAAACAGGCGGACAAATTAATGGCTGTTGTAGTTTTCCCTACTCCACCCTTTTGATTTGCAATTGCTATTATTCTTCCCATATTCTTTCCTTTATTCTTGGTAACTATCCAGAAGCGGAGATAAACCTGACCGATTGTCTAAAAACAGGAAATGCGCTTTTTTGAACAGCTACTATAGTATAGTAATATCTGTATTGGTATTAAGTATAACATACTTTTCCATCTTTTCCTATGTATATCAGAAAATTATTCTCATGAAATTTTCGTAAAATCCCCATAAATTATTCAGCAGTACGTCAACTTTTCCTCGTTTCTCGTTGTATATGACGCAAAATTGTATTATACTAATAGGAAAAGACTGAGCTTTTTGCAGCTCAATATTGTTCAGGGGAGGTATTTATGCGTACCAAAAACAAGCTTTTCACCTTACTCCTTATTTCTGCCGGAACAACCGCATCGATTGCTGCAATCAATAAATGCATAAAGATTTCAGCTATTTCAAAAAATTTACTTTCTGAGCCCAAATCCCTATGTTATAAATGGCGATTGGGAAACATCCACTATACAAAAACAGGAAGTGGAAAACCACTGCTTTTGATCCATGATATTCATGCTGCAGCCAGTGGACATGAGTGGAGTCAATTAGTACCGTTGCTTCAAGAGCATTATACGGTTTACACCATAGATTTGCTGGGATGTGGTCGATCAGAAAAAATAAACATGACTTATACCAATTATCTGTATGTACAGCTGATTTCAGATTTCATTAAATCTGTTATTGGCCATCGGACAAATGTTATTGCTTCTGGAGAATCTGCTTCTATCCCTGTTATGGCCTGTGCAAGTGATCCGGATTTATTCGATCAGATTATGCTTATCAATCCGCTTAGAATTCTGGATTGCAGCCTGATTCCCGGCAAGCTGGCAAAAATGTATAAATTTATGGTTGAACTGCCTGTGATCGGAACACTGCTCTATCATATCGCAGCCAGCAAACATATCATTGCAGAAGAAGTATGCTCCCACGGATTTTATAATCCATTTTCCGTAAAACCCAAACTGATAGACAGCTACTATGAAGCAGCCCATTTAGGCAATGCTCCCAAGGCCATTTACGCCAGTTCTAAATGTAATTACACCAAATGCAACATTACCAATGCGATTCGGAAGATCGATAATAGTCTCTATATCATTGGCGGCTCCGCTGTTTCCGATATCGAGACACGGCTGGATGAATATAAAGACTGCAATCCAGCTATAGAAACTGCTATTATCCCAGAAACAAAAGGTCTTCCTCATTTGGAATCTCCAGAAAAAGTGCTGCATCTTGTAGAAACATTCTTTACGTAAAAGTCGTAAAACTATTTTACAGCAGATTTTTATAACAAACATCAAATTTCAAAATGTTTCACGTGAAACATTTTAAATAAGTTTATGATGCATCTCTATGAAACCTTTAAACCTTTAAACCTGTACTGCGTAATTCGTTTTACAACAAGCTGCTAATCCTGTCATTTGGCATCCGCACTGCACTTCCATAGCTGCTAAGGGTTTATCTTTCATAGGAATGATTTTTCATAATGAAAAACGTAACTATTCAGAACAGTTATAAAAAACAATCATTTAATCAAACGCAAAGAGAGGTTCGCTTATGACAACATTTAATCACTTTAATTTTAATGTTCTTGATCTGGAAAAAAGCCTGAAATTCTACAAAGATTCTTTGAATTTAGAGCCAGTAAGAGAAAAAGTGGCTGAAGACGGTTCCTTTAAACTGATTTATTTAGGCGATGGAAGCAGCGACTTTACCCTGGAATTAACCTGGCTTCGTGATCGAACCGAGCCATATAATTTAGGAGAATGCGAATTTCACCTCGCCTTTAAAACAGATGAATACGATCGTCTCCATCAGCTCCACAAAGATCAGGGAGTCATTTGCTTTGAAAACGAAAAAATGGGAATCTATTTTATCCTGGATCCAGACGGATACTGGATCGAAATCGTGCCGGACAGACACTAATTTGATTCTTCTACTGCTTTAATTATATAGGTAAAATCTACCTACCCAGCAAAGATTCAGAGAAAAGACTTTTGTTTTCATATGAGTCTTTTCTCTGAATTTTCATAGTGCAGGCGCTTGACACCCCTTAAAGAATCAGCCACGAAACCATCTATACTTTCCGCTGTATTTCATTTTTTCAAATCCGTTCTTCTGTTTTTACCCTGAAATACATACCAAATTTTAAAATTAAATATAACTATTCAGGACGAGGCATCTTCCTGTCCGGCAAAGCCGAACAAGAAGCACCGGAGATTCCTCCGATGCGAGAACTGGCAGGAAAATCTGTATCAAATTTGCTTGTAAGCGGATTTTTCCGACAGCTCTCCCCCTATTCTGAATGGTTGCATTTTATCATATTCTAATAGGTTTTACTACTCTGAATCTGTCCCCTATAACAGCTTGCGGCAGCTCCTCCCTCTCGCTTTCCCCTTCCTCTTTTTCCTATTATTCCCTTTTTTCTGCCTTTCTCTCATTTATGCATATACATTTTTACATAATATTTATACATTTTAATATGCATTATTTTTGAATATTTATTCTGTATATTCATTCACACTATGTATCTTTTTTTAATATAATACATAGCCGGACTTCACGCCACGCTTTATATTTCAAATGTTTCACGTGAAACATTACAATTTTTCTTGTAAAACCAGCAATATCATCATACCATTTTTAGCAAAGAAGCTTATCTGCGTCAAATCTTTTTCCCAAACAAAATTCCTTTTTACAGTAATGTATCCACAGGATTAGCATTTTCTTTTATTTGCAAGAAAAAAAAGAGTGCATTCCAGCATAAAACTCCGTGCCAGAAAACACTCTTTCTTTGATTTTTATTTTGTAAAAAGCAATTACATCTTGATTGGTTCCTTTGATGGAACCCCCGCTTTTCTAGGATATTTCTTCGGTGTTGTCGAAATCTTTTTAATTTTCACCAGGGTACGTTCTGCATCTGCGCCGATCAAAGAAAAATGAATTACTTTTTCCACCGTGCCTCCCATACTTTCAATAGCTTTCGTTCCTTCCTTCAGCTCCTCTTCAATTTTTCCAGATTTATACGGAAGAAAAGCGCCGCCAATCTTCACAAAGGGAAGACAATATTCCGACAAAGTTGCTGTATTTGCTACTGCTCTGGAAACACAGTAATCAAATTTCTCTCTATATTTTGGATTTTTCCCAAAATCTTCTGCTCTTCCATGAATCATCTCCACTTCAGAAAGCCCTAAAGCGCTGCACACTTCCTTCAAAAAATTGATCCGTTTGTTCAGAGAGTCCAAGAGAGTGATTTTCAATCCAGGAAAAGCAATTTTCAGAGGAATTCCTGGAAATCCCGCTCCTGTTCCCACATCGATCACCTTTTTACTGCAAGTTTCCAGATCCTTTTCTGACTTTACAATACACAAGCTATCAACAAAATGCTTGGTAATCACCTCTTCCATTTCTGTGATCGTTGTAAGATTCATTACTTTATTCCACTCTACCAGCATTTCATAATACTGATAAAACTGTTCTAACTGCCGATCACTCAGAGTTATCCCAAGCTCCTCCGTTTCGCATCTCATCCTGTCCACAAATTTCTGTTCCATAATCCACCTTCTCTCTATCCCGAATTTCCATATATTCAGGATTCATATTCCAAAAAAAGCACTTCCATTTACACATAAAAACAACGCTTCAGAAGACGTCTGATGTCTCAGCAGAAGTCATCTGACGTCTTCTGTATGTATCTCTTGTTATCTGCTCACATCGCATCTGCATCTTCCCGTTTTTCATCCAGGACAACCATCAGAAAATTATATCGTTATTTTATTATCAATATGTATACATCTGTATTTTATTTGTATATTTATTCTTTTTCTTGTATTTTTCTTTTGTTTTTGATTCTTTCCGGGGTAACTATTCAGGAAATATAAGCAAAATACTTATATTTCCTGTCCTCTCTGCCCGTGGCGCATCTGTTCCAGATGAACCAGCAAAACAGAAATATCAGCCGGGGATACGCCGGAAATTCTCGATGCCTGTCCAATCGATGAGGGCTTATACAGATTCAGCTTCTGTACTGCCTCCCTCCGCAGACTCTTCACTGTACTGTAATCAAAATCAATATCCAGCTTTTTATTTTCCAGCTTTTTAAACTGAGTCACTTGCTGCTGCTGGCGTTTTAAATATCCCTCATATTTCACATTGATATTCACCTGCTCTGCAGTATCCGCCGGAAGCTGTGGTCTTGTTTTGTCAATTTCTGCCAGAGAAAAATAATCCAGCTCCGGTCTGCGCACCAGCTCTGCCATAGTTGCTCCTGTTTTCAGAAGCGTGCTGCCGTGGCGCTCTAAAAATTCCTGAACCTTTGGGCTGGCCCCTACCGTTGTCTTCTCCAGACGCTCTGTCTCCGCTTCAATATCCCGCTGTTTCTGCAGAACCCGCTCATAATCCTCATCACTGACAAGGCCAATTTCATGGCCAATTTCCCGCAGTCTCAGATCCGCATTATCCTGCCGGAGCAAAAGCCGGTATTCCGCCCGTGAAGTCATCATACGGTATGGCTCATGATTTTCCTTTGTTACCAGATCATCGATCAGAACTCCAATATAGGCCTGAGAGCGATCCAGAACATAAGGCTCCCGTCCCAGAACCTTCATAGACGCATTTACGCCTGCCATAAAGCCCTGAACAGCCGCCTCCTCATATCCGGAGCTTCCGTTGAACTGACCGCCGCTGAACAGCCCCTGAATCGCCTTAAACTCCAGGGTAGGCTTCAGCTGTCTGGAATTAATGCAGTCATACTCAATGGCATAGGCATTGCGAACAATCTTTACATTCTCCAGCCCGGGAACTGTCCGGTACATAGCATACTGAACATCCTCCGGAAGAGAACTGGACATTCCCCCCAGATACATTTCATTGGTATACAAACCCTCCGGCTCTACAAAGACCTGATGCCGGTTTTTATCCGGAAACTTCACGACCTTATCTTCAATAGACGGACAGTACCGGGGGCCGGTTCCCTCAATCGCACCGGAAAACAGAGGAGAGCGATCCAGATTGGCACGGATAATCTGGTGTGTTTCCTCATTGGTGTAGGTCAGCCAGCAGGAAACCTGATCCTTCTGAACAGACTCTGGATCCGTTGAAAACGAAAACGGAACCACCCGCTCATCTCCAAACTGCTCTTCCATTTTTGAAAAATCAATGCTGCGCCGATCCACACGAGCCGGAGTTCCTGTTTTAAAACGGTACATTTCAATCCCGTTTTTCACCAGGGACTCTGTCAGATAATTGGCAGCCTGCAGGCCATTCGGCCCTGTATACATGCTTACATCGCCATAAATGCATCTGGCCTTCAAATAAGTTCCTGTAGCCAGAATCACAGCCTTAGCGTGGTAAACAGCCCCGGAAAAGGTTTTTACCCCCTTAATTTGCCCATCCTCTGCCATAATTTCTGTAACCTCAGCCTGACGGATTGTCAGGTGATCCGTATTTTCCAGAGTACAGCGCATCTGGCGGGTATATTCCTGCTTGTCCGCCTGAGCACGGAGAGAATGAACCGCCGGCCCCTTAGACTGGTTTAACATTTTTGACTGAATAAATGTTTTGTCAATATTTTTTCCCATTTCACCCCCAAGGGCATCCAGCTCCCTCACCAGATGTCCCTTTGAGCTTCCTCCAATATTGGGATTGCAGGGCATCAGCGCAATACTGTCTACGCTAACCGTAAACATGATGGTTTCCAGCCCCAATCTGGCACAGGCCAGAGCCGCCTCACAGCCCGCATGGCCTGCGCCTACCACCACAATATCATAAGTCTCTTCCACATTCGGCATGACCAACAACCTCTTTTCTATTTATTTTCCCGTGCAGAACCGGCTGAAAATCTCATTCACCAGATCGTCCTCCACCGCTTCTCCGATAATTGTGCCCAGCTTCTCATAGGCATCCATCAAATCAATGGTGAGAAAATCCTCCGGCATCTGATTTTCTATGCTCTGCTTTACCATTTTCAGACTCTCCAAAGCGCCTGACAGGGCTGTTTTATGACGCACATTGGTAATCATCACCTCGTCATTAAAATTCAGATCCCCTTCATAAAACATCTCTTTTATTTTATTTTCCAGCTGATCGATCCCTGTTTCCTCTCTGGCTGACACGGCAATCACATCCAGCCCCGTTTTTTCTGACAGCTCCTTCTCGGAAATCACAGTCTTCAAATCTGTTTTATTCAGAAGAACCACTGCTTTTCTGTCCCGGATCAGATTCATAATCAAATCATCATTTTTATCTAAGGGTCTGGAGCCGTCCACCACATAAATAATCAAGTCTGCCTGATCCGCCATCTGTCTTGCTCTGGATACTCCAATCTGCTCTACAATATCCTCTGTTTCCCGGATTCCTGCCGTATCGATCACATTCAGAGTAATTCCGTGAAGCCGAATCTGCTCCTCCAGAATGTCGCGGGTTGTTCCGGCAATATCCGTTACAATCGCCCTCTCTTCTCCTACCAGAACATTCATCAGAGAAGATTTCCCCGCATTGGGTTTTCCGAGAATTACCGTTTTGATCCCTTCTGTGACAATTTTTCCATTGTCAGCAGAGCGAACCATAGATTCCATCTGATCGATCATAGGATTCAGCTTCTCCATCAGCTCATCCTCATAGCCCTCCAGAGAAATATGCTCCGGATCATCCAGGGCAGATTCAATAAATGCAATCTGATACAGAATATCCTCTCTCAGCTTCCGGATTTTTCTGGAAAGGGATCCCTTCAGCTGACTGACTGAGCTTTTCATGGCATAGTCATTTTTTGAATGAATCACATCCATCACAGCCTCTGCCTGTGACAGATCGATCCGTCCGTTTAAAAATGCCCGTTTTGTAAATTCTCCCGGCTCTGCCGGACGGGCTCCATATTTGATTACTGTCTCCAGTATTTTTTTCATTACCAGGACACCGCCGTGGCAGTCAATTTCCACTGTGTCTTCCGCTGTATAACTGTGGGGTCCCCGCATGGCTATCACAAGAACCTCATCTAAAATTTCCTCTCCGTCCTTTATCATACCATAATGAACCCGATGAGAGGGAGCTTTTCTCAAATCAAAATTCTTCTTTTTACTTTCAAATATTTCATTTACAATCGAAAATGCATCGCTGCCGCTGACTCTCACAATTCCGATCCCGGAACTGCTCATGGCTGTGGCAACTGCTGCAATCGTATCTGAGCCTCTGTCCTTCAGCATATTTCACCTCTCAATAACAAAGGGGCATCCGGTGGTGGTCAAACCACTACCAGACACCCCCGTTTTCTAATTTTACTCCTGTACAGTTCCTGTCTCTGCAGGCTCTGTGCTGGCTTCTGTCACAGACTCAGCCTTTTCCTGAGTTTTCTGTGCTGTCTTATCATAAGTTTTCTCACCGTGGCTTCTGTCGCTGCGGCGAGAACCGTAACGCTCCTTACGGCTGCCGCTGTAGCTGTCCTTCTTCAGGGAAATCACTACATGGCGGAAGGGATCCTCGCCCTCACTGCGGGTCACCACATACCGATCATTCTGAAGGGCAGAGTGGATAATCCGTCTTTCGTAGGGATTCATCGGCTCTAAGGATACCGGATGCTTGGTTCTCTTTACCTTATAGGAAATATTTCTCGCCAGTGTCTCCAGAGTTTCTTTCCGTCTCTCCCGGTAATTCTCCGTATCCAGCTTTACGCGCAGATAACCTTCCGTTTCTTTGTTGACTACAAGGCTTACCAGATACTGGAGAGAATCCAGAGTCTGTCCTCTTTTGCCAATGAGAATACCCATATCGTCGCCGTTCATCATCACCTGGAGTTCTCTCTCACCGGCATCGTAAACAGTGTCAATGGTTACTTCCATTCCCATAGCGCCGAATACCTGAAGCAGGAAATCCTTTGCTGCCTTTTTCACAGCCTCTTCATTTACCTTTCCTGCCGGTTTTTCCTTCGGAAGCTTTTCCTCCGGCTCTGCACTTCTGACAGGCTTTCCGGAAGTCTCCTGTCTGGGAGCTGCCTCCTTTTTGCCTTCTCTGCGCTGATATTCTTTTTTCTCCCGCTTCTCCGGTCTTGCGCCTGATTTCTCAGAACGGTCTTCACGGTTTGCAGGAGCAGCTGTTTCTTTTGTTTCAGATGCTGCAGAAGCCTTCTGAGCGGCCTCTCTGGCAGCCTTCTCCTCTGCAGCCTTTGCTGCTTTCTCGGCTGCAGCTTTTTCTGCCGCTGCTCTGGCTGCCGCTTTTTCAGCTGCGGCCTTCTCAGCTGCAATTTTTCTTTCCTCTTCCTCACTCATAACCCGCGCACGAATTACACAGGGCTTTGCCCCAATAAATCCCAAAAAGCCGGAACTTTCTTTCTGTACGACTTCGTACTGCAGATGATCGCTTGTTGTCTGTAATTCAATGAGAGCTTTTGTAATTGCTTCATCCAATGTTTTTGCAGATACTGTAATCTTATCGTCCATTGTTTCCTGCCCCCCTTATTTATTTGTTGTGCTTTTCGTTGTACTTGGCAACCATGTTTGCCTTGGAAGCAATACTGCCGGGCTTTGCGTCATTGTTGTAGTAAGCGCTGGAAGCCTCAACCTGTTTTTTCGTCTTCTCCAGCTTCTCTGCGCGAAGGGCTTCCTCTTTTTCAGCTGCAGCCTGCATGCTCTTTAAGCTGGCAGTTGCATTCTGATTGATTTTCTGAGGCGGAAGACCCTTTTTCGCACGTTTCTTATTGGCTTTCTCAACGTTCTTGCGAATCATCTCGTCAATGTCCACTCTGTTCAGATAAGCATTTACAATTACCTGCTGAATAATCATAAACACGCTGCTGGCTACCCAGTAGATACCGATTGCTGCCGGGAAAGTAAAGCAGAACCATACAGACATCAGAGGCATAATAACGTTCATCTGCTTCATCATCTGAGTTCCCATGCTGTTATCATCCTGCTTGGGCTGAGACTGAGCAGACATCATCAGCTTGGAGCTTAACCACTGAGTCAGGCCTGCCAGAATCGGAATCAGCCATGCAATACTCGGCACCCAGGAACCATTGAAGGGATTGGTTGCCAGATTGATTCCGAAGAAGGAGTTCATTCCTTCAATGACTGCAGAGTTTGCTGCAATTACATTTGCTGCATCCGGAAATGCATTTCCCAGCTCGGTCCACTGAGCCGGATTCAATTTGTAGAGAATATCTACCATCTTGTTGGCCAGAGCTTCGCCGGTAACGCCGGTCAGATCGCCAATGGTTGTCATTCCAGTAAGCGGGATATTGTTATCCGTAGCAAACTGAACCAGCTTGGCTGCAGCGCCTTCCTGAAGAGCACCTGCATTGGCAGCGCCGGTAATTGCATATACTACCTGCAGGAAATATTCCTTAACCTGTCCCACATAGGCGGGAATTGTGTAAATTACCCGATACAGAGCCAGCATAATGGGAAGCTGAATCACCAGCTGCAGACATCCGCCGGTCATGGATGTACCGTACTTTTCATAAACGGCCTTTGTCTCCACATTCATTCTCATCATGGAGTCATTGTCTGTTTTTCCCTTATACTTGTTCTGAATTGCCATCAGCTCTGGCTGCATTACCGCCATCATCTTTGATGATTTCTGCTGCTTGATGGTCATGGGGAACATGAGAATTTTCACTACCAGAGTAAACAGAATAATGGACAGACCGATATTCAGAACACCGAAGGAGCTGGTAAACCGAAACAGCGCGTCCATAATCCATCCCAATACCTGGGAAATGGGGCCCATAAACATGCCCTCAACCTTTGTCAAAACTAAATAATCCAATGTGCTACCTCCTCATACGTTACGGAACCGGGTCATAACCGCCTTCTGCCCATGGGTGGCACCTGAGTATCCTCCGCACAGACAACCATAGTCCTTTCACCACGCCGTACTTTTCCAGTGCCTCAATGGCGTATTGAGAACACGTAGGCGTGTAAATACAGTGAGTCCATACTTTCATCGGAGACAGAAAAATCTGATATCCCCGAATCATAAGGATCATAATTTTTTTAATCATTTTTCTCACTTCGATTCTCTAAAATGTTATGAAGCCCGCAGAGGTGCAGAAATGCACGCTCTATAGTTTTGTAATCCGATTCTTTTGCAGCGGCGCGAACCACTACAACGATGTCTAATCCAGTCTCTAACATGTTTTTGTGTAACCGGAAACTTTCCCGAACCAGACGGGTCAGCCGATGGCGGACAATGCTGTTTCCTACTTTTTTGCTGGCGGATATGCCAATACGTGTATCCTGGCTCTCAGCCCGCATTACATACATAACCAGCTGTCTGTTGGCATGGGAGTTTCCTGTTCGATATACTTTTTGAAAATCAGAATTTTTTTTGATACTTGGAAATCTTTTCATAGTCTTTTACCAAAGGCTTAATGAATACTCATGCACTGAAAATCTTTTTCCAGTGCATATGTGAAAAAAAAGGCCACAATTTCTTGTGACCTTAGATTCATTAAGCGGATAATTTTGCTCTGCCTTTTGCTCTTCTTGCAGCTAATACTTTTCTTCCACCCGGAGTACTCATTCTAGCTCTGAAACCATGAACCTTAGACCGCTGTCTGTTCTTTGGCTGGAAAGTCATTTTCATGGCGCACACCTCCTCTAATATTAATCGCTTATCTGTCAAACATATTACGACTATTATAATCAAACATCTTCTCAATTATATAGAAAACATACGGCTTCGTCAAGGGTTTTTATGAAAAACTGGCGTGTTTTCCTTAGAAAAACCGTATTTACCTCCCTATTTGTTTGTGCTATAATAGGGTCGAACGTTATTCTTAGGAAAATGTATCAGGACAAAAGGGCTCGCAGACCCCTGTACTCTGCGGATTATTTTTTCTATTCAAACCTATAAAAAGCGGGAAAATCTTATGTGCGGACCCTATGAGGCTGCAACCTGACTTTTGTTTTCCAGCTTCCATATCCATGTGCAGCGATATCTCTGCGCCTTTTTCCATTCCTAAATTTCGTTCATTTTTATTTCCATATGAAAGGCAGATCTTTTTAATTCAAAAAAAAACTGCCGCTTATTACCTGAAAAACAGGCATGCTTCCTGCCGTTTTATCAGAAAGAAAAAGGAGAACAAAGATGAATGCAAGACTTTCAACACCAATGAATTCCCGTATCCCCTCACAGAACCTGGCTCACCAGGCAAAGACGAAGCGTATGGTTCAGCTTGCGCTGATGATATCCATTATCTTTGTCATGGCCTTCTCGCCTCTTGGCTATCTTCGGACTCCGGGACTGACCATTACGTTTCTTACCGTTCCTGTGGCTGTAGGCGCTGTCCTTATGGGGCCTCTGGCCGGAGCCGTCTGCGGTCTGGCATTCGGTATTACCAGCCTGATCACAGCTATGACCGGCGGCAGTCCGTTCAGCTCCATGCTGCTTTCCATCAATCCGCTCGCTCTGGCATTTACCTGCCTGGTTCCCCGTGTTCTGGAGGGATGGCTCTGCGGGCTGATCTTTGCAGCTCTCAGACCGCGATTTAAAAATGCTTCTTATTTTATTGCCTGTCTGGCCTGCCCGCTTTTAAACACTGTACTTTTTATGAGCTCTCTGATCCTTTTCTTCTACAATACTGACTATGTTCAGGGACTTGCTGCATCTCTCGGCGCATCCAATCCGCTGATTTTCGTTATTTTGTTTGTTGGAATCCAGGGCGCCATTGAAGCTGCGGCGTGCACGGTTCTCGGCAGCGCAGTCAGCAGGACTCTGGCAGCGGCATTGAAGCGATAAATAACTGTGATAAATTTGAAGGAATAGAATTCAAACAACAGGAGGAACTTATTTATGAAACCATCATCCTTTGTAAGGGAAATTCCCATTACGGACGTCCCCGGTCTTCGCATCGGCCATGCAGAGAATGAAGAAGCAAAAACCGGCGTTACGGTTCTGATCTTCGATCAGGGCGCAACTGCCGGCGTAGATATCAGCGGAGGCGGACCTGCCTCACGGGAAACGCCCCTGGCCTCTCCTGTCACCGCGGATAATCCCTTGAATGCCATCGTTCTTTCCGGAGGCTCTGCCTTTGGTCTGGCTGCAGGCGACGGGGTTATGCGCTACCTGGAAGAACACGGTATGGGCTATCCCACAGGCTTTGCCAATGTTCCTCTGGTCTGCCAGTCCTGTATTTACGATCTGGGAATGGGCCGGGCCGATATCCGCCCCGATGCAGCCATGGGCTACGAGGCCTGTGTTCAGGCAGAAGACTGGATCAAAAATGTCTCCTCTCTGCAGGAAACCTTTTCCTGCGCAGCTGACTTTAACAAAAGCCTCTGCGGCAGCATCGGAGCAGGCTGCGGAGCCTCTGTCGGAAAAATCTGCGGCATGGAGCGTTCCATGAAATCAGGGATCGGCATCTGCGCCGTATCTGTTGGCAGCTTAAAAATGGCTGCTGTTGTAGTGTTAAACGCCCTGGGTGATATTTTCAATCCGGAAACCGGGCAAAAAATTGCAGGTCTTTTGGATCCGGAAAGAAAACATTTCAGCGATACCTGCGAGGAACTGTACCGCTTCAGCCAGCAGACTGATCTCTTTACCGGAGAAACAGAGCTTACCTCATTCAATACCACCATCGGAGCAATCATTACCAATGGAAAATTCTCAAAATCCCAGTTAAGCAAAATTGCATCCATGACACGGTGCGCCTATGCCCGATGCATTAACCCGGTTGCAACCATGGCGGACGGAGATTCCATTTATGCAGTTTCCACCGGAGACGTTCCGGCAGATATCAACATGGCCGGCACACTGGCTGCCCAAATTATGGCAGAAGCTATCCAGAGAGCCTGTTGATATTGTAGATAACTTATCCACAGTTTGTGGATAACCATGTTGATAATTTCACCAAAACGGCCATATTTTTTCGTTTTTCGTTGAAAAAATGGCCGTTTTGTTATACAATGGTTTTAGATTGGGTTTATTTACGTATCCACAAATTTCTGCGGAATATCCACAATAACTGTGAATACCACCTGAAAAAGATTAGGAGACAAAGGTATGTTAGAAACACTAAAAGAAAAATGGGACGAGATTTTACTCTATTTAAAAAACGAATATGAGATATCCAACGTTTCTTTCCAGACCTGGCTGCTTCCGCTTGAGATCTATTCTCTTAAGCAGCCAGGGAATATTATTCAGATCATCGTTCCCGACGCCAATTTTCTTGGCTATATTAAGAAAAAATACAGCGTCATGCTGAAGGTATCTATTGAAGAAGTAACAGGCATCCGCTGTGACAACGTGGAATTTATTGTTGAGGACGAAATTATCAGAGACAGCGTTTCCGATAATCAGCTGATCAATGCTACGCCAAACGCGGTCAGCCCCGTTACCCTGCAAAATGCCAACTTAAATCCCAAATATACCTTTGATTCCTTTGTAGTCGGCGCCAACAACAACCTGGCCCATGCAGCTTCCCTGGCTGTTGCGGAATCTCCCGGTGAAATTTACAATCCGCTGTTTATCTACGGCGGCGTAGGTTTGGGAAAAACTCACCTGATGCAGTCCATTGCCAATTTTATTCTGAAAAACAATCCGAAAGCCAAGATTTTATATGTTACTTCGGAGAAATTTACCAATGAGCTGATCGATGCAATTCGAAATAAAAACAACATTTCCACTACAGAATTCCGGGAAAAGTACAGAAATAATGATGTACTTTTGATCGATGATATTCAGTTTATTATTGGTAAGGAAAGTACTCAGGAAGAATTTTTCCATACTTTTAACGCCCTCCACGAAGCGAAAAAACAGATTATTATTTCCTCTGATAAACCGCCCAAGGAGATTGAAACTCTGGAAGAGCGGCTTCGTTCCCGCTTCGAATGGGGTCTTACTGTGGATATCCAGTCCCCGGACTATGAAACCCGTATGGCAATTCTCCGTAAAAAGGAGGAAATGGAAGGATATAATATTGATAACGAGGTCATCAAATATATTGCTACCAATATTAAGTCCAATATTCGTGAGCTGGAGGGAGCCCTTACGAAAATCGTGGCGCTGTCCAAGCTGGAAAAAAACCGGGAAATCAATATTGCACTGGCAGAAAAGGCCTTAAAGGATATTATTGCCCCTGGTGACAAGAAGGAGGTTACTCCGGAATTTATTATTGAAGTAGTTGCCGATCACTTTAACCTGACTCCGCTGGATATTATTTCCCAGCGTCGGAACAAGGAAATTGTATATCCGCGCCAGATTGCCATGTATCTCTGCCGGAATATGACCGATACAGGACTTCAGAACATCGGAAAATCCTTAGGCGGCCGGGATCACACTACAATTCTTCATGGAATTGATAAAATTGCAGCTGATCTGGAAGGCAATCCGACCCTGCAAAACACAATAGATATACTAAAAAAGAAGATTAATCCACAATAATTAGTAGTTATGCACATTTTTCTGTGGATAACCAGGGTATAAGCTGTGGATACCCTGTGGAACAGATCGATCACGTTTTTTATGTAAACCTCGCTGGAAATCAGCTCTGTGGATAATCCACCAGAATTACCCAGACTTCCCAAGAGTTATCAACACACTTATAAACGGGCCTGAAGCCTTGATCTTCAAGGGAAAAACGGTTTTTACACATACCCACAGCCCCTACTACGATTACGACGAAATTTAATTATATATTGCTTTATAAAGCACCACCAACAGACAGAAAGGAAGTTATCAACATGAAGCTCCAGTTTCAGAAAAGCGCATTATTAAACGGTATCAGCATTGTATCCAAAGCGATCCCCGCTAAGACCACCATGTCGATCCTGGAATGTATTCTGATCGATGCAGATGCAGACCAGATCAAGCTGACAGGCAATGATATGGAACTTGGCATTGAAACAAAAGTAGAGGGATCCATTCTGGAACGGGGTAAAATTGCTCTTGATGCAAAACTGTTTTATGAAATTATCCGCAAACTGCCGGATGGAGAAGCTCCGGTAATCATTACTTCTGATAACAAGTTTAATACTACCATTCAGTGTGAAAGTGCCCTGTTTAATATTCTTGGAAGAGATGGGGAGGAATTTTCCTATCTGCCTTATATTGAACGGGATCAGTATATTACTCTGTCCCAGTTTACCTTAAAAGAAGCAATCAGACAGACCATCTTTTCTATTTCACCAAATGACAGCAATAAAATGATGGCTGGTGAGCTCTTAGAGGTAAAGGAAAATATTTTAAAAGTGGTTTCTTTAGACGGACACCGAATTTCCATTCGCAACATTGCTTTGAAGGAAAGCTATGAAAGCCACAAGGTGATCGTTCCGGGAAAAACCTTGTCTGAGATCAGTAAAATTTTAGGCGGAGATAATGAAAAAGAGGTTCAGATCTTTTTCAGCAAAAATCATATCCTATTTGAGTTTGACGACACTATGGTGGTATCCCGGCTGATCGATGGAGAATACTTCAAGATCGATCACATGCTTTCCAGTGATTATGAAACACGGGTTAAAGTAAATAAGCGGGAATTTATGGACAGCATTGATCGATCCATGATTCTGATCCGGGACAGCGACAGAAAACCGATCATTTTGAATGTAGAGGACAGCAATGTAAACCTGAAGGTAAGATCCACCATCGGTTCCATGAATGCTGATGTGTCTGCTTATAAAGCAGGAAAAGATATTATGATTGCATTTAACCCAAAATTCCTTCTGGATGCCCTTCGGGTGATCGATGACGAGGAAGTGGAGCTGTATATGATGAATCCTAAATCCCCCTGCTTTATTAAGGACGAAGAGGGAACCTATATTTATCTGATCCTTCCGGTAAACTTTATTAATGAAGGTTGAAAACAGGAGTGAAAAATGGAAATTATTAAGTTAAGAGATGAATACATTAAGCTTGGACAGGCACTGAAGGCAGCCGGACTGGTAGAGTCCGGCGTAGATGCCAAGTATGCTATTGAAGAGGGACTGGTAAAGGTCAACGGCCAGGTGGAATATCAGCGGGGCAAAAAGCTCCGTGACGGAGATGAAGTACTCTTTCAGGGAGAGACGATCCAGATAACATTATGATCATTGAGTCAATTGAACTGAAAAATTACCGGAATTACCGGGAATTACATATGGAATTCGATCCCGGAACCAATATTCTGTACGGAAATAATGCCCAGGGCAAAACAAATATTCTGGAAGCGGTGTATGTATGCTGTACCACCAAGTCTCACAGGGGCAGTAAAGATCGGGAGCTGATTCATTTTCACGAGGATGAATCCCATATTAAACTGAATATCCGAAAAAATGACGTACCATATCGAATCGATATGCATCTGAAGAAAAACAAGGCCAAGGGAATCGCTATTAATGGGGTTCCCATACGAAAGGCCAGTGAGCTTTTTGGAATTGTCAATGTGGTATTTTTTTCACCGGAGGACTTAAATTTGATAAAAAATGGTCCTGCGGAGCGAAGGCGGTTCATCGATCTTGAGTTATGTCAACTAAATAAGCTGTATGTTCATTCACTGACCTCCTATAACCGGGTTTTGATGCAGAGAAACCGGCTGTTAAAGGAGCTGATGTTTCATCCAGAATACGAGGAAACCCTGGATGTATGGGATTTACAGCTGGTTCAGTATGGGAAAGAGGTGATCCGGCTTCGGGAAGAGTTTATCGATCAGCTGAATGATATGATCAATGGAATTCACAGGAATCTTTCCGGAGGAAAGGAAAATCTCAGAATTGTTTATGATCCCAATGCTTCTGCCGATCAGCTGGAGGCAGAACTGAAAAAAAGCCGTGCTCAGGACAGGAAGCAGAAAACAACTCTCACCGGGCCGCACAGGGATGATATCGGATTTTTTCTGGATGAAATCGATATCCGGAGATTCGGTTCCCAGGGACAGCAGAGAACGGCTGCCCTTTCCCTGAAGCTGGCAGAGATCGAGCTGGTGAAAAAGCTGGTGCGGGATTATCCCATCCTGCTTCTGGACGATGTATTGTCCGAGCTGGACGGACACCGGCAAAATCAGCTGTTATCAGCAATTCATCATATTCAGACCATGATTACCTGTACGGGCGTGGAGGACTTTGTCAGCAACCGCTTCCGGATCGACAGACTGTTTCAGGTGGTGGATGGAACTGTGACAAGAGAAAATTAGAAGTAAACATAAATCTAGGAGGAATCAATATGAGTGCAGAATACGGAGCAGACCAGATTCAGATTCTGGAAGGGCTTGAGGCAGTCCGGAAACGGCCTGGCATGTATATTGGCAGCACTTCTTCGACAGGTCTTCATCACCTGGTATACGAGATTGTAGACAATGCGGTAGATGAGGCTTTGGCCGGATATTGCCAGAATATTCAGGTAACCATTAACCAGGATAATTCCATCACTGTTATGGATGATGGTCGTGGAATTCCAGTAGGGGTTCAGAAGAAGGCTGGAATTCCGGCAGTTGAGGTCGTCTTTACGATTCTGCATGCTGGCGGAAAATTCGGCGGTGGGGGATATAAGGTATCCGGCGGTCTGCATGGCGTAGGCGCGTCTGTGGTAAATGCTCTGTCCACCTGGTTAGAGGTACGTGTTTATCAGGACGGTAAGATCTACCAGCAGCGCTATGAGCGGGGCAAGGTTATGTATCCGCTGAAGGTTGTGGGAACCTGCCCGGCCGATCAGCACGGAACAGAGGTTCATTTCCTGCCAGATCCGGAGATTTTTGAAGAGACTGTTTATGATTTTGAAATTTTAAGAATCCGTCTTCAGGAAACAGCTTTTCTGACCAAGGGACTGCGGATTTTGCTGAAGGATGATCGGGAGGAAAAACGGGAAAAGGTATTCCATTATGAAGGCGGAATTCAGGAATTTGTTACTTACTTAAACAAGGGTAAGGTGCCCCTTTACAGCGATGTGATTTACTGTGAAGGAACGAAGGACGGAGTGTTCGTAGAGGTTGCCATGCAGCACAATGATTCCTATACGGAAAGTATTTACAGCTTTGTAAACAACGTAAATACTCCAGAGGGAGGAACCCATCTGGCTGGTCTGAAAAATGCTTTGACAAAAACGATCAACGATTATGCCCGCAAAAATAAACTTTTAAAGGACAGCGAACCGAATCTAAGCGGAGAGGATATCCGGGAAGGTCTTACCTGTATTATCAGTGTCAAGATCGAGGATCCTCAGTTTGAGGGACAGACCAAGCAGAAGCTGGGTACCAGTGAGGCAAGAGGAGCTGTTGACGGAGTGGTAAGCGAGCAGCTGACCTATTTCCTGGAGCAGAATCCTACTGCAGCAAAAACCATCTGCGAGAAATCTGTTCTTGCCCAGAGAGCAAGAGCCGCAGCAAGAAAGGCCCGGGATCTGACAAGAAGGAAGACGGCTCTGGAAGGAATGGCGCTGCCTGGAAAGCTGGCAGACTGTTCCAACAAGGATCCGGAAAGGTGTGAGATCTTTATCGTAGAGGGAGATTCTGCAGGCGGTTCTGCAAAGACTGCCCGTTCCAGGGATACTCAGGCGATCCTTCCTCTTCGTGGAAAGATTCTCAACGTAGAGAAGGCAAGGCTGGATAAAATTTATGCCAATGCTGAGATCAAGGCTATGATCACGGCTTTTGGAACTGGAATTCATGAGGATTTTGATATTTCCAAGCTCCGCTACCATAAGATTATTATTATGACAGATGCGGATGTAGACGGCGCTCATATCAGTACACTGATGCTGACCTTCTTATACCGGTTTATGCCGGAGCTGATCCGCCAGGGACACGTTTATCTGGCGCAGCCGCCTTTATATAAGCTGGAGAAAAATAAAAAGATCTGGTATGCCTACAGTGATGAGGAGCTGAATCAGATTCTGAAAGAGGTAGGCCGCGACACCAATAATAAAATTCAGCGGTATAAGGGTCTGGGCGAAATGGATGCAGAGCAGCTTTGGGAGACAACTATGGATCCGGAGCGCCGGATTCTGCTTCGCGTAAATATGAATGATGATGTGGCATCAGAGTTGGATCTGACCTTTACAACCCTGATGGGGGATCAGGTAGAGCCGCGGCGTGAATTTATTGAGGCCAACGCAAAATACGTACAGAATCTGGACATCTGATTGTAAGGAGAAAATTATGGAACCAAATATTTTTGATAAAGTTCACGATATTGATTTGAAGTCAACCATGGAAAAATCATATATCGATTATGCCATGAGCGTAATTGCCGCCCGGGCACTTCCTGATGTGCGCGATGGTTTAAAGCCTGTTCAGAGACGAGTGCTGTTTTCTATGATCGAGCTGAACAACGGGCCGGATAAGCCTCACCGGAAGTGCGCTCGTATTGTGGGCGATACCATGGGTAAATACCATCCCCATGGAGACAGCTCTATTTACGGAGCCCTGGTCAATATGGCTCAGGAATGGTCTACCCGGTATCCGCTGGTAGACGGCCATGGAAACTTCGGTTCTGTAGACGGAGACGGCGCTGCAGCCATGCGTTATACAGAGGCAAGACTGAGTAAGATTTCCATGGAAATGCTTGCAGACATTAACAAGGATACCGTAGATTTTGCTCCAAACTTTGATGAGACAGAGAAGGAGCCTACCGTTCTTCCTTCCCGTTTCCCAAACCTTCTGGTAAATGGAACTACCGGAATTGCTGTTGGTATGGCCACAAATATTCCGCCTCACAATCTGCGTGAGGTTATCAGCGCTGTGGTAAAGATCATTGATAACCGGATTGAGGAAGACCGTGAAACTACAATGGAGGAGATTCTTGACATTGTAAAGGGGCCGGATTTCCCCACAGGAGCAACAATTCTTGGAAAGGCGGGCATTGATGAGGCATACAGAACCGGTCGCGGAAAAATCCGTGTGCGGGCTGTGTCTGATATTGAGACTCTTCCCAACGGAAAGAGCAGAATCATTGTGACAGAGCTTCCTTATCTGGTAAACAAGGCGCGCCTGATCGAAAAAATAGCAGATCTGGTAAAGGAGAAGCGGGTAGACGGAATTACCGATCTGAGAGATGAATCAGATCGCCAGGGTATGCGGATTGTAATTGAGCTGCGCCGCGATGTAAATGCCAATGTGGTTCTGAACCAGCTGTTAAAGCATACGCAGCTTCAGGATACCTTTGGCGTGATTATGCTGGCTCTTGTAAATAATGAGCCGAAGATCCTTAATCTTCTGGATATGCTGAAATATTATCTGAAGCATCAGGAAGAGGTTGTTACAAGAAGAACCAGATATGATTTGAATAAGGCAGAGGAGCGGGCGCATATTTTGGAAGGCCTGCTGATCGCACTGGATCATATTGACGAGGTTATCCGGATTATCCGCGGATCTGCCAATGTGCAGTCTGCAAAGCTTCAGCTGACAGAACGGTTTGGTCTGAGCGATGCTCAGGCTCAGGCAATCGTAGATATGCGTCTGCGGGCTCTGACAGGTCTGGAACGGGAGAAGCTGGAAAATGAATATCAGGAGCTGATGGAAAAGATCAGCGAGTTAAAGGCAATTCTGGCAGATGAGAAGAAGCTTCTGGGCGTGATTAAAGAAGAGATCACAGTGATTTCCGGAAAATACGGAGATGACAGAAAAACATCGATCGGATTTGACGAATTTGATATGTCCATGGAGGATCTGATTCCCAATGAAAATACCATTGTGGCAATGACAAAGCTGGGCTACATTAAGAGAATGAGCGTAGACAACTTTAAGAGCCAGAACCGGGGCGGCAAGGGAATTAAAGGAATGCAGACCATTGATGAGGATTACATTGAAGATCTGATCCTGACAAAGACCCATAATTATATCATGTTCTTTACTAACAAGGGACGGGTATACCGTCTGAAGGCTTATGCAATTCCGGAAGGAAGCCGCACAGCCAGAGGAACGGCAATTGTGAATCTGATTCAGCTGCAGCCGGGTGAGAAGATCACGGCTATTATTCCTATGAAGGAATATCAGGAGTCAGATTATCTGTTTATGGCAACTAAGGACGGAATGGTGAAGAAAACACCACTAAGGGAATATGGAAATGTCCGCAAAAACGGACTTCAGGCTATTGTGCTGCGTGAAAATGATGAACTGATCGAGGTAAAGGTAACAGACGATACCAAGGATATTTTCCTGGTAACGCAAAAGGGGCAGTGTATCCGTTTCCATGAAACCGACGTTCGCGTAACCGGCCGCGTATCGATGGGCGTGATCGGTATGAAGCTGAACGAAGACGATCAGGTTGTTGCGATGCAGATGCATACGCAGGGAGAAAGTCTTCTGGTTGTTTCTGCCTATGGAATGGGCAAGCGGACTCCGATTGAGGAGTTTACGGCTCAGAACAGGGGCGGAAAGGGCGTACTCTGCTATCGGATCACGGAAAAAACAGGAGATCTGATCGGTGCCAAGCTGGTTCATGATGATCATGATATTATGATGATTACAACAGAAGGCGTTGTGATCCGGATTTCCGTAGATGATATTTCCGTAATCGGAAGAAATACCTCTGGCGTAAAGCTTATGAACGTGGATCAGGATTCTGATATTCGCGTGGCCAGCATTGCCAAGGTAAGAGATGACGGAAAGAAATCAGAGGGAGACGGTATTGAGGAGCTGCATCTGGAGGAAGAGCCGGAGGAAAACAGTATAGAAAACGAATAATCAATTTTGATATACGGCTGACTTTCTGAGACGGCCAGGCACGCATCAAAACAGCCCGGTTTTGCCGGGCTGTTTCTGGTAGAAGCAGATTTGCAGACAGGAATAAAAAAAGAAATCATAAAGGGGAATTTCGGAGGGAAAATATATGTTAAGAACCATTGATACAGGTGTAATTTCCAAAGCCATTGAGGAAATGTGCATAGAAGCCAATCATTTTTTGTCAGAAGATATGAAGGAGTGCCTGGGCTGTGCGGCAGAGAATGAGAAATCTCCCCTTGGCCGCCAGATTCTCAGCCAGCTCCAGGAAAATCTTCAGATTGCCGGAGATGAGATGATTCCTATTTGCCAGGATACCGGAATGGCTGTGGTTTTTGTAAAAGCAGGGCAGGATGTCCATTTTGAAGGCGGAAGTCTGACAGAAGCTATCAATGAGGGTGTGCGCAATGGCTATGTCAATGGATTTCTCAGAAAATCTGTAGTTAATGATCCAATTTATCGGGAAAATACAAAGGACAATACTCCAGCTGTTATTCATTATGAAATTACAGAGGGGGATCAGGTTGAAATCACTCTGGCACCCAAAGGATTCGGGAGCGAAAATATGAGCCGTGTATTTATGCTGAAGCCGGCAGATGGAATTGAGGGGGTAAAGGAGGCTATTTTAACGGCTGTAAGAGATGCAGGCCCCAATGCCTGCCCGCCTATGGTGATCGGTGTGGGAATTGGAGGTACGTTTGAAAAATGTGCTCTTATGGCAAAACATGCCCTGACAAGAAATCTGAAGGAGGAGTCTCCGGTTCCTTATGTCCGGGAGCTGGAAAAAGAAATGCTGGAAAAAATCAATGGACTGGGAATTGGGCCAGGAGGTCTGGGCGGAACAGTAACAGCTTTTGCTGTAAATATTGAAACATATCCAACCCATATTGCAGGTCTTCCGGTTGCAGTAAATATTTGCTGTCATGTAAACAGACATGTACACCGGGTGATTTAAGAAAGAGGGAAAGGAAGGTAGAAGCATATGAATCGAAGAATTAACGTACCAGTATCTCTGGAAGACAGAAAAAGCCTGAAAGCAGGAGATTATGTATATTTGACAGGAACTATCTATACCGCGCGTGATGCAGCACATAAAAGAATGCAGGATGCCATGGATACAGGGGAACCTCTTCCTATTGAGTTAGAGGGAAACGTTATCTATTACATGGGACCGTCTCCGGCAAGGGAAGGGCGTCCCATTGGATCGGCAGGTCCGACAACAGCCAGCCGTATGGATAAGTATACCCCGGCTCTGCTGGATTTAGGCCTGGGGGCAATGATTGGTAAGGGAAAACGTACGAAAGCTGTACAAGAGGCAATTGTGCGCAACAGCTGCGTGTATTTTGCGGCAGTGGGGGGAGCCGGAGCACTGCTATCCCAGCGAATCAAGGCATCTCAGGTAGTGGCTTATGATGACTTAGGGACAGAGGCAATCAGAAAGCTGGAGGTAGAGGACTTTCCGGTTATCGTAGTGATTGACAGCCAGGGAAACAATCTTTATGAAACTGCTGTAAAGGAATACGCAGAATAAGGGAATGTCTGTATGAAAACAAAAGAAAGATAAGCTGAAAAGGGGCTTTGAAAAGCTGCTGAAAAAAACTGAAAAATTTTGATAAAATTATAGTTGACAAATAAAACATTATCCAGTATAATTGTCAATGCGTCTGAGACAGAAATGAATCAGACAACTCATATGGAATTATGAATTCGGAGAAATACTCAAGAGGCCGAAGAGGCGCCCCTGCTAAGGGTGTAGGTCGGGCAACCGGCGCGAGGGTTCAAAT